>ERZ808245.73-NODE-73-length-65435-cov-4.919547_pt1 | contig 65435 bp, 110 predicted proteins | sample MGYA00521243_ERZ808245 | MGnify/ENA primary metagenome ERZ808245 (study PRJEB31516, sample SAMN03275576) | gut metagenome | biome: mammalia-associated habitat; material: feces | host: Papio cynocephalus | place: Kenya | collected 2012-07-07 ... | reverse complement strand
TGTCATATGTAGGCACATATGACAAAAAATAATTAAATATTAAAAGGCAAGGTAGTATATGTCATATGTACATATGACAGGTAAGGCAGTATATGACATATGTAACATATGTCAGGTAAGGTAGTATTATATCATATGAACATATGTCATATGTAGGCACATATGACAAAAAATAATTAAATATTAAAAGGCAAGGTAGTATATGTCATATGTACATATGACAGGTAAGGTAGTATATGACATATGTAACATATGTCAGGTAAGGTAGTATTATATCATATGAACATATGTCATATGTAGGCACATATGACAAAAAATAATTAAATATTAAAAGGCAAGGTAGTATATGTCATATGTACATATGACAGGTAAGGTAGTATATGACATATGTAACATATGTCATATGTAGGTATATATGACATAGCGGAAACGAAAGACTTCGTTTTCCGCCGCTGTTTATGACATTTACAGTCTTGCCTGAGACAAAAAACATCTGATAGGCTCTACCTTGCCTGATTATGAACATTTGACAGGCACTACCTCGCTATTTTTTTATTTTTTAACTATTTTTCGGTGGTTATGACATCATATTTTCTCTCTGTTTTTATATGAAATTTTTTAAGGTGGTTTTGAAACAAGGCAATGCTCAGGTTGGAAAAGTGTGTGAGGTTGGGCGTTTTGCATTGCCGGGTTAGTGGTGAAAAGTTCGTTTTATCTGTAACATTTTCGGTTTACCGAAATTTAACAAGTTAAACCCTCAATTTCTGGTGGTTTTTATATCCCCTCGATGTCTATTTTCATGTTTTCGGTGTACCGAAAAAAGTACGAAACATTGAGGGTTTTTCATTATTCAAAAATGGTTTTCGGTAAACACCGAAAGATTGGTACTTTTGCAGGGGATAGGAAATAACGTGAAAAGTGGAGATTTTTATGAAAATGGGGAAATTTTTGAATGTGAGTGAAATGGGACACATAGTGCAATCCTTTATACGGCAGCAATAAATTGAGATGTAAAAGTACCCCGGATTGGTACTTTAGCCGCCTAAAGTCTGTTAAATATGCAAAAAACAGACTTGTATAAAATGTTGAATTTACAACACTATGTTGGATTTGTTGGCTTTTGCAGGACGAAAAACGACATTTGTTGATTTAATGGGTGGCGAATTATAATTCCGTTTTTCGATTTTTAGGTATAACTTTTCCTACTTTTCCTACTTTTATTACCTACTAACCCACTATGTTTATAGATAATTTACCACATTGAATCAGAAAAATACACTTGATATATCGGTTGTTTTGCAACAATGTTGTAACATTGTGTTAACATTTAATTCATATTTACAAGTCAAAGATGTAACATTGATATAGCAATTCACTTGAACGGGGACGGTTTATTCATAGGTATGTAACAATTATAACGTAAATTGATTGAATTTAAATCAACATATGATATAGATTGTTCTATATTAGAATATATATATAGCATATCGAAGAATTAACCGTAGCCGGAACGGTTGACTATTTATGTTTATAAAATAGAATTAGCAAGGAATATTCGAGGCTTATTATCCGATTTTTTGCTGTTATATATAATAGTATATGATTTTCCCGTGTTTTGAAAAAAGTTGAAAAAATTTTGAAAAAGGGGTTGACATACGCTTGCGTATGTGATATATTATAGGCACAAAAGCAAAGCGCAACTGATTGAGAGTTTGCCGACCATCATCAATTGCGCTATCCACAAAAACAAAAGAGTTTTTGCATACACAATTATACCATGCAACCTCTCTTTTGTCAACATTAAAAGAGAGGTTATTTTTTATGCTCGATTATCAATTAACAATAGGCCTTTTTGACAAGAACACCGCAGCCCAGGATATCAGCACCGAAGCTACAAAAACCATGATAGCCGACCTGCTTCTAAACCGCTTCGGCATCTACGCCTTTACCCTGATAGGATGCAACGGCGTTTACAAGATGGCCGATGGGAGAATTATTTTTGAGCCTTCAATTAGGCTTGAAATCGCCGCCGACACTGATATTGATAACACGCTTGACGCGTTTATCGAAACGATCAAGAGCCCGGCATATCTTAATCAAGAGTGCATCATGATAAAAAAATCCGTATCTAATATTAATTTTAAATAGGAACAAAGTGAGGTAATTAAAATGACAAAAACAACTTTTACAAACAACGCACCGCAGAATAAAGGAGTGTTAAAAATGAAAATTGCAACTAATTATGAAATTAACAATAAGCCCGGGATGCTGATACGCAAAATTGCGGAAGGAGAAAATGTGTACACCTGGAGTGTACAAGATGATATGTACAGCGATGATATTTACAATGGTACATTTAATCAAGCCAAAACTACAGCAAAAGCTTTGTATGCAGCTGGCAAGGATATCACCGGCATCGCGCTGATAAAACTTGATAAAGATTTAAGCGCTGATATTTGTTATCGCGCAATGCGCATTGAAGAGCTTTTTGATTCTGAAAAAGAATACAAAAGAGCAACAACCGCTCATAACAAAAATGCATAACAGAAATTTAAATCCCCTGAAGAGTCTTTGAAAATTAAGACGAAACGCGCCGAAAGGCGTGTCGGGATTAATCCCATAAGACAAAATTATTTAGGAGGAATCTATTATGAAACAATGGAAAATCCCGGTTGCATGGACAATGATAGGCACTGTTGAGGTTGAAGCCGACACGCTCGCCGAAGCAATTGAAATCGCAAGAGACAAAAGGGGGAAAATCCCCATCCCTGACAATGGAGAATTTCTTTCTGGATCGTGGGAAGTTGATTGCGAGGATGAGGGTTATGTCCGCGAATGGTATAACGACGATCAACCGGACGAATGACAATAAAAGGAATATTTTAACCGCAGCAGGCTACATTTGTAGCCTGTCGGCGGAAAATATCAATAGAAAATTTAATGGAAAATTTTGACAAAAAGTAAACAATAGAATGGAGTAATAACAATGACTGACTATATGGAAAATTTCACAAACACCCTCGATGCAATGTATACCGGAAAAATCGGCAACGCAGCACTCAAACAAGACCAAAATATAACGCTTTTTCTTTCCTCTCTGGCTGTTGGAAAATCTGTATACATATATGGAGATTATACCTATTACGGAAAAATCCCATCGGAAAAATTTGAACTACTTGCTATCGTGACGGAAAATCTGAAAGTCGTTTTCAACCGTTATAAGCTTTTTAAATCATATGATGAAATGTCGGAAGGTTATATTTTCATAGATGATTATATGGAAAATCTTAACCGCTTTGAAGTTGCGGAAAAATACACCGAACTTTATAATGCCTTGCCAACGGAAAAAATCGCCCCCGAATACGAAAAGTCATATGCGAAAAAGGCAAGATATAGCCTGCTGATAGGCGGAAAATTTAAAGATTTTGAAACGCCTAAACTCGTTAATAAAGAAAATATAAAGTCAATTCTTGCCGGATATACCACGCCGGAAGAAATCATTCTTGACTATGTATCAGACAAGAAAGAGCAAATCATCGCCGGAAAATCTCGCCGTGAATATATTGAAAAGCTCATGACGGAAAAATCAGTTGCTGAACCGTGGGAGGTTGAATTATCGGAAAATTTGCGAAGCCTTGATGCCAAAGCCGTGACCGTTGAATTTAGCTTTAACGGAAAATCTGCAAGCGGAAAAATCGACCCTCAAGACCTTCTCCAAACCCTTGCGAATAAGTCAGACTTCAGCAGTTGGAATTTTTCAAATGGTGCTGAGGGTAAAAAAGTTCTCGCCCATCTCGGCGCAAATTGGAAAAATCGCCTGACTTGCGACCATATCAGGCGCATCACCTATCGCGGAAAATCTGTTTTTGAACGTGTAAAGGAGGTTATATAATGTCGTTATCAAGCCTTAAAAGAGATGCAGCGAGCGGAAAAATCAGCCTTGAACTTGTTGTGCGTTTCGGGAAAACAGACGAAGAAATTCCGGAAAAAATGAGAGGAATACGGAAAATTTCAAAAGTAAACACCGTTGGAATTTATCTTATAAATGAGCACGGCGAGGAAAGCGAACTACATTTTAAAAGTGCAAAACTTGTTGAATATGAGAGTTGACAGCGGAAGAAAAGAATGTACTTGATGAATGGAAAAAGATATCGGAAAAATTAATCGCTGAAAATCCTTTTGCAGATACTTTTTGGAAATCAAAAGACTACTTTAAAAATAGTTCTTGTCCCTGGATGTCGGGCTATGATGTTATACAAGGAAAAAGATATCTTTGTAACGGAAAAGTCCTAGATAAAAATATCAAAGGCAGACTGATTTTAAAATATATTGTACACACTGCTTAACGGAAAATTTAGTTTAAAAGGGGCTGCACGAACAGCCCCATGCGTTGCAAGACAAGTGCAACGTATCGGAAAAATTGCCCGAACTTCGAGCATGGTATTACGCCAATATGTAACGGAAAATTTGAAACAATAACGGAAAATTTGAAAGGTGGAAAACTTCATGACTTTACCTAAAGACTTAATCAAACAAATTGAAAATGCCGATTTTACAATTGATGTCGCTGATAACGGAATATCTTTCGGAAAATTCAGTTCAGCAGGGCAAGACTTCTCGTTCTTTGTCAACGCTTCTGAAACGCTTGAAGGCTTTTTAAACGAAATCTATAGCTGTTACGACAATTTTGACGTATCGGAAGAAACATATCTTTGGCTTGATGAAAACGGTCACGGAAAAAATGGCGCTCCGTGGGATATGAAAGATGTATATGAAGATATGGAAGAATGCAAAAGCTTTATAGATGAACTTTATGATGTCGTAAACGAATATATTAACAACCATTAAACCAGTAGCGGAAAAATTGAAAGGTGGAAAATCTCATGACAAACGAAAAAATTATCTCAGCAATCGAAACATATGTATCAACATTGGAAAATTCAGATAAGGAACTTTACACAAAAACATTGGCAGCCTCAGACACAAAATCAAGTGTAACCGTTTATGCACCTATACAAAATCTTGCGCTTCTTGTTTCAGATTTAAAGCGTGAGCTTGCCGAAGCGGAAAACAAAAAATCAAAGGGTAACACTTTCCTGAAACGCTCAAAGTCAGCGGAAAAATTGATTGCAAAAAATAACATGGAGCACATTCAAAAAGGCTGGATGGAAACCGATGCTTTTGATAACAAATATCAGTGCTTTATGACGTCATATTACGGTTTCATGCTTTCGGAAAATTTGGTAATACCCATGTATAACGAGCAGGAGGAAAAGCCCTTCACCATGGCAAATATGTTCAAAGATGTATCGGAAAATTCAGTCGAATACGATATCGGAAAAATTAAGGCGGAATATAAATCACATAAACCAAAAGCAAAAGACACATGGAGATGCATGGTTCAGTTTGAAGACGTATATTTCAATGCGGAATTTTTCATTAATGTTGTCGATGTCCTCGGCGGAGAACCTGTTTTGCACCTCGGCGGAAAAAATAGCGCATCATTCTTCATTTCCGAAAACGGAAAAGCCGTTTTGATGCCTTTAAATCCCGCAAAAACAAGCGGAAATTACATCTTCAGCGGCGAAAAAGAATAATAACGGAAAATTTGCCTTGACTTTAAAACTATAATATATTAAAATTAAACTAAAAGCATGGAAAATCTAACGGAAAATTTCACTAAAATTAATATAGGAGATGGTTTTATGTTACTGAAGGATAAAGAATTGTTACAAGAGGAATATTATGAAGTTTATCTCACCGATGGTTCTGCAAAGAAGAAATTTTCAACAGTAGGCGAAGCTTATGCTTCGGGAGAAGGTGCAATTAAAGCAGGAGTACCGGAAAATTTCATACGAATTATGAAATTTGATGCAAATAATAAACCTTTGTGGGAAGTACCTTGTGAACATCAATCGGGAACGTGGTTTTCGGTTGATGAAGCAATCGAAGAATTTCAAGAAGCCGGTATTACGGAAGAAATGATTGAAAAAGAAGCCGAACAGTGGAAAATTTGGAAGAAATAACCAATCGGAAAATTTAGACGGTTGAACCTGAAAATTCATGTTTTGACACCGAAGAATATATCATTCATGAGATACCATATGATGTAGACGAAAACGGCGAAGAAACCGAAGATTACGACGCAACAGGAAATTGCTTTGATATCGCCGAATACGCCGAATAAGTAACGGAAAATTTGAAAAAGCCGTTCCGGCGCACAGAAACCCGGAACGGCAAAAAGTGAAAGCAGGCTTGCGCCTACCGCTATATAATAGTATACGACTTTCAAAAAGTCAAGCGAAACGGAAAAAATAGGAAAATTTATTGATTTATTTGTCGAAATATGATAAACTTTTAAAGAAATACTATTAAGGGGTTATCATATGGAAAGAATTAATTCGGAATGGCTTGATTTGTATAATTACATCTATGAAAATTACGAGCCGAATGCAGGAGAAATCTTTTGTGCTTTGGAATTATTGAAAGATAGTTTGAAATCAACAAGAGAAAAAATTGAAGAATCGACTATGAGCGGTTTGAAATACGGCAAAGTAGAAAATTTTGAAAGCCTTTTAGATGTCGTAAAACGTGTTAATGAATTTGTTAAAATTGAAACTACCATAGCGGAATATCTTGATTGCTTTTCTCTCAAAGAAGATATGGACGATATTCAAGATAAAGATTTAGATGATGAAACCGAAAATGAAATAAAGAGGGAAATTCCAAATTATAAAGCATATATAGTTGATCAGGAAAAACCTCATACTTTAGATGAATCATTTTCTCACAAACGGGTATGCGGATTCTTTTTAAATAATAAGCGTTATAATGTCTCAAACTGGGCGGAAAATTTAGTAAAATCATCAATTACAGTGCTTTTAAGGGGACTAAAAGGGAATATTTTGTGTTGCATAGCACAGGAGAAAAGAACTATATTAAACTCAAAGGTTCAAATATTTATGTATGGACAAGACATAGCGCAAATGACATTTGTACTATAATTAGACAGCTTTTAAGAGAATTTAACATCCCGATTAATAGCCTTTACATATATCTTCGTGCGGATTATTCGCCTTTACACGAGGAAAATTCTAATATAAATCAACCACTTAAAGAAGAGGTTAAAATAGGAAGATTTGTAAGGGAAACAATGCGCAAGCTTTCCGAAATAAACTATCGTTTCAATAATAAGATGATTGAAGATCTATTGAGTGATGTAGAAACAAAAAGGATGTTCGGTATAGGAATACCATTTTTTAAAGAAGTAAAAGAAAATGATAATGTTTCGGTACTCACAAAAGATAGCAGAGGTTATGGTCGTTATTGGAAAGAAGTATTTGAATTTAATGGAAGGAAGTTTTTAATTGTTAGTCAATGGACGAATAGTAATAAAGATAGGTTTTATCGGTGGTATAATACCCTTGAAGGTATCAAACTTTGGAAAATTTGATTAAGTTAATGAAAGGGGTATACTATGCCGGAACAACAAGAAAAAAGAAAAACGCATACTAGTACAGAGGTAAAAACACGTTATAACAAGAAAACATATGTACAGTATTCAATTAAATTAAGGCGAGTGGAGGATGCGGATATAATTAATCTTATAGAGCAGGAAAAAAATAACGGTTTTGGGACTTCTGAAGCTATAAAGAATTTGATAAAAAATGCGAAAAATTTGTAAAAACTATTGACATAGTGTTCACTATGTGATATAATTTAATCACAATAAAGGAGGAATCAATATAGCAAACTCAGAAAAGCCAAAAAGAAAAACTCATACATCGACAGAAGTAACTTCAAGATATCATCGAAAGACATATCAACAATACGCAATACGGTTCAGAAAGATTGAAGATGCCGATTGTGTTGAATATATAGAATCGGAAAAATCTAAAGGTTACACTCCATCGGAAGTTTTTAAAAGGCTTATAAGGCAAGACAAATAAAAATAGTGTAAACCAGAACTTTGGTCACGGAAAACACCATGAAAAAGCATCGCCCAAAGACACGGAAAATTTGAAATTATTTAGGAGGTTTTATTATGGAATTTATTTTATGTTACACCAACAAAGAAGGAGAAGATATATGGGAAAGCGTTTTTGGAGAAGATGCCATGAATATCAGGGTTTGCGAACTTGAGGAGGAACTCGGTTGTGAAAGTGAAGATATCATGGTTTTTGAAAGAGACACGGAATGGTAAAAAGTGAAAGCAGGCTTGCGCCTACCGCTATATAATAGTATACGACTTTCAAAAAGTCAAGCGAAACGGAAAAAATAGGAAAATTTATTGATTTATTTGTCGAAATATGATAAACTTTTAAAGAAATACTATTAAGGGGTTATCATATGGAAAGAATTAATTCGGAATGGCTTGATTTGTATAATTACATCTATGAAAATTACGAGCCGAATGCAGGAGAAATCTTTTGTGCTTTGGAATTATTGAAAGATAGTTTGAAATCAACAAGAGAAAAAATTGAAGAATCGACTATGAGCGGTTTGAAATACGGCAAAGTAGAAAATTTTGAAAGCCTTTTAGATGTCGTAAAACGTGTTAATGAATTTGTTAAAATTGAAACTACCATAGCGGAATATCTTGATTGCTTTTCTCTCAAAGAAGATATGGACGATATTCAAGATAAAGATTTAGATGATGAAACCGAAAATGAAATAAAGAGGGAAATTCCAAATTATAAAGCATATATAGTTGATCAGGAAAAACCTCATACTTTAGATGAATCATTTTCTCACAAACGGGTATGCGGATTCTTTTTAAATAATAAGCGTTATAATGTCTCAAACTGGGCGGAAAATTTAGTAAAATCATCAATTACAGTGCTTTTAAGGGGACTAAAAGGGAATATTTTGTGTTGCATAGCACAGGAGAAAAGAACTATATTAAACTCAAAGGTTCAAATATTTATGTATGGACAAGACATAGCGCAAATGACATTTGTACTATAATTAGACAGCTTTTAAGAGAATTTAACATCCCGATTAATAGCCTTTACATATATCTTCGTGCGGATTATTCGCCTTTACACGAGGAAAATTCTAATATAAATCAACCACTTAAAGAAGAGGTTAAAATAGGAAGATTTGTAAGGGAAACAATGCGCAAGCTTTCCGAAATAAACTATCGTTTCAATAATAAGATGATTGAAGATCTATTGAGTGATGTAGAAACAAAAAGGATGTTCGGTATAGGAATACCATTTTTTAAAGAAGTAAAAGAAAATGATAATGTTTCGGTACTCACAAAAGATAGCAGAGGTTATGGTCGTTATTGGAAAGAAGTATTTGAATTTAATGGAAGGAAGTTTTTAATTGTTAGTCAATGGACGAATAGTAATAAAGATAGGTTTTATCGGTGGTATAATACCCTTGAAGGTATCAAACTTTGGAAAATTTGATTAAGTTAATGAAAGGGGTATACTATGCCGGAAAGAAAATATACAGAAGAAGCTCGCGAAAGAAAAATGCGAGGCAAAAAGAGTATTTAAAAAAGACAAAATACGCTGCTGATATAAGGTCAAAAAAGAAGAACACAAAACGATATGTATTACAGATTACTATAAATACTGAACCTGATATTATCCAAAAATTAGACGAAGAAAAGGAAAAAGAAGGATATGCAACATACATTAAAAGACTTATCAGAGAAGATATTGAAAAATAAAAAGTGGGGTTATATAATTATACCTCTTGACAGTGTGGTTACAATTTGCTACAATGTGTCAAATGGAGGTGAATGAATTGAAAAGTGAAATTGTCAGGCTTAGAATAACACCTGAACTAAAAGAAAGATTACGGAAAAAAGCTGAATCAGAGAATAGAACAGTAAGTAATTATATTGAAACTTTAATACAAAATAGCCTTGGCTCTGAGGAAAACACCCAATCGTCAAAAACGGAAAATTCTAAATCTTAACAGTAGTAATTAGGGTTAGAATCTCGAAAAAATAAAGTTTTAACAAAACTATTGACAAGTATCAAGATACATGCTATAATTGTATCAAGATACAAGGAGGCGAATTTTAATAGCAACCAAAAGTCGAGCGGAATATTTCAAAAGTCGCAGAAAATCAACCAAAACTTTTTACGCTGAAATAGATACCGATAAGATGGATAATCTTGAAAACATATTAAAATCTAAAAATCAGACAAAAAAAGAATGGTTGATTGCAAAAATTGACGAAGAAATTAATTCAAAAAAAATATAGCGTATCGTCACATCTTGGCGGAAGTCCGATACACTATAAGCACTTGACAATATCTATAACTGAGACATTATCGAAGATATAAATATGATACACTATACCTTCGATTTTGTCAAGACTTTCAAACAATATCGGAGGTATTTTTATGTCCAATGCCTATTATTTGATAAACTACTTTAACCGCAACATCAAGGAAATTCCTGAAAAAAGAGCAATATTAGAGCAATCGCTCCATGATTATATTATCTGGTACGAAGCGGAGAATATTGTTTTTATTGCTGATGAAATTGACAGCGCCGAAGCAGTGGAAAAAGCTATCAAGAATAAACTCTCTGAACTCGGCATGGAATATGATAGGGAATGTTTCCTCGGATATGAAGAGGAAATAATGAGGGAAAATTTCAAAAGGTATAATGCTTTGGCTGCTCAATGCTGAAAAACAAGTGTGTCAAATAGTTAATAATACCCTGCATAAATTGCAAGGTATTATCAACTTAAATCCCCGAAACCCTTGTAATTACTGGATTTTAAGTTGAAAAATACCCTCATTTAAAATGAGGGTATTCAGAAAAATTGATATATGAGAAATAAAACAATTATAAAAAACTTCTTAAAAACTACTTGACAAATTGTTATAATGTGGTATAATGAAGATGTTGAAAGGAGGAATATTTATTAGAACACCTTTTAATACTCCGGTTGATGCTGAAATTCAAACTAAATTCAAAAACAAATGCAAGCAGCAAGGGATCAAATACAACGATGCGATTGAAGCAATGATGCAAGCGTTTGTTGAAGGTAAAATTATTATTAACACAAAAACAGTTTTGGATGTAGGTTACAAAGATAATCCGGAAGAATAAAAGGAAACGCTCATGATGTTAGACCCTAGGAAAGTTGAACATCACAAGCGCACACAAACCATAAACCACAAAGTCATTGACAATGGGCTATAGCTTTATTATTGTATATCAAAAAGCACCTTTTGTCAATGAGTTTACCGTAATTTATTGAATGAAGTAATCAAGTTGAATAATACCGTCGGTTAAACCTACGGTATTCTAAAAATCCATTGGTAAAAACAATAAAAAATTGCAAAAACGCTTGACAAAGCATTGCAATAGTGATACAATATATAACGAAAGGAGGATATATGAAACAGTATGCAGTTAGACTTCCGGATGATTTATATTCAAAAGTTAAGGAATATGCAGACAAACATTATATTGATGTTTCATCGGTTATAAAGTTATCACTTGCAAAATTTCTTGCAGAAGAAGAAGAAAAGAAACCGGAATAAAAAATAACACGCTGTGTCAACTTGGCGGAAGAACAACGTGTTATATAGCACTCAAATACAAATCCTAACTGTATATAGGTCAAGGCAGGACTTATATAAGGAGTATTTATATTATAACACACGCTCCTTGTATAGTCAAGAAAAAACTATAAAAGGAGCTATTTTTATGGAAAAAACAAGTTTAATCAAAAACACTTTCAATCATTCTACCAACGAAGCAACATTAAAATATCTTGGTTTAACGTATCGAGAAATAGTAAATCGGATATTTAATTATTCAAGCCCAAAAATGACACTCAAATATTTAGGAATAGACAAGGAGGCAAAATGATGGAAAATATAGCAATACAAACCTTTACAAATGATAATCTTGGTAATATTAGGATCATAATAGACGATGATGAAATTTGGTTTATTGCCATAGATATTTGCAAGTGTCTTAACATAACTAACAGTAGAGATGCAATATTAAAGCTTGATACCGATGAAAAGAAAAGCTTATATGTCAAAAACAGCGGAGCGGGAAATCCCAACAAAGTGTTTGTCAACGAAGCAGGACTTTACAACTTAATTCTTTCCTCACGCAAGCCCGAAGCGAAAGAATTTAAACGCTGGATAACTCACGAGGTCATCCCGTCAATCCGCAAATACGGCGCATACATGACCCCGGAAACAATCGAAAAAGTCCTTTACAATCCTGAATTCATCATCAATCTTGCCTCGCAGCTCAGAACCGAGCAGGAAAAGAACACTGCTCTAACAGAGGAAAACAAAGCGCTGATAACCGAAAATGACCTCTTGAGTGGAAAAGTTCAAACCTATGACGGAATGAACCTACTCAATGCCTTAATCAGAGCATTAACCTGGCGAAACTTTTCGGGAGATTATTCCTATGCATGGAACAACTTTTACAAGCAACTAAAATACAAATACGGCTATGACCTGAAAATCCGCAAAGGAAAGTCAAAAGACAAAACTCAGCCGCTTATTACATATCTTAGAGACAACGAGGTCGGAAAGGCTGTTTCACTTGCTGCAGCAATGTGCCGGGAAGCTGGGCTTGACCTTGGTAAGATTATCAATTCTGTAAATGAAAAGAATATATGATATGTGCCAAAACAGACAATAGAACATATGTTTGGAACAATTTTGTTGTAGGAAATTACAAAATTGTAGCAATATAAGCTACAATTTAACCAAAATGTAGAAAATCTACTTGACAATACGCAATATATAGTCTACAATATTAAATATAAAAAGTCAACCACAACTCAAAATTACGGGTTAGACTGTGAGAAGCCTCACCCGATATACGGAGGATATTATGAAAATCACAATAATTGCAATAGCTTGTCTTTACTTGGCAATAAACTTTGCAATCGCAAAGCTCGCCGATGCAAGGCAGATGAAGAAAAAATACATAACAGGACAATGTGTAATCGGAAAAATCACAGCGAATATTTTTTATGCTCCTGCGTGGCTCCTGAAGGGTATCAAGTTCGTAATCAACGCAGCGGTTAAATAAGGAGGAAAATATGGCTTCAATTTTATTTTTGATATTCATTTTGATTTTGATTTATAAAAACAGAAACAGTTGAGGAGAATTTTATGTATAAAGTTATTTATGATGACAATATGGGAAATAATTCCGAAGTTTCCTTATATTCGCGCAGGGAAGATGCTGAGACAGCAGTTAAGACGGAACTTGCTGATGTTGAGGAATATTTTAGGGGAAGAGACTATGAGGTTACTCTTTGCGGGAGTAAAACAGAAATATATACCAGAGACGGCAACGAGTATGCTTCGTGGGAAATTGTTAAAAGTAGCAAAGAAATGTAAATAGAATGACAGTTTTATTGGAGGCAATAAATCATGATTACAGCATCTGTTTATATAGCAAGGCAGAAAGATTTTTACAGAAAAGCATATACAAGTGGCATTTACTCTTTGGAAAAACTTATAGAAATCTACATGGACTATGAAGCTCGCGAATCAGAATGGCGCAAGGCTTCCCCATGGCAATATGAAAACTTTCTGGCAAGTCAATCTGCTTTAGCGCGGGTAATAGATGAAATAAGAGGGTGAGACAATGGAAGAATATGTCATCAATTCAATGGAAAATTTCAGAGGCTGGATGAGTTACGTTACTTTTTTGAAAAACGGCAAATGCCCATATTCAGGCAAAACAAAAGAGAAATACCTCGCCGAAGGAAACTTTGTTGTCGATGAAGATACGTTTTATAAAATGATGGATGCCTATGAGGACTCACTTTGCAACGATTGGCAGGAAATCACCGAAGAGTTTTATAATGACCAACTCAATGTTCTGCCGCCGCTGAAATGGGCAGCAAAAGGATTTTTCATCAGTGAAGCCACAAGCGGATTACTTCATGATTTCTATCAGGAGTTTGACGGAAAATTCTATACATCAACCCAAAAGATAACCACACCCAGACAAGAAATAATCGACAGCCTAACAAAGGCAATCGCCGACGGAAAAGTTAAACCGCTTTGCAATGAAGAATAGAACAATTATTTTATCGGAATTTTTGAGGTAATCATATGCGAAAAGTAAAATATTACATTGACGATCTTGCATATTTCAAAAAGGAATATGCTCTGTCAGAGGAAAATTTCAAAGATATGTTCTCAGGGAAAACATCATTCAGAGCTATTTACACTCTGATAGGTGACGGGACAGGCGTTGACCGATACACTTTGACTGATTATGATGGCGAAAAAATTCCTCTTGACAGCCTAAACGGCTATCAAAGGGGAGTAGTTCTTAACGATTGTTATGCTAATTTCACAAGCGGAAAATATCACAGTAATTCAAAAACACCTTGCGGTGTAATGAAAATAGAAGAAAAGGAGATATAAAAATGTCAAGAGTAACAAATTACATTATGCAGCGTTTCAATATTACAGAAGAGGAGGCGAACGAAACAATTCAGGAACTTCTTGACGAAGAGTACGAGGATAATGCGGAAAATATGCTTGCTTTTTACGGATTAGACAAGCTTATTCCTGCCCTTGATAATGATATGCTCATAAGTATCGCATCCAAGTATGAAGATTTTATCACCGAGGACTCCGGCGAACTTGAACAAAGAGCAATTGAAAATGTTCTCGGAAAATCTGTCGAAGAACTTCAAGAAATGTAACCAATGTCCAAAAAATCGTACTTCACACCCATCCTGCAACTAAAATCCAACTTTTGGGACATTGAAAGTTGTATAATTTAGTTGCACAATCAAAAGAAAAGGAGAAGCAATGGAATTTTCATCAGAAATAAGAAAACTTGAAGAACAGTTTTGGAAAAATCAGCCGATATACACCATATGGGGCTATGAAGAAGATGGCAGCGCCGCAGAAGAATTATTCAGTTCTGAAAATGCAGAAGAAGTCAAAGCAAAGATGTGTGATATCATTCAAAATGATTATATTTATCTATATGCGAGTTTTGGAATATCACTCGGAATACCAGGCGCATTGGAAAATTTTGATTTTTATACATATACTCCACATGAAGAGCTTGATTTTGATATTGAAACTGAATTGCTCAATATGAAAAATCTGCTTGATTGTAGCACATATACTCTTTATGGTTTTAAAGAGAATAACCTTATTAAACTTTTTGAAACTCAAAATTTTGAAAAAATAAAGGAAAAAATGAAAAATATTATTGCGAATGCGGTTCAAAGTGATACAAAATCGGAATATCGTTATTATTTTGTTTGCATCAATGACAGCCCTTGTTATGATTTTGACCCGATTGAAGCGTATAAAAGAGCGAGGAAAGAAACATGACAGAAGATAAAGTAAAAGCCGACCTTTTCAAAAGCACGTCAAAGGCAATAGATACATATCTCCGCTTTTCGATTATGACGGAAAATTCGACAGGTAACGCTTCTCAAAAAGAAGCGTATACCTGTTCGGAAAAACTGCTTGATGTTGTAAAAGCGAAAATCAAGCTTATTATCAACGCGGGATATCTCGAAGAATTTGAGTCATATCTGCTTTCGGAAAATTTGGCCTTAAAAGCATAAAAAGTGCCGCCCTAGTTCTGACAAAACCGGGCGGCATAAGACAAAAGTAAACAACATAACAGGGTTATATTGTCTGTGTATATAGTATACGAAAAAACTTCATTTGTCAATACTTTTGTTTCAGTTGGTTAAAATTTGTACCTGACTGCTATTGGAAAATTTAAAGGAGTAATCAATTATGAAAAAAATCATATCATTTGTATTTTTAATCGCAATTATTTTTACCCTCGCAGCTTGTAAGGTAACACCAGCAAGCGGAAAAATCGCTGACGGAATATCTTATTCTCAGTCCGAAAAGGTATTCTTGGAAGAAATGAAAGCAAAAGGCTATGAAAATATCAAAATTTATGATGAGTCGGAACTTTCGGATGATATCCTTATTAATCGGGTTAATAACAAAGAGGTAATTGTCGAAAGAACTCTCGGCGTTGTAACCAATCAAACGGAACCGGGCGATGGAATAATTATCAATCCGGACAAGTATTGTGTCGATAATGGACAAACTTATATAAGTTATGAAAATATGGGTTTTGCCACTCGTTACGGAATGATTATTGTCACTTATTGCCTTTATAATCCCAAAACGTCATGGACTGATGATATCATTGAGCGTCATGACTATCCTATTGCAGGGGTGGTGAGTGTATGAACGGTAAATTTAACAAACTTGATTTTGTAAAGCAGTTTTGTCTGCTGACACTTATTATTTTCGCAATTCTTTTTGCTGTGTCTATGGTAGTATACGCTTTTATTACTAACGGAAAATTTGCAAAATCTAAGGAAGTAGTGAAGTCTATACCTGTTTCAACAACCGCATTAGCAACGGAAAATCTCACGAAAACCACCGAAAAAACCGACAAAATTGTGGGAGACTCTGCTAAGCCTACAGAAGTTTCGCTCAAAAATAACTCTCTCGGCAAGTTCAGAATAACTGCATATTGTTCTTGCCCTATTTGTTGCGAAGAATATGCCTATAATCGCCCGACCGATGATAGTGGAAAATCTATCGTGTACGGCGCTTCCGGTGAACGGCTTGTGCAAGGTGTATCAGTTGCTGCCGATACAAGTATCTTGCCCTTTGGAACGGAAATTTTGATTGATGGGCATACATACGTTGTGCAGGATATCGGCGGAGCAATTCAGGGCAATAGGATTGATGTATATTTTGAAAAACATTCCGACGCCCTGGCTTTCGGCGTAAAATATGCCGATGTTATAAAAAAATAAAAAGAATGATACAAAGTATTGACAAACGAAAAATCATGTGGTATAATACTCTTGCAAAACAAGAAAGGAACGAAATATTATGGAAAGAACAATCACTAATCTTTCAAAACTCAAAGGAAGGGTTTATGTATATCTTGCGAATGCAGATATCGGAAAATCTTTCATGTCTCATGCAAAAGCCGAGGGCTTTAAGCTTGGAAAAGCTGATCCTACAACCAAAGAACCCGCTGAAATCATGGCTGTGAACCTCAATAAGACAATCAATTATGTGGGTTCAATCGGCAGCGCAGCTTTTCATTCAAACTTGGACACCATCGGCGGAGAACCTTTAATCAGAGTTGATTACGGAAAATTTGTTTCCGGCGAAGATGAGTATATGATATCCAAATAACTTACGTTAACAAGAATAATACAAACAAGAGGTGCTATTCATGAACTCTGTAAGAGAAATTTCTGAAATATTTGGAAAACAACAGTCCAATCTGTATGATTTTTCAACGGGAAAGCTTGTTGAAAAAGATGTGCAGGAAAGTTTAACCGAACAATGTCTGCCGAAGCAGACCAATAAATCCAAAGGAAAAAAGTCAGAAGTTTACACCTTAAAGATAGATGATGTCAAAAAGCTTTTTGATTATTTTGAAGAAAATGAGCTTTGGCAGTATCAGTTGATGTTTTCTTTGCAGATTTTCATGGGCAGACGCGCAGGTGACACCCTTGCCCTCAAATGGAAAGATTTTTTAAACCCCGATACAGGAACTTTCTATGATAACACAGAAATTCAAGAGCAAAAGACGGGTAAAATTGCAACCCCTAAAATAGCCGAACCGTGTAAAAATTTTATTATGTCTTATATTGAGCACACTGGTATTAGCCCCTCAGAGAACAACTATGAAAACCCGATTTTTTTGCAAACAAGCGGAAATTATAAAGGTCGCGTTGTTCAAGTAGATTCTTATCGGAAAATTTTGAAAAAGGCAGGAAAGGCTGTTGGAATTTCTTATAATATAGGAACTCACAGCGCAAGAAAATTTTTCGGTATGATGTGTATGAATTTGCACCCAAACGACCCACGAAGAATGGAAGTAGTTCAAAAAATCTTTAACCATTCAAGTGCAAAAATCACGCTTCGTTATGTCGGGCTTGAAAAAGAATATATCGACCAATATTATGATGATATGGGAGAGTTCTATAACAAGTATATCATTGGTGATGGAAAATTTGAATTTTCCAATGATACCCCTGTTGTGTGCATAGATTCAACCGCTTTGCGGAATATTCTTCAAAAAGCATATCAGACAGGAATGGATAATTCCGGCAATGCCGATCCAAAGCTTCATTTGGTGGCATTCAATGAAATAATGCAGCTTGTGGACGAAGAACGTATCAAGTGAGGTTCTTGGAAGAAATGAAAAGTAAATCAGTTCAGGGTATTCCCAAAAGCGAGACCGTCTGGGAAACCATTACTAACGAAAAAGGAGAGATGTTCTTTGTGACATCAAAAGAGCGTCGCGACGAATATTATCTCTATCAAAAACAAAAAGAAAAGGCGGTTAAAATTGCTAAAGCCAAAACGCCTATTAAATTGTACAAGAAAATATGGTAAGGAGAAATGCAATATGAGCGAATTTACCATAATTGAGGGCGGAACGATTTATGAAGATAACGGATATTCTTATATAATCGGTTTCTACTTCGACGAAAAAAAGAAAGAAAGTTTTTATGTTCTATATAACAGATCCACCAAAAGGATGATTCCGGGGAAGCGAATGAAAAATTCGTATTCTCCGGGAGAGCTTAAAAGTATTAATAATTTTGTCCGGGAAGCAACGGAAAACGTGTTACATAATTTTCGCTCAATCCATAATTGGAATGAAGAAAATTTGCAATCTGGTTAGCGAGCTTAAAGCTTGACAAGGAGGTTAAAATATGGTTGGCTCGAATTTCAGAACGAGACAAAACGGTACTTGCACACAACTGAATAAAGAAAAAGCAACGCCGCATTGTTGTGATATCTGGATGTGCCGACTTGAAGGCGTTCCCGGCAGCAGTATTCAAAGCGGTTACAGACCTGTATTGGTAATTTCAAATGATTTAAATAACACTCATAGTACACTTGTAAATGTTATGCCCATTACGTCTAAAGGGAACAAAAGGAATTTGCCTGTACACGTTGATTTGGAAAATTTTGCTGATTATGGGCTTTCTGTTCCGAGTACGGTTCTTTGCGAACAGGTTACAGTTCTTCCTGCTGATAGGTTGGAAAGACGTGTCGGAAATATTTACGATGGTTCAACACGTTTAAAAATCAAACGAGCTATCGAAATTCAGTTCCCGTTCAGTAATTAATTTTTTCACCTTGAATACATATGAATGATACAACTTTAGCTTGACAAATAATAATGAGTTGTGGTAAAATTTATATGAAAATAATTTTGAGGTGATAATTATGGAAAATATCTCTACAGAGCAATTAATTCAGGAGTTCATGGAAAAATCCAAACTTGACAGGGCAAGAAAGGGAATGCTTTCATTTGTTTGTAATGAGAGAATTATACAAAGGTGTGAAAATGAACTTGGAACAGAGTTTATAAAAATGAATTATGAACAATTTTTATATGTCATTTCGGCTATATGTGATGCAAGGGAAAAATCTGTTTATGCAATAAGCTATGAAATGTATTATACCATTTATAGAGTTGTAAGCCAATTAGTTCTTTATTACAGTCAGAATATATGTCCAATAAAGAATCCTTTTTTGGATGTAAATACACCTATTGCGTTCAACGAATATTTAAAGAATCATCGGCGGTTTTCAAAGAAAGATTATGAAGGAATGGTAGCAAAGATACATCAGAATTATGATGGAAACTTTGCTGATTATCTTGAATTGATTTTGCAGATGTTTTATTGCGGCTTCCAAAAACCGGAAGAGTTCTTGAAATTGAAAAAAGAGAATATTAACTTCAATTCAAGAACTATTATCATTGATGGGCATAAAATCTTATTGTCAAAAAGGTGTGCCGAGCTTCTAATGAAATTTGAATATATTGATTCAATAACGAATTTCAGCCCGAAAAATTGTTACACTTGTCGTTTAACTCCTTGGAGAGGTAGTTATTTTAAGATTTACCTCAGAGAGAAAACTGCATTGGCGCTTAACGACAAACCCATTAATTTAGCGGCTATGGATTATATCTCAAAAATCTTTATTACGCATATTGCAAAAGGTGATTATGCGGGCGTCAAGTATTCGACTATTACGTTGTTCGGTTTTTACGAATTTTGCGTTGCGAAGATTGGTGAAGATGAAATGGCAACTATTTTGAAAGCGAATAGCAGCGTAAAATCAAAAGGAATGTTTATGGATTTGTTTAATGAGTACGACTACAAGACAAGTTTAAACCCATCGAGAGTTAAGACCACATTAAGGACGTTCTTACCAAAAGAGTTGCTGTAAAATAATAAAAGATATCCCATGTAGCACCGTCGCCGGTGCTACAAAAAAAATAAAAAAAGAATGGTACAAAGTATTGACAGTGCTAAAATTATGTGCTATACTTATACTATAGTTACAGTTACATCAGTTGAGCAACAAAAATTTTTACAGACTTAACAAGAATGATACAAATAATTTACATCTAGGAAGGAGGTGAAAATATGGTCAAATATATAATCTCCGATAGCAAAGGAAATTACATTCGTCTCGATAACGGTAGCGGAAAATATGTTTCAATAAGAAGTTTTTCGCAGGCTCAGAAATGGGATTCTTACCAAAAAGCCAAGGCTGTATATCAGAATTGCATTTCAAAAACAATCCGCGACAGATTTGCCGTTAAAGAGATTGATGGTAGCGGATTTAGCGAAAATAAAACCGAACTAATAATGAAAGAGTTTAATTATGAAGAGTGTAAACACGATATTGATGATTTACTCGAAAAAATAAACGATTTGTCATCAGCGCTTGAAAAAGTAAACTCTTGGGAAGAACCGCTTAAAAATCAAGTAAGTATGGCTGATAGGAAAAGAAGCGATTACGACCATTATATTGAAACTGGAAAATTTAATGCGGTTCAGTGTTGCAAAAATGCAAAGCTACATAAATCCATACTTCAAGAAAGACGAAAACTAAAGCAGGCATACACCATTATGAAATGGTTGCAAGATATGAAACTTAGTGAAAAATCAATAAAAGGGTTATTTCATTCAATCGAAAGTCTTGAAACATCGGTATATCAGCCGAGAGTTTTGACAGAGCTGTTTTCATAAAAATATGGTTGGTAAACCTTGCGTAGCAAAAGCCTCCAGCGAGGTTCGATTCACCTTTGGGTTATGGCACGGTACAATTCCGTGGGGCGAAAGCCTAACGCTTAGACCGTTTTTGTTATCATGGGACAGGCTCCACCCTTGGCGAGATTGACGGCGGTATACGCCGATCCATCCTGTGCAAGGAAAACGCTACAGAAACGGCGTGGTAAACCACGAAAGAATTTGAGGCTGAACGTAAAATTCCGGAGACGTCCACCTTGTATCAAACATTGCACAGGGCATGGGATTTTATGATTTCGGAAGTCAAGGAAATGCTACCTTGGCGGTGGAAAATAGTATTAGATTTTGAGTAGTAAAAGTGCATCCTTTTGAGTGTTTGGAGATAGGTAAAAACACTCTCCACTTGCGGATATAGTTCAACGGAAGAACGTCAGTTTCCCAAGCTGAAAGCGCGAGTTCGACACTCGTTATCCGCTCCAAAGAGACAATAGAATAGCGTTTTACAGTTATGACTCTGCTTTCAAGCAAATGTGCCTTTTCATCGAATATTATCTTTTTACGCTTTTGCTGACCTGATGTCAAACCGATAATTTCAGTCCTTGTCAAGTTAAAATACCGTTGTGTAGTCATCAAAACAATCGGTTACTACAGGGCTATATTGATAAAACACGAATTTTATTGTCTCTATCTTATGGATCATTAGCTCAATTGGTCAGAGCAACCGGCTCATAACCAGTAGGTTTTAGGTTCAAATCCTAAATGATCCACCAATTCCTCAATACGCTGTTGTACAAATGGCAAAGGCTGAAATGCTGATGTCTAAGCGTAGAGGGCTTACGACCTAGCTGAAGAGCGGTGCGTAGTTGGCGGACTATAAGAGACGCGTTACTTGGTGTGACGACCCTACCCGTATGGTTGTCATATGATAGTAATATCCGCCAATATGCCGCCATGGTGGAATTGCCAGACACATTGCACTTAAAATGCAAGGCTTTGAAGCGTCCGGGTTGGAATCCCGGTGGCGGCACCATCTTAATTGAAGAGGAGGATTAATGAGAACGGAAAAATTAAATAACGCTGTTGGTCAGAAAGTCGGAATATATGATGTTTTATATGAATGCGACCACAAATCAAAAGACGGACATAGATTATATCACATTAAATGTAGCGAATGTGGATGGGAAACAGATATGGAGTTTAGATTTATTCCGATTGCCAAGAGTTGCAAACATATACTGCTTGGTGGACATTATATACAAACGAATTTCAAATGGGAAAATCATAGATTACAAATCATATTTAGGGGTATAAAAAGAAGATGCTATGACACAGATGAAAGATCTTTTCGCTGGTATGGTGCAAAAGGGATTAAAGTTTGTGACGAATGGTTAGAGAATCCTAAGGCGTTTGAAGATTGGGCATTTAAGAACGGATACGATGATACATTAACGATTAATAGAATTGATGAAGAAAAGGATTATTGCCCTGAAAATTGCGAATGGATATCAAGTAAGGAAAATTCGAGATATAAAAGTACGACTAATTCAATAACCGTGGGAGGAGTTACCCGTTCAGGAAGAGAATGGGCTGATATACTAAATTTGGGTACAAATACAATAAATACATACGTTCGAGATTATGGCGAAGAAAAAACAAAACAATTGATAGATAATATGTTGCATTTTGAACCGCGCAATAGAAAACATGGGGAAACGTGGTTTGAAACATACAGTGTAAACTAATACAGAGCTTTCTCTGTTTAGTATAAATAAATCCAAGACAAAGATTAGAAACCTTTCATCACAAAAACAAAATAATTCTTTAATTGCTAATTCTTTTCTGCTTTCTCTGATAAAAAGTTTCAAAACCGCAAAGCTAAAAATACATAATGAAGGTCAGATTCATAATAGTTTTGCAAAAATCGCTACTGATCATCGGCGGTCTTGGAAAATTCAACATCCTTTTAGCTTCGGCGAGTAGCTTGTCGCAAGACGAAAACTCGCTAAATATGGCGCAGTAGTTCAATGGCAGAATATGCGGCTTTGACCCGCAAGACAAAGGTTCGACTTCCTTTCTGCGCTGCCAAATAAAAATCCGAAAGGAGAAAATATGTCTAAAGTATTTGAAATAATCGAAAAAGAAAAGCAGAGGCAAGATAACACAATTGAGCTGATTGCAAGCGAGAACTTTGTCAGCGAAAACGTGTTAAAGGCTGTCGGCTCTTGTCTAACAAATAAATATTCAGAAGGTTATCCGACCAATAGACGAACCGGACGCAAAGGAAGATACTATGGCGGTTGCCAATACATAGACGAACTTGAAGAATACTGCTGTGACAAATGGCGCGAAGTGTTCAATACAGATTATCACGTTAATGTTCAACCTCATAGCGGTTCGTCGGCGAATTTTGCAGCATATATGTCTGTGCTTAAACCCGGAGATACAATATTGGCTATGGATTTGAACAACGGCGGCCATCTCACGCATGGATCTGCGGTCAATTTCAGCGGAAAATTATTTGATGTTGTTTTTTATAATGTTACCGAGGATGGCTTTATTGATTACTTCGATATTGAGCAGAAAATCAAGGAGCATCTTCCAAAATTAATTCTTGCCGGAGCTAGTGCATATAGCAGAATTATCAGTTTTGAAAGGATATCGCAAATCATTGAACGAATAAAGTGGGAACAATCTTTTGAATATAACGTGCCATATAATCCTTATTTTGCCGTGGATCTCTCACATGTAGCTGGAATTGTGGTCGCAGGCGATCACCCTTCACCTTTTGGTTATGCAGACATTATTACAACTACAACGCATAAAACGCTTCGCGGAACACGCGGTGGATTGATTTTCTGCAAACCTGAACTTGCCAAAAAGATTGACGGAGCGGTATTTCCATGTACGCAGGGAGGAGCATTGCAGCACGTTGTTGCAGGAAAAGCTGTCACAGCGGAAGAATGTTGCACTCCCGAATACAAAGAGTACATTCATCAAGTGGTTAAAAATTCAAAAGCAATGTGTGATGAGTTTATCAAACTCGGTTATGACATTGTGACGGGCGGAACGGATAATCATCTTTTCCTCATTGATTTTTCAAAAACCCACCCGAATCTCACCGGAAAAATGGTTCAAGATGAGCTGGACAAACATGGTATTACACTTAATAAAAACTGCGTTCCAGGCGAAAAGAGAAAACCGACCGAAACCAGTGGTGTACGAATCGGAACAGCCGCGATGACAACCAAAGGTTTTACGGGAGTTGATTTCATAGATGTGGCGCGGAAAATTCATGAGATTATCACAGATATGAACAAGCGTGAGGTGCAAGATGACATATAAGTTTATTTGCCCAAAATGCGGAAAATCTGTCGAGATACAGATGTCGGCTTCGGAGTATGTCTCCAAGGGGCATATTTGTGATTGCGGAGCAGAATTAAAAAGAGATATTAACGATTTCTGCTCGGCCAGCAAAAGAAATATCGAAGGTTTCTTCGGCATTTTAAAATAAAGATATTTCCAAACCCTTGTCGGAAAATTCGACAAAAACTGCTTATCTTATTAATAAAATTCTTGTTTTATCGTTAGTGGCTGTGATCCGTTCCGCTTTGCTTGTGTAGTGGGCGGTGAGCCTCTGGAATGGTTGTGTGTGAGCCTGTTGCAAGCTATGACTGAAGTCGAAAAACACTCGAAACTGTTTTCATGTTGCACTCCTTAAAATAATTTACGTTTTCTTTCTCCTTTTCATTTTAGGACAAGCAGACCGCAAAGTTAATTCGTAAAGGTCTTTGCGGAATAGATTTTCAAAAACAAAATAAAAGAGGTAAACAAAATGTTCAATCACAGATATAGATTAGAAGAAATCATCTCAAAAATAGACGTTAAAGCAAAAGACAAAGAAGATTTTCTTGGAAAAATTTGTTATCCCGCTTATTTCAAGGTTGGTGAGAATGGCTGGTTTCTTTGCGAAACCGATGGTTGCACTTATGCGCCCGACAGAATAAGAACGTCTGAGGTTAAGAACGTTGAGGGCTCGTATGACAGATTTACCGTAACAACAAACAATTCAAGATATACTTTTGTGGCAATTAAGGAGTGATGAATATGATTTTTGAAGTCATGCGAACGACTACAGGGCGTGATAAGAAGCCAATTGAAAATTGTTTTCTATTGAAGCTTGTTTCAACTGTAAATGATAAAGAAATGGATTGTTGGGGAATCAGAATTAACACTCTTGAAGAATTGATTGATTTTCAAAATCAAGTTGGAGAAGAGATTGTTTTTAGGAAGTCATGGACGGATGATAAAACATTTTGTTTGGAAATCTATGATGGATATAGAAAGTAAAACCGCTGGTGTCGCAACGTACTGCGCCTTAATTAACATCTGATTGGATGATGTAGCCATAAATACCATAGGCTACGAGCAGACTGCCTATGGCTCCTGCGGGATGAAGGTGACTGCTCGGCAAGTTTCGTCAGCCTCTTGTCAAAGTTAAAAGGCTGATAATTTGTACGGTGGCGGAATAGGTAAACGCTGTTTATTAGGTCATGCGAGGTGCAAATCCTCGCCCGTACAATAATGAAAGAGGTATTTTATGTGCAACAGGATAAAAATTGGTCTTGTTTTCGAGACAATGGAAGAAGCAAAAGATTTTATTGAAACATATGCCCCAACGGCTATGAGAAAAATTTATTCTAAATACGAATTAGTATACGAAACTCCAATCAATGTTTATACCGCCGATGGGAAACTTCTTGCTACATATGAAGGAAAAATTGACATTGATACTAATGACGGGGGCTATGTAAAATTCGACTTTAACGGCAAGAGATATATATATTATAACTGCTTTATCGAGACTATTGCAGAACTGTGAGGAATTAAATATGGCTATTTGGGAAAAGAAAGACTTGGATGATTACGATTACGAACATTATTGTTGCTCAGATTGCGGGAAACCTACAATTTTTGAATCAACTTCTGATGAAGATTATGATGGCTGTGAATATGAGACGGGAATAGGAGAATATCTAACTCCATAGAGATTGGCGAGACGAGGGTGAATAAGGAGTACATATGATTACAGCTAAAGAAGCAAAAGCCAAAACCGCAGAGGCAAGAGAAAGGATTCGTGAGGAATTTTTATACATCGAAAAATCCATTACAGAAGCCGCCTCTGAAGGTAAAGAAACAGTATATTTTGATAGGTCAATATCTGACGGCGCTGTTAAAAAGTTGAGCGAGCTTGGCTATAAACTTTCATTCGGAGCTACTCGATATTCGTCAGGAGAGTTAAGACACATATGTTATGTGAGTTGGAGTGATTAATTATGGCAGAATTTTGTGCAGGATGCTTTATTGATTGTTTGTTGCCTCCGCTATCAGATGTCGCAGGCATAGTTTTATCTGATGAATATGACCTTTGCGAAGGCTGCGGCGAGTGGAAACCATTCGTGCTTGATACAAACCGTGTTCCCACCAGAACGGTAATGGAAGTCATCGCAAAAACAAAATCAGAAATGAGACAGTTTATTCACGATGTTTATCCGAACGAAACGGTAGAATTTGAACATGATTTTGAAACAGGCTTGATTATCGGAACGGAAAATTACATTTTTGGCTGGACAAAACCGAATGAAAAATTTGTTGGGGTTGTGCCATCGGCAAATATTTTCCATTTTGGGAAGCATGAAAATATGCTTTACTTTGCGCAAAACGAATAAAAGATTGATTTCATCGTCAAACGGAGGCAAGCAATGGATAACGAACGTAAAAAGTTGTTAAAATCTCTAATCGAAGATTTAGAAGTAAAATCAGACGAAGATTTTTTTTTGCCGAACTTGTTGAAGCAGGAGTTATTTTTGAAAGTATCAAGGAGGATGAAACAATGACCAAATGTGATTCTTGCGTATCCTACGACGTGAATGAACAACGTTGCTCATTGGGCAGTCTTGCAAGGTTGTTTTCTTGCGAAGATGTTATAAATAGAGTGGTTGAAAGGACTGCAATTGTGATGAATGATAGAAAATTTCCGTGGAATTCAAAATTGAACGATATCACTTGGGGACTTATCAATAAAAAGTTTGAATGCACCCAGAGAAGTTGGCTCAAATGGGCAAAGCCTTATACGTCAAGGGTTGTCCGACGAAAGCAGAAACAAGAATTGAAAAAGTCTGGAGGCGACGAAGAATGACAGATGAGGAAATCATAGAAGCACTTCAAGGTTGCCTCCACAATGATTGGTATAACAAAAAATGTTCCGAGTGTTCATTTGACGATGCCACATCTCAATGTATGGATGATTTAAAGGGCAGCGTGATAGAGCTTATCGACCGCCATAAAGCAAAAATCAAAAAGCGCGAAAGCGATAAATTGAACGCGGCTATAGAATACTGTTGCGACCGCATAGAGGAAAATTATGAAGGACTCGGAGACCAGTTCTATCAAATCGCAAGGTGGCTTGAAGAACTTGCGGTTTTGAGAGAAGAAAGCAAGGAAACTGCGACAAAATAATTGTTTGATTGAAGATTTCAAGAAAGAAAAAGGAAAAGACATAGAAGTCATCTCTTTTGAGCTTCTTCCTGAAAAGGATAAGACAGAACAAGATGATTCTAAGCTTATCGGGAAGTATGCAAAACTTCCTGTCGATATCAAAAGCCTTTCTACATATGAGTTTATCCTTGCGAATAACGATTTCGATGACGATAATATTAGATTCTCTACTCGCGGACTTGAAACCCTCGCTGAAAAATGCGAGGGTGTAGCCGGATATATATTTGAAGATAATTCATCCAAGGCGATACCTGCAAGGATATATAAAACTTGGATAGTTATAAATTCCGCTAAGCAAACAAAAGACGGAGTACCTTATTTGGAGTTGTGGGCGAGGGCATATTCGTACAAATCCGAACCGCACTACAAAGGCAAACTGATAATGCTGTGAGACGGCGATGAAAAGGTGTGGGAATACAAGATAATACGCAATACAATTTTTTCCGTAGGGTCGGTTTGCGAGTGGTCAGCAAGCTTGTAAAAATATTTAAAAAGAATAGTACAAAGTATTGACAAGGCTAAACAAACGTGATATACTATAGGTACACTTATTTGCAAAGTAACTGTACCACGTTAGTAGGAATAATACAAAATATTTATCGAAGCGTTATGCATGGTTTGTTTAGGAGAAAGATAGTACAACGGAACCGATAGTGCGTTGGCTTGATTGATAAACAGTTTTTTTTTTGCAACTTTAATAAGAATAATACAAATAATTGACACATCTTAACATGGAGTTGATACAAATATCTGACTTGATTATACAGTCTATAAGACAGGAAGACGAAAAAGTACATATATCAAATATTGAAGGTTTCAAAAACTATTTAATATTTAGCGATGGAAGAATATTCAGTATAAAAAGAAATTTATTTCTTAATCCTGAAATAACAAACGCAGGTTATCAAAGGGTGAATTTATACAGCAATGGAAAAAGATACCATAAGTCGATACATAGAGTGGTTGCCGAGGCGTTTATTCCAAATCCGGATAATTTGCCAATTGTAAACCACAAAAATGAGAACAAGTTAGACAATAATGCCGATAATTTAGAGTGGGTGTCTATAGAAGAAAACACAAAATATGGAACAGCCTTATTGAGGAGAGCAGAGAGTCAAAAGGCAAGCATGTCAACAAGAAAACCCGTTGTTTGTTATGATAAAGATATGAATGAAGTAAAGGAGTATTTGTCAATAAGAGACGCTGTTAGGCAAACGGGCATTAGTCATATCGGAGATGCTTGTAAAGGAACATATCATATGGCTGGCGGTTATTATTGGCAGTACAAATAAATCTAAAATTTTATCGACAGCAATTACTTGGCAAAGCACCAACCTTTCGCATTTAAAAGCAAGCGTAGAAAGACAGAGATTAAGGAGATGAGAAATATAAAGTTTGTTGGAAGTAAAAACAGAATCAGTAAGCATGTCGCACCGATTTTGCAAAAGTGCATTGATGATAACAAAGTGGATACATATTATGAACCTTTTGTTGGTGGAGCTAATATGATCGATAAAATTCGCTGCAAAAACAGAATTGGTAACGATATTCATCCTCAGTTAATTGCAATGTTTAAAGCGTTGCAAGAGGGTTGGACACCCCCCCCCGTTACGTTTCAGAGGACGAATATAACGATGTAAAAATAAACAAGGAAAAATATCCGGATTATTATGTTGGATATGTAGGTTTTAACACGACCTTTGGCGCTAAATATTTTGGTGGATATGCAAGAGGATTTAAAGCGGACAAAGTGACACCAAGAAATTATGTATATGAAGCTTTTAGAAATCTGATTAAACAAATCCCACAGATTAAAACGGTTACATTTTCTTGCGGTGATTATTTATCTAATGAATATCAAGACATTGAAAATGCTGTTATATATTGCGATCCACCATATGCAATGACAACCAAATATAGCACAGGCGAATTTGATAGTAACGAGTTTTGGAATTGGTGCAGAAAGACAGGTAAAAACAATTATGTTTTTATTAGTGAATATTCAGCTCCCAATGATTTTGAGTGCATATGGCAGAAAAAAGTGTCAACGAGTTTGGATGTTTCAAATGAAAGACATAGTAAGGAAAACAGAGTGGAAAAATTATTTACATATAAGAGAGGTAAAACATGAAAATTGAAAATGTATGGATAAACGGCGACTGCTTAAAGGAACTCAAGAAAATTAAAGATGCGAGTGTTCATCTTATTATTACTTCACCTCCATATCATAATTTAAGAGTTTACAGCAACGATCCTTGCGATCTGTCCAACTGTGAAACATATGAGGAATATTATTATTTACTCGGATTAGTAATTGCGGAATGTAAAAGAATCCTTGTTCCCGGCGGAAAGTTTGTTATTCAATATGAGGATTACAATTATACTCTCGGAAGAGATGGTAAAAATGGGCAAGAAAGTCTTACAGGTGCTATAAACAGCATCTTTCTTGATAACGGTTTCTCTCTTTGGACTAAAGCATTTTGGAGAAAATATTCCGCCCAGAGAGCTATGCTGGCGCAGGGAAACCTTTATTACAGAAATATGAAAGCAAGAGATACAATTCTCGCTGCAAATGTTGGCTTTGTGTATGTCTATAAAAAAGACGGAGTATGTGAAGTAATTAAAGGTTCAGATATCACACTTGCCGAATGGGCTGATTGGGCTGATGGAATGTGGAATATTCCCAATTCTGGAATTGGGCACACAACACCCTTTGCTGAAGAATTAGTAAAACGCTGTGTTAAACTGTGGTCTTGTCCCGGCGATACAGTATTAGATCCTTTTGCGGGTGCAGGAACGGTTAATAAAGTCGCCATTGAAAATCACAGAAATGCCATCGGAATTGAACTCAATAAAGAGTTTTATGATCTTGCGAATGAAAAAAGATTTTCGACATGGAACGATAATTCTTTTGAAACAGATGATTCTATTGAAAAAATGAAAGAAAGATTTAGCGAACAACTTGCAATCGGAAAAGCACAAAGTGAGGCGGCCAAAGCTGAAAAGGCACGAAAAAAGGCAGAAAGAGAATTGAAGAAGCAAGGTGTTGCCAATGATTGAGCTTCAGATTCCCGTGGAGCAAATACCTTATATTAGAACAATTGAGGGAAGAAGATTTCATGGTGGTAAATGGCAATTTCCAGATACATCAATTCAAAAACTAATTCAACTTGGCTTGGTTTCTTCCGATACTAAGTTGCAGGAAAATAAATTTATCAATTATGAAACTTCTCCGTTTTTGCGTAAATATCAAAAGAAGATTGTCGATACAGCTTTGAACCATGGCTGTTATGGAATTTTTTCGGATACCGGCACAGGAAAAACGATTATGGGTTTAGAAATTGCAGGTCACTATAACAAAACTCTTATTCTATGTCCGCTTTCCGTTATAGAAACCGCATGGATGGATGATTGCCACAATTTTTATCCCCATATATCAATAGTAAATGTGTGGGGAAACAACAGAGAATACAGATTAAGGATGTTGAAAGAAGACGCAAACATATATGTAATGAATTATGAAAGTTTTAAGATACTTCGTAACGAGGTGTGTAAAGCTGGTTTTGATTGCATTATTGTTGATGAAAGCAGTGTGATGAAAAATATGTCAAGTCAGATAACATCATCTTTGCTTGAAATATCGGATGCTATTCCTCACAGATTCGTATTGAGCGGATGTCCAACACCTAATCATAACAGCGAGATCTTCCCACAAATAAAATTTATTGATACTGATGTGTTCGGAAACAACTATTATGGGTTTCTTGCGAAATATTTTCATCAGGATATGTCCAATCCACATGTTTGGTATCAGACGGATGAAGATAAGGATAGATACTACGCCCGACTGTCTAACTGTTCTGTGTTTCTTAAAAAGGATGCTTGTGTTGATTTGCCGGAAAAGGTATTTGAAGTTCGCGAGTTTGATATGACAAATCAGCAAAGAAAATATTACGATGCTCTTGAAAATGATATTAAAGAAAATATCAATCAATGGAGCAAGTTTGAATTTACGGCAAAACTAATGAAACTTCGTGAAATTTGTAGCGGTTTTGTTATAAACAAAGATGGTTCTGTTACAACTTTTGACAACGGAAAAGGAGTGCTGTTAAAAGAAGTTTTATCAGAGTTGAGAGATAAACAAGTAATTATTTGGTGCCAATTTCAACATGAAATTGATACATTATCTAAAAAGTTTGGCGGGGTAGGACTTACTTCAAAAACAAAAGATCGAGACGATATAATTAGGAAGTTCAAAAATGGCGAAATAAATCTATTATTTACACATCCTCAGCTTCTTGGCAAAGGACTCACTTTCGTTAATTGCACATACAACATTTATTATTCCCTTAGTTTTAGTTATGAAGAATATAAACAGAGTCAGGACAGAATCCACAGAATTGGGCAAAACAATAAATGCACCTATATTATTCTTCAAGCAAAGGATTCCATTGAAGAAAAGATATTTGAATGTGTGCAAAGAAAAAGAAATGCTGTTGATGAGCTATATTTAGATATGGGACGTATAGATAAATGAATAAAGAAGTGCTTTTTGAGTATAAAACAGACCTAAATTCGGTCGATATAGATGGGGGGGCAAAATCAAACTTTTTCATGAAAATTGTTTAGACATTATAGATGATATAGTACATGGCTGTAAATCAAGGCTTCCTATAATAGTCAGTGACCCTCCTTTTAATATAGGATATAAATATAACAATTACAAAGACAATTTGCCTGAAGAGGATTATATATCATTAATGGGAGAAGTATTTTCTCTTTCACCATGTGTAATTATTCATTATCCTGAAAGTCTTTATAAGATTAGTTATCAAATGGGAATATTCCCTGACAGGGTTGTAAGTTGGGTGTACAATTCCAATACGGCAAGACAGCATAGAGATGTTGCATTTTTTAACGTAAAACCAGATTTTAGGAAAGTGAGACAGCCTTATAAAAATTTAAATGATAAGCGGATACAGAAACGAATAGCCGAAGGAAAAACAGGTGCAAAACTTTATGATTGGTGGAATATAAACCAAGTTAAAAATGTTAGCAAAGATAAAACTGCTCATCCATGTCAAATGCCCGTAGAAGTTATGGAGAATATCATAGGAATACTCCCAGATGATATAGTAGTCATTGATCCTTTTATGGGTAGTGGTACGACTGGTGTAGCGTGTAAAAAATTCAACATACCTTTTATTGGAATAGAGCAAGACAATGTTTATTTTAATATTGCAAAACAACGTCTACAAGATTGTGAAATGCCATTACATACGGAATAAAACTGATTTTTTATTCACTTTTTAAGGCTTGAAAACATCGAAAGATTGGTACTTTTCAGAGCAACGAAAATCTTATGAAACAGAGATGATGAACATAGAAAATAAATATACAAAAGAAGATTTAAAAACTATGTAGGCGTGGCCGCTTGAGCGAAAAATCAAAGTCACTCAGGCGAGAATACTTGAATGGTATCATAAATGGGGGCAAGTCTACGTTTCTTTTAGTGGAGGGAAAGACAGCACCGTTCCTCTTGACCTTGCGCGAAGAGCCTGCCCTGATATAGAGGCAGTATTTGTCGATACCGGTCTTGAGTTCCCCGAAATCCGTGAATTTGTCAAGACCAAAAATAATATCACATGGCTAAAGCCTGAAATGAATTTTAGAAAAGTAATTGCTAAGTACGGCTATCCTCTGATTAGCAAAGAAGTATCGGAGAAAATCTATAATGCTCGGCGTGGAGGTTGCTGTGTTGATAGATTTGATGATAACAGCGAATATGTCAAAAAATATGGTCAAAGGTACTGCTTGGCAAAGTGGAATTGGCTCAAGGACAGTGATATTCCAATAGGAAATCAATGCTGCACTGTTATGAAGAAGAAACCTGCAAAAGCATATGAAAAAGTTTCCGGCAAGAAGCCCATGGTTGCTACTATGGCTTGTGAGAGCGCACAACGAAAACAGGTGTGGTTAAGGACTGGGTGCAATGCCTTTGATAATAAACGTCCTATTTCCCAGCCGATGTCGTTCTGGACAGAACAAGATGTTTCGCAATATCTTAAAGAATTTAACGTTCCTTACTGTTCTGTCTACGGCGAAATCGTTGAAGATAAAAACGGTAAATTACATACAACAGGACGAGATAGGACAGGCTGCGTTTTCTGCGGCTTTGGCACACATCTTGAAAAAGAGCCAAACCGATTTCAGATGCTAAAACAAACTCATCCCAAACTGTGGAATTATTGCATGAAACCATGGGATGAAGGTGGGCTTGGTATGAAAGAAGTATTAGATTACATAAATGTAAAAACAGAATAGGGAGATTTTATGAACAACAAAGACAGATTTATAGACCTGCTGAGGTCAACCAATAGAGAAGGCGTGGAGGAATTGCTCGGCTGGCTCGATTCAAACGGCTTCTACGAAGCTCCGGCAAGCACAAGATTCCACGGCGCATATACAGGTGGACTTGTCGAACATTCACTGAATGTATATGACGAACTTATGAGACTTTTGAGGGCATACTCAGAAATTACAGCCGACCCCGATTCGGTCATAATTGTCTCACTGCTTCACGATATTTGCAAGGTAAATATGTATGCAACCGAAAAGAGAAACAGAAAGAACGAACAGGGCGTTTGGGAAAGTTATGATGCCTATACACACAAAGAAAAGTTCAATTATGGCGGGCACGGAAGTAAATCTGTGTTTTTGGCTCAGTATTACATAAAACTCAAGCCTGTTGAAGCAGTTGCGATTAATTGCCATATGAGCTGTTGGGACGGAAATACAACGGTCGGCAGTGCTTTTGAACAGTTTCCTTTCGCATGGCTGCTCCATGTGGCGGATGAAAGTGCAACATATGTCGTTGAAGGAAAAAGAGAAAATGAGAGATAAGAAAAGAATTAAATCGTTTCTCGAAGAACTTCAAAATATTTGGGAACAGGTTCCGGATTGGCGATTTTTTCAATTGGTTTGCAACATTCAGAGAGGACTTGGTTCGGACGGTTTCTATCTTGAGGACGATGACGCTTTGGCAAGAATAAAGAACTTGTTCTATCAAAAAGAAGAATAAAAGAAGTGTTTTATTTAAAAAGGAGACATATGAAAAAAAGGACATGCAGATATATAAATGCGGATAATCTAATAGATGAAATTCTCAAATTCTCTATTAATACAGATGATTTTTATGGTATGGGCTATTCTGATGCTTTGACTGCGGTGGAAGACCTTATTAGTGATTTGCCCTCGAAGGAATTTTCTGAACAGAAGCGTTTTCAGAAGTTGAGGGATTGTTTCATAAAACGAATGACTGTTGATAGTGAAACTCAAGACCGCCGCCGAAAAGACTACAATCAAGCTATATTTTGTGATTACGGAAGAGGCGAACATAATCAGGTGTTTTGTGATACGACAATGGAAATGGTGCTTGATTGTTTTGATAATGCTGTTAAGGATTTGGAGGAAACAGTATGAAAAGGGGTGTACATAATGGAGTTTTGGAACAGTAGAGTTCATAAAGCGAGAAAGCAACATCAGTGCAAGTATTGCGGAAAAATTATCGAGCCGGGCGAAACGTATTCACATGAAAGTGGAAAATGGGAAGGCGAATTTTGCGATTACGCTTTATGTATGCGCTGCGCCGAAATTCTTCCTTATATGAAGTACGAATCGGAATATGAACTCGGATGTTTATCTGATGATTTGAACGATAGTGATATTCTTAACTGTCCGAAATGCGGCAGTTATCGTTTAGAGTGCGATTTTTCAGATGATGTACAAAGCGTTAGGTGTGAATGCGATTACTGCGGAAATTCGTTCATGGTGGATTTGTCAGCCGAAGTTCTAAAACAACGTTTGAAAAGGGAGCGTGAAACAAATTAAAGATAATACAAAAATTGTACCAATATCGCTTAAAAAAGCTAATGACTATGTAACAAAGTTTCATCGTCACCATAAAGCTGTCCGAGGCTGTAAATTCTGTATCGGTTTGGAAAATAGTGCGGCGGAACTAATTGGCGTAGCTATTTGCGGACGTCCGGTTAGTCGCTATTTAGATGACGGCACTGTGCTTGAAATTAATCGTCTTTGTACCAATGGCGAGAGAAACGCTTGCAGTCGCCTATATGGTGCTTGCTGTCGGATAGCGAAAGAAATGGGGTACAAAAGAATCATAACATACATATTGCAATCCGAAAACGGAGCAAGCCTCAAAGCAAGTAATTTTGTCTGCGACAAGCAGAACGCAGGTGGCGAAATTTGGACTGGCTCAAGGGAGAGAGATAATGGTGTACCAAAAGAAAAAAAGCAGAGATGGAGTAAGGAATTATGAGCAAAACTGTTTTACTCAGCATTAAACCTAAATACTGTGAGTTTATCGCAAACGGCAAGAAAACAATCGAAGTCCGCAAGACCAAGCCGGAGCTTGAACTGCCGTTTAAGTGCTATATCTATTGTACGAAAAGTAATGACGGGCTTATTAAAGGCGATATTTCGACAACCGTTGATTACGTTGCGAAAAACAGCGGTAAAGTGATCGGCGAATTCGTGTGTGACGCATACATCATAGATAGAACATTCGGGCACGATGAGTTATTCAACGCCGCTGCTTGTTTAGATATTGCAGAGGTGGCATCGTATATGACAAACGAAAAAATGTACGGCTGGCACATTTCTGACCTTATTATCTACGACACACCGAAAGAGTTGGGCGAGTTCAAGAAAATAAATCGTGAATGCTGGTATGCTGATTTTGGCTTGGCAAAAAGGGATTGCCCCGATTGCAAAAATGCAGATTGTTTTGTAAGTCAACCGCCAATGTCGTGGTGCTATGTATCTTGATACACTATAGGAACGGATTAGGAGGAACAGAAAAATGGATAAAATTATAAAAACTTTCAAAGGCTTCGACAAAAACCTGTGCTGTCGAGGTATGCAGTACGAAATAGGTAAGAGCTACGAAGAGCCTAACGCAGAAGTTTGCAACAAGGGATTCCACGCCTGCGAACGGCCGCTTGACGTTTTTAAAAACGCAAAAATCACAAGCGTATCTCTTTCAATGAGTGATCATGGTTGTTTGACTTCAAACATCTGCCTTGAAGGTGCAGGTTGGGCTTGTTGCTACGGCGGGTACTGTCTTGGACATGGGTACTTGGGAGCAAAAAAGTTTGATGGCTCATCAAAAGGGGTAGTTTCGCTTATGAGAATCATGGACACAGTTGGCGTTGAAAAATGGGAAGATCTCAAGGACAAGTTTATTAGAGTGGCTACCAAAAACTGGGGCGACACAATTAAAATTATCGGGAACATCATAAAGGATAAATGGTTCGATTATGAAAGTTTCTTTAAGGAGGAAGAAAATGGTTAAACCGTGTACAGGCTGTGATTCTGCACTTGAAGTTAATCGTAAAAAGACTAAACAACTTCTTCCTTGGAGTGAAGAGTGTTTCACTTGTGAGAAATACAAAAGATATCTTAAATATCTCGAATCACGAAGAAAATATGTTGAGGGAGGCGTAATAAAAAGTCTTGATGATTTTCAAAAACATCTTGATAAAAACGGATTGGTTTTTGTTGGAGATAAAATATATAGTTTGGGCTGGGTTTGTTCTTGGCAATATCGTATGATTGTTGATTATATTAGAAGAGGCATTATTAGATATGCAATAAAAAAGTGACATAAAATATTATTTTTATTTACAAATATGAAGATGAAAACTGTAAATGCTTATTGCTTAAAATTTGAAAGAACAGAATATGGAAAATTAGTAAGGAAGCAGTATGAGTTAGGTCAGATAAAAGAAAGGCGCAGTAACATGCGTAAACTTACCGTGAGACAAGATGGAGTAACTAATACCTTGACGACGGTTCTTAAAGATAATTACATACTTATACAACAGGAGGAGTTATATGTTTGAAAAAGTTAATCCGTGCCATCCGGATAAGGTGGCAGACAGAATAGCTGGTGCTCTGGTTGATATGGCATACAGAAAAGAAGCCAATCCTCGCATTGCCGTGGAAGTTCTTATTGGACATGGCATATGTCACATTATTGCGGAAACATCTGTCGGGTTGAATAAGACAGATGTAACTGCCGCTGTTCATCGCATTGCTAGAAATCTTACTGTGGACTATGTTGAAGTATCGCAAGATAATTACCTTGCTAACAATCAAATTGGTGGTATCCGCTGTGGCGATAACGGCATTTTCAAGGGAATGCCCATAACTGAGGAACAGAAAAAGTTGTCGCAGATTGCACGGGACATTTTCTCAGTGTATCCCTATGATGGTAAGTACATTTTGGACAGTGACCGTCTTATCATCTGCCAGAGTAATGTACCATCTGATGCGCTCCATGAGAAATATCCAAATGCTGAAATCAATCCGCTCGGCGATTGGACGGGCGGTACAGATGTAGACACAAGTGCAACTAACCGCAAGCTCGGATCAGATATGGCTGATTCAGTGACCGGAGGCGGTCTGCACGGCAAGGATCTATCCAAAGCGGATATATCCGTTAATATCTACGCCTTCCTCAAGGCTCAAGAGACTGGTAAACCTGTGACACTCTGCTGTGCTATAGGTGATGATATTGTAGATGGCAAACCCTATGCTGAAATTGCAGAGATTGCACGGAATTATATCCGCTCAATTGGTGGATTTGAAAGATTCGCTGAGTGGGGACTGATTTGATAAACATATATAAGAACCGTGGGAACCACGGGGATAGCTTGGTAAATATCCCTTCGATAGAAGAGGGTTCCCAAGAACCCTGCGACTTTAGTCGTGGGAGGTTCAGAAAAGAACTGATTATTCCATGTGCCATTCGAGGTCGTGGAGATAAAAATAGACAAATGCTTGAACCACGGAAAGATGAAAATACGAATACAATTACATCTGTTCAAAAGGATAATGTGATATTGTATTTAAAAATTGAGGTGGACGATGAACAATGATATTAAACCTTTATTGTTGACAGGGTTTGGCGAACGAGTTTTCGGCTTGCAGTTTAGACAAGGTAATAGGGTGTATGATGCAAGTCAAATTGCAGTATGTCTAACTAGTTCTCCTGTTGGTAATATGGGGGGTATACAAATTTGTATTTAGTTGAAACTAATAAAGAAAGTAGAGAAAAGATAGATGAATGAAAATAATAATTTAAAATCATGGGAACTTGTAAATTTTTGTGAGTTTGATAAATATGCGACAAAAAGTTATTGCGCCGTACACGGCACAGATGAACAATTAAATCTTGGCGATATCACTAAGGTAGATGAAACGAAAATTAAGCCTTTTAATATGATTTGCGGAGGAAGCCCGTGTCAGGATTTCAGTGTGGCTGGCAAACAAAAAGGTAGCAAGTGGCAGTGCGAGGAATGTGGGTATGAGTATAATCCTTTAACAGTGCATTTTGATAAGCGCAATTGCTGCCCTAACTGCGGCAGTGAAGATCTTGATAAGTCAAGGAGTTCACTGTTGGTTGAATGGCTCAGAATTATAAGAGCAAATAAACCCAAGTGGGGAATTTATGAAAACGTCAAGAATATAGTTGGAAAGCAGTTCAAAGAAACTTTTCAAATGTTTATCGACGAGTTGCATGAATATGGTTATAACACATATTATCAAGTGTTGAATGCGAAAAATTATGGGGTACCACAAAATAGAGAACGTGTATATCTGATTATTATCCTCAAAGAACTCGATAATGGCAAATTTATGTTCCCAGAACCGTTTGATAATGGGATTAGACTCAAAGATGTTCTCGAAGATGAGGTAGATGAAAAATATTACATAAATACGCCTAAAGCAAAAGCTCTTATAGATGAGCTTGTCGAAAGTGGAAAGTTAGATAAAGTGGTATCAAATGCCGTTCGCACGGGGGGGCAGAGGCTCAGTAGATCGCCATCAGTGGGATGTCGTGAAGACGCAATAAAGCCATGCATTATTTCAAATCAATGTGGAAAATTTGAACATGAAACCGAAGTTGCAAATTCATTATTAGCAAGAGATTATAAAGGTTTTGGGAACCAATCTATGAATGGTGTGATAGAAAATAAATGACAATAAGATGATTGTGGTGGGGAATATCGTTCCGAGTGATCATACGGCAGGAAGAGTCTTTTCTGTTAGAGGAATCTCTCCCACTGTAATGGAAAGACATTCTAAGGTTGTAGCAATTTTAGTAAAGGATAAAAGTAATGTTAAAAGTAATAAGAATGGGATGTGTATATAACAATCCTAACAACAGACCTGAGAGCGGGCGTGGTGCAGTTTATAGTACTTATGGTATTGCGCCAACGATTGTAACTATGAGTGGGGGGGGGTAATCACCCGTTCGTAGTTGTACCAAGAAAGGAAACATATGAAAATTGCAATAAGTGCATTGATTCAACCGAAAGATAGAGATTATTTGCAAAAAAGCGGCCGTAGAGAAGAGCATCTTGAAATCAGAGAGGATGAATTCTGCTATACTTTGCGGACAGGGGGCAAACATTAGTGGTGGTAAGTGATGAATAATAACAATGATATTATACGACTTTTACATAGAGGCACAGGTGGACAGCCCCATCATGCTGTTATAAAGACCCACCAAAAATAATTGTTAATGAGGAACGAAACGATGAAGAATGTAAATGTTGTGGGGCGGTTAATTCCCGATTCAGGTAAAATACATCAAAATCAAGAGGTCTATCTTGCTGTCAAAGATGATTTAATAGCGGCACTAAAGGCAACGAGTTATAAAGATCCCCCCCCAGGTGTTAATTGAGGTTAATGTGGATGAATAAGATTATACAAATTGGTAATTTAATCAAAACTGAAGAACAGAAGAATTTTAAAAACCCAGAAAGAGGAAGGGTTTATCTTGACATCGGAATTAGCCCAGCCCTAAATACCGTGGGGGGAGGCGGTCTTGAACCAAAAATAATTGTTAATTTGCAAAATCAAGAATAGTGATATTATGACAACAAAAATAATAATTGATGATACTTATGGTTATGAAAACGAATGTTGATATTATAAAGATTTTTCACCAACTTTAAGGAGTGAAAGATTTGGTTTGAAAGTGTTATATGGATATACATATCTAAATGATAACAATGAAAATATAGAAATCGGAGATATAAAAGAGAATTTGGGAGATAGATAACAAACAAAAAATGATTATAATTAAATATATACCAATTAAGCAAGCAACAAAAAAAGGATACATTGAATGTGAAGTTGGAGGAGTAGCTGATTTAAGCTACCCAAGCAGTAAAACACGACGAGGGCGAGTTCAAGAATTCGGACGAATCAGTCCTACTATAACAGCTACAGTAACAGGAGTGAAAAGAATAGAAATGGAAAATAACGAATATAGAATTAGAAAACTTACACCGAAAGAATGTTGGAGACTTATGGGTTTTTCAGATGAGCAATTTGAAAAGGCAAAGGAAGCGGGAATATCAAATAGTCAGCTCTATAAGCAAGCAGGAAATAGCATAGTTACGGATGTTTTGTATTACATATTTAAAAATCTTTATTCAGCAATGCCTTATTTATTTGATGATTTAAAGGTTGGCAGCTATTTTTCTGGTATCGGCGCATTTGAAACTGCATTGGACAAACTTTATCGTAATGAAGTAACATACGACATTGACGATGACTGAAAAACTATCATAGCAGCGTTAATTATTCCAGTGGAATTTATTCCGTTGAGGAATATATTATCCATGATGTCAACACAGCTCTCTAAACCCCACTTTTAGGTATGAGAGATTGGTACTTTTCGAGGGGATTACCGTGAATAAAAACACTGTTTTATTCAGATTTACAAATTTTGGTGAAAATATGAGTTATCAACGCAAAAAAAGAAGAAAAGAAACGATTAAAACAATTGTACGACAAAACAAAAACTCTTTACGGTTCGGGCGCATGGTATGACGAAGAAAAAGGGCGATATGTCCAGTATTGGATTGAGCCTCGACGAAAGAAGCTTTACAAGAAAATCGCCAACAAAAAAGTTAGGAAACATAGGGGCGACTTGCAAGGTAATTCCCATCGTAAAGTGTTTGACCTTTGGTAGGAGTTGTTATAAAAAAAACATAGAGGTAAAAAAGATGTTTATTGAAGAAAAATGTTCGATAGAAGAATGTGTGAAGAATGTCAAAGTTTATGGTTTAGAAGATAGCATAAGAAGAGCCAAATTTCCTTTAGCTGTAGATATTGAAAAGTTAAACTCAGATTTAACTCCTGGGATAAAGGCACTTGCACAAAGTAATCAAGGTGAGGGACATGACCAGTGGCTAACGGGTGTAATTGTTCAATTCGATTTAACTTTTAGCAATAAAGCATGGGTTGAAGCTGAAAGGTATCATTTTTTTGATTTTGTTAGTTCACAAAGTACGATGCATCGAATTGCAAAATTTGATTTCGACAGTGCTTATAACAAGTATGTTGATCCTGAAATTGTTAAAATCATGAAACAAAAAGTTGAAAAATATAACGAATTATGCGAAAAGGTTCCATCTATAACTGAAAATATCGATGATTTGATAATGAAAAAAATCAGACTATATTTGGAAATTCTTTATAGCAACCCTGCGGGATGTTTAATTACGGCAGGAATGACTACAAATTATAGGCAGTTAAAGACGATATACAAACAAAGAAAAAACCACAGGTTGCCTGAATGGCGAGCTTTTTGTAAATGGATTGAAACTTTGCCTCAATCAGAGTTAATCACGGCAAAGGAGGACAGTAATGCATAAGGAATTTATTATATTCGACGAAAAAGATATGAAAAGACTCATAGATGATCGTTTTGTACGACTTCCTGCTGATGATGATTTCCCTGAAATGATTTTCTGTACAGAAGCATGTTATCAAAAGTATTTAGAATATCAGGAAATTGATGAATAAAGGGGTGATTCGGTGGACGTAAAAGCTATTATTAGGCTACAAAATGAAACCGGTACAAAAAACAAACAATGGGTTTTAAAAACTTTTGAAGGCGATGAGGATTTCAAAGAGCTTTTGTATTATGCCTTGAATCCGTTTTTAACCTACAATCTTTCAGAAACAACGCTCAGAAAAGAACAAGATGTGCCTGACTATATGGATAGCCAACCCTATGCGGATATTTTTGATTGCTGCGAACAGTTGTCAAAGCTCAAAGCCGCCGATAATGCGACAATCAGAAAGGTTAAATACTTTTTAAACCGCAAAGTCTTTAATGATGAAGAGAGAGAAATTTACATAAAGTTGTTGTCTAAGACGCTTAGACTTGGCGTTACAGCAAAGACGGTGAACAAAATCATTCCGGGGCTAATCCCGGAATGGGAAGTTCAACAAGCATACATTATAGATAAGTACCCAATTCCAAAAGGAACAGAATTTTGGTTGACTCAAAAGCTAAACGGCGTAAGAGCAACATATTATAAAGGAAAGCTGATTGCTCGTAGCGGCGTTCCCTATAAAGGCTTGCAACATATTCTTGACGAGTTGAGCTGGATTAATGAACTTGGTTATGTTCTTGACGGCGAACTAACTCTTGCCGAAAGAGGTGGACTTAGTGATAATGAAGCCTTTAGAGTATCAACAGGTATTCTGAATTCTGACGCAGAGAGCAAAACGGAAATTTGCTATACCATTTTCGACGCTATTCCTATCGCCGACTTTGAAAGCAATAAACCGTCTGTAAGTTATAAAATGAGAAGAATAATCCTTAACAGATTTTCCTCAGAACTTAACAATCCAAAGATTGTGAGTATTCTCCCTGTTCTTTATCATGGCGCAGATCAAAGCGTTATACCTGATTTTCTTGATCAAATGGCAAAAGAAGATAAAGAAGGACTCATGCTAAACACCGATGTCCCGTATAAAAGGACTCGTCACAGAGGAATTCTTAAAATCAAGCGTTTTTACACCATGGATTTGCCGATTATTCGCGTGGAAGAGGGGAGCGGCAGACTTGCAGGAACTCTCGGAGCGGTGGTTGTTGATTACAAAGGTAACGAAGTGAAAGTTGGTTCAGGTTTTTCAGATGAACAAAGAACGTTATTTTGGCAGCATCCCGAAGAAATAATTGGAAAACTATGTGAAGTAAAGTATAAAGAAATATCCAGTGACAAAAACACTGGATTAGAAAGTTTGCAGTTTCCGGTATTTGTAAGGATAAGAAACGACAAAACCGATGTGAGTTACGGTTGATTGTTTTGTGCATTATGATTTTTAATCCAACCTTTGAATTGAGATAGTACAATTGATTCCATGTTTGACGTTTCAAACTTGTCTCTTTTTAATAATTCCTGTAGTCTTGAAAATCTTCGTTCGGCTATATCCATAGGAACGTCTGTAATGATTGAAAGTTCTTTAGCTGAGGCTACTTTGATTTCTCGTAAGACAATCGCAGGAGCCATAATGCGAACGGCAAGATGGTATGAAAGATTATTATCCATGCCATACAGTTTAAGGATTTCATTGCTGACTTCAAGACATTGATTATATCTTGATTGATTCTTGTTAATAGGCTTTGGCAATTTGTATAGAGTTTCAATTTTATTAATGTCAATTGGTAAAGAGGATGTTTTGGAGTTAATTAAAATTAACCATGCTATATCGCGAATGGTTTGATATTCTTGTTTGGTCATTAAAAATCACCTCATAGAGAGTATTCCCTATGAGGTGAAGAATATCAGCCTTGAGTTTTACAAAGATAAGTACGAACAATATCATTTTCCCAAGCTTTTTTGAAATGATTTTGTTTCCATCGTATGTACTTATCAAAAGTATATACTGAAGCTTCGCACGATAAACCCAAAATATTTTGAGCGTCAACAGGTGAATTCACGTTTAAATATTTAAACAAGGGGAAAGGTGAAAGGAATATCGAAGCGAATAAATCGGCTTCGGCTTCACAATCATTGTCTAACGAGCTTTTATCCCCTGAATAAGCTAAAGTTTCAGTATTTGACAATTGGTAATGGTTGCATAGGATATGTCCTAGTTCGTGACTGCAAGTCCACCGCTGTCTTCCACGGTTATTATGATTTTCTGTGGATTGATTGCATAAAACAAGATAGCGGTTAGACGTTCTGTTAAAAATTGTGCATCCGAATTTACTTCCACAAGTTTGCGATACTGCCTCTACAGTAAATCCATTCTTCTCAGCAAAATCCTGATAGGAATAATATTCGCAGTTGCAAAGTAAATCAAATACTTTTTTTGCATCCATGGGAAAAGTTATCTTCGGAAGCTCGCGATAAACTTTAAGAACCTGATTTTTTATAAATTCCCTTCGAACCATTATTGCTCCTCTTTGTTATCGGATGTATAATCGACTAAGGTTTTTATTATAGCCATCATTTGTCCATTTTCCTTCGGCGGTAAAATTTCTTTAGCTCTTTGAAAAAGGGCAATATCCTTGTCTTTGAGTATTTCAGATGCAGAAGATCTGATGTCTGTGTTCCCAACCAAATAGTCAATCGTTACATCGAAATAATTTGCAATTTTTTCAACTAAATCCAACGAAGGGCTCTGGGCATCAATAAGTTTTCTTATCCGTCCGTTAGCAAACCCAAACTCTCTTTCTAAGAAGCGCATAGATATTCCGCGTTCTTTGCAAAGAATGTATATTCGGTTATATAAATCTCTTGTTTCCATAATTAAACCCCAACACGTTATTATGATTTTCTACACTTTTAAGCCAATGTAGCCTTTGCATCTACATATTAGCACAAAAACCACTAAAAGTCAATAAAGAGGTGATGATTTTGCTTTATAAATGTCCAAAATGCGGCTTCGATTATGCATATGTTAATTTTTACGATAAAAGAATTGGCGTTTATTGTTTCAAATGTGATTCGTTCATTGCATGGACTTCTTATGAAAAGGCTCTCGCATTAAACAGAGATGAAAGATTTAAGAAATTTATTGAGAAAAACGATACAGCGACGATGATGGATACATACAAAAGAAATGGAATTACGTCGGCCAAGTGTTATAAATGCGGCTGCATACTTTATAACACCATGTTTCCACCTCCACAGGGACAACAGAATCTTGCTAAAGCGAAGTATTGTCCCATGTGTGGAAGAAGATTCTATTAAACTAAAAAAAAATAAATCAAAAAAGAATGATACAAAGTATTGACATCGCTAATAAATCGTGATATACTATATTTAATCCTTTTGAACACGAGGAAAGTGTATCTTGTTAGTAAGAATGATACAAACGATATACACAATAGAGCTATTTAAATAAAACGCCCAGAAACCTCATTAGCTTCAGCCGATGAGTAGTTCATAAATATTACATAGGAGAATTCATATGCAAGATAAAGAACAAATCACAGAAAAAGAGCTCAAAGAGCTTTTCACAAAACATCTCAAAGAACAATACAATATTGGGCTTCGCACCGGAATCAAAGTTGCAAGCCAAATAATTCTCGACACTTTGGAAAATAAGAACAAAAAATTTTCAGAAAGGCTCAGTTCCGTGAAACATTTTTGCAAAACGTCGATTTCTAACGAAAAATTCATTTCTGGTGAAGAGTGAGCTCTGTAAGCGATTTTAACCCCCATGAATTGAGGGTTTTCAAAGGGATTACCGTTTGGTAAAAATCGGATTGTTTCACGCAAATCCTCTCATTTTGAGGTTTATATAGATATTTTTTGACAAAAGAGGTGGTTCGATGATTGGTTTTAGCCCCATTTGGGGACAACCGCTGTTTTAAATTTTAGGAGGAATTAAATGAAGAATTGGTTTAAAGAACTTAGCGCAATTGATGTGAATGACCATGTTAAGCAAAAAAATGGTCTTAACTATTTGAGCTGGATGTGGGCGTGGTCTGAACTAAAAAAAAGATATCCTTTGTCATATGCAACAGTACATGAGACAGAAGATGGAATGCTCGTTTGGAGAGATCCTAAAGGTTGCCATGTAAAAACTTCGGTAACTATCGTATGGGAAGAAGACGATGGAAGTCAACATGAACATACTGTCACCGAGTATCTGCCTTGTATGGATTTTAAAAACAAGTCAACAGATTATAACGAGACGGATTCTATGCTTGTTAATAAGACCATCCAGAGAAGCTTGACAAAGTGCATTGCAAGACTTGGGCTTGGCGGGTACTTGTTCTCAAATGAAGATTTGCCCGAAGAGTCTTCGGAGTTAATTAAGGCAAAAGAGAGAATTAAAATACTCGTAGATAAAAAGGTAAAGTTGTCTGATAAGGCGAAAGAAAAAGTCGGCGAGCTCTGCAAGGCAGCAGAGAAGCAGGCAAATCCCGACCTTGATGATGATTTGATCACCGGAAATTATAAGAATATTGATGATATTGAAGTGCTTTCAAATCTTGAAAAGCAACTTCTCGCAGTAAGAAAGTAAGAGGAAAAGATATGGCTCAGAATAAAGTTAGATCGCTTGGTGATAAAGCGTATATTAAAGTTTGGACTGCAAAGAAAATTGCAGATGATTGTTATCAGTGTAAGGTGACAATTTCAAGAAAAAATGAAAACAAGACTGAAAATTATCCTGATGAATATATTACAGATTTTTCGGGATTTGTAACGTTTAGAAACGGTGCAGCGAAGAAGATATCAGGTTGTGGTTTGCCTGAGTTTGCCAAGAAAGGCGATGAAGTTAAGCCTGTCAATGCACAGATCGCTTCAGCAGTATCGATTAGAGGTGGTTCTTTTAGTAAGAAAGAACTCGAAGAATATAAAAGAATAATCAAAATTTGCGATCAGGTTTCATCATCTGATAAAGACGAGCTTGTAAAATATGTCAAGGCAAGAGCGGGAAGATATGTATTTACTATTTGGGATATCAATCTTACTGATGGCTTTAATAACACTTCGAGTAATAAAACATCGAATAGTAAAAAAATCGATGTTGATGATGACGATGAGGATCTTCCGTTTTAAGTGAGGGATGGGCAAGTATGGAAAAAGATTTTAATCGAATAATTGAGCAACTATGGATTGAAAACATTAATAAAGATGTAGATTTGACTAATTTACATGCGGTTATAGGCAAACTCATTAAACAAGGTCTTTCATTTGATTACCTCATATTTGCCCTTAAATATGTTATTAGGAATAAATTTAAACTTAATTACCCCCGCGGATTAAAATATTACGTTGAATATGAGGAAATCAAAAAAGCTTATGAAAAAAAGAATCGTAAGTTTATAAAAATGTCCGATTTTACGGCGGTTGATACCGATGATTATCCTCGTTATACATATCACGCAAAAAAGTCCAGGGGATTTGTAGACATTTTTGGAGGTGGTGGTTGATGATTGCCGAACATTGACGAACTCTCTGATATTCAATCTGAATCGGGAATTATCGGAACGCTCATGTTTCACCCCGAATTCATTTTACATACAGATTATTTAAAACCGAATCATTTTTATTCTACTGAAAATGGTTGTATCTATTGGAGTATTCAAGAGCTTTATAGGGACGGCGTTACAAACATTGACGCTTATAACATCTCTAATAAGATTCAGAGTAATCCGCAAGTTGCAAGAACAATTGAGAAATACAACCTGCCGTCAGTTCAAGAGTGGTGTTCTTTGTATAAAGAAGCCGCAAGGAACTCATTGGAAGAATATAAAATGCTTGCAAAAAATGTCTCAACCCTCGCTTTTAAAAGAGATTTGTTTAAGAGCCTGAACAAAATGACACTAAGTTGTTTTGAGGCGGAGACAACTCTTGAGATGTTGAGCAATAAGGTTTACGACGAAATTGATCGTCTGACCGAAAGCTACGTTACAACCGAAGAAGTCAGAACGCTCGGACAAGACATTGACTACATTTGGGAAGAAATTGTCAGTCGCCGCTCCGAAAACGGCTTGTATGGAATCCCCTCAAAATACGATGCATTCAATCAGTATTTTACTTATGAGCCGGGCGAATTAGTTGTCGTTCAAGCAAAGTATAAGCGAGGCAAATCAGTCCTTCTTATGAATGAAGTTGTTCATAAGCTAAAGAACGGGACTCCGACACTCGTTATCGACACCGAAATGCAAACGAGACTTTATACCGAAAGACTCATTTCTCACATTTCGAATGTTGATATAAAGCGAGTTAAAAGTGGCGACTACACAGAGGGAGAAGCCGAGCGAATTAAAAGTTGTATCAAATGGTTAAAAGGGCAGCCATTTGTTCATATATACGATCCCCAGATTACAAACGAAAAGCTATATTCAATTTGTAAGATGTTGAAATATCGTATGAATCTTGAATTTGTAGCCTTTGACTACATCAAGTCGAACGAAACCAACACAGGTGATAACTACAATATTCTTGGTGCAAAATGTGACTTTTTGAAAAACAGAATTGCAGGAGAACTCAACTTGTCCGTCCTCACGGCGTGTCAGTTGAACCGTGCAGGAGAGGTTGCAGATAGTGATAAGATTAACCGTTATCTTTCTGTTGGTATCAAGTGGGGCTACAAAACTCAAGAGATGATGGTAAGCGATGGTGTTCAGTGCGGAAACGCATACGCAAAGATATATGTTAACCGTCTTGGGGAGCAAATGCAAGAAGATAACGAGGAAGAGTATATCGATTTCTTGTTCTCAGGCAACACAATGACTATCGTTGAAGCTGAACAACATCGAAGAAGTGAAAACGAATTCTAAAGAAAGGAGAACAGATTGGCGAATTACGATGACGAAATGTTGAGGGAAATTAATGAGAAAGCCGATCTGCTCTCTTATGCTCAAAATATTTTTGAGTTTAAACAAAGCGGAGATAATTATTTCACGCACTGTCCGGCACATACAGACCTGACACCTTCTTTGGCTTTTAACGCTGAAGGCAATTATTATCACTGCTTTTCTTGCGGCAAATCGGGCGGTATGATTGGTTTCTTAATGGACTTCGAAGGACTTGATTTTGAAAACGCAGTAAAAAAGGCGGCAAGTCTCGCCGACATTGATTTGAGTAAAATGTGTCAATCTAAGACGGTTACATTCTTGAGAAAATGGCGAGAAGTATTGTCACAAAAAGATAAGAAACCTTTTGAACATCCGATTTTGCCGAATGAAACGTTGAACCAGTTCTCGCGGGAAGAAGTGAGAGAATGGCTTGAAGAGGGAATCAAGCAAGAAGTAATGGATATATTCGATATTAGAGTAGATAACATTGGCAACCGAATAGTTTATCCTGTTTACGATATTGATAAACATTTGATAAATATCAAGGGAAGAACCCGCTACGAGAACTACAAAAAACTTAAATTGCCCAAATATATAAATTATTACAAGGTGGGAGTGATGGATTACTTCCAGTGCCTTGAAACAACGTTGCCTTATGTGGAGGAAAAAAGTGAGATTATCATTTTTGAATCCATTAAGTCTGTTATGAAAGCATATGGCTGGGGATATAGAAATTGCGTATCAGCCGAAACACATACTTTGTCGGCTGAACAGATTTCTTTGCTTGCAAGACTCAATTTAAAGAACGTTGTATTTGCCTATGACTCCGACGTGAGTTATTGGGATAAGAAAGTCAGAGATAATATTGATATTTTAAGAAGGCTCACGAATGTTTATATTATCGAAGACAGACGAAAGTTGCTCGGCGGGGCGGAAACTAAAAACGCCCCTGCCGACTGCGGAGAAGAAATATGGAAAGAATTATATCAAAATAAACGAAAGGTGGTGTGAGTATAGCAGATACAAAACGAAAAACAACGTGGTCTTATTCGCGGACAACTTGTTTTGGCAATTGCAAATATGAATATTACCTTAATTACATCGTTAGAGATAATGAATTATATCCTCCAGAAGGCAATTATTACGCCGATGTCGGTAAATTGGTTCACGAAATTCTTGCTATGTATTTTCAAGGCGAGTTGTCCAAAGAAGATACTTACCAGTATTTCATCAGCCATTACGACGATTACATAAAAAACAAAGTTTCACCGAAGACAATGGATAAGACATATTTTACCATTGCTGATTATTTTGCCAATCTCAACACCGAATGGATAGATAATTACGAGATTTTAGGCGCGGAAGTTGAAGAGCGTTTCAAAGTTGGAAAATATAATTTTGTCGGTTACATTGATCTTCTGCTCAAAGATAAGCGCGATAATCGGCTTGTAGTGCTGGATCACAAGAGTTCCGCCTACCCATTCATGCTAAATGGCGAGATTAAAGCGAATTCAAAAGACAGTTTTGAAAAATATAAGAAGCAGATGTATTTATATTGCCACGCCGTGCATGAAAGAACCGGAGAATGGCCGAAGGAAATGACTTGGAATCACTTTAAAGATGGTGGGCGGTTAGCTACAATACCATTCATAATGAGCGAATATAAAGAAATTATGAAGTGGTTTAAGGAAACGCTTGCTGAAATTGAAGCCGAAGAGGATTTTCCTGCCAATCTTAGCTACTTCTATTGCAAAAATCTTTGCAAATTTAGAACGAGCTGTGAGTACAAAGAGTTTGGTGGTGGTCAAAATTTATCATAATTACCATAAACATGACCATTACGGAAACCCTTGGGCAAAAGATGTCGTTGTAAAAGCCGAAGAATATTGTAAAAGAGCAGTTGAACTCAGACATACAACGGTTTTTACCGTAAATCACGGGGTACAAGGAAACATATTTGACTGGCTACTTGAGTCTGAGAAATATGGTTTAAAAATGTGCTATGGAACTGAAGCTTATTTCGTCAAAGATAGGTTTGAAAAAGACAGATCAAACAAACACATGATAATTGTTGCTAAAAACAATGATGGGGTCATGCAGTTAAACGATATTATGAGTGAAGCCCATAGTACAGGATTTTATTATAAACCGCGAATAGATATGGAATTATTAATGTCTCTCAACCCAAATGATTTTATTATCACTACTGCTTGTGTTGCAGGAATTTGGGATGACACAGAACTGATACTTTCGCTTCACAGACGTTTTCCACATTTTTTTCTTGAAGTTCAAGATCATAACATGAATTTGCAAAAAGAAGTTAATCAAAAAATGGTTGAACTCGGAAAAGAAATGCGAATACCACTAATCCATGCTAATGACAGTCATTACATATATCCGAGCGATTCAAAATACAGAGATATATTTTTGAAAGGCAAGAATATGTTTTATGACAATGAAGATGAAATGATACTGGATTATCCGGATGAAAATTCTATCTACGAGAGATATGAAAAACAAGGTATTTTAACAAGAACGCAAGTGAGAGAATCGCTCGACAGCACGATGATATTTGATGAATGCGAAAAAATTACATTGATAAATACAGACATAAAACTTCCAAAGATTTCCCAAACACCCAATCAAGATTTAAGAAATATACTTCTTCAACAATGGAACATAGAAAAGAACAGCATTCCAAAAGAAAAGCAAGCCGATTATATCAATTCGATTAAATATGAACTTGATATTATTGAAAAAACTAATATGGCGAATTATTTTCTAATTGACTATAACGTTGCAAAGAATGCCAAAGAAAAGTATGGAGGAGTTTTGACAAAAACAGGTCGCGGCAGCGCTCCTTCATTTTATACAACAAAGCTGTTGAGACTTACAGATATTGATAGGGTTTCAGCACCCATAACGTTGTTCCCCACAAGATTCATGTCTGTAGAAAGAATTTTAAACACCAGATCGTTGCCCGATATCGACTTGAACACATCTGACAGAGAGCCTTTTATCAAAGCAACAGAAGATTTGCTCGGTGCGGAAAACTGTGCATGGATGCTTGCGTGGAAACCTTTACAAGCTTCATCGGCTTTCAGGACATATTGTAAAGGTATAGGGTTGGATATTTCTGAATATGACGAAATTGCTAAAAATCTTGATGATTATAAAGAGGACAAAAAATGGAAACCCATCATAGAAGAAAGCAAAAGGTTTATTGGTGTAGTTGAAAGCGTAGCAGAATCACCTTGCAGTCTTTTACTTTATGACAAGCCTGTTAGAAAAGAACTCGGACTGGTTAGAACAAGCAAGGGAAAAAATTGTTGTTTGCTTGATGGATATAATTGCGACAAATATAAATATTTGAAAAATGACTATCTTGCCGTGACAGTCTGGGCTATTATTCGAGACGTATGTGAATTGGCTAATATACCTATTCCAACCATCGAAGAATTGAACGAGCTTCTTGATGATAAAACATTTGATATTTATAAAAACGGATTGACTTGCACAATTAACCAAGCGGATAGCGACTATGCAACAGGACTTGCAAAAGCATATTGTCCAAGAAGTGTATCCGAAATGTCTGCGTTTGTTGCAATTATTCGCCCCGGATGCGCAAGCTTATTGCAAGATTTCATAAACAGAAAACCATACACAACAGGCATTCCTGAGCTTGATGATTTATTGATTGATGGAAGTCATAGAATGATTTACCAAGAGTTAATTATGAAATACTTGATTTGGCTTGGTATTCCCGAAGCAGGTAGTTATGACATTATCAAAAAAATCGCCAAAAAGAAATTTAAGGAAGCTGAACTTGAAGAACTAAAAGAAAAAGTTAAAAAGGGTTGGCTTGAAAGAGTCGGCAAAGAAGAAGGTTTTATTGAAACATGGACTGTCGTAGAACAAGCTGCAAAGTATTCTTTTAACGCATCTCATTCTTTATCATACGCATATGACAGTTTGTATGGAGCTTATTTAAAATCACATTATCCATTGGAATACTATACTGTTGCTTTAAATTATTACATTGGTGATGAGGATAGAACGAATAAGCTAATTGATGAACTGCCGAAATTTGGACTTAAATTAAACCCAATTAAATTTAGGTTTTCAACAGACAAATATAACTGTGACAAAGAGAATAATGAAATTTACAAAGGTATTGAGTCTATCAAGTATTTAAATTCTGAAGTTGCAAAAGAAATGTACAAGCTTAGAAATAATCATTATGCTTCATTCATTGAACTGTTGTATGAATTAAAAGAGAATACTTCTCTCGATGCAAGGCAGTTAAACATATTAATCGACCTTGACTTTTTCAGCGAATTCGGCAATGTGAATTATTTGAGACACATTTACAATATTTTCGACAAATTTGGCAAGGTAAAACAGGTTAAAAAAGATAGCTTAAAAGACCTCGGCATAGATGAAAATGTGGTTAGAGGTTGCGCCGGAAAAGAAACAGAAAAGATGTTTATGCAAATTAATGCGCGTTCGTTAATTGAAGCTTTGACCAAGGATATTCATGAACCTGATAGAAAGCTTAGTGAACGCATTTCCACTCAAGTTGAGCATCTTGGATATATTGATATTATGGACAAACAGTATGATCGTATGGCAGTTGTTGTCTCACTTGATACAAAATACTCTCCAAAACTCAAAATGTATTCGTTAAAAAATGGACGAACGATGGATTGTAAGATTCAGAAAAAAATGTTCAATAGAAACAAGCTTTCTAAAGGCGATATTGTGGTGGTTATAGGTACAAATTATAAGCCTAAATCTAAAAAGAACGACAAAGGAGAATGGGAACCGGTTCCGGGGACGAAAGAACTTTGGTTAACCGGCTACCGAAAATTGTATGATATATGAAGAACAAAGTTGAAATTACATATGAAGAATTTGATAAATATCTAAAAGATATTGAAGCAATCATGAGATTGAATGACTCGATAATTGATGTCGAGGATGAATTTCATAAGAAAACCAAGGATAAGAGTTTTACGCTTTTGTTTCCGACGATGGCAGAATCGGTCGTATCCTTGCTATCCAAAATCTTTAATGATAAAGATGAATGGATTGATTATTGGGTTTGGGAACTCGATTGCGGTAAAAAGTACAAAGACGGCATGGTAAAAGAAAAAGACGGCTCTATTATTCCTTTGAAAACCGTTTCCGACTTGTGGAATCTTCTGATGAAAAACTTGGCAGATACGACGGTTTGTAAACATTACGAGGAAAGAGACGAGAAACGCAGAGTAGGAACATTTTGTTATCCTGTCAGAGCTGGAAAATGTACCTTTGGCAATGAGAGCAAAAACTGTTTTTGCAAGGGTAATAAAAATAATTGCGATATGAAAGAAACTTATGAAAAATAGTGATTTGCAAGCTGCTATTTCAGGCTATTCAATATATAATTTGGAAGCAAAACGCAAAAATAAAATTAACCCTCTTGAAGATTTATATCCGGAGTTGCCTGCACAAAAATATGATGTTATTTATGCCGACCCTCCATGGGATTACGGCGGAAAAATGCAATATGATAAATCCAGCATTAAATCAGAAAACATAGGCTTTGAGAAAAACATTTTTATAAGCGCGGCAAACTTTAAATATCCAACTTTAAAACTCAAAGAATTAAAGGAATTAAATATTCCGTCTATATCCGCAGATGATTGTTTGCTCTTTATGTGGACAACAGGGCCGCAAATGGCTAACTCCATTGAATTAGGAAAAGCATGGGGATTTGAATATAAAACAATCGCCTTTGTTTGGGATAAGCAGATTCATAATCCCGGCCGTTATACACTTTCTCAAACCGAGTTTGTTTTGGCTTTTAAAAAAGGAAAGTTTCCTCAACCAAGAGGCGCGAGAAATGTTCGCCAGTTGATTTCGGTTCACAGGGGTGCCCACAGCGAAAAGCCCGAAGAAGTCATTGACGGAATAACAAAAATGTTTCCCAGTCAACGGAAAATTGAACTGTTTGCACGGAAGAACTATGCAGGATGGGATAATTGGGGATTAGAAATTCCAGACAGCAAAATAAAGATATTTACAAAAGGAGATATGACACATGGGAATATTTAAAGAAAACGCCCAGAAGAAAAATGTAGAGGTGGTAATTGAATGCCGTTGGTAATCAAAGATGGAAATATAAGTGTTGGTGCATACAGAGTGGTTGGGAGAAAACTTCCGCAACTCTGTATTGAAACTGACAATCAACTTGAATTCTATGGTGAGTTCAACAGTGATGACAAAGCAAATACGTTTATGCAAGCGCTTGCAAGGTTTATGGGTGTAAAAACACCTGAATCCGGCTAACTTTCACAATTTTAGGGTTTTCGGTTCTAAACCCCACTTTTAGGTATGAGAGATTGGTACTTTTCGAGGGGATTACCGTGAATAAAACAGAATTTTATTGAGGTGTTTTAAAAATGACAATTGAACAAAAATTTCTGCTTACAACAGTCATACTTGTGTGTGCAATTCTTATTTCGCTTGTAATGTACGGAGCAAAAAGGCAAGAGGCAAAGTCTTTAAAAAAGGATTATGATGAGCTTCGTGGGAAATACAGTCATCTTGAAGCCTCTGCAAATCTTGTCGGTAAGATTAAGCAATCCGAGGGAATGAAAACAACTTTTGAAGCTGATGTAAAAATTGGCGATGAAATCTATTCCAAGGAATATTCCAAAAATGGAGATGTCATGGTCGGAAAGGTCGTTACTGTATGTTGGTTCGGCACAGATAATTACACATTTATTGTGTTTTTTAGAGAGGGTAGCGTAACCCTTGAATTTCCCGAAAGCGCTCTTGGTGATACTGCATTTTTTACAGAAGAAGGCGCAGCAAGCGCAGAGCAAAAACGTACTTATGATGACTTAATCAAAGGCGAAAAGGAAAACGAAGATGAAACTATATGAAAAGATATGTAAATATGTGCGTCGGCTGTCCGACCGAAATAGGCTGTTTAGGCAGAACCTGTCCAAAGAGAAATGTTCTTGTGTACGATTGCGATGTCTGCCGATTTGGGGAAGCTAAATACACTTGGAACGGCGACGATTATTGTGATGACTGTATTAACAGCGCTTTGGATGATGCTTTTTCGCAACTGTCCCCGATGGAAAAGGCGGAAGCATTAGGATATGAAATTAGAGAAATTAATGGAGAGTGATAATTATGATTTTGGCATTGGTTGGCGAAAGTGCCAGCGGAAAAACAACAACAGCTAATATGTTCGCAGATTCAGATATGAATTTTAAAAGAGTGGTTACATACACAACTCGCCCTCCAAGAGAGGGCGAGGAAGACAGTGTGGATTACCATTTTGTTAGCGAGAAAGAATTCAACAAGCTTGTTGCCAAAGGCTTCTTTCTTGAAAATGCAACCTATCGTGGTTGGCAATATGGCGCGGCAATTGATATTAAGTCTAAAGATAACCTTGTAGTGGTGCTTACTCCTGCCGGAGCAAGAGCTCTTAGACAAGCCGCCGATGAGGTGAGCCGAGGCGATGTATTTACGATTTATATCAAGGTTGACCGCAGACTCAGACTCATGAAACTTCTCGGAAGAGGGGACGATATCGACGAGGCATATCGCAGAAACCTTTCAGATGTTGGTATGTTCGACGGTTTTGAGAATGAAGCTGATTATACGGTTTACAATGATTATTTCATTAAGAAACCTGAACAGGTTTTCAATGAAATCAAGAGTGTGATTGTGGAGAGATAATGGCTAAGACTTATAAGATTTATACGGCGGGAAAAATGGGCGACTTGACGTTTGAAAAACAAATGGATTGGCGAATAAAAATTGAAAAGTTAATTCGTGAAAAAAGCGATAAACCGATTACGTTTATTCATCCGCCCATGTTTTACACCTATGGCGAACAATTACATAAAAATGAAGCCGAAGTTATGGATTGGGACATTAGCCAAGTTAAAGATAGTGACATTGTTATTGTGGATTTGACAACGATTTCAGATAGCATAGGGACGCATATCGAACTTGGCGTTGCTAAAGCAATGAACGAATTTGGTTATAAGCATATTCATATCATCGGCGTTGGAAAAGCAAATACGGAACATTCATGGATTTCTTTGTGCCTACTTAGGCAGGAAGACACATTGGATGAAGCCGCAAATTATATAGCAAGATATCTTTTAGTTTAACTGATTTATAGAAAGAAGGAATCAATATGGATTTTAAAAGAGCTTATGAAGCGCTTAAACAGGGTGCAGATATCAAACGTGAGGACTGGAAAGGATTTTGGCGTAAAGAAAACGACACCATTGTTATGCATTGCAAAGACGGGCGCAATCTCAAAATCACTGAAAGTGAAGATATTTTCTTTACGATTGATGGAATGATGGCTGATGATTGGGAAGTTGTAAACGGTAATGAGTTCACCGACTTGAGTGTTATGACATTTGCGTTTGGCGAAGCAATTCGCCAGCTTAAAAACGGGAAGAAAGTTGCCCGTAAGGGTTGGAACGGAAAGAAGCAATTCATTCAGCTTGCAACGGCAATTTCCTACAAATCCGCAGATGGCGAAATTGTGAACTGTGAACACGAAGTAATCGGCAACAAGGTAATCGCCTTTGTTGGTACAAGTGGCGTGCAGATGGGGTGGCTTGCTTCGCAGGCGGATATGCTTGCCGAAGATTGGCACAGCGTAGAATAAAGAAAGAGCGGTGATTTCTTGAAAAAAGTTATAGTTTATTCAACAGGATGTCCGAAATGCAACGTCTTGATGGATAAGTTGAATGAAAAGAAAATTATTTTTAGCGTTGTTAATGATGTTGAAAAGATGGTTAATTTAGGGATTGATCAAGTTCCTGTTCTCTCGGTTGACGGAAAATTATTTGATTTTTCAGAAGCGGTCAAATGGATAAACAAGGAGGAATTTAATGGAAATGCCAATCAAAATGAATAAAGATTTTGAAAAAAATCTTAGAGTGTTGAGCGAAAAATATGGTGAAGACTTTGAAATTCTTAACGGAATTCATGAAACTCAACTGAATTTTTCAGACTTCATCGACGGTTTCGTAGATAAAAATGTGGCGGACGTAACGATAGACGCTAACGCAAATGCATCCAATAAGGACATCAGGAGTTTGCTTAGCGAAAAGGGGAAAAGTCACGACAAGTTGTTTGCATTAAATAAGATATTCTACGAAATCAAAAAGAAGTATAATCTTCGCACGGCAAAAGAATGGCTTGAAACCGAATATAATGGTGGGTTTTATCTTCACGACGCTCCCTCGGCAACATATATGCCTTATTGCTATGCTTACGATTTGACTAGACTCGCCGAAGAAGGATTGTTTTTCCTCAAGAATTACAATAATCAACCTCCGAAACATCTGACGACGTTTATTGATGACGTAATTGAATTTATCAGTTACATGAGCAACAGGAGTTCGGGTGAACAACTGCGCCCGTTTGTTTCTTTTCCGTGTATCAGCGGGGTCACATATTGTGGCTAACGGGGAAGGCTAAGTATGAATAACATATATGCTAATCCCGTGGAACCTATCAAAAAAGACATATACATTATACAAAACAATATTAACGGAAAAATTTATGTTGGACAGTCGCAAAACGCAGAATTAAGATTTAAACAGCACTGTAAACCTTGTAATATGGATAACTCTATAATTGGCAGGGCAATAAAAAAATATGGAAAGAATAATTTCTCTTTGCGGATTATCGAAAAACAAATCGAAAACTATAATGAAAGAGAAAGATACTGGATTAAACAATATAATTCGCTTGTTCCCTTTGGGTATAACATAGCAGCGGGAGGAGAAAACCCGCCTGTTTTATATGGAGAAGATAGTCCGGCCTGCTTTTTGTCAGACGGCGCCCTACAAGACCTTAAAAAAGATTTGCTAAATACAAATATATCATACGGCAAACTCGCTACAAAGTACAATATATCTAAAAAGCAAGTAATAAGAATCAATTATGGTCTTAGTAGAGCATCTATTGATGTTCGATATCCAATAAGAAAGGAACCGTGTCTGAATGGCAAGTTAACGAGTGCAGATGTAGAACTTATTATTAATATGTTAAAATACACATATTTATTTAATGGCGAAATTGCACGAATGTTTGGAGTTGAGGTACATGCTATTTCAGACATAAACAGTGGAAAAACGCACAGAACAGACGGGATTATTTATCCAATTAGAAAGTGGAAAAGTTGCGGAGTTGTGCTTTTTACATACGATCAGGTCACAGAAATTATTGATTTATTAAGAAACACAAATATGTCCTTAAATCAAATTGCAAAAAAATATAATGTATATGTTCAACCTATTCAGGAAATTAATAATGGAATCTCTAAAAAATACAGGAGAGAGGAAATCATATATCCGATTAGGAACTATTGATAGCTCTGTAACGACTATCTCCGTTAAGGAGAGTAGGTGTACTATTGATACGTACATCGAAAGAGAAACATCATAGCAAAGGCTATGACAAAATATAGTCTAATCTTTATGAAAACATAAAGAGCCAACGGCAGTTGGCATTCCGAACATTTTGATTTGGACGTATTATTTCTGGAAGCATGATTGCGAGATAGGTTATTGTATTAAAAATCCTGACTATTATATCAGGCAGTCATTCCAGAAGCTAATATACAGGCTTAATCAACCATTCATGCGTATCGATCAGACTGCATTTGTAAATGTTTCGATTTTTGACAGAAATTACATAAAATCGTTGTTTGGCGGTGTTAAATATCCGGACGGATCATACGTTATCGATTGTATTGATGAACTGATTGAGCACCAAAAGGTTTTCATGGAAGTCGTATCGGAAACCAGAAGCGTCAATATGTTTACATTCCCCGTTTTGACTTACTCGTTGCTTTACAAAGACGGTAAGTTTGTTGATGAAGATTTTGCCAGATGGTGCTCCGACCACAACACTGTTTGGAATGATAGCAATTTCTTTATCAGCGGAGATGTCACAACCCTTAGCAACTGCTGCCGATTATTGTCAAACACATCCAAACTCAGTGCGTTTATTAACTCAATTGGCGGCACGGCGTTGTCAATCGGTTCGGTAAAGGTTAACACGATTAATCTTATGCGTATTGCTTTAGAAACAGAGTGTGATGAAAAGAAATACTTGGCATTGCTGAAAAAGAGAGCGGTGTTGTGTTGTAAAACACTTGATATTGTTCGCCATATCATAAAGCGAAATGTCGAGAAAGGGCTTTTGCCCAACTATCAGAACGGCGCTGTAGAAATGGACAAACAGTACAACACAATGGGGATTCTCGGTCTATTCGAAGTTATTGAGGCGTTTGGCTACACAACTACAGATGAGTTTGGCAATGTGTCTTATACCGATAAAGGCGTGGAATTTGCTTCGAAAATCTTTGACGTACTCAATGAAGTAAAGGATAATTTTACTGACGAGTATTCAATCAACATTGAATCCGTTCCGGCTGAAAGAGCAGCGGTCATTTTATGTCAGAAGGATAATGTTTTGTATGACAAGCATGATAAATTCATTTATTCAAATCAATGGATTCCACTTTCGACAAAATGCACGATTAAAGAAAAACTTAGATTGAGTTCCATTCTCGATATTAAATGTTCCGGCGGCAGTATTGCACATATCAACCTTGAATCCAACTTTCCCAACACAGATGTCGCGTGGAATATGCTTAACAAAATTGCACAATCAGGCGTAATTTATTTTGCATTTAACACGAGAATCAATGAATGTAAAAACCATCACGGGTTTGTTGGAACAGATATTTGCCCTACTTGCGGAGAACCCGTTTTCGATACTTATCAAAGAATTGTCGGCTACCTTGTTCCGACAAGATCATATTCAAAAGATAGATTCAGAGAATTTACTACGCGACGTTGGTATGAATATGCGGAGATGTTGAAAGAATGAAGATAAAGACATTAGTTGACGAGGATTTTACCAATTATAAAGAGCCTGTAATGTTTATTGGAACAGCTTTCTGCTCGGGGAAATGCTGCAAAGAACAAAATCTTCCGTTATCGGTGTGTCAGAATGACGGGTGGCGCAGTGTCGCCCCCGTCGAGATACCCGATAAAGATACAATTGAAAGATACCTCGACAACGACATAACAAAAGCAATCTGCTTTGGAGGACTTGAGCCTTTCGAGCAGTTTGATGAAGTTTTCAACTTTATAGCCGTGCTCAGAAACTACTATCATTGCGATGATACGGCTGTTATTTACACCGGCTATGACAAAAATGAGATTCAGTCACAAGTTGAAAAGCTAAAAAAAATGCCGAACATTGTAATAAAGTTCGGCAGGTATATAATCAATCAGGACAGGCATTACGATGAAGTTCTTGGCGTAGAACTCGCCTCGGATAATCAGTACGCTGAAAAAATAAGTTAAAATTATCAAGATCGGAGCTTTTCTATGAAAGAAAATTATAACACAATGGAATTCATAATTGACCGTTATACTAAACCCAAGTGGAATGAACCCGACGAGGAAGAAATAGATTATGACGCACTCTTTGAAGATGTTAAATCTTTCGTTCAAATGGCAATTAAGAATGAGTACCAATTAAGAATTTGGAGCGATGATACCACGGTAGTAGTTGAATACGATTTTCTTGATGAATGTATGTCCGACTCAACGCTGGTATGGTTGGGCGAAGATGAATACGTTGCAAAAGATAACGGGGAAGAATGGCAATGAGAATAACACAAAATCCAAATAAAGAATATGCCAACGAGATAAAACGTAAACTCAAAGACAACTCAGGATATTGTCCTTGTCGGCTTCAAAAAACCGAAGATACCAAATGTATGTGCAAAGAGTTTAAAGACAAGCTTAACCGTAAAGAAAGCGGTTACTGTCATTGCGAACTTTATTATGCAGATTTTGAAGAATGAGAGGAATTATAATATGAACATTGTATATCAAGGAATAACTAAAGAGGGAACTTGTGTTTCGGGAGACAGAATTGAAAATCAGGGAGATATCTATATTTATTCCGCAAACAGCGAGAATACAAAATTTGATGATGAAAAAGAAGAAATTACTATTACGGCTAAAAAGGTGAAACCGAGTAGTGTTCAGATTTTGAATCTTGGAGATCCTGACCAAAACGTAATTAGCCATATCATGTCCCTTATTAGAACTATGTATGGATTTAAAACCGATGTTGATATTCATGTCTCACGGCGTGGTATTACATGGGAGACACATATGACACTCGGCGACGATAAGAGAAAGGTTTAAGAAATTTATATATGGAAAAGATTCAAATTAAATATCATAACAAAAACATTGATAAGATTGAAGCAATTAAAGGCGGAGACTGGTACGACCTTAGAGCCGCCGAAACGGTTCATCTCAAAGCAGGGGAGTTTAAACTCATTTCTCTCGGTGTTTCGATGAAACTTCCGGAAGATTACGAGGCTCACATCGTGCCGAGAAGTTCTACATACAAGAAGTGGAAAATCATTCAAACTAATCATATGGGTGTGATTGATAATTCTTACAGTGGCGACAATGATGTGTGGATGTTCCCGGCTTGTGCCTTTGTCGAAACCACTATTAATGAGAACGATAGAATTTGTCAGTTCAGAATTGTTAAGAAGCAGCCGGAAATTGAATTTGATGTTGTTGAAAAACTTGAGGGCGAAGATCGCGGGGGATTCGGCAGCACAGGAGAGAACTGATGACTAAATGTTTGTTTATTTGTCAATCATTTCTACGAGAGGTGAGATAGTGAGAATTGATTGCGACCAAGATAAAAAAATGGTGAGTGTTTGGCTAAGTAGAGAAGAGAGAAAAAACGATGACATAAAAAACCAACTTTGTGTTTTAAGAAGTGCTGCAAAGGAAAGTAGATATTTGATTGCAGAGTTTATTTCCGGCGATGAGGATTTATTTTGCAACACTGCCGAATTATTAAAACGCAATAAAAATTTACCAATATAAAAATAAATCACAAGCCCCGCTTTTGTGGGGCTATTTATCTTGATTAAACACCAAAAATATGTTACAATGTTATCCAATAAACACAGAGAAAGGTGTATAACTTATGGAAAGCAATAAGATAGCTGGTTATTGTCGAATTTCATTTGACGAAGAATTGGATAAGACGAATGTCTCTATAGAGAATCAAAAGGCAATGATATCTGCATATGTGTCCGAAAAATTTCCTAATGCCGCACTCGACCTTTATGTTGATAGAGATCGTTCAGGTTATACTTTTGAGCAAAGAGAACAGTATCAAGCTCTAAGAAAAAAAATAATCAATCATGAATATGACGCACTGGTTGTCAAAGACTTTTCGAGATTTTCCCGTCGTAATAGCAGAGGGTTGGTTGAATTAGAGGATTTAAGAGATGCCGGGGCAAGAATTATTTCAATCGGAGATAATGTAGACTATCCAAATGACGATGATTGGCTCAAGATTCAGTTCCAGTTTCTTATAAATGAAATGCCAGTAACAGATACATCTAAAAAGATAAAGGCGGTCATCCAAAGAAGGCAGGAAGACGCAAATTGGATATGCTCTGCTCCATATGGATATGTAATTAACAACAAAAAGGAGTTTGAAATTGTTCCCGACGAGGCAGAAGTTGTTAAATTAATATTTCAGCTTTATGTCGATGGTTATGGTTATAAGAAAATAGCAAAATACCTTTCAGAAAAAAATATTCCCACTCCAAGAGAAAAACAAAGAGAAAGAATAGAAGCACGAGGTCAGGAGTGTAAAATTAAAGTTAGTCCAATGTGGGCTATTGTTGTTATTCAGAAAATGATAACCAATGACTTTTATATTGGTACGCTTAGAACTCACAAATACACCCGTGCCAAAATAAATGGGAAAGATGTTAAAACTCCTGATGATGAACATATTGTATTTCCAAATCACCACCCTGCAATTATCGACAAGTCAACATTTGAACTTGTTCAGGAATTACACAAAAGACGCACAACAAAAAATTATCGGGGAACTAAAAAATACGACAACATTTATACGGGATTCCTTGTTTGCGGAGACTGCGGAAGCGCAATGTATACTATGAGCCGAGCTACTGGTGTCGAAGCGTATCACTGCGGTATGTATCATAAATATGGTAAAAAGTGTTGCACGTCCCATTTTATCAAATCGTCTACATTGGACGAAATTGTTAAAAAATATATACAAGTAATTGTTGCCGGTTCTCAAGATATGTTTGGCAGATTAGAAAAAGAAATAGCAACAAAAAAAAGTGATGCAGATGACGACCAGAATATAATTCTCAAATTAAAACAACGCCTTGAAAAATACAACGAAGAGATTAAAGTATATAAAAGACAGAAAATACGAGACATAATGGCAAATCCAGATAATGAAGACGTGATATCTCAGGCGTATGATGAAATTGATAAGGAAATGCTTCATAAGATTTCTGGAACTGAGGAACAACTGAAGTTAATGCTTAATAGGCAGACTGTGATGACAGAAGCCAAGCAAAAGGTTCAAACTGTTTCGGAGGTATTTAATGCTATTCTCAAAAAACCCGCCCTTGACAAAAAAGATATTGCTTTAATCATTGACCATATTCTAATTTACGAAGACCATATAGAAATTAAACTTTTATCTGATGTCGAAAGTATTATCTCTTGTAGTGGGAATAAGAATTATACACTTAATGATGTGGTTCGTAGTATTGAATTAGGCAAAAACAAAGAAAAGAGAACCAGCGTCAATGTTGTTAGCGAGGGTGACCCTCTTGATAACTCTTTGATAGCAAATATATTCGTCATATCGCTTAAAAATGTCTATAAACGCATACAAGCGGCGGCATACGGTAATATGGCAGTATAGGTAATTTTGTAAACTTTGAAGTTGCAGACCGTGTAAGACTATTGACTTTCCATGCATTGTATGCTACAATATGAATGTCCCAATTGAAAAATAAACGAGCTGGCAATCCCACTGGCTTCAGACGGCGGGCAGTTCTGATATTAGATAACCTAAAGAAAGGATAAACGATATGCTCACCTCCTCAAAAAGCGCATGGGAAAATGAATTCTGAACCTCCCACGACTAAAGTCGCAGGGTTCTTGGGAACTCCTTTCCATTGAAAGGATATTTACCAAGCTATCCCCGTGGTTCCCACGG
>ERZ808245.71-NODE-71-length-67220-cov-9.801876_pt1 | contig 67220 bp, 70 predicted proteins | sample MGYA00521243_ERZ808245 | MGnify/ENA primary metagenome ERZ808245 (study PRJEB31516, sample SAMN03275576) | gut metagenome | biome: mammalia-associated habitat; material: feces | host: Papio cynocephalus | place: Kenya | collected 2012-07-07 ... | reverse complement strand
GCTGGGTTCAAAACGTCGTGAGACAGTTTGGTCCCTATCTGTCGTGGGCGCAGGAAGTTTGAAGGAGCTAGTCCCTAGTACGAGAGGACCGGGATTAACGGGGCACTGGTATATCAGTTGTCACGCCAGTGGCATGGCTGAGTAGCTACCCCCGGACTAGATAAACGCTGAAAGCATCTAAGCGTGAAGCTATTCCTAAGATGAGACTTCCCATTCGAAAGAAGTAAGTTCCCTCTAATGTTAAGAGGTTGATAGGTCAGATCTGTAAGCGCAGCAATGCGTTCAGGAGACTGATACTAATAGAACGAGGACTTAATTTCACTATTTTCTATCTAAAGAGAAAGAGTAAGCTAAGTCGCGCAAGAATTTTACAAATCGGAATGAACATGTGCTTGATAATATCCAGTTTTCAGAGAACAATAAGTATGTCTCTAGAAAAAGTCTGGTGGTAATGACGCGGTGGGCACACCTGTTCCCATCCCGAACACAGAAGTTAAGCACCGCAGTGGTGAAGGTAGTTCCTTCGGGGGCAAGAATAGCACGCTGCCGGGCTTTTTCTTTTATGGCGGATCATGGGTCAACAAGACCCCTTTTTATTTGCGTTTATTATGTATTTCTATGTATAATCATGTATGAAGGGAAAACGATATGTCTGATATCAACTGGTTAAGCAATAAAAATAGTGAAGAAGGCGTTGCGACGATCTATTCCTCATATATCACCCTTAATATGTGCGCCTCTAGTTACCTTCGAAACTGTTATCGTGTTCGCGTAGGGATTAATGATGAGCGCAATATCGTTATCGAACCCTTAAGCAAAGAATTCGCGACGCGTGGCGATATTGACGCCGATTGTATGTATCGTCTTGAAGAACGGCCTTCTTTTTGCCGAATTTGCTCAAGCGCTTTGCTTCATCAAATCATCGCATTAACGGGGATTCATCTTGAAGGCCGATATAAACAATTTGGAACGAAATTTGATTTTGAACATCATAACCTTATGATTATCTTAAGTAAGGAGGTCCGATAAATGGAGACGTGGATGTGGACAATTTGGCTCTCATTATTCGTGCTGATGCTCATTGTTGAAGCGCTTGGCACAGATTTGGTGACGATTTGGTTTGCTCTTGGTTCATTATTCGCTTTGATCATCAGCCTCATTCCCGGCGTGAGTTGGTGGGTTGAACTCATTATTTTCTTAGTCATCTCGCTAGCGACTTTATGTCTTCTTCGGCCTCTTGTCCATCGCTATATGCGGCGAGAGATTCAGCATAGTAACATCGACACAATTGTCGGAAAGAAAGGCCTGCTAATAAAGCGAATTGACTTGCTCCATCAAGGCGAAGTCAAAATAAATGATGTGATTTGGACTGCAATTGGCTCTAAAGAGAACGAAAAAATAGAGACAGGATCCATCGTAACGGTTCTTGCCGTTAGTGGAAATAAACTTATCGTGCGTAAAAGTGATGAAAATATGGATCAAAAAGAATCAGGAGGGAATTAAACATGCAAGGTTGGGTAATCGCTGTCGTCGTCATTAGTATCATCGTCGTCATTTTGATGCTCGTTGTTATCTCAAACATCCGTGTCATCAAGCAAACGGAAAAAGCCATTGTCGAAAGGCTTGGCGCTTACCATAGCACGTGGGGCGTCGGCATTCACTTTTTGGTACCGTTCATTGACCGAATCGTGAATCGCATCTCCATGAAAGAGCAAGTGAAGGATTTCCCTCCACAAAGCGTGATTACTAAAGATAACGTCACAATGCAGATTGATACAGTCGTATTCTTTGCAGTCACCGATCCAAAACTTTACGCATATGGCGTGAACGAGCCAATCAGCGCGATCGAATACTTAAGCGCGACCACTTTGCGTAACATTATCGGCGATTTAGACCTTGATGAAACGTTGACTTCTCGCGACACAATCAATGACAAAATGAGGAAAATCCTCGATGAGGCCACTGATCCTTGGGGTATTAAAGTCAATCGCGTCGAAGTGAAGAATATTTTGCCACCTGCCGATATTCGTGAAGCAATGGAACGGCAAATGAGGGCCGAAAGAGAAAAGCGTGAGAAGATTTTGCTTGCGGAAGGGGAAAAACAAAGCGCGATTCTCATCGCACAAGGAAAGAAAGAATCTGCGATTCTTAACGCGGACGCGCAAAAGCAGACCGCGATCCTCCTTGCAGAAGGACAAGCGCAATCCCTCCGTGATATGAAAGAAGCGGAAGCGGATGGCATTCGCATGGTGCGTAACGCCGAAGCGGATGGCTTGCGTGCCTTAAAAGAAGCTTCCCCTTCTAAAGAAGTACTCACGCTTCGTTACTATGAGGCTCTTAGCAAAGTGGCCGATGGAAAAGCGACAAAGATCTTCTTGCCACAAAACGTCGCGAATATCGCCTCTATCGCCTCTATCGTAAAAGAATCGGTGCGCGATGAGGAAGAGAACAAATCAAATGAAAAGAAGTGAAGAGCCATTTTCAATGGCTCTTTTTTAAGTCCAGGAACTCTATTTGCATCCTTCTAGAGAGGGTGCGATAATAAGAAGCGCTTATTTTATAAGCGTAGTTTTTATGGCAAAAGAAAAAATTACAGCCTATTCGGGCATCAACGTCTCGTTAAGCGCGATCGCTAGCGTTGCTGGCGACACGGTCGCGGATTGCTATGGCGTGGTGGGGCTTGCCCCAAAAAGCGCCTTGGCCGACGAAATCAACGCTTTGCTCAAGCGAAGCGATTATGCAAAAGGCGTCTATATCAAAGGCGACAAGAAAAAAGGCTACCAAGTCGGTGTCTATATTTATGTTGCTAGTGGTGTGAAGATCACCGAAGTCATCACGGAAGTGCAAAAACGCGTTTCTTATGAACTAACGAAGGTTTTTTCAATACCCTTTAACCGAGTAGACGTTTATGTAGTGGACATCAAAGAGATAAAATAAAATGAAGACAATCAACGGACAAAAACTTAAGGAATTATTCCTTTCGGGGGCAAACAATCTTTATAACCATTATCCGGACATTGACCAGCTGAATGTTTTCCCTGTGCCAGATGGCGATACAGGGATGAACATGAACCTTACATTGACGAGTGGCGCAAAAGAGATTCAAAACAAAAATGACGATAACGCCTACATGATTGCAAAATCTTTTTCCAAAGGCCTTCTTATGGGGGCACGCGGAAATAGCGGCGTCATTACAAGCCAAATTTTCCGTGGCTTTGGCGAAGCGCTTGAAGGAGAGAGCTCCCTTGACGCTTTAGAACTCGCGCATGCTTTCGTGCGTGGGAAAGAAGTCGCTTATAAAGCGGTTCTGCGCCCTGTGGAAGGCACGATTCTTACCGTTATTCGCGAATCAAGTGCCGCCCTTCTTGATTTTGTGAAGGGGAGCAAAAAAGAAGTCAGTATCGAAAAAGCCCTCTCCGTTTTGTTCGAAGAGGCTAAAAAGTCCCTCGCTCATACTCCAGACCTCCTTCCAATTCTCAAAGAAGTCGGCGTTGTTGATAGCGGTGGGGCTGGCCTTACGGTCGTTATCGAAGGCATGCTTAAAGCCGCGAAAGGCGAATTCGTTGAAAGAACGGATATGAATGACAGCGTTTCTACTGGTTCTTCCATGACTTCGCTATTGGGTGGTTCGAATAAAGGTTACGCCGGGGCGGAATTAAGCGAAGATGAAGAAGGATATGGATATTGCACCCAATTCATTTTGCGTTTGGGCTCGCCAGAAGACGGGAAAAAGCCTTTCATCGAAAAGAAATTCCAGAATTTCCTTGCTTCGCATGGCAAATCCCTCGTTCTTGCTCGTGACGATGATATCGTGAAAGTCCATGTTCACACTCTTTACCCTGGCTCCATGCTCAATTATGCCCAAAACTATGGTGAGTTTGTTTCGATCACCATCGAAAATATGTCTGAGGAGCACGATAATATCGCGCATGGAGACGCCGCCACAGATATGGAAGCGAATCTTGCACGCGGAAAAGCGAAGAATAGCGAACCACTCAAAGAATACGGTTTAATCGCCGTGAGCAGTGGCAAAGGCCTTGACGAGATGTTCAAAGAACTCGGAGTCGATGAAATCGTAAGCGGTGGGCAAACCATGAATCCATCGAGCGGCGATTTTGTATCTGCAATCGAAAAAGTGCACGCGAAAAACGTTTTCATTCTCCCCAATAACAGCAACATCGTCATGGCGGCAAGTCAAGCTTGCGAAGTGAGCGATGAGTCACCGGTTTGTGCCCGCGTTATCCCTTCAAAAACGATTCCTCAAGGGTTTGCAGCCTTAATGCAATTTAATCAAGAACTCAATTCCGATGAAAACTTTGAAGCAATGAAAAGCGCCCTTAAGACGGTTCAAAGCGGTTCTGTCACCTATGCGATCCGCGATACCGATATTGAAGGGGTCCACGTGACGAAAGGCTACTATATGGGCATGAAAGATAGCCGTGGCATCATTTGTAGCGTCCCTTCTAAAAAAGACGCCCTTGTCACATTGGTCAAAAACATGGTGACGCCTGATAGTGCCATCGCGACAATTTGCTATGGAAGCGATGTCACGAAAGAAGAAGCGGATGAAGCGTTAAATGCGTTGATGAAAGAATGCCCTGATCTTGAAATCGATTTCCGCGATGGAGGGCAGCCCGTTTATAGCTATCTTGTCGGTATTGAATAAGCGTTAAAACCCAAGGAAACTTGGGTTTTTCTTTGCTACGTCTTGTTTATGAGTATCATTATTCTATGACTTTATCGAAAAGCCCTGCGGTCAATCTAGCCCTCTCTTCTATTGGCATCACTTCTCCGTTTGATGTTATTGAACATCTTCCTCGGCGCTATGAGTCTTTTCTTTATACGCCAAAGAAAGACCATTATGAGGACAAAGAACGAATTGTGAAGAAAGGCCATGTTGTCCAAAAAGGAAAAAACCTTCGCTTTTTGAAGCGGTCTTTGACGAGTTTTTATTTTGAGACGAGCGAGGGGGAGACGTTTCTTATCGAGGCATGGAACCGACCATATCTATCTTCTTCGCTTCACCAGGACACCTTATTCACCATCAGCGGCATTTATGAGAAAAAGCGTCATAGCGTCGCTTTAATTAACATTTTAAAAGGGGAAATTCCTCAAGAATCGGCTTTGCGAGCCGTTTATGCCTTGCCTTCGAATGTGCCAAATTATTCCTTTTCGCGCCTCGTAAGAAAATGCTTGGCGCTCTTCGAAGGAAAGATGCAGGAACCCATTCCTCCCCTTTTCAAGAAAAAGTATCGTTTATGTTCCCATTACGATGCTTTGAAAAAAGCCCATTTTCCGCAGAACGAAGAAGACTTGCGTCAAGCGAAGAGAACTTTAAAATACGAAGAAGCCTTGCGTTTTACACTAAAAAGCGCACTCATTAAGGAAGAAAATCGCTCTTTAAGCAAAAACCAAGAACGAAAAATCAATCATGAGAAATTAAATGCGTTCATCGCTTCTCTTCCGTATCCTTTGACAATGAGCCAAAAACAAGCGCTTCACGAATGTCTTTCCGATATGGATTCTTCTTCGGTGATGTATCGCCTTCTTCAAGGAGACGTTGGCACGGGGAAGACGCTTGTGGCCGCCTTAGCAAGCTACGCCAATTATACGCGTGGGGAGCAAACCGCTATTTTGGCCCCGACGGACGCTTTAGCAAAACAGCATTATGAGAATTTAAAGAAACTTTTCGCCAATACGAAAGTGGAGGTCACTTTGCTCACTGGTTCCTTATCAAAAGAAGAGCGGGAGCGGACTTTGCTTTCCCTTTGGGATGGTAGTAGCAACATCATCGTCGGTACACACGCATTGTTCTCTAGAGACGTTACTTATGCATCTTTAGGGCTAGTCATTATCGATGAACAACATAAATTCGGCGTGAATCAAAGGGCGACTTTATTGAATAAAGGCGATAATAGCGACCTTTTGCTTATGTCAGCAACGCCAATCCCACGGACTTTGGCACTAACTATCTATGGCGACTTAGACATTTCCACATTAACGGAATTCCCACAAGGAAAGAGAAACGTTAAAACCACGCTCGTAAGGGAAAACGATCCCTCTATCGATGCCTTGATTCAGGACTCGATTTCCTCCAATCACCGCGTTTACGTGATTGTTCCCCAAATCGAAGGGAACGGGAAAGAGAATACCTCAGTCTTGAAAGTCGCCTCCCTTTATCGAAAGAAATACCCTGGAAAAGTAACATTAATGCACGGAAAACTCGATGAAGAAAAGAAAGAAACGGCAATTCTTGCTTTCAAAAGCGGGCTTACCCCAATTCTTGTGGCGACTTCTCTAATTGAAGTCGGTATTGATGTGAAAGAAGCAAATCTCATGATTGTTTATAGCCCATCGCACTTTTCCCTTTCAAGTCTTCATCAACTCCGTGGCCGTATCGGAAGAGGGGGAGACGAAGCGAATTTCCTCCTTCTTTATTCGAAAAAGGACGAAGAAGAAAATGAAAAGCTCCGCATCTTAACCAAAGAAGACGATGGCTTTGTAATCGCAGAAGAAGATATGCGCTTAAGAGGCCCAGGGGAAATAGGCGGAGTGAAGCAAAGTGGCATTCCGTCTTTTAACGTCGCGAATATCATCGATGATTTTAAAATATTCGAGGTTGCGCGAGATGATGCGAATGAAATCTTGAAGCATAAGGAAAATAAAGAATTTGCTTCTTTTAAGGAAGAAATGAAGAAAGAAGCTGAGGATATCTCACTCGCCTAGTGCGGCTAGAAGAAGTTTAAGTTATACTTAAAAAAGAGGAAAAAGATATGAAATTAGTCGTGGATATGATGGGGGGAGACAAAGGAAGCGTGGCGACGAAAGAAGCCGTTAAACGTTTCCATAAAGCGCATCCAGAAATCGAGCTCATTTTAGTGGGCAAGGAAGAGGAACTCACTGAAATGAATGGATATAAGATCATCGCGGCAAAAGATGTGATCCAAATGGAAGCGGGCGCATTAGAAGTGCTCCGCAAAAAGGAATCCAGCATGGTCAAAGCGATGTATGCGGTGAAAGAATTCGGCGCCGACGCAATCGTTTCTTGCGGTTCTACAGGTGCATTTTTAAGCAGCGCGACTTTAATCTTAAAGAAGATTCCAGGCGTTATTCGCCCCGCTTTAGCCGTAGCGATGCCTCACTTAGGAGGTGATGCGGGCGCTTCGATTTTCCTCGATGCAGGCAGTTCTAACGCCAATACGCCAGAAGAAATGGCCCAATTTGGTTATATGGGTTCATTATACGCAACATGCGGAAGCGGCATCATCGATCCAAAAGTCGCCATTCTTTCTAATGGCGCGGAAGAAGGAAAAGGGTCGCCAGAAGGAAAAGAAGCTTATCGCTTGTTGATGAATGATAAACGCATTCATTTCATTGGCAACATCGAATCCACGGACGTTTTGGTAGGCGAAGCGAATGTCATTGTCACGGACGGATTCTCTGGCAATGTCTGCATCAAAGCAATTGAAGGGACCGCTAAAGTGATGGGCAAAATGCTCAAACAAGGCTTTAGTCGGAACCTCGCTTCGAAAATTGGTTACCTATTGGCCAAAAAAGGCGTGGATCAGATGAAAGAAACGATGGACACAAAACGCGTTGGGGGAGCGATGCTGCTTGGTGTCAATGCGGTTGCCGTCAAAGGGCACGGCAATAGCGATGCTACCGCTTTCTATTACTCTTTAGAGCTCGCTTATCGCCTTGCTTCTCAACGCATGGTTGAAAAAATCAAAGAGGGCTTTGTCAATGAAAACGCTTGAGGAATTTTTGCTTTCTTTTCGTATTGTCCCGCATAATCTTTCTCTTTTCGAGATGGCTTTTACGCATAGTTCCGCGAATGGATCGTCTGGCAAAAACCATTTTGATTACGAAAAGCTCGAATTCTTAGGCGATGCGGTCGTAGGGCTCGTCGTCAGTGAGCTCGTTTATGAATACCATCAAGAGATGAACCAGGGCGGAATGAGCAAATTAAAAGCCCAATTCGTGAAAACGGAATCCGAAGCGAGTTACGCCCTCAAGTATCATCTTGATGAATATATCAAGGTCGGGAAGTCTCTCCAATGCGGGGTTCGTGAGAATCATTCTATTCTAGAAGATGTTTTCGAATCCTTCATCGGCGCGACTTATCTTGATCAAGGCAGGGAATTCGCTTATAAGATGGTCCGTTCAATGCTTGAAGAAGATATTAAGAACGGCTCGCTCAACCGTAACGACGACCCGAAAAGCCTTTTGCAAGAGGCCATTCAAGCGGAGAATAAAGAATCCGTCTCCTATCGAATCATTGATGAATGGGGACCAAGCAATGGAAAGCATTTCGTTTCCGCCGTATATTTCGAAAACGATATGCTTGGTGTAGGAGAAGGAAAAAGCAAAAAAGAGGCGGAGTTTGCCGCGGCTAGAGACGCATTAAGCAAACTCGCGAAGGAGTGATATGGGTTTCTTTTCGTTTTTAAAAAATAAATTCAGCGGCAAAAGCAAAGATGAAAAAAGCGTCAAATATGACAAAGGGCTTGCTAAATCTCGCGCTGCATTCGCGAGTAAGTTAGACGCTTTAGCTAAACGCTACAAAGCGGTAAATGAGGACTATTTCGAAGAACTTGAGCAAATCCTCATCGAGGCGGATGTGGGGGTTCCTTTGACTTTGCGCTTATGCGAGGATTTATTGAATCGAAGCGAAAAAGAAGGCATCACCGATCCTACGAAAATCAACGAAGAACTCATCGATATGATGTTTGTCGATTATGTGGAAAAAGGAGGAAGCATCGTCAATGAAATTCATTTTTCTTCTTCCTGCCCGACGGTTTTGCTTGTCGTTGGCGTAAATGGCGTAGGCAAAACAACTTCCATCGCAAAGCTTGCCCATCGTTATCAAAAACAAGGGAAAAGCGTTATGCTTGTGGCCGGTGACACTTTCCGCGCTGGCGCGGTAGAGCAGCTATCTATTTGGGCCGAGAGATTGTCTTGTCCCATCGTAAAAGGCGCCCCAAACGCTGATCCTAGCAGTGTTGTTTTTGATGGCGTGAAATATGCTAAAGAGCACCATATCGATTTATGCATTGTCGATACGGCAGGTAGACTCCAAACCAAGAGCAACCTTATGGCGGAACTTTCGAAAATGAAACGCGTCATCGCTAAAGAAATCGAAGGAGCGCCTCAAGAAACGTTCTTAATCATCGATGCCACCACAGGGCAAAATGGCGTAAGCCAAGCCAAAGCCTTTAAGGAAGTCACGCAATTAACGGGTATTGTCATTACGAAGATGGATGGCACCAGCAAAGGCGGCATTATTTTGTCGATTCGTGATGAACTTGGCGTTCCAGTCCGCTTCATCGGATTGGGCGAGCAAATGGATGATTTAGAAGAATTTGACTTAGACCGTTATTTGCATGGCCTTTTGCTTGGAGAAAAAAGCGATGAATGAATTAGAAAAGCGAGAAGAGATTGCTTCTCTTTTCGAGATTTATGGCTCTTTTCTTAGCAAGACGCAAAAAGAAGTGCTCCGCGATTATTATTCTTTTGACCTCTCTTTAGCAGAAATCGCAAATAATCGCGCGAGTTCTCGCGCCGCGGTGGAAGATGCCTTGAAGAAAGGCGAGAAGAAACTTTACGAATTCGAAAAAGCACTAGGCATGCTAAAAAATAGAAAGCGGCTGAAAGCGTTATTTAGCAAAGCGAAAGCGACAAACGATTATCGGGAATTGGAGGACTACATCAATGGCATTTGAATCACTTTCAGAACGATTCCAAAGCGTCTTTAAGAAGATGCGAAAGGAAGATAAGCTCACCGAAGCGAACATGGATGCGGCTTTAAAAGAGATTCGCGTCGCTCTTCTTGAAGCCGATGTCAATTTCAAGGTTGTTAAAGCCTTTACAAGTGATGTCAAAGAAAAAGCACTTGGCCAAGAAGTGCTTCTCCACGTCAATCCTGGAGAACAGCTTGTCAAGATCTGCTATGACGAACTTGTCACCCTTTTAGGGAGCGACAATACGGGGATTGCTTGGAAAAAAGGGGAACCGACCATTGTGATGCTTGTGGGCTTACAAGGAAGCGGAAAAACCACGAGTGCAGGAAAGCTTGGCAATCTCGCGAAGAATAAACTCGGCAAGAAAGTACTGCTCGCTGGCTTAGACGTTTATCGTCCCGCCGCGATTGAGCAACTAGGCCAAATCGCGACAGATTTATCCATTGATTTCTTTGAGATGGGGACGAAAGAAAACCCTGTCGAAATCGCTAAAAAAGCAAAAGAAGTCGCCGAGCAAGGACATTACGACCTCTTGATTTTAGATACGGCAGGCCGTCTTCAAATCGACGAAGCGCTCATGAAGGAACTTCAAGATATCGCCAAAGAAATCCATCCGGATGAGACATTACTTTTAGTCGATGCAGCCGCTGGACAAGATTCGGTGAATGTCGCTAATGCTTTCCACAAAGATCTTCGCCTTACTGGCGTCATCATGAGCAAACTCGATGGCGATGCGAAAGGGGGAAGCGCTCTTTCTATCAAATATATGACGGGTCTTCCCATCAAGTTCGCGGGTGTTGGTGAGAAACTCACCGATTTGGATATTTTCTATCCCGACCGTATGGCGGACCGCATTTTGGGGATGGGGGATATCAAAACCCTTGTGGAAACCGCCCAAGCGAATATCGATGAGAAAGAAGCAAGAAAAGCTGCGAAGAAACTCGAAGATGGTAATTTCACACTGGATGATATGTTAAAACAAATGAAAATGGTGCAGAAGATGGGGAGTCTTGGTGCCATTGCTAAACTCATCCCAGGAATGCCGAAAATCACGGATGAGCAACAGGAAAAAGCGAAGCAAGAGATGCGCTCTTTCGAAGCGATCGTGAATTCGATGACCCCTTATGAAAGAGCCCATCCTGAGGTGCTTAAATATTCCCAAAAGAACCGCATTGCGAGAGGATGCGGAAAAACCAACGCGGACGTCAATCGCGTCATCCGTAAATGGGAGCAAAGCAAAGAAATGATGAAACAAATGAAGCAATACCAGAAATCGGGGAAAATGCCGCCTGGATTTGGTGGAATGCGTTAAAAGCGAGAATAGAGACGTCATAATGCCGTCTCTTTTTTGTAACAAAAAAATCCCCGGGAATTCCGAGGATTTTTCGTTCGATATTGGATGTGTTATTTCGAGCAAGAAACAAGTCCGCCGACGAAGGAAACAGCACCACTTGCTAAACCGAAGATCGCGAATAGGAGTGCGCCAGTGCCGGTTGCAAATTCAACGCCAGTCTTAAGGCCTAGGGTTTCTGTGATGCTTGTGGCATAACCACCGAGGTTGACTGGGAAGAAAGCCATAATTCCAGCAGTGACAAAGCATAATCCTGCGAAGATAAGGAACAGCGCGCCGATTTTTTTGCTCTTCTTTCCTTTGAAAAGCATGGAAATAAGAACAAGAGCTAGTGCGACAAGAGCGACGATCATTTGAATCAATACACCGGTGAACGGATTAAGCTTGTAAGTGATGGTCCCAGCAGCGAAATCTGTCGTAGTGCTGCTGATTCCGTCTCTAAAGAAGACGATCCAATTAGGGAAATCCCCATCAATGCCAGTAACCTTCGTTTTACCAAAAGCCATGTCGAAACCAGATAGCGAAAGCTGGCTTGTTATCGAATTTGCGGCATAGCCAGTGCGCGTGATGAAAGGCATGAATGCCATGCAGATGGTCGCGATGCCTAGGACTAAGGCAACGGCCTTGATGATGAGGGGTAGAAGTGATTTCTTAGAAGATTTTTTCATTTGAGCCTCCAGGTTGAATACGGATAATTTACTTGAAATACTCCGAATAGTGAATAAACAATTGATTTCGTTTTGTTGAAATATGCGATGCTATTTAATTGCGAGTCACTGTTAATCTGGTGTCATGGTGGACTTTAGACTTATCTTTTACTGACTTTACCGACTTTATTGTGGAAAAAAGTAAGTCATCGTTTTAGAATCGAATTAAAGAACGAGGGTCAACTATGCAAAAACTTATTCTTGCCGCGCTGGCTGTTTGTAGCGTTTTCTCCTCATCAAGTTTTCAAATCAATCATCATCAGAGCAGCAAGAATGAAGAACCGTTTTTATTGAAACCCCAAGCTAAAAAACGAATTGTCAATTCAGAGATGACGTTGAGCGAAGAACAAGGAATTAGCCTTTTTGTTCAATTCAATACTCCCGAATTGACGCCTCTAACGGAAACGGATCCTAACGAAACATTAGCGGAGCGGCAAGCTGATTTAGAGTCTTTCCGGCTTCAAAATCAGAATTATTTTCGAGAACACATGATCCGCATTTGCGATTCAATCGGCCTCGAAGATTTTACTTATTCTTCATATTCTCCTTTTGCGAGTAAAATTTATCACGACGTGAATTTATATCTCATAGATATTGACGCAATCGAGGCTGACACCAATGGCGTTCTCGATTATTGGACCGAAGTTATCGATTCGAATAGTATTGATTCGGAACCCTTATTGCCGGACGTAACGGCGAATGTATCGAATTCTTCCGCTTCGGTTACGTATGATCAAGTTAAAGAATTGCATGGAATTAAAAATGATGGTTATAACGGAAACTCGCTTAAAATAGGAATAATCGACGGAGAAGGCGCTTTTACTACGGAGAATTTTGATAATCCGAATTGGCAGATCCATTCTTTACGCCCAACCGATGATTTCAGAATGACCAATTCCCACGGTGACCACGCAAAAAGAATTGCTGAAATGATTGCGGGCAAAAGTGGCATCGTTCCGCAAAGCTCTATTTATTATTACGATACAGCAAACTTGATTAACCCATACCGCTTTACTTTTGCAATGGATTTGATGGTTGATTCCGGAGTTAATATTCTGAATTTATCGGTAACTGCAGGAAAAAAACATTATTCACATCAATCAAGATACATCGATTGGCTATCAAGATATTATGGCATTGCCGTATTTGTTGCTGCTGGAAATGACGGAGGCTCACAAGGAAAACACTTAGTGAATTCTTTTGCCCGAGCCATCAACGCAATTACCGTGGGTTCAATTGATATCAATAGACAAATCTCTTCTTTTTCTTGCTATAACACCGAATGTGAAGGATTAGGTTCGTCTGCAGGCGAAAGACTCACAAAACCAAACGTTGTCGCTTATGGCGAGCATTTTAACGATCCAAACGTTTCTTTTGGGCCAGAAATCGGTGATAAAGATAAAGGCGATTTGGCAATTGGAACCAGTTTCGCAACCCCGATTGCTGTTGGTATTGCGGCAAAGCTCATGGAACGATTCCCTTCGTTACTTGTCGGTCATCCTCAAAGGCTACAAGCCATATTCAACGCGAGTACAACGAGAGGCAAAACACAAGCGCTAACCTGCGATGAAAAATATGGATTTGGAATCATCAATTACGAAAAAGCGGTTTCTTTTATCGAAAATGCCGAGCGGCAGGAAATGTCATATAGTGGATCTGGATTTGCAGTTTTTTCCCATTCCTTTACGCTTGATTTAGATGAAACATTTACTGCGTCTTTGTCTGCTTTTACCCTCGGCTCTAGCGACTTGGGGAACAAATCTCCTGGCGATCGCATTGAACCGAGGTATACGTTATTTAGAATTTCGCTGGAAGACGATTGTGATAATCAATTGATGTCTGGAACGCTTGATTCGAATTGCAGCGTGGTTAAATTTGTAAACTATGACGATAATGATTTAACGTTTGCTATCACGATTACCGTGAGCGTTGAACTTGATTCTGCAATGAAAAACTTCGTCATTTTTTATGGGGATAATTTATGAATAACGTGAAACTTGGTGTTCTTCGAAAAAAGGCATTTCCTCTTTTTGTGATTTCCTTTTTGCTTGTCAACTGCAGTAATGGCGATGGTGTGCCGAGAGGGTTCTTAGAGCATTCATATGAGGAAGATGTTTCCTTTTTGTTCGAAGGTGAAGAGGTGGACTTTGATGATGCGAAAGAAACCGCCCTTGCAGACTATAACAATTTGAAAGGGAACAACGCTTACGAAAAACTTTTCCCCGTTCGTGTTGAGAATTCGTGGAAACAGCCTGGACATTATGAAAAAGAAGGAAGAAAAGAAACCCACCTATTTGAACTTAATTCGTATTATTATCAGCGGCGCTTTAATACAGGGGATGGGAAAGAATCGTTCCACCAATCGTGGATACGACCAGTCGATGACGCTATATGGTCTTTTACTTATCTCCAACATTGTGACTATCAATATATAACTGGTACCAGAGACGATCAACGTGAATACCGGGAACATATCTATAGAGCTTATCAACGCGATGAGCAATCATTAACAGACTATTATGAAATAACGAGCGACTTTGACTTCACAAGAGACCCGTCTCGAATACAAGATTACCTTCATTTTTTCGCTTCTCTACCTTATAATCTCGCGCTCATGAGCTCATATGGCATTTGGAGCGTGCGTGAAAAAGACGGAATCTATTCTTTTTATGAGCAAAGCAAGAAGAGCCAGGCCCATTGCCTCCGCGTTTCAAAAGGCAAAATTCTTAGTATCGGGGAAATAGATGCCTACGGGTACAAAGACAGCACTTTATTTTTTTACGGAGAAGTGAACATACCGGATACAATCCCGTCAAAATGTCGCAGGCTTATGCCTAACGGTGGGGAAATATTCGATTGATTGATTAATTTGTCTTCGAATGGAAGGGTTCTCTAAATCAGTTCTTTTAGTTTTGGTAGTAATAATGAATCTCTTCCCTATCTTCATTGAATAAAATGATAAAGGAAACATAGAATGTTACTTTTTACTTTTGCGATTCTTTTGCGATTCTTTTGCGAGCTTTTGAGCGCCGATTGATGTGGCTTTTCCGTGTAAGAAGCGCTGTGCCCTTTTCGCTTTCTCGCTTCTTTTGATGGGGCGAACCTATAAACATTTGTTCAATCTCTTCGCTGAACCAAATGAGAAGGGCGCCTTTGGCTTTGGCATGTTCTTCGATTGCTTTATCCTTTAAGAAGGAGATGGAGATTAGTCTTCAGTTTGTCTGGCTAGCTTTAACTGTTTTCTTGCAAAAAACACATATTCTTTTTCTTTTCCATTTAAAACGGCATTTATGAATCTTGTATCAATCCAAAAACATTGCCTTTCATAGCACTTATATCCAGTGACTTTGTCGGGAACCGGAAGTGGTGACTGGTCGTTAAAATTTGCCCCATGTGGCCTAACGTGGCAAATCGGATTCTCTTTTGAACCGACAAAATTCGTTTTGTGAATCATTGCTTTTTTGCTATTCGCCGTTAACAGTTTGACGATATTTCCTTCCGACAATAATTTTCGTGTTCGTTTATATGTGTATCCAATAAATTCATCTACGATTGGTTCTGGGAAGTTATAAAAAGTCGCATTATCCAAGACGTACCCTTTCTCTGTTTCTTTGAAAGCGACAAACAGAAAACGTCTTTCTGCGAAATACTCTCTTACGCTGGATTCTTCCCAAGCTGTGTTTGCGACTTCGATGAAATTCATCTGAGCGAAAGACATTTTTTCTTTGATTGAACCTGTTTTTTGAATTCGCATGGTCTTTACAACGATATTCGCTTTCTGAAATTCCTCCGATTTTTCCAAACTAGAAACTTTAAAAATTCTGTTTATGTACATGGAATAGCGGCTTTTTGCATGAGAGGTGACATTTAAAGAACGACTGAGTTCTTCTTCCGTTTTCCCAAACCACGGTTTGAGTTTTGACAGCACGAAGTCTTCCAAATTTGGCATCGAACCCTCTATGCCGTTCATGATACTTTGAAAATGCTCGTCCGAGATGAATTCTCGGATGAGAGAATTAACAAATGACTGCTTTAAAGAAAAGGCTCTTGGCTTTGCTAGTGTATTCGAAAAAGGCTGAGAGGTTCTTACGGAAGAATCTTTCCCTTTTGTGCAGGCAGCTAGGTAGTTTGTATCCGATTCGGATATTTGATCTGCTTGGCCGGATTTGATTTTAGAAATTATCGTTTCATAGTCTTGTTTCATCATGGCCTTATCTTCTTTGGATAAGGTTAAGATAAAGGAATCGGCGACGGGGAAGGAGCTATAATCAACTTTCTCTCCATTTTGAGGCTCTAGATATTCGTAGCAAGTCATCAACAGGTCGTTACATTTCTCTATGAGGTGGCTGTTTTCGAAAGAATCCTTGTAATCCTCGTTATAGTTAATAATGGTGAGTACAAGCCTCTCTTTCGCTCGGAATTTGTCTTTCTTTTTGGATTTGCTAGGTAAAAGCCCCGTGACTTTTAACTCTAGTTTTGCATCGGGGAAATCGAGACTTGGATTGTTATCAAGATTCTTGCCTAAATATTTTTGAATCACTTGGCCAATATCGCCTTTGTTGTTCCCGTTTTGCAAAAGACCATATTGATCAATTTCGCCAATTGTTTTCCCATTAATTTTTTTCAGTTTCTCGAGAAGTTTCTTGCGATTGTTTTCTATTTCTTTTTGGGAAAGTGAATCTTTTTTATGTTCCATGCTCCTATATGATACCAAAAGGGTGTTCTTTTTTCTCTTTGCAATAGTTTTGACAGTCATTGGCCCAATCACTTTGGCACATCTGTAATAATTAAGGGCGAAGTTATAAAATATAATTATGGGCTTTACGGATTTCTTAAGAACCTGTACGAAAAAGGATGGAATGCCTTTAAGCGAGCGATCCATCGAGCATTATGATAGTGGGTTAAAAGCCGTTTCGAAGGAAATGATGAGCGAAGGGGTTATTAATAAGCCTCTTCAAGACATGGAGCTTTTTGAACTCGATTTGGCGATTGAATTGATTTTGAGAAATGATTTTTTCGAAAGCAAAGATAAAATCGGTAAAAGAATGTACCGCAATGCGTTGAAACATTTTCGGTTGTTCGTTTCTACTTTGAGTGAGAAACAAAAATCAGAGGAAAGAGAAATTAATAAGATTGAGGAAGATAAAACACTGAGTAAAACGGAAAAAGAGGCTACTGTCAAAGCGCGAATCGGGCAAGGTCTCTATCGAGAAAAACTGCTCAAAAAATATAGTGATGGATGCATCATTACTCATATCAATATCCCAGAGGTTTTGATAGCTAGCCATATAAAACCATGGTCCGTCTCGAATAACTCGGAAAGGACGAATGGGGATAATGGTTTTCTGCTCAGTGCAACTTATGACAGGCTTTTTGATAGAGGGCTCATATCATTTGAAAACACTGGTGAAATCATACTTTCGACCATGATAACGAGTGAAAACGCAGAAAGATTGGAGCTTGATAAGGGAAGGACGTACGATATTAAGTTCAGCCCAGGGATGAAAGATTTTCTCGCCTATCATAGAGACGTAATTTTTATAAGATAGTCCTAGTTATTGCTCGGCTTCGATAATCCTTGCAATCTGTTCGCCCATTGTTTTTATGAGGCCGCATACAAGGGCGTTCCCGGCAATAAAGTATCTTCTTTTCGGGCTCATCCCAGTATTGGTCCAATCATCTGGAAATTCATCTAGTCTTTCGCATTCCACAGGCGTCAAAATGCGGTACTTATTTGACACGGGGTCAAGAATATAGTGTGAGCTTCTATTTACGGTGCCTTCACTGGTAAGCATCGTCCTTCCCGGTTTATCCAGATAATCGGGGAAGGCAATTGGCCCTTCAGAATAGAAATATTTGTGTCCATTGAAAGCGATTCTTTCTATATGCTTGGAGCCTTTCAGATACTTGAATTTACCAAAATCTACATCATAGCAATACTCCGGAACGTTTTTGCAATCCAAGCACTCTCCTAATGTCTTGACTGTTCCTCTATAAACAGGGACGACCGGCATAGTGAAAATATTGTAGTTTAGGCAATATCCGGCGTTATCAAAACGGAATGCGAACTTCTCGGATACATCGGCGATGCCCTTGAATGAATCCTTCGCCAAACTGCCGATATTGACATCGCCTGCAGCTTTGCACGGGAAACCGTTGGAAAACATCATATCATCGCAAATGACTTCATCTGACTTGGCGTGCTTAGCTGTTTTCTTGAAATTGTTAAAGTATTCCGTGGAATTATGGAATGCGAAAATAAAGGTTCTTCTGCGTCTTTGTGGGTGCCCGTATTCGGCTGCGTTGATTACTCGCCACTGAACGCCATATCCAGCATCGCAGAAGCAGCGGAGGATGATACCAAAAGCTTGCCCTCTCTGCTTCGAAGGTGCTTTCAATAAGCGATCGACATTTTCAAGCAAAACGAATTTAGGCTTCTTTATTTTGAGAATATCGTTAATCTGCCACCAAAGTACGCCTTTTTTGCCTTCGATACCTTGTTCGTGATTTAAAGAGCGTGCAACAGAATAGTCTTGGCAGGGGAAGCCGCCTGTAAGTAAAGTATGGTCTGGAATCTCTAGTTTCTTGTCAACTTTAGAAATGTCTTTATTAGATGAACCGTTTTCCCCAAATCTTATGGCATAGCAATTAAAAGCATGTTGCTCTTTTGTGGCTGGTTCCCATTGATTTGCCCAGACAAATTTCCAAGGACCGTTTTCAATCGCTCTTCCGGTGGATTTGTCAAACCCGGTAATATCATTTAAGCCAACGCGGAACCCGCCAACGCCAGCGAATAATTCAACAACAGTTTTTTCCATATGCTTAACGTTATTGCCTCCGAGCTTGTTCAAGAACGCACATATTTTACTTTATTCTGCTTCAAAGATCAAGATCCCATTTTCATTTTCAAAATAAAAATGAACTGATTGATGCCAATCGCACGACTTTTCTTATTTGTAATATTTTTGGTTTTTGCTATTCGGTTTTTCAGGGAGCGTAATTTTTACTAGGCCGTTTCGAATCGCAGGTCCTAAATAACTTTTTCTATGTGTTTCTTTTGATTGTATGCCTAGTTTTTGCATAATCTCGTTCGTAGAAAGAGGGATATCGTAGTTCATGACATTCAGGAAACGATTAACATCATAAGAGAGATATTTTTCGCCTCGTTTTTGCATGACAATAAAACATCGTCTAGCGTTGCATTTATCATCTTGAGCATGAATTCAATAAAAACATTCGAGTTTCCGTTTTTGTGGCATTTCTCAATCGCTTGATAGTATTCGCTTTGATATTTTTTGATTTCCGTTTCAATAGGCAAGTACTCAAATGTTTTGTTCCATTTGGAAAGCAAAACGTTTTGCCATAGCCTTGCGGTTCTTCCGTTTCCATCCGAAAAGGGGTGTATGAAGACAAACTCATAATGAAAAATGCAAGATTTCAGGAGAATTGGAGTTTCGTTATCCTCTTTAAGCCAAGAAAAGAGGTCTGCCATCAAAGTAGGAACCATTCGCTCTCCTGGAGCCATAAAGATAACTTTCTTTCCGTCAAAGATACCTTCTCCATGGTTTCTATATTCGCCCGCGTCATCATTGATTAGATTCATCAAGATACTGTGTGCAATTTTTAAATCTTTCTCGTCGTAGCCGTCAAATGTGTCAATTCGTTCATATGCTTTATATGCGTTTTTCACTTCCTGGATTTCTTTAAGGGGTCCAATGACGGTTTTGCCATCCAAAACGTCCTTCACTTGATTTAAGGAAAGAGAATTTGCCTCAATGGCAAGCGATGAATGAATTGATTTTATTGCATTATTTCTTCTTAAAATCGGCATCCTATCGGGGGAATCAAAAAAAGAAATCTTGCTAATCTTATCGGCAATCGATAAGGACTCATTCATCATAGAATTTGTTATGGAAAAGGGTGGCTTATACATCAAGAATATCCTCGATGGTATTGTAACGTAAACGAAACTAAATAGGAATTATCTTGCTTAAATCTTACTTAATATCTTACGTAAATAAATATTGCTATGCTGCTTTGCGATAAATGAATCGCGTCAAAAACGGGGGAACATGCATTACGGGAGACTGTTTGCTTATGATTACTTTTACAACAATTCTACGATTTTCGAGTGGAAATATGCCACCCATTGGTAAGAGAGAACAAAAAACACAATCAATTGTGAAAGAGCGATTACCAGTCACTCAGATGTTTATGCTCGTTTTCATTCCGAACAATTGGTGGCTACTAGTCTAGCCACGCGAGCTCCTTCTCGACCTCCCAGAAACTCCTCCCTGAGCGCGTCCTCGTTCGGGCCCTCCATCTCCATCTGACTGAAATCCACAAAGTCGCCATCTGGGCCAAGAATGTCCTCATAGTATTTGTTGTCGATGTTCCTCGCCCTCCATTTCATGATCCTTAGGTGCATGGTGTCGTCCTCGTCGAAATACGAGTCCAGGAAATGGATGAACCCATGGTAGTAGATGGTCGCGTCCGCGTTCCACCACCCGGTGTCGAGAAACTGCCTAAGAGTGCCATTGATCATATCCGATGTCCTCCAATAAATCCTTGTATCTTTCTTCGATCTCTTTTTTTATAAACTGAGCGGGGTTGTGCTTCAAATCGCCTCTCCTATAGACGTGCATATGCCAGATGCTGTGCTCTCTATTTCCGCCATTCAGGTTTGGCTCTGGGTGAAAGGCTATCTCGATGACGGGCATATGGTCTTCATCGTAGACCCTCATCGCGTGGAAGACGTCTTTTCTATAGATGACATAGATGGAATTCGCCGAATGGGAGTAATCCGGCATCGAGTGGTTGCGACCAATGCCCTCCAGTACCTCCTCGCCGTGTGGGAGTGTCTCAATCGTCTTTATTCGTCACTCATGAAATGGTTGTTTCTTGCTACTGACCCTCTGGACGCCATATCACATCACCTCCTTCAGGGGATGCTTGGGTCTTCCCGCGTATCCTTTTCGCCGGCGCAATCGGCATCCATCTCCGCGCGCCCCGAATAGTCGAGCCACGCGAGCTCCTTCTCTACCTCCCAGAATCTCTTCCCGTCCCAGATCTTGGCCTTGAGGAACTTCTCTCTTAAGGCGTCCTCGTTCGGGCCTTCCATTTCCATCTCACTGAAATCCTCCAAATCGTTGTCGGACCCGAGCAAACTCACATAGTACTTGTTGTCGATGTTCTTCGCCCTCCACTTCATGATCCTGAGATGCATGGTGCCATCGTCATCGAAATACGAGTCCAGGAAATGGATGAACCCATGGTAATAGATGGTCGCATCCGCGTTCCACCACCCGGTGTCGAGGAATTGCCTAAGAGTGCCATTGATCATATCCGATATCCTCCAATAAATCTTTGTATCTTTCTTCAATCTCTTTGCTTATAAGCTGAGCGGGATTGTGCTCCAAATCGCCTTTTTTGTAGACGTGCATATGCCAAATCGGGTCTTTCCTGTTACCATGATTGATTCTGGATTCCGGGTGATGGGCGATTTCGATGATGGGCATATGGTCTTCATCGTAGACCCTCATCGTGCGAAAATGCCCCAATTCGTCTTTGACGATGTATACGGAGTTCGCCGAGTGGGAATAGTCTGGCATCGAGTGGACATGTTCATAGCCCTCCAGCACTTCCTCTCCGTGGGAGAGGACCTCGGTTGTCCAGTATTCGTCGCCCGTGAAGCGGTTGTTCTTCGCTTTCGATCCTCGTGATGACATGTCACATGTTCTCCTTTCGGGAATGGCCGCGACCCTCTTTGGCGTTCGCTTTGTCATCGCAGTCTGTATCCACCTCCATGCGGCCGGAATAGTCGAGCCACGCAAGTTCCTTCTCGACCTCCCAGAAGCTCTTCCCGTCCCAGATCTTCGCCTTGAGGAATTGCTCTCTTGCTTCATCCTCATTGGAGCAAATAATTGAGAATGAATCGTCGTATCCAGCCGCGCTTCCGCTTTCGTCAGTCAAAGTCACATATGACTCATCGCCTATGTTTTTCGCTTTCCATTTCCTTACGAAGAAGTGGAATTCGCCATTTTCAAGTTCGTCTCCCTCACACCAATAGATGTAATGGCGATAGTAGATTTCCGCCTCATTGCGCCACCCTGTGTCAAGGAATTGCTCCAAGCTACCATTGATCATAGCCAACCTCCATTAAATAAATTTTGTACTTTTGGACGATATCGCTTCTATTTTTAAGTGTCTGTGCTTGCCCATGATTCAAAGAGTCGTCATATTCGTGAAAATGCCACACGCTTTCATCGCGATTTCCGTTGTTGATGGAAGGCTCTGGGTGATAAGCAATCTCGAAAAACAGTTTTCCGTTGGAATCATAAAATCTCATTTCACGGAAAGTGCCATCGTCATTGTTCTTGATATATATGCGATTTGGCATATGCGAATAATCAGGCAGTCCATGTGCTATTTTATGCTTTCCTCGTAGAACCTCCGAACCGCTAGGGTATATATACTCGGTTTCGTACTCAGTCGTCGTAACGTGACCATTCTTCGCCACCGATCCTCGTGAAGCCATGTCACATCACCTCCTTTGATATTGTTCCATCCCAAGAGAATAGATGCATTTGATTTCGCTCTGGCAGTTGTTTATCCCCTCCGAAAGTGTCTTCATAAGGGATTATACACACATCGTCGGGAATTCCATCTATTCTTTGCCCGACGCAGATTTGCCTTGAGTGGGGAACCTCTTTCTCATTTCCCAGAAGCCTTTGAAAAACAATGGACGGCAGGAATCATTGTTGACTCCAAGGGTGGATATGAAGAACGTTGATCCGTCACGAAGTCCTGCAAAACAAATGTCAAATGTGCTTTCATCCACCCATCCTACGGTCGGGTAAACCCGTATTCCATAGCTTTGCATATAGCGACCAAGCCATCTTGATTTGCCGACCGCTTGGATGATGGACCATTTGCTCATCCCAGGATGCATACTGAAATCGGGGGATGTGGCTCCATAGTAGCCAGAAATTTTCTCAATGAAACGCAACGGGCTTCGATACTCTCTATCCAATTCCTCATCAAAACGAAAGGAATGAACGATTTTTCTTTGCTTGTCGTCATCCTTTGGTGATACGTTATTTGGGTTAATGAGGAAGAGTTCGCTATTGATAAGCGATATTGGGAGAGTCTCGTTCTCAATGAAAGGGATGTCGAGAATGTCCTTTTCCCAGTTGCTGGGCTGCGGACGGACGACGGTTATGAATTTCTGATTGTTGTATTGTGGCATATATCAAACGCCTCCTTTTATAGTTTTTATAGCGACCTTTGATATATAATCTTCATGGGTCCTAAGATTATTTCTTAAGGTCTTAGTCAAGGCACTGGCGGGTGTCTTGGCCTTTTTAGTTACTTTAGTTGTGATGGGGGCTATTATTTGTGTTTTTGTAAATAGGAACATTGTGTTCCTCCTATTTTTTGATGATTGCCCAACGTAGAACATATAGCATTCTTGACTTTAAAACGGCGAATGTTTGTTCATTACTTTGTGCTTTGGAAATTTTTTCCTCCTTATAATCATTCTCTTTCACATTGTTAATATAATTCCTCCTTAGCAAAAAATGCTTAATGGTGGCCATGACTATACCCCACAAACTCCTTCTTCCATTTTGAGCATACAACTAAAAAACGAATTGCACAACACGATATAAAATTTAATTTTTAGCCAACATTTAGGATTGCGTTTATGAATCAACTTTCTCCTTGTTATTAGCTTCTTAATGCTCGACTTAACCAACAAGGATATAGCATTCACTTGGTTGCAATCGTTTATGATGAAAAATGAAGAAAGAGTGTATTTTGTCAAGAACAATTCGGTGACTTTTTACACAAGTTTCATTGGAAAATATCGAGATTTTCATTGATCATAATTTCTTATATTCAATCAATTCGAGTTGAAACGACCGGTTTCAATAATGAACGAAAAATAGAGAAACGACGATTGCTGGATATTTCTTTTCGCATAGGAATATGCCGCTCGATATGAGCGGAATAATATTTAATATGTTTGCTTAGTAATACGTCCTATTTCAATAATCTTAAGTTTCAATTCGAAAGTTCCAGGTGACAATCACGTTTTGCATATTACTCCTACAATGTTTTCGGTAAAATAACCACCTTCTTCATTGAATCGTTTTACAATGATGAAGATCTATCAAACGATTTGCCTATGCCCTTCAATGAACATTTCTTCCGCAAGCGGGAATTATTTTCAGTAGCATAGCAATTTATCTTGCGTGTTTTATCAATTTTATCGATAAAGAAAGATCACTTGCCGTAATCCATCGAACGTTGTTCTATTGCGTAACGCGCGCATTACTTTTGAACAAAGAATCTAAAAAACGGATTTTTCTGTGTTTCCTTACGATAGCGGAGCACTGATCCCCAACGCGAACACTGCTTATTTACACTTTTTGCCACTGGGATTGCATCGACGGTCTAAGCGGTTGCAAAATGTATAGAATTCTATATTTTTTACGAATATAAGAAAAAGCACGGATTTCTCCGTGTTGATTTTCGATGGCGGAGCAATGCAGGATTTTTCCGAACCTTTTTGAAGTCCTGGGAACCCATCGTGAAGCCTGTTTCATATCCGAACAGGTCATATTCTGCTGTTATGTTCCCTTCCGTTCCTATCTCGACTCTCTTGACGAAGCAGTCGAAGAGGGATGATTTCGCCTTTGGATCCTTGATATCGTAAGCGGAGAGCTCCTTTATTGCCCATCTGATTTCATCCTTGGAGAAACTTCTGGAATTGAGCGATAGCCTGGAAAGCTCCTCATCCAGCCGGCTTCTCTCCGATTCAAGTGAAAGAAGGGCCGACTTGGTCGACTCGGTAACGATCCCCATTCCTATCGCCTTCACGAAGTTGCCGATCTTCTTCTCCACCTCGTTTCTCCGTTTCTTAATAGACGTTATCTCAGGCGCTTCCTTCTTCTGCTCGGAATAGATGCAGTCGGCGATGTACTTCCCCGTCTCGTCGTCGGACAGGATCTTAAGAAGCACCGATAGAACAACAGTTTCCAGAACGTCCTTCTTTACCGCTTTTGCCTTGCACTTATGTCTCTTGGCTCCATGGCATTTGTAATAGGTGTAGAAACGGCCCGAATGCCCTGTCCCCGATTCCCCAAGATACTGCTCTCCGCATTCCTTGCAGAACACTTTTCCGGAAAGATAATATTCCTCTTTCCCCTTCAGCTTGAAGTTCTTGTGCTTTCTCTTGGTTCTCTTCTTCTGGCAGAGATCGAAGAGCTCTTTGGAAACGAGAGCGGGCATGGCGTTCTCGTTTCTTGTTCCCTCGCATTTCAGGACTCCGATGTATTTCTCGGATGCCAATACCTTTTCAAGACAGCAATGGGTTATGGGTCTTCCGTCGTTTCTCGTCTTGCCTTCCAAACGGAATTTCTCCTCTATCGCCTTGATAGAGAAGTTACGCTCCCCATAGAGGACATAGGCTTCCTGGGCAATAGGACCTTCCTTCTCGTCAATAACGTAATGGTCTCCTTCCTTCTTGTATCCGAAGGGAAGATGTCCTCCCAGTGTCTTTCCGTTGATCACGTTCTCTCTTTGGCCGCGTTTGACTTTGACCGACAGTTCCTCGGAATAGAACTGGTTGTATCCTAGGGAAACGGATTTCAGCAAAGTGCCTTCAGGCGTGTCCAGATTGGCTTCCGTGGCCGAAAGAAGCTTCACCCCGTTCTTGCCGAGCTCGCGCTCGTATCTCACGGCATCGAGCATGTCTCTAGAGAAGCGGTCGCTCTTCCAGACGATGACGTTCCCGAATGCGTTCTTCGAGGAATCCCGTATCATGCGTCTGAACTCGGGGCGGTTGTCGTTTGTTCCCGTCATGGCTCTGTCGATGTATTCGGCAAGCACGGCCATCCCGTTTTTCTTTGCGAACTCCATGCATTCCCGTCTCTGGCCCTCGATGGAGTTCTCCGTCTGGCTTTCGGAAGAGTAGCGTAAGTAGAGAACCGCCTTGTCCTTCAATTTAAGATCCTGCACTACCTTCATCTTGTTCATCATCCTTGTTGCCTCCTATGCATTGGACGCAGTGGAACCATTGACGTAGACGTGTCCGCCGACCAGGAACAGCCAGAAAAGCTCCTTAACGACAGTTTCCTTCATCCTATCGGTCATCTGCATCCCGAACAGCGCTAGCATCTCATCGGTCACGTTCTTAACGTAAATGTAGCCATCATGAAGGATTTCGGGAACGAACGGGTTTCTTTCCTGGTAATCCTTCGAAAGGAGCTTCCAATGCCGTTCTATGAACACACGGCTTTGGACACGATAGCGGAACATCGCATCCGTCTCCATTTTTGATAGGACGGCATCCTTCAGAGCCCAGGATACGCATCCGAGTACATCCTTCTGGGCACGTGTCAGCTTCCGTCTTTCATTCTTTTCCGCCATGTGGGTTTCCCACTGTCCGAGGTACTCGGAAGGAGGGACTGACGCAAATCGAGCCAGTCCCTTATCCTGTTGTGCAAAAGGGGCCCCTTTCCTCGGCTTTTTCTCCTTAAAACGCGGATACGAATCAGACACAGGTATGATGCCGTATGGAACAAACGAACTACTTCCTGTCTGCTCGGTAATTGCTTCCGTCAATATGATTCCTCCTTACCCTCTTATAGACATTTAACAAACACAGATAATCACACACTTTTTACACACTTCTTGGACACTGTGATTGTTGAAATGTCTACCCACTAGTAATACCGAATTTCACCCATGTACTTGACGAAAAACTTTAAAAAATTTTCCAGATAACTGAAAAAGCCCGATTCCATGGGAAGAAACGGGCAGATATTTTTCTTTGGTTTTCTTGACAAAAATAGGAAATTGAAAATCAGATGGGATTGTCAGCTTTGTCATGGATCTTCATGGATTTCAGCTTCTTCAGATGCGACTTATAGGCCTTCGCCTTCTTCCGTTTGAGTCTTCTCTTCTCGTCCATGAGCTCTCCATATTGGTAATAATCCTCGCATGTGAGATTGCCAGACGGATCCGTCTTCATCTTGTAGTCGTCCCAGGTGAAGGAGCGGAAGCCATAGGAATCATATCTCTTGTAGAGCATCTCCATGGTAGGACCTCCGATGACAGGATCGACGTTTCCTGTCCAATGGTAGATGTTTCCCTGCTGCTTTTCGTTTTCATTGAAAACAGGCTCTATCGTTATCGCTTTCTTCTCTTCAAGCAATCTCAGGATAGACTGGACGGTTCTGTCGCTCACACCTAGCTTTTCAGAAAAGAAGGAGACCTTTATCGGTCCTTCTTTGCCGTGCATTCTGATCCAGTTGGCGATGATGGAGAGACGCTCGTCAGGAGTGGGCTTACGCATTTCCCAAAGGGGAACTCTACCATCTCTTCCGGCTCTCACATACACGAAGCCGTGGTGGTTCTTCGGTTTGTCATAGTCTCTGATTACGGATGGGTTTTCCTGTCTCATGCTGACTATATTCTATCATATATGGGTGAAATTCTGTCTGTGCTTTTTGTATTTATCCAAATCGCGGTTTATGGAGATGTTCGCCAATGTGAACAAGCAGAAATTGTCAGAAATGGCTGAGATAATAATGGGGCAGTCACCCGATTCAAAGTCTTACAATGAATTAGGCAACGGGCTACCTTTTTTGCAAGGAAAAGGCGATTTTGGCGAAAAATATACTAAAGTTGAGCATTGGACAACATTGCCAACGAAAACCGCCAAACTAAACGATGTTTTAATGTCGGTGAGAGCACCTGTTGGGCCTGTAAATATTGCAAGCACTGATTGTTGCATTGGCAGAGGGCTTTGTGCGATTAGAGCCGAAAACGGTCTGACAAATAGTGAATTTTTGTATAACGCCCTCAAGGTAATGGAACCTGAGATTGCATTAATGGGAAACGGGTCGACGTTTAAGGCAATAAATAAAAAAGATGTATATAGTTTGCTGATTCCAGTTGCGAGTGTTCAGAATCAAGAATCGTTTTCCAAATTCGCTTCGCTGGTCGACAAATCACGATTTGTCGTTCACTCCAGGTACTTTTTGTGGCTTAATTTTACGTTTGAGTCATCGACCATCGCATATTCCAGGGTAGTATCGATCTTCGAATGCCCCAAAAGATGCTGAACCTGTTCGATTGGCATGCCCTTGTCTATGGCTTTTGTGGCTAAAGTACGTCGGAATTTATGAGGATGCACTTTATTGATGCCACATTCCTTTCCTAGCTTCCGAAGCATGATCTCAATTCCACTTATTTCCAGTCTTTTATGGGGAGAAAGCGATGAAACGAACAATGCTTCGTTATCATCGGTTCTCTGTTGAATGTATTTTTGCAAATGAACCTTCGTCATAGCGTCGAAATATGCCTTGCGTTGCTTGTTTCCCTTGCCGTTGACAATGCACTCCCGCTTCTCAAAATCAATATCAACTTTATTCAGCTTGACAAGCTCTCCGACACGGACGCCCGTGGAGCACAGAAAATCGATGATTACAATATCACGGAGGCAACTAGCGTGTTCACGCAGTATCTCTATTGTTTCATCGCTATAGGTTTCCTTCACTTTTTTTCCGATTTTGACTTTTTTGATTTTTCGAACGGGGTTTTTGGAAATGTAATCCTCATTTTCCAGCCACGAGAAAAAGGAAGACACGACACGTCTTACGTTGTCGATTGTGGTATTCCCAGCTGTCCCTTTTTCCTGAAAATCAGAAAGAAATCCACGCACATCAGAAGAAGAAACCAGAAGATAGTTCTTCCCGATTTTTCCTAATGCCTGTTTGAGGGTGGCCTCATAGTATTTCAAGGTCCGATTTGAGCATCCTTCCAATGACTTTGAGGCCAAAAACAGTTCCATGGCCTCTGCGTTGTTAAGATCCTTCTTTGCTTCTGTGTCGACATAGATCTTTTTCCCCTCCAAAGCCGTTTTCAGTGCAATGATAATTGTTTCTTTTGGAAAGGCTGACGTGTCCTTAGGCAGTAAGGAAAGGACGTCCTCAATAAATCTTTCATTCATATATGTATGCATCTCCTTCGGAGATATCATACAAATAGTGGCTTAAGTTTAAGCCGTGGCGGAAAGACTAATCGAATTGTGAATCAATCCAATGAAGCTATAAACAGGTTCCGTGTTTCCATTGAATATATCGGTATATTCCTGATGTTTGAACGGCTCGGACTCGTAAAGATCGTTCGGCTCAATGTCCCCGTTTTCACGCACGAAATTTACGATTTCGTTCAGGAATTCCTCCTGCCGGGAATTGAAATTGTATTTCCTCAAGTAGTCAGATAGAACCTTGTTTACTTTATCGGTAGACAATCCGACAATTTTTCTAATGAAGACACCAAGAGATTTGCCATTAGATACGTTATCATACTCCTCTTTTGTCCCCAGTTCTTTCCAAAAGACATGCTCAAGATCGCCTATATCCTTAGAATTAAGCTGTTCAAGGTTCTTTATCTTTCTGATTACCGGATCTTTGTCGGAATTTTCAGTAAGGTAGTCTATGACCCGTTCTTTATAGTTCTTGAATTGCATTTTCGGGATAGTTCCGGAACCGATGTCAATGACCTCGTCCGAGAAATTGGTTTCGATCATAGCTCGAATACTTTTATCAAGAAATTTGACAAGGTCTCTGACATCTTCTCTAAGCTTTTCGAGTTTGTCGACAGTAATACTTTTCCAGAAATCGCTTGAAAAAGCCTCCTGTAGTTCCTTTTTCTTGTCCATGACCTGAGGAATGGAAAGCTTATCCAACAGTGCTCCGCAAATGGTTCTAACCTTTTGAACCGCCGATGAGTAGTCCTTGCCATCCTCAAGGTACGCAAGTTCTATGTTGAAAAGCCAAAGGTCGAAAATCTTGGAGGTCTCGTCGTCACCATTTGGGTCTATAAGCTCGGTCAGCTGATTTTTTATTTCCTTGACGCCAAGGACTGATAAATAATCCCAATTCTCCTCTTTAGAGTATTTGTCGACATACTTCAAATGCGTTCTCACGTTGATAAGGCTTCTGTTCAGCTTCGAGGCGAGCTTAATGAGCTCAGCTTTCGTTTTTGAATAGTATGCTTTATGTTCCGAATCTGACTGATGTTCCTGGGATTGGAGCGTATAAATCAAGTCAACTTTGATATTGAATATTCTCTGAGAGAGATTCAGTCCGTTCTTAGGCTCACGTCCATCGGGATTCATTCTGAAGAACCCGAAGTTATCGCAGAAATCGAAAATGTAGAAACCCTGTTTGTCATCGTGCTCGGTAACCGAGGCATCCTCGCTTTTTTTGAGGAAGAACTCTTTGCTTGGACTCATGACGTCAAGGCCTTTGCAGACACGGGTGCCACGCCCTATCATCTGCCAGAATTTGATTTTGGAGTAGATGCGTTTGAAAAAGACGAGGTTCAAAACCTCCGGGACATCAATACCTGTGTCCAACATTGCGACAGAAACCGCAATCGCCGGTTCCTTATCCTTTATGGAAAAGTCGTCAATGATCGTCTGCGCATAATTGACGTAATTGTCGATGAGCTTGCAATAATTATCGCCTTTTTTCGGATATAGCGCCTTGAATCTTTCCACGATTTTCTCAGCATGGAAATGGTTGACTGCAAAGATTATCGTTTTTCCAAGCTCTTCGCCGCCTTTCACTCGCAATCCTTCGTTCATGACGGTCTGAAGCATTTTATCGATGGTGTCGGAATTGATGATTCTTTCGTAAAACTCTTTCCCGTCCAATTGTTTAGGCGCTTCTTCGCTTTCCGGATTCCCAATGAGGTTATCGTATTGTTGCTTTTCCTCTTCGGAGAGGTCGTCATATCTGATGCCGTTCTTCAAAAGTTTCGTGGTTTTCTCCAGTGGAAGAAAGGGAACTAGATAGCCGGCAGATATTGCAGTATCAAGATCGTAGTAGAAAGTTGGCTCTCCCTTAGGAAGGTTGAAAAGCTCGTAAGTGGAGGCGTCAACCTGCTCTCTCGGTGTAGCAGTCAATCCCAATAGCAGAGAGTCGAAATATTCAAAAATCGCCTTATATTTGTTGTAAACGGATCGATGGCATTCATCGATGATGATCAAGTCGAAATGGCCGATGCCCATCTTCCGATCCCCACGGTCCAGAATATTGCTGATTGTGTTATAAGTGGAAAGAACAATTGTGGCATTGTAATCGCGTTTTGCTTCCGCTTCTTCTGAAAGGATGCATCGTGAAGAATGGGGAAGGAATTTCTCAAAAGCCCGTTTGGCCTGCGTTACAAGAGCAGTTCTATCGGCCAAGAACAGAATCCGCTTTGCCCAGCCGTTCCGCTGCAGAACATCGACGACAGAAATGGCACATCTCGTCTTCCCAGTCCCTGTCGCCATAACCAGCAGGGCTTTTCTTTGCTTGTTGTTGAACGTTTCCGCAACCGAAGTAACCGCGTTTTGTATGAAGGGTCTATCGGAAATGGACGAATCGACTCTACAGTCTGTAATTTGGTGCAAACCTCTTCTTATGATCAAAGAGTGTAATTCATCCTTTGTGTAGTATCCGTAAACACGTCTTGCAGGATATCCACACCCATCTATCATCATTATCTTATAGCCATTTGTGTAATAAACGACCGGTTCTATGCCATAAATCTGCTTCAATAGTTCCGCATAAAGCTTCGACTGCTGTGAACCGACAATCTCTTCCTTTGCAGTCTTTTTGGCTTCAATGACGGCAAGCGGCTTTCCATCGTCGTCGAAAAGGACGTAGTCCGCATAACCGACCTTCGAATCATTTGGCATACCTGGAAGTTTTATTTCGATGCAGGCTTTTCCAGGTTTGATCGCGTTGTCAATCGGCCAAACATCCCATCCTGCTTCCTTCAGGGCGGTGTCTATATACACCTTTCTAGTTTCGGCTTCAGTGAAATCAATTGCCGCTTTAAGCTGCATAGAATCCTTTATGTTTTCTTTATATTTGCCGAAAGAGGAAGACGTTTCTTCAATAGGATTTTTCTTTTCAATCTCCTTCGTCGACTCTTCAGGCTTGTTTTCAGCTTTTTGGCATTTAGCGGAATCAAATTTATCGTATCCTGAAATTACACCAAGCATATTCAGTATCTCGCAAGCCGAATAATACAAGGCCTCTAGCGATTTCATCGCCTCCTGCTTGGTAACATCCTCGCCATGGGCGGCGTTGTTCCCTATCTGTCGCACCAAATGAACGGCAGAAAGCATCGAATCATCCAAATAAGAAGAAAAACAGCCATCGTCCAACAATTCAAAAAGGGAAGCCGCTTCCGGATAGCTCCCATACTTAGCAATATAAAATGATTTAACCATGCTCTCCAACGCTTTTCTTGAAGCGACGGCAGAAACATCAGGATTGGAAATAACGAATTCTTCTGCTTCTTCGGCAAAGTTATACAACTTCTTGAAGTCTGCCTTGTCTTTTAAGAAATCAAAGTTCATTCTTCGCCTCCAAAATACTCTTCCATCTTGGAATCAAGGAGTTCCTGAAGATCTTTTATCTCCTGCTGAACGACAAATCGTGATTTGTCGACCAGATTATAAAATTTAGTGAAAGCTTCCTGATTGCTCATTTTCGGTACTGGAATTCTAATATTACCTGCTTTAGATTTAGATATTTCTTTGAAAGTAGTGCCTGTACCTTGTGTTTGAAGCCAGTCATTATTCAATTTAAGCAAATAGAAAAGATAAGTTGGATTGAGTTTTTTCAAACACTCGAAGTTCTTGAAACCCTGATTACAAGTCATAGGCACCCCACAAATTGCCACCTTGCCTATAGGAGCACGTGTGCTCAACAAAACCGTTCCTATAGGCATCATATTTAATGATTTAGATTTTTGGCCTTTTTCGGTTATATGTCTTTCAGTATCAGTGATGATATAAGAATCTTTATCAAGTTCGGCTGGAGTCACCCATGGAATCAAACCATTCCAGTATTCTTCGATTTCTGTTTTCGGGGTTGTTCCGGTATACATATTTGTTAGATCACTGAGTTTGATCCAATTTTCTTTTTGAAATGATAAATCCCATTCCCCGAACATCTCCATAAACCGCGATTTGGCCAAGGAACCCAAGCTTTTTATTTGATTTTGTTTTAAACAAAATCCTTGTTCTATTTGATCAAGTTCTTCAATGCATTGAATTTGATCATTGAGGGATGGAACTTTAATTTTCTTTGAAAGATAGGTCTTTGATTGGAGATTCTGAATACCTGTCGTTTTATTGTAACAATCGGAAAACTTTCCGGATTCATACTTGTATTTAAGCTGGTAGAACAAATATTTCGGCTGGATTAATTTGGGATTTGGGCGTAAAGTGAGAATGAAGTTGTTACAAACGTATTTGTTATTCTCACCATCGAAATAATTTACGTAACCGACAGAATGGGTTTTTGTCCCTCCGCTTTTCTCTATCAGCAAATCTCCTGTTTGCAAATAGAAGCTGGGTAATTTTTCAATCGGAATATATCGCCGGGATATATCTTCATAGTTAATCATGCCTTCGTAAGACATATTATTTGTTTTGATGACAAGCGTTAGTGGCTGTTGGGTTTCAGGGTCTTGGCCCCATATGCCTTTGATTTGGCAAGTAATAACATCAGAAATGCGTTTCATACTCTCACCTCCCCACTAAACCGCGATTTGACCAAGGAATCCAATTTTGTTTCTTGTTTTCTTTTAACTCCGATAAGTTCGCTGATTTTTTTCAATTTTCCTGCAATTTCACATTGTTTTTTATAAGAAATCTCAGGAAATTGAGCTTTGCAGTAATTTTTGAAATATATATGTGGAATAGTGGATCCGGTAAAAGACTTACCAAGGTTCAAATGAGATAAGAAAAAGAATAGATATGAATTTGAAATTCCTTCTTTTGGCTCAAGTATCTGCATCGTGCCTAAAACCGAGGAATGCTTAGGAAGAATCGTCACACGGCCGATTCCGGCTCCGTCCTTAATAACACCTACTGACTCTTTTCCCGTCTGAAAGCTGTTTCGATAGCCGACAAGTCCAGAAGCTCCAAAGACTTGATAATTTCCTGATGTCTCCAAATCCGACAATTTTAGTGAGGACTTTACCGGAAGAACCACGTCCTTAAGGATCTTGCAGCTCATTTCATGCTCTCCTTGATTTGAGCCATCAGCTCCTGAAATTCTTTTTCAGATTGCTCTATGGATTCGATAATTTCAGAGGTGGGGCGATATACTTTCTTTTCGATATGGACTTTGTGGTATTTGTTCCAACTCAAAACATAATCGTTATCCACAATTTCCTTCTTATCAACCAGGAAAGACTGATCATAGGGAGTACGCTGAGCTTCTTTATCAAGATTTCCAAATCTTGATATGATGTCCGGAATGTCATTTTCTGCAACAGGAGTTCTCTTTTGATCAAGAGAATATCCATCGGCTTCCATGTTGTAGAGCCAGACCTTATTGGTCCCGCCGCTGTTGGTTTTCGTGAACATCAAAATTGCAGTCTGAACGCCAGAATAAGGTTGGAAAATTCCGGAAGGCATATAAATGACGGCTTGGAGTTTCTGGTTTTCAACTATTTCTTTACGAAGTCTTGTATAGGCTTTCTCATTGGTATTGTTGACCACGCCGACAGGGACGATGGAAACACAACGACCGCCCATCTTCAAAATACGGAGGAAAAGTGCAAGGAAGAGCAGCTCGGTTGATTTCGTGCCTCCACTTATCTGGTTAAGAGATTTGGCCACGGTTTCGGGATTCAGACTTCCGGAAAACGGCGGATTCGCGAGAATCAGAGAATATTTATCTTGATCCGTGTAATCCTCTGAAAGAGAGTTGTTGAACCGGATATTCGCATTCTCGACACCATGAAGGACCATGTTCATGCTTCCGATACGGAGCATATCGGTGTCGGTGTCGAAACCGGTGAATTCCTCGTTATGATAATGAGCATTATTCTCCGAATTCATCAGCTCTTTCTCATAGTGACTCTGAAGGTATTTCGAAGACTCTGCCAAAAAGCCGGCTGTTCCCATTGCAGGATCGATAATATTGTCTTTCAGTGTTGGCTTGGCGAGCTCGACCATCATGTCAATGATGTGGCGCGGAGTTCTGAACTGACCATTGTCACCGCTTGTTGCCATCTTCGAAAGGAGGTATTCGTAACAATCACCCATCAGGTCTCTGCTATCAAACCCCAAGCCTGGATCGCTAAGACCTTTGACGAGTTCATCCAAAATATAGGCGTTTGTGACCGTGAATTGGGCATCTTTCATAAATTTGGAGAATGCGGTAGTCCCACTCGAATCCAGTCTCGTGATGAATGGGAAAACGTTCTTCTTCATGTTGTCGAACATCTTTTGCGGGGCAAATTCCTTGAAACGTGACCAACGAAGATCCTCATACGGAACATTGATTCCAAGCTCTTGGTCGACATAATTTCCGGGTTTGAAAATCAGCTTTTCACGTTGCTTAGCTGCGGAAGTGATTCCATGCTTTAACTGATCGTTGATTTTCACTTCTTGTTTGATTTGTTGATCATCCAACATTTTGATGAAAATCAAATACGTAACCTGCTGGATGTCAATCCAAGGGTTTGTCATTTGATTGGACCACATGCGGTCCCAAAGCTTATCCAATTTGTTTTTAATTTCACCAGTAACCATTTTGTTTTTTCTCCTTTTCCTTAAAGTCCAACCGCAAACGGTTTTTCAAACCAAACTCATCACCATACCTCTAAATCAATTTTGTTTTTGTCGAAAAGCTTCTTCAGTTTTCTTTTCGCCGCAAATGTGGGTTGATGTAGTCCCTGTTCCCATCGGTTGACGGTCGCAAAAGAGACTCCGAGTATTTCAGCTAGTTCCGATTGGCTGACGAGCATGCGTTTCCGCAGCTCCTTAATTGCATCTTTGTATTCCATGGAATGATTATACAACAATATAACAAGCCGCTGTATATTTATCCGATATTGATTGAATCATGCATGCAAAGATTCGTAATAAAAGGTCTTCTCTATGCATTCTCTAAAACTTGTAATCGATATTTTCAGATTCGTTCCCATAGTATTGCTTTTCGCCTCGATAAGCCGAGGATATTCCATAGGATTATTCTTGATCTCCTCCAAGAGGCTGCTTGTGTCGCCCATGTCTGCGCACTTGTGGGGAGCAGGACCATAGATGATATCCGAATACTGCATGGAGTTTCTTAGACGTTCGGCTGAAAATCTTTTTGTTTCTTCGTAATCGAGAAATTCTATATTCTCGGAATTGATTCCAAGCTTTTTAGCCACAATCTGATAGTCTTTTTTAGAACCGGCAAGCTGTCCGAAAACGAGTATCTTTGCCAGTCTTGTACTTATCGGCAGTCTCTCTTTTTCTTCCAATATGATTCCATATTTATTCAGAAACCCCGACAATTCGCCTTCTCTGAACGCAATATCCAGCTCATTCGAAATCTTAGCAAAGACTCTAGATCTGATCTTTGCCTTCTCGTTTATACTTAACGACATGCCTTTATTCCTCGCCTTCCGGATCGAATTCGCTTATTTGGCGTTCGATTTTCTTCATTTCGTCGGAATAGGCGGCAAGAGTGGACAAAAGCTCGTTGTACTTTTCAGCTTTGGAATCCTGAATGGCCATATCCGGCACAGGAACAAGAAGGCTTTCTAGATTTTTCGGATTGATGGTCATGATGATAAGGCCTTTTTGTACCTGCTTCAAAGCAGTCTGACCGTTTTGAGAGTCTAGGTAGATTTTCAAATAAGTCGGATTGATTTTTCTTGAATCCGGGCGAATTATAAGTATTCCACCAATGGCTATGATTTTTCTCTCTGGCTCGACATCGACCACAGCCGTTTTGACTTTGCTCGATTTTGTTGTGATGACGACATCTCCTTGCTTAAGAAGGAATTTATCCAGTTTTTGGCCATCCTGCTTGATTTTTCTAAGGCCATCCAGATCAATCATCCCGTTTTGAATATCATTTGGCGTCAAAATGCAAAGTCCGTTTTCGTCATCAGTGAACTTATCTTCAAAATGTGAAGCAGTATACTGGCATCCGGCTATGATTTCCGAAACCTTTCCAAGACTCTTGGCATTAGAAGGCTTCTTCACTTCAAGCGTAAGGACAGAAGGAGTGAGATTCTCACACGTTTCTAGTTCAGCGTTCGATTTTTTTGAGATGTTTTCCGAGCTTAGAAGTCCTAAGACCTTATCCACATTCAGAACGTTCTTCTTTTTCGTGTTTGTCAAAACACAATCATCGGCATTAACCAATCTGACATGATTGTTTCCGCTGGAGAATACGATGGCGTAAATCTTAATTGCGGTGTTAAAAAGGAGATTGGATGGGAACTCGACAATGGATTCGATAAGTCCCTTTTCCAGAAGAAAATCACGATATGGTTTGTCCTGCTTGCAGAAAAGGGCTCTTCCGCAAACAAAAGCGACGGCTCTTCCTCCATCCATCAATCCAGAAAGCATTCGGTCGATGAAAATCCATTCGCTGCTGTTACGGTTGGAAAAAGTAAGCGAAGGGCATATTCTACTGGTTCTATATTCCGATCCTGCGAACATTTTCATCGCAAGAGGCGGGAAGGTGAAGGCTTTTGAATAGCCTTCAAGCTTGCTGTCTATCACGCTTCCAGTTTCTATTTTGTTTTTGTCAGCTTCAAGTAAAGATAGCAGAATCTGCGCTACATCGGCAAATTCAGGATTGGCTTCCATGCCGAGAACATTCGGCTTTTCCTTGCAATTGAGAAGAACATTTGCGAGAAAGGCGCCGTCTCCGCAGCCGAAATCACAGACTTCGTCTCCCGATTGAATCTTAAGTAAATCAATTGCCAGGTCGCAAAGCTCAATAGGTGAATTCTCTGAAAATGCATTATCTATTGCCATACATTCCAGAACGAATTTAGCAATATCCTCATTAGACTTTCCGGAAAGAAATCCAGATATCGTTTCCACAGCATCTGTATTCAAAGCGGCAGTAAATTCGACTGAACGCGCGAATAATTCCGAGTCTTTAACTAACCCATTCTGCTCAATCGCTTTATTGTATCCAATGGAAGCAATTGCAGATATGGTTTCATTATATCCTATTCTTTCCATCATCTCGTCGATACTAATTTTCAATTGTTTGTTTTGCACTTTTTATCTCCTTAACTGATTTAAGTTTACAAAAACTTATTTTAATAGTCAAGAAATATTTAAGTTTTTTAAAACCTAATCGATTGAGCAGTACAAAAAAATCACCCCATCTCTGAGGTGATCATTTCACTATTTACCTTCCAACTCTTTAGGGATTTTGTTCCACTGATCAAGTTTGATGGTAACACCGAACCCGTAATGGTGAATATACAGGGTTCGGATACAAATCAGATGGCGGAGGAATGGGGATTCGAACCCCAGCTACCGGTTAAGATACTACGAGCTTTCCAAGCCCGCCCCTTCAACCACTTGGGTATTCCTCCTTAGGCGCAGAAGCGCAAGTGAAATTATAGAGAGATTATCTTTTGTTTGCAATTGCTTATTCATTCCGTTTACTCGATAATGTCACCATGATTGAAATCAAGGTATCTTCATTAGAAGATGGGCAGCGAATCGAAAAATTCATTAAGAAGTCTTTGTCGGAAGCCCCACTTGGCTTCATTTATAAAGCGTTTCGTAAGAAAGACATCAAAGTGAATGGCCATTGGGTGAAAAAAGACGCCTTTATTCACGAAGGGGATATCGTTCGTATTTACGTTACTGATGAACAGCTTCGTGATTTCACCAAGCCTAAAGAAGCGACGAAGAAACCTTTTCCTTACGAAATTGTCTATGAAGATGAGAACATCCTTATCGTCAATAAACCAGCGGGACTGCTTGTCTATGGAGACGAAAAAGAGAAACGCAACACGTTAACACAGCACGTTCAAAACTATTTGTATTTCAAAGGGGAATATGATCCAGCACATCATTCTTTCGTCCCTTCTCCAGCACATCGACTCGACCGTAATACCAGCGGATTAGTTCTTTTTGGAAAGAAAGACGCTGCGCTTAAAGAACTTGAAGAACTCTTCAAAGAAAGAACGAGCATTTCCAAAAAATACGTCGCTCTTGTCACTGGGAATCTTTTGGGTGAAGGAGAAGTGGATGCGCCTCTTCTTAAAGATAGTAAAACCGGCATGGTGAAAGTCGCTCCGCTTTCTAGCGGTGCCAAAAGCGCCAAGACGCGTTATCGCTCTTTAGAAATCTTTCCTGATTCCTCACTCGTTGAATGTGACTTATTGACAGGACGCACCCATCAAATCCGCGTTCATATGGCATATATTCATCACCCTTTATTAGGGGATGCGAAATACGGCGATTTCTCATTGAATAAAGTCTATCGTGAAAAATATGGATTGACGATGCAGTTTTTGCATGCTCGTTCTTTCGCCTTTGCTACGATTCCTGGAGTTCTGTCTTATTTATCTGGCTGCACCTTTTTCGCCTCTCTCCCCAAAGAAAAGGAAAGTGTCCTCCTCCAGCTGAGGAAGGATCCGTGTTCGAAATAGAAAAGTCCCGATTTTATTATTCGCAATGAATTGGGTCTTTTTCTTTTCTCCTAGAAGCCTCGCTCATGCTACAATATGCCCGATGATTAAGATTTATTATTCCCCAAGTTGCAGTAGTTGCCGCAAAGTCAAAAAATGGTTTGACGAGCAGAAAATACCTTATGAAAGCAAGGATATTTTCTCTAACAAGCTAACCAAAGCCGATATCAAAGAAATTATTTCCAAATGCGAAAACGGGACTGATGATATTATTTCCCCGCGAAGCAAAATCGTTCTCCAAAACGATATTGATTTCGATGAGATGAAAATCAGCGAGCTCATCGATTTCGTTTTGGCGAATCCTAGCGTTTTGCGCCGTCCGATTATCGTCGATGATCATCGCGTGCAAGTTGGCTATAACCCGGAAGAGATTGAAACATTCATCCCTCGCGCTAGAAGAATGGCGGAAGAAGCTTGTAGCGCAGCGAATTGCCCAAATTACGCGAATTGCTCATGTAATGGTCTATCAACACTTGAGAAAATCAATCAATCTCGTCTTAATAACCAAAAATAAAAAGCGGTTTTTCACCGCTTTAATGGATGAATTTGTGGCCCTTTTCAAGGGCTTTTTTCTCCCACTCGGGAATTTCGTCGCTTTCGAGTTCCTTTAAAAGCTTTTTATCTTGCTTCGTTAATTCGATTTTTCCAAATAAATCAGGACGGTATTTCTTCGTGAGATATAGCGACTGTTTTCTTCGCCACTTCGCAATCGCTTCATGGTTCCCGCTATAAAGGATGTCTGGAACCTTGTCCCCTAAATAATCATAAGGTTCTGTGTATTGGGGGTATTCGAGAGTGGGTTCATTGAATGATTCGTCCTGTAATGAGCCGCTTGTGATTGCTCCATCGAGTAAGCGTGTGACGCTATCAGCTACAGCCATCGCGGGAATTTCTCCGCCCGTGAGGATGTAGTCGCCGATGGAAAGGAGTTCGTCGACGTAAGAGTTCACTCTCTCGTCCACTCCTTCGTAGTGACCGCATACGAGAACTAAATGGTCGAGCTTTGCAAATTCTTTTGCCTTTTTTTCATCGTAAGCGGAACCGCGTGGCGAGAAAAGAACGACGTGCGAATTTGCTTTTCGGACACTATTGAGTGCATCGACGATAGGCTGACATTTTTCAATCAAGCCAGCGCCTCCTCCAATCGGAGGGGTGTCGACTCGGCCATATTTGTCTAATGTGAAAGAGCGGATATTCACCGCCTCGATTTCGACAACGCCCTTTTTGATGGCTCTAGCGATAATGGAGCTATTTTTAAAGCCATCGAACATTTCGGGAAATAAACTGAGTATCGTGATTTTCATGAAAGCATCCCTTCCATGACTTTAATGATAATTTGTTTTTTGTCCAAATCGACGGAGACGATAAACTGATCAAATAAGAATGGGACGAAAAAGTCTTTTTGATTATTACTTCTCCCCACGCGAAGATTGGGGGTGGGGGCATTGGTTTCTACTTTTTTGACCGTTCCAAGAAGCTCACCATCTTCATCGCGTACTTCTAGGCCCACTAAATCCCCGTTGCGGTAATACCCTTCTGGCAAGGGGGCGTCTTCTTCGTTGACTAGAATCGCATCATGAATGTGTTTTTCTGCCTCTTCAATCGAAGTAATCTCTTCAAAGGAAAGGAAGACGAATTGACCTGCGTCACGAAAAGAAGAAACTGTAACAGGCGTTTCGAGCCTTTTTTTGGAAACAAGAACCATCTTCGCCCCAATTTGAAAACGAAGGGAGGGGAAATCCGTTTCCGAAAACACGCGCATTTCCCCATGCAAGCCAAAGGTACGGTTAATGACGCCTAATTCGATGCGCTTCATAAAGAAATGGCGCCGATTTTATTCGGCGTCCTCCTGCTTTTCTTCGTTGAAGCTTTCGAATTTAAGATGGATGCGGGTGTTGCTATTGTCTGCTTTGGAAGCAATGCCAACAGCTTCGCGGAGCGCATTGGCGACGGCACCGCGCTTACCGATAAGGCGCGCAGTATCATCGTCTTCGGCCACGATAAGAATGGTCACGTCGCGGTTATCGCCACCCGGGAGCTCACGAATCATGATGGATTCTGGCTTCTCAACGAGCGGATCGATAAGGCCGTGAATTACCTTCTCGTAGTCGATCATCGTTATTTGCTCTCTTTCTTCGCAGCTTTTTTGCTATCGGCGTATTTGCTCATGATGCCTTTTTTGGAGAACATCGCGCGGATGGAATCGCTTGGAGCAGCACCCATATTAAGCCATTTCAAAGCAAGTTCTTCGTTGATTTCGGCTTTTTCGATACCGAGTTTTGGATCGTAAACGCCGATTTGTTCGATGTAGCGGCCATCTCTTGGCATACGGCTATCGGCGGCGACGATTCTGTAGAACGGATCCTTATGACGTCCGATTCTGGTTAATCTGATTTTAACTGACATAAATATAATCTCCTAATGCGTGGTTACTATAGAGCCATAGTATGGCGCTGTCAAGCAAAAATACTTTACATTATTTTTCATGTTACTCTCCCAATAAGTTCCATTATCCACTTTGTCTAATCCTCTTTATAATGTTGGCGAGGAAATCCGAGGGAATTTATGAACAATAAGAAATTCAATGCATACTTAAAACAGGCATACTTAGGCATCGCGCACCGCGGCCTTCATAATGAAGAATTCACGGAAAATGGGCTCAAGTCGTTTCAAAACGCGATTGATCACGATTTATCTTTCGAACTCGACATTCATTTATCGAAAGATGGCGAATTGATTGTTTGCCACGATAGCGATTTGATCCGTACAACTGGCAAAAAAGGAATCATCGAGGAGTTGACTTTAAAAGAGATTAAGGAAAATTACCGTTTGCTCGACGGGGAAGAAGTGCCAACTTTCAAAGAGGTTCTTGCCCTTAACCAAGAAAAAGAAGTCATCGTCACGGAGCTAAAAAGCTATAACGGCAATTGGCGTGCCCTTGCTAAAAAAGCCAAAGAAGTGCTCTCTACCATTAAAGACCCGAAGAAGATTGTCATGATTTCCTTTGACCCACGCGCCCTCTTTGCCATGGGGCATCGTTATCAAAGACAGCTTCTCATTTGTAAAGACAAAGACTGGACATGGAAATTCCGCCATCTCTTCGATTCGGTGGATGTGGATATGAATATGGCGAAAGAGAAGAGGGTCCAAAAATATCGCAAGCATGGCAATATCGTTAATGCTTGGACTATCGGCAGCGAGGCCGCGTTAAAAGAGGTCTCTCCTTATGCGGATATGATCACGTTCCAACTCTTCGACGAAGAAATCGTGAAAGAGGATAGAAGACGCTATCTCGAAGGAAAAGGGATCAAAGACTAGTTTCTTCAAAAAACTATGCGCCCAAAGTGGGATTTGGTTGCTTCTAGAAGCGGTCTTCCCGCGTGGCGTTTTTATAAATTCAATAAAATCGTTCTTTTTCTATTTTTATTATTGTGCAAAAGCATAGCGATTATCGCGACTTTTTTCGATAATTAAATACTGATAGATATTTTATCGGTAAATCGCTTTTTTTCGGTTTGGAAAAGGTTATAATGGATTTACCGATAAAACAACAGAGGTTTCATATGATTGCGAAAACCAAGCAAATTCATATCGACAAGTCTCTTCTTTGCAAGTTGCCTACCTTAGAGACCCCAATTCCGGATTTCCTATACGTTCCGCTTCAAAATGGGCGTTGCTTTACGTCTCAGCTTATTGTTAAGGCGGGGGACAAAGTTCACTATGGTGAGCGCATTGGCGTGCGCTTCGGCGCTTTCTTTGAGCAGCCGATGTTTGCCCCTTGCAGTGGAGAGATAGTCGGTAGTGAAAAACATCTTCACCGCAGCGGCAAACTTGTGGATTATTTAAAAATTAAAAACGACCATAGGGACACTCTTGACCCCTCTATCAGAACAAGGAGCCCTGAAGAAATTGCCAAATTGAGTAAAGATGATGTGACTACAATCGTCAAGAATTGCGCTCTTGTTGGACTTGGTGGTTCTTCTTTCCCTACTTACGTCAAACTCGCGACAAAAGAAAAAATTAACACGATTCTTTTAAATGGAATCGAATGTGAGCCGCTTCTTAGTAGTGATCACCGCTTAATGATGGAGAACGCCGACGATATCATGGAGGGGGTCCTCATTTTAGAGCAAATCTTTGGCATCAAAGATGTTCGCATCTGCATCAAAAAGAAACATAAGGACTTAAAAGAACATCTTGAGGCGGTTATCCGAAAGTATCCAAATTGCGGAGTTCAAGTTGTTTGCCTAGGGAATTATTACCCCCAAGGATGGGAACTTGAAATGATCAAAAACGCGACAGGCATTCGCATTGAACCAGGAGACCTCCCAATGAAACACGGGATTATCAATTTCAATGTCGCGACCGTCGTTGGCATTAGAGATGCGGTGAAATTCAACCTTCCCGTGATGAACCGATATGTCACGATTCAAGGAGACGGAGTGAATAGACCTGCACAGCTTACCGTTCGAGCGGGTTGCTTAGCCAAAGATCTCATCGCTTTGTGTGGTGGCTATAAAAACCCAGAAATCAATAAATTCATTTTTGCGGGCGGGCCAATGATGGGCTCTAGTCTTCAAAGCGATGATTTGGTTTGCACGCGTTGCGTGACTGGTATTTTTGTTCTCAATGAAAAGAGCGTGGAAGAAAATCCATGCATTCGTTGCGGCTCATGCGTGCTTTCTTGCCCTGCGAAGATAGAGCCAGTTCTCATCATGGAAGCCTATAAAGCAATGAATAAGGAAATGATAAAAAACCTTCAGCCTTTGAAATGCATGGAATGTGGCCTATGCACATATAGCTGCACGAGCGGCATTCGCGTTCTTGATTGGGTGAGACGAGCGAAAATCGTTGCAAAACTCCCGTAAAGCGAGGAATTTCATATGGAATTTATCAAGAAAACATCACCTTATCTCAAACGAAAAGACAACGTAAAGCAAATGCTTCTTGATGTTGTTATTGCTCTATTACCGACACTCATTTTCACTTTCATCGTTTATCCGCTAGACGCGTTACGGGTGCTTTTGTTATCCGTTTTCACGTTTGAAACGTGCGAATTGTTATTCGTTCTTATCACAAAGAAAAACGTTAAAGCGTTTACTCTTGTTAATGGATTAAGCGCGCTTATCAGCGGTCTCATTTATGGCCTTATGCTCCCAGGCAATTTGAGTTGGGATAACGGTATGGGCTATTTTATCGTCATCATTGGCGCTTTGATTGGTTCTATCTTTGGGAAGCTTGTCTTTGGAGGATTCGGAAATAACATTTTCAATCCTGCTGCGTTAGGCGGAATCATCGTACGTTCCTTTTGGGGGAGCTACCTTTATCATTCTTCTTCTGCTTATCGCGCGAATTTAGCCGAAGACATATTCAGTGGAGGTACCGCATTAGGCATCTCTTCCTATGAGTCCATTAATCATATTTCTCTCCTTGATATGTTTCTAGGAAAGACTGCAGGGGCGCTTGGAGAAGGATTCATCATCACAATATTGATTGGTCTATTCTATCTTCTTTTTCGTCGAACCATCGATTATCGGACTTTCCTCTCATATTTTGTTACTTTCGCTCTCTTGATGCTTTTAGCTGGCATTATCGTTCATTATAAATTGCCCGACGTTTCTATGTGGCGTTTCCTTTTATTTGAACTATTGGCGGGCGGGTTTCTCTTTGGAAGCGTCTTTATGATTACTGACCCCGTCACGGGTCCGATGGGTTCACCTAGTCGCGTCATTTTCGGTATGTTTGGTGCAATCATCGTCGTTTTCATTCGCTTATTCACTGCTTCGCCAGAAGGGGTTGGCTATTCCATTCTTTTCGCGAATATGATCGCTCCCGTTCTCGATTATCCAAAATGGAGCAGCTCGCGTTGGAAAAAGTGGCATTTCATCGTCATTGGAGTGATGGCTGTTATCGCAGTTTTAGTCGTCACACTGGTACTGAACTTTAAAGAAGGAGCGATTCAATGAATAAGAAATATTTCACTGTTCCTGCGATTTTAGCCGCGATTTGCGTTTGTAGTGCTGGGGTTATCGGCTTAACACATTATTTTACGGATTCTTATAGCAAGGCCCATCAAAGTGACGATGCTCCAAGTGAAATCAAGGCACTCTATTCGGATTCTTCAACGAAGTTTGCAAAAGACAAAGATTTCGAGTCCACGTCCGCGGTTGGTGATTTCACAAAAGTGACAATCACGGATGCCTATCGAGTTCAGCGAAATAACAAAGACGTGGGCTATGCTTATTTGGTGAATGCGGGAAAACCCGTAAAAACAGAAGTTCTCTTTGCAGTCTCTTTTGAAGGGATGGCCAATGATTCCACCCTTCGACCTGCAGCGATTAACGTTTACCAAGGTGGCGATGCTGGATATGACAAAAACGTTATCATGTATGCGGAGTATTTGGTCAATGGGTCGGCTGCTTTGGACGGTACGAGTGATTTCCTCACGGGTGGAACGAAATCGCAAAAATACCTTTTGGATGGAGTGAAAGTGGCGAGAAACGATTATTTGTCTCGCTACAATAAGGCGCTTCGCTCGTTAGAGAAAGGAGGATTATAAGTATGAAAAACAAAGCGCAATCATCCCGCGCTCGGGTTTTTCTTGATCCGCTGCTTAAGAATAACCCGCTTTTTGTGATGGTGCTCGGCACTTGCCCAGCATTGGCCGTAACGACTTCGTTTGAAAGCGCGCTAGGGATGGGGCTACTCTTCACCTTCGTTCTTTTCTTCTCCAATCTCATCGTTTCTTCCCTTCGAAAGGTGATACCAGAAGAGATAACAACGCCTGCTTACGTCGTTATCATTGCGACTTTCGTTACGGTGGTGAAACTATTCAGTTCTGCCTTTTTACCAGAATTGTATTCTTCTCTTGGCGTTTTCGTTGCCTTGCTCGTCGTGAACTGCATCGTTCTTGGTAGAGCAGAGGCTTTTGCGAGCAAAAATGGTGTCGTGGATTCCATGCTTGACGCGTTAGGAAATGGTCTTGGTTACACTTGGGCGATCGCTTCAATCGCCCTTGTTCGCGAAATATTTGGAACAGGTACGCTTACTTTCGGGAAAACTTTCACCTTCCTCCCCGAGGTCACGATTCCGATACTCGGCGGATTTGAAGGCAGCGATTTCTCCTTAGCAGTTCCTCTATTTCAATCTAGCGCTGGCGGTTTCTTCGTCTTTGGTATTGCATTGGCCATTATCGCGGCATTCTCCAATCACAAGAAAGCAAAAGAACGAGAGAAAAAGAAAGCGGATATTGCAAAGAAAAAGCAAGCGGAGCAGCTCCTCACTTCGCCTTTGAAAGGAGATGAATAAAAATGAATTATTTGGTTTCCTTCTTGCTTGCAATCGTTTCCTATATGGTGATTGATAACGTGATTCTTTCTCGTTATTTTGGCATCTGCTCTTTTATTGGCGTCGGTAATAAAGTGAAATCAGCGTTATGCATGGGACTTGCGGTTTTCTTTGTCATTATGCTTTCTGCCCTTGTATGCTGGCCTTTATACAACTACATACTCGTCCCTGCGAAGATGGAATATATGGAGACCATCATCTTTATTTTGGTTATCGCAAGCCTTGTTCAAATTGTTGGCTATTTCATTAAAAAGAAGTCGCCTATCTTATACAAGACATTAGGCATTTATTTGCCGCTTATCACTACCAATTGCGCCGTTCTTGGTGTTGTGGAAACGAATATGGCGTATGACTTTGGACGTTCGATGGCGAATGCTTTAGGCACTTCGCTTGGCTTCCTTTTGGTCATTTTCTTATTCGCTTGCATTCGCGTGCGTCTAGAATCGAGTAAACCACCAAAAGCTTGGAAGGGGATTCCTCTTGCTTTTGTTGTCGCTGGCATTATGGCTATCATATTCATGGGGCTAAGTGGAATGATTGATTTGGGTTCATGGGGGATTCAATAAGATGAGCCGTGAAGGTTATATTGCATTGACCATCGCACTAGTGGTCGCCCTCCTTGTTCTCTTTTTCGTGAGCTTTGTTTTGTATGTTCGCCAAAAACCGCCAAAGGGGTGTGAAAATTTGGGACGTGATGAAAGCAAATGCGCCAATTGCGAAATGATAAGCTGCCGTTTCTATCATCGCGCGGAAAAGAACATAAAAGATGATAAAAAAGGAGAGGAATAACGACTATGGATATCCTATACGCTATTTTATTGATGCTTGGAGCAGCGGTGATTCTTGCCATACTTATTGTCGCTTTCTCCATTCTTTTTCACGTTGAAGATGATCCGCGTGTGGCGGAAGTAGAGAAAATGCTCCCTAATTATAACTGCGGTGCGTGCGGGAAAGCGGGTTGTCACGACATGGCGGAAGCCATTGTCTCAGGAGAAGCGAAACACCTTTCCTTGTGCAAAGCTGGTAAGAAAGATAAAAACTTCGAACCCATTATCGAATATTTGGAAAAGACACCAGGGAAGGATGGACAATTGACCCCTCCTCCATCCATCTGATGAGATGAGACTTTCTTTCCTCTCTCCTTCATAATAGAAGTATGAAAAGAAAAGGCGTGTTTCTCTTTCTCTTTCTCGGATCGCTATTTTCGTGTGCGGGGAATCAGGATTCCCTCAAAATATATTCGGTAACGGTTAATGATGTGTTCTCTTCTTTCGTCAGCGTAAACTACGATTCACGAAATGGCGATTTAGGAAAAGAAATAACGACGCTTCTAACAAAAATCGATGCATTGACCGATGCTTATGAAGCAAAAGATAATGCTAACGTGTATACGTTAAATCTTACGAACGAGGAGATTGAAGTCGATCCATCGCTTTTCTCTTTGCTTAAGAATTCATATTCACTCCAGGAAAAAACAGATGGTTATTTTAGTCCCTTAATGGGGTCACTTACTTCGTTATGGAAGAAGACTCTTTATGGCGATGAAAGCGATTCTCATTACACCCCAAAAGAAGACGATATCGAGAAAGCAAAAGAGAGTGTTGCCTCGCTTCTCGAGGAAAAAGAAAACTCGGCTCTTATTTTTAATGATTCCTCTTTTTCCGTTAAACGTGTCGGAAAGGCGAAAATCGATCTAGGTGCAATCGCGAAAGGATTCGCCATCGAAGAAGTGAAGAATTTGTTGAAGAGAAACGGCTCAGCGCATTATTTAATCAATGGCGGGACTTCATCAATCGCCGCGGGAAAAACGACGACTGATGGACCTTTCCATGTTCGTCTTCGTTATACGGGAGAAGAAGTAATCCGTTACGATTTAGAGAACATGGATGCGTCCATGTCATCAATTTATGAACAGCTTGTCAAAGTGAACGGCGTTTCTTATTCTCATCTGGTAAGCCCCAAAACCGGGTTGCCTCTAACGGCCTTTTCCTCCGTATTCTTAGTGGGGGAACATTCCACGGAATTGGACGCTTTATCGACGGCATGCACGTTCGTTGATTTGCAAAAAATTAAAGAATGGGAAAAGGAATATGATTTCAAAGCCAGTGTATTCAAAGAGGGGGGCGAACACGCGGAACTCGTCTACGAGAACGCGGAACTCGAACGGTCAAAATGATGCAAGAAACAAAACGCAAAAAGAAAGGATTTCTAAGGACCCATTTGTGGGATTTCCTTTTGCTTGTCGCCCTCGCTAGCGGGACGGCTGGTTTTTACGCTTATGAACTTTTAAAAAGTAAAAATCCAAGTGAAAACGAGGAGTTAATTGCCGAAATACGAATTGGAAATTCCTTGCAAAAGTCCATTCAATTATCGTCAATCCAGGACTATTCAACGGAAACGGTGCAGGGAAAACACGGAATATTGACGCTTGGATTAAAAAAGAACGCCATCGCAGTGATTGAATCGGATTGTCCTTTACAAGAATGCGTTCATACGGGGTGGGTTACGCGAGCGGGAGAATCTATTGTATGTGCCCATAACGCGGTTCTTATACGCGTGATTTCGACGTCGTGGAGCGAGGTGGTGCTAGGATGAAAGAGAGGTTATCAATTCGGAAGATTACGACAATCAGCGTCCTATTAGCCCTTGCAATCGGACTCAGTATTGTCGAGAACTATATCCCTTTTGGCATTCCCGGTGCAAAACTTGGTTTAGCGAATTTAATCACGATTTTGACTTTATATTTCTTCGGGTTTTGGACGGGGCTTGGCGTTAGTCTTTTACGCGTTATCGCCGCAAGTCTTATCACGGGTTCATTCCTTGGCATGGGCTTTATGATGTCATTTGCGGGCGCGCTTCTCTCCTTCTTGCTCATGGCTTTTGCAAAAAGGTTTTTGTCTTGCTTCACAGTGGTGGGAGTGTCCATTTTGGGCGCTTTTTCCCATTCTCTAGCCCAAATATTTGTGGCGATGGCTTATTACGTTTCTACCTCCATTATGTATTATTTCCCTCCGATGGCTCTTATTTCTTTAATAACGGGCACTTGCATTGGGTTCATTTGTGATTATGCTTTAAAAAACAAGTACCTTCAAAGAATCGTTGAAGAAAAGACAACGAGAATTGATCATAACGAAGAAAAGAAGCAATAAAAGCAGTTTGAAAATGGATAGCGAAATCTATTCCTATCTTCATCGAAACGAATGTCTCTTCTTCTCCTAGCAAGAAATTAGGGCTAGTTGTCATTTTTCGCTTGTCTTCAAGACAAGAAATGCCTATTATTTCTATCGCGTGAAAACGCTACGCGGGCTCCGCTACTGAGTCACACAGCATGAACCCGAAGAGAACACATTGCCAGGAGGTAACGAAATGAATACTCAATTAGTTGAACAAGTTACTGCCCGTCAGATTCGGAAGGATATTCCAGCTTTCTCGGCCGGCGACACTGTTAAGGTGTATGTCCGTATCATCGAGAACAAGAAAGAGCGTATCCAGGTTTACGAAGGCGTTGTCATTCAGCGTCGTGGCCATGGGGTGAGCGAGACCTTCACAGTTCGCAAAATCTCTAGCGGCGTCGGCGTCGAACGTGTCTTCCCTGTCAACACCCCATCCATCCAAAAGGTGGAAGTCGTGAAGAGAGGCAAAGTGCGTCGCGCTCGTATCCACTATATGCGTGGACTTTCTGGAAAAGCCGCCCGTATCAAAGAAGCGGACGATAGCAAAAAAGAATCCAAATAAGGATCAAGTGACAATAGCCAGCGGAAACGCTGGCTTTCTTTTTCTTTTTCGGTGGAAGCGTATAATTCCTATAGCGAACGAGCATGTTCGTCCAAAGGCCTCTGCAAGCATGAAAAAGAAAACAAACGTATATCGTTCAAAAAGAAAAATCGTCTGGCGCATCGTCAATGCTTTTGCCTTGGCACTACTGGTGCTTACTTTTTCTATCAGCGGGCAAATCATTTACGAGTATAAACGTTATCGCCCTTTCTATGTGAGTGGCGACAGTATGTATCCTTTTTTCAACAAAGACGCAACAAGGACGAATGTCGAGACTGGCGTTACGGAAACTAGCCACGATGGTGATTGGGGGGATTATGATAATCCCGCTTACTCTTATGTGTGCGATTATGGGCTTCTTGATGATAAAGATGGCTTCAAAGAGCGATTATCCCGTTTTGATGTTGTGATGGCATATTTCGATGACGATTATTCGCTTAGTGAAGGTGGCTTAATCAGCGGATACGCTCATGCTCCAAAAATCAAACGGCTTTATGGCTTTCCTGGCGAAAGTCTTTATTTTGATGACACGGGATCGCTCTTTTTGAAGGAAAAAGACGAAACAGAATATCGTTATTTGCCCCAGATGCAGTGTGTTGTAGATGATGGTCATCTTCTAGAAACGACAATCGGCGCGCGTTACGCCACAAAAGATAATCCCGTCGTTTTGGGGGAGGACGAATATTTTCTCGTGGGTGATAATAGAAGAGTTGGGAAAAGCAATGATTGCCGGGAGAAAGGCCCAATCGGCAGGAAACATAATGAGAATTCCCATTACCCCTCTGGCTCTTTTTTCATTCGTGGAAGAGTTGTAGCCTTGACTGGGAAAGCGTCCATCGAAGTAAAATATGATGAGAAAGGAAACAAGGAAATCAAAGATCGTCTTATCTATTCCTCCCTTCTTTTTCCTTGGGCTATTCAAGAGTTATGAACCAACAGCAAAAAGGCGTCCATTATTTTCCAGGTCATATGAAGCGGGCCTTGCTTTCTCTTTCTCGCTATATGAGCGCGATTGACTTGGTCATTGAAGTGGCTGATGCTCGCGCGCCCTTTTCAAGCCGTAATCCCTTGCTCACGAAGGAGATTGGGAATAAGCCGCGTCTTCTTTTCTTAACAAAGCTTGACCGCGCAGATGCTTCTTTAGTTGCCACTTGGATAAAATATTACCAAGAAAAAGGGGTTCGGGCGGTTGCTACGGATTTAAAAAAGCAAAAAGCACTTCCTCTTATTGCCCAAGAGAGCGAATCTTTATTGCGTGTCAAGCGCGAAAAAGAACAAAAGCTAGGAATGAAACCTCAGCCAATTCGCTTATTGGTCGTAGGGGTACCTAATGTTGGGAAAAGTACCTTAATCAACAATCTTGCTGGGAAAAGCATCGCGATTGCGGGGAATCGCCCTGGTGTGACGCGTGCGGAACAATGGATCAAACTCCCTAGCGGATTCATTCTTCTTGATACGCCAGGGATATTGCCCATGAATTACGGCAACCGCGATGAGGCGATTCGTCTCGCCTTAACCGGATCGATCAAAGAAGAGGTTTTGCCCATGGACGATTTATCCTTCATTCTTTTAGATTATCTCCGCGAATATTACCCGCAAATCCTAAAGGAACGTTATGATATTTCATCCTTATTGACGTTCAGCAACGATGACGTTTTAACGGAAATCGCGAAAAAGAAGGGGTTTTTGTTACGAGGCGGAGAAGCAGATAGAAGCAAAGCGGCATTAACGCTTATAAAAGAATTCCGCGATGGCGAATACGGGCCCGTCACTTTGGAGAAACCGAATGCTGAAAAAAGAATGTGAATACTATGACGAACAAACGCATTTAATCGTCGGTGTGGATGAAGCGGGGCGGGGCCCTCTTGCAGGCCCAGTTTATGCAGCAGCAGTTCTTTTCCCTCCCTCCTTTCATGATGAAGCAATCAACGATTCCAAAAAACTGAGCGAAAAGAAACGGGAAGAGCTTTTCTCTTTAATTACGGAGAATGCGCTTGGATACGGAATCGCTTCCATGAGCGCGGATGAGATTGACGAATATAACATTTATGAAGCGACTAAACGATGTATGAAAAAGGCGATTTCTCAAATCAAAGTTCCCTACGATTTAATCATCACCGATGCGATGCCGCTTCAACTGGATGTAAGAGTCGTTCCTATGATAAAAGGGGATGCTCAATGCCTAAATGTGGCCGCCGCTTCCATCTTAGCGAAGGTTTCGCGTGATCGTTACATGGAAGAACTTGATAAAAAATATCCCGAATATGGTTTTGGCAAACATAAGGGATACGGGACAGCTTATCATTTAGAAGCCATTAAAACATACGGACCCATCGAAGGAATTCACCGGAAGTCTTTTGCCCCGGTAGCGAATTATTACAAAGAACAACTAAAATTGTTTTAATTTTTTTGGTAAAACGCCTCTTTTTTGTCTATAGATGAGTGGAGGCGATTATGAACGCAAAAGAAATACTTATCTACTTATCCTTTTTATATAAAGGGAACGCCGAGACGATGCTGAGCCACATTCGTAAGAAAGTGGAGGTGAATCCGCGAGAAGTTGAAGAATTCGCTCGGAATGTCAAAGAACCATTTTTCACGCTACTCGATTCAATTTATCCTGAAGATTGGAAACAATTATTTCTTCCGCCTCTTGTAACTTTTTACGAAGGAGATATCTCCTTACTCAAACATTTGGAACGCTCCGTGACTTTTGTTGGTAGCAGAGACGCAAGCAAAGAAGGGCTTTCTTTAGCGCGTCATTTTGGTAAAGAACTCGCACAAAGGAATGTGACGATTGTAAGTGGATTCGCTCGCGGAATCGATACGGAAGTGATGCGAGGGGCGATGGAAGGGAATGGGAAAATCATCGGTATATCTGGAGCTGGGATTGATGTTGATTACCCTTCGTCCAGCCGCGATGTTTATGAATACGTCCGTAAACGCGGTTTGCTCTTAAGCGAATATCCTAGCGGTGTTGCACCAAAGCCAGAACATTTTCCACGCCGCAACCGCATGCTTGCTGGAACTGGCAAAATCGTGATTGTTGGCGAAGCAGAAGAAAGAAGTGGCTCTTTAATCACGGTGTCCATTGCCACCAATTTAGGGAAGGATGTTGGTTGTCTCCCTTCGATTCCGTGCAAAGGAAGCGCCTGTAACGCCTTAATTAAAGATGGAGCTTTTTTGATCGACAAGGTGGAAGATATCCTTTCCCTTCTTCCAACCGAAAAATAATTTCCATCCCTTATAAATAATAAGGTTATTTATATAAGGAAAAAGCCGTTTCACCTCTATTGACAAGGGCAAACTTACTCACTAATCTTCTAGGGCGCAAGGGAAATAATAATGAAATTAGTTATCGTTGAGTCACCAAAAAAATGCGAAACCATTGGCCATTATCTTGGTAATGATTATAAAGTCATGGCTTCTCAAGGTCATATCCGCGACCTCTCTACAAAAGGAAAAGGAGGGCTTGGAATTGACGTTGAGCACGACTTTAAACCCGATTTCAAAATCACCCCGAATAAATACCCAATCGTCCGTGAACTTGAGAAAAATGCCAAAAAAGCGGACGAAGTGATTCTTGCAACAGACCCTGATCGCGAAGGAGAGGCGATTTCCTGGCATCTAGCGAGCGTCTTGGGCCTTGATGTTGTTTCGACGAAACGCCTTCAGTTCCACGAAATCACTAGACCTGCGATTTTAGATGCTCTTGATCACCCAGGGCATATTGACATGAACCTTGTTTATAGCCAAGAGACGCGTCGTATGTATGATAGAATCATCGGATTCAAATTATCGAGCTTGCTCCAGAAAAAGATGGGTTCGAAATCTGCAGGACGCGTTCAAAGCGCAACGCTGAAAATGATTTGCGACAACGATGAGGAGATTCGCTCTTTTGTTCCCTCGGAATATTGGACGATCGAAATCACCGTTCAAGTCGGTGAGAAAGAACTAAAGCTTGCTTTGGACAAGGTGGATGGAAAAGCCGTCACAATTTCCTCAAAAGAAGAAGCGGATAAAATACTTGAACGTATCGGCAAAAGCATCAATTTGGTGTCGCTTGAAACGTCGAAAAAAACGATTGCTTCCAAATTGCCTTTTACGACAAGCACGATGCAGCAAGAGGCATTCAATCGTTTTAAGTTTTCCACCAGCAAAACCCAATCCATCGCCCAACGCCTTTATGAAGGTAAAGACATCAACGGCGAACATGTCGGTCTAATCACCTACATGCGTACCGATAGTACTCGTCTTTCCCCAGATTTCTTTAGAAAGCATGCGGTCCCCTTCATTGAAGAAACATTTGGCAAAGAATATGTTGGGCATCTTAAGCAAGCCAAAAACAGCGCTTCTGCGCAAGACGCCCACGAAGCCATCCGCCCAACCGGAACACATCGTACCCCTGAGCTTGTTGCTCGTTTTGTTGACCCTGATGAAGCCAAGCTCTACCGCCTTATTTATGACCGCGCCTTAGCAAGCTGCATGAGCGACAAAATCGAAGAGGTTACGAGTGCGATTTTTGAAACAAATGGCCTTACTTTCAAAGCGAATGGAGTGAAGACCTTATTCAAAGGATACGAGGCTATTTATGGTGACTTTGAGGATGACGATAGCAAATATTTGCCACCTCTAGAAAACCACAAATCATATATGCTTCTTCATAAAGACGGAGAACAAAAGTTCACAAAAGCGCCCGCTCGATATAGCGAAGCGAAAGTAGTCAAACTTATGGAAGAAAAAGGCATTGGCCGTCCTTCCACATACGCTTCGACGATTCAAACGCTTCAACGTTCTGGCTATATCACGAGCAAAGGCGGAATTGTGACACCGACGGAAACGGGCTTACGAACCACTTTTGTCTTAAGCAAATATTTCCCGGAAATCGTTTCTAGTGAATATACCGCAAACATGGAAAAAACGTTGGATGAAATCTCCAACGGAGAAGAAACGCGTCTCGATGCGATGAACCAATTCTATGGCCCTTTCATGGAAAAATTCCAAGAGGTCGCTGAGAAGATGTATAAAGATCCCGCTCAAGAAACGGGTGAGATGTGTCCAGTGTGCGGCGCGCCTCTTGTTATCAAAAAAAGCAAATACGGGAGCTTTGTGGCATGCAGTAACTATCCAGCTTGCTCCTACATCCAGAAAAAGAAAAAAGAAGAGCCAAAGCAAACGGGCGAGATGTGCCCAGTGTGCGGAAAACCCCTTGTTGAGCGAAAGAACAAAAAAGGCGAGACCTTTATCGCTTGCAGTGGCTATCCAGCCTGTTCCTACATCAAAGGGCGCGACGAGAAAAAGAAAGAGACAGTCACATACACGGAAAAGGATTATGTCAAGCCTTGCCCAAGCTGCAAAACGGGACATCTCGTCCTAAAACAAGGAAAGCGAGTTCAGTTTTTAGGCTGCACGAATTTCCCCAAATGCCGTTATCACGAATGGATCACGGATAAGAAACCAAAATAATGGACGAGAAAAGAATTCAAATCATCGGCGGTGGCCTATCTGGTTCTGAAGCTGCTTATTATTTGCTCAAAAAAGGCTATGAGGTTTTTCTTTACGAAAGAAAACCACTGGTGAAAGACGGCGCCCACGAGAGCGAATATCTGGGGGAGCTTGTTTGCTCCAATAGCCTCAAAAGCAAAGAAATTACGAATGCCTGTGGCCTCCTTAAGAATGAAATATCGCGCTTTGGAAGCATCATGATGGAGGCTGCTTCTTTTGCAAGCGTTCCAGGTGGGAACGCCCTTACTGTTGACCGCGATTTGTTCGCTAAGAAAATTCACGAAACGCTTCTTTCTTTCCCTCAATTCCATTTATTGCGAGAAGAAGTGCTCTCTTTTTCGAATGTGCCAACTATTTTAGCAACCGGTCCGCTTACCAGTGGCCCTTTGCTCGAGAAGCTCTCACAAATCGTCGGAACTAAAAACTTTTCTTTTTTCGATGCATCTGCGCCTATTGTCGCGAAATCCTCCCTCGATTTTTCAAAGGTTTACTACAAGTCCCGCTTTTCGCAAGATGATGCCGCTTATTTAAATTGCCCTTTTTCCAAAGAAGAATACATTCGCTTTGTGGAAGAGCTTATTCACGCAGAGCGTGCTCTGGTTCATGAATTTGATACCCATTATTTCGAAGGGTGCTTACCGATTGAAATCATGGCGGAAAGAGGGATAGAAACGCTTCGGCATGGAATGCTTAAACCATTTGGGCTAGGAACGGATGAGCATCCAAAGCCCTATGCGGTCGCACAGCTTCGCCAAGACACCAAGCTAGGCGATTACTATAATCTTGTCGGTTTTCAAACGAATTTGACTTATAAAGAGCAAAAACGCGTTTTTTCTTTGATTCCTGGATTAGAAAACGCGACTTTCATCCGTTATGGATTGATGCATCGAAATAGTTATATCGATGCCCCAATTGCTTTGAATGAAGATTTTTCTTTAAAGAATAAACCGAATGTGTTCGTTGCGGGGCAGCTTTCTGGTGTGGAAGGGTATGTCGAAAGTGCGATGATGGGTATTTTTGCCGCCATTAACATTGACCGCAAAATGTCTGGAAAGTCATTTATACCTGTACCAAAAAATACGATGAGCGGAGCCTTGATTGACTATATTTTGCACGCGAATCCTTCTTTCTTTGCTCCAATGAACGCCAATTGGGCTTTATTCCCGAATTCCACGAAAGCCAATCGTGAATCGGTCGTCATAGAAGCTCAAAATGCGTTATCATCATATTTGGACGCAATCCATGAATAGAGCGGAAAGAGAATATTTAGATTACTTGTCATATCAAAGGCGCTTTTCTCCGCTTACGGTAAGCGCTTATCAAAGAGACTTAGATGAATTTTTCACTTTCGTCGATTCTTTAAGCATCACGTTTGAAAACGTCGACCACGGGATACTCCGCGCTTATTTAGCGGAGCGGATTGGAAAAGGGGTATCAAAAAGAAGCTGCCAAAGGAATTTGGCGGCAATTCGTGGCTTTTTCCGTTTTTGCGTCGACAAAGGATATTCTTCGCATAATCCAACTTTGGGTTTTCATAATCCAAAAAGTATGAAAAAGGAGCTCGATGTTCTTACAAGCGAACAAATCGATATTCTTTTTGGAGCGAATGAACGGCGAGAAGACGAACTCGCATTACGCGATTCAGCGATTCTGGAACTGATGTTTTCTAGTGGGATGCGGGCAAGCGAAGTTACTAAGCTACAAAAAAATGACATTGATTATGGAACGAGAATGATTCGCGTTATGGGGAAGGGACGCAAAATCAGAATGGTTCCTTTTAGTAGGAACGCCAGCGCGAAAATGAAACGCTACTACGATGAGCTTCGCCCAAAACTTGCTAAGCGTTATCGAAAAGGGCCTGTCCTCTTGGCCTTCTTTCTTTCAAAAAACGGAAATCCTTTGTCTGTTCGTGATTTGGAATTCATCCTGGATAACATTGAGAAAAAAACCGGTGTCTATTTCGGGACGCACCCCCATACCCTTCGTCATAGCTTTGCAACGAGTCTATTGGAGGGCGGCGCGGACCTTCGCTTGATTCAGGAATTACTTGGTCATGAGAGTTTGGACACCACCCAGGTATACACGCACGTGAGCAAGAAACAAATAAAAAAAGAATACGATGAGTTTTTCCCACGGCGGGACGATACGACCACAAAATGAAGTAATTTCCCTCTTTCTTTTGGACTTGGATTTACTCAAAAAATAATTTGCAGTTTTGCAAAATAAAACTTGAAATTTAAGAAAGTGCCATCGGTTTTTGCCATTTGTAAAAATAAATGGAAATTTCAAAAAATAAGCATTGACAATGCCTCTATTCCCTTGAAATTATCCCCATACGCTTTTCGAAGCGTGGGAGGATTTTTATGAAAAAGAACACAAAAGTGCTCCCTTTGAGTCTTATGGCAATCGTCGGTATTGCCATGTGCTCACGGGATGCAACAGTGGCTCCAACGAGACTTACACTTATCGTGGCGCCACAAGTGGAAGCCCAGAGAAATGGGCTCCAGCGACATGGAAAACCAATGAAGATACATTGGTCTCAGGCTATACGGAAATCGGCCTTGTCGATTACGTTTTAAACGCGGATGGGAATGGCTATGAAGTCGTACCTGAAATGGCAGCCGAAATCCCAACGGATATCACGTCTACTCTGACTCGCGAAGAAGTGGATAAGTATGATATGCAACTTGATGCGGACGAAGAGACCGGGGCCGAGAAATTATTCACGTCTGGCCAAAAGTGGCAAGTTAAGCTCAATCAAGCCGCCGTTTTCGAAGACGGAACCGTCATTAATGCCGATACTTATGTGAATTCGTTGAAGGATTTGCTCGATCCTGAGATGCAGAATTATCGTTCTGGTGACTATGCAAACGGAACTACCGCGATTGGCGGGGCTCTGCATTATTTACAAAGCGGCCAAACATTGCTTGACCAGTATATTGACGGAGATGGTTTTGCGCATGAAGGCACTCCATCGAAAGAAGGATGGTACTTTAATGCATATTCTTCGAATAGTTTCATGGGATATAGCTTTGCCGCATTGGCTGAATATCTAGATCCAGCAAGCGAAGCGGGGGAACTTGCAGCATCGCTTTTGGCTGACACTGAGACGTTTGGAACGGAATCGTCTCCGAAAAACGTTCGTATCGATAATAATGAAGCCCTTTTCGCCAAAATTTATGAAGTTTGTGACGAATATATGACTTTGTTCGGGCTTAGCAAAGACCTATTAACCGCGGATTTCGTGGAGGGTGATGTCGTAACAGCCGCTACCTATTCGATGGCGATTTGGTGCAGTCGCTATTACACTTACGATGAATATTCCTTCGATGGTGTTGGCATTGCCAAAGTCGATGATTACACCATTAATGTCTATTTCCAAAACCCGGTCGGCGATTTTTACGCCAAGCAGTTCTTCTCCAGCAACTGGATTGTCAAACAAGATCTTTGGGAAGCACTAAGAAAGCCTGTTGCCGATAGCGGATTGTATACCACGACTTATGGCACTTCCATGGACACGTATTGCGCGTATGGCCCATATAAGTTAGAAACGTTCCAAACGGACAAACAATTCAATTTCGTCCGTAATGATAAGTGGTATGGCTATAAAGATGGAAAACACGAAGGGGAATACCAAGTCGATCGTATTGAAGTCCAATATGTGGCAAGCGAAGACACGAGGCTCAACTTGTTCCGGACGGGAAAAATCGATAGTTATTCCTTACGAAGCAGCGATTTGGATATCTTTGGATCCAGTTCTCGCCTCCTTTACGAGCCACAGTCATACACGACGAAATTGACGATTAATAGCGTTTATGACAAATTGAAGGAACTTCAGGACGCCGACACAAAGGGCAATCACACCATTTTGGCCAATGACAAATTCCGCCAAGCTTTGTCCTTGGGGCTTGACCGCAAAACACTTTGCCAAACCCAAACGGCCGGTTGGCGCGGATTCGACGTTCCGATTAATTTCATGTATGTTTCTGATCCGGAGACCGGCGTTGCTTATCGCGATACCGAACAAGGCAAACGCGTCGTCACTGATAATTTTGGCGTGGATTCCGACGGCAAACCGAATTATTTCGGTTATGACGTTGCTGAAGCGAGAAAACTCATCGACGAAGCGGTCGCAGAAGAGACCTCCTCGAATAAAGAAGGACATTATGTCGAAGGAACACCCGTTCATCTTGTCTGGGAATCTTATAACGAAGGATGGAACGACATGGTCAACTGGGTCATCAAAGCCTATAAAGAGTTGATGAAAGGGACAAAATTACAAGATTTGTTCGATATCGAAGTGAAAATCAGCGGAAGCGATTACGCCGACCACATCATGGCTGGCTCTTGCGACTTTGGTATCTCCACATGGGGTGGTGCTCAATTCGACCCGTTCGGAATTCTAGAGTGCTACACCTATAGCGATCAAATGTATGAGCCATATCCTGTTTACGCCGATTCGCTCACCATTAACCTCAAAACCGGTGATTGGAATGCTGACAAGAACAAGGTTGCCGGTGAAGCAAAGGATATTGTCACGATGTCTTTGGGCGGAGATGGTTCGGGCCAAAAAGGAGGAAACTGGACCTATGAACTCAACACAGGTGCTTATAGCGCGGCAAGAGCGGATGCGACGACCCGTTTGAACATCTTAAGTGCTTGCGAATCTTATCTCGTTGGTAAATACAATTTTGTCACTTGGGGCGCCCGTCAATCGGTCAGTATCGAAAGCTACCGAGTGAGCGAAGGAACGAATAACTACGTTCAAATTGTTGGATTTGGTGGCATTCGAAAATTGAAACTTACGAAGAGCGATGCCGATTGGTCAAATTGGGTCTCTTCCAATCTCGGAAGCGATGGATTTATTGATTACAACAAATAAAACATTGCGATAGTCCATTGGGGAGGGTGGGGGAACTCACCCCCCTATCTCTCGAGTTGGGGTGGAACTTGCCCCGATTCGTGTTACTATTCTATTTATAGACGCCACATATATGCCCACGGGCTTGGGCCATAATCATCACGTTCCTATGGAATTGCCTGAGAAAGACGTTTTGGAAATCGATTATGTTACGTTATATTGCAAAAAGAATCGGTTTGATGTTACTGACCTTCTTTATCATTATGACGATATGCTTCGTGCTGATTCGCTTATTGCCAGTCACACCTTGCCGTTCGCAAGATCAAACCTGCATCTCAATTAACGCTTGGAGGGAGGCTCTTGGCTACAATAAGCCGATTTTTGTTCAATATTGGCTTTATATCAAGCACGTTTTCCAAGGCGATTTCGGCATTGGATTCACGATTTACGGAGGGAAATCGGTCACGGCGGTGCTCTCCGAAAAACTTCCGAGCACGATTTATTTGAACCTTTGGAGTTCCTTTATCGCCATTCCGATTGGATTAGGGTTAGGAATCATAGCAGCACTAAAGAAAAATAAATGGCAGGATCAACTCATCTCTATCTTGGTCATGCTCTTTATTTCCGTTCCAAGTTATGTTTATTGTTTCATTATTCAGTATATTTTCTGCGCGAAGCTCAAATGGTTTCCACTTGTCGTCAATAGCGGATACGATTTTTGGAGCCCAACTTTCTTTCATAGCTATTTCCCTGCGATGCTATGCCTTATCGTTGGCACGGTGGCGGGTCTTACTCGCTATACCCGCGCAGAGCTTACTGAAGTGCTCACGAGCGAATTCATGCTTCTTGCTAGAGCAAAAGGACTTACAAGAGGGCAAGCGACTTATCGCCACGCGCTAAGAAATGCCATGGTTCCGATTTTCCCAATGATTCTAGGCGAATTCATTTCCTGTCTAGGAGGATCGCTCATCATCGAAAATTTCTTCTCCGTTCCTGGAGTAGGCCAGCTGTATTTGTCCTCCATCAATAACCAAGATTACAACTTCTTCATGTTCTTGAGCATGTTCTATGTCGGAATCGGCTTAGTGGCGGCACTCATTATCGATTTGTCCTATGGATGGGTCGACCCACGTATCAGAATGGGGGCGAAATAATTATGGAAAAGAAAGTCATCGATCCTCGCTTCAGTTTTGTGCAAAGCGATAAAAAAATCGTAGATGCGAAAATGGAAACCAAACGCATCGGCTTTCTTGCCGACGCGATGTATCGTTTCTCTAGGAACAAAGGTTCCATTGTGGCGGGCGCCATTCTCTTGTTCATGGTTCTTTTTTCCATCATCACCCCGTTTTGCACTGGTTATACGGCGACCCAAACGGATTCGTATTACACCAATTGCCTCCCTAAAGCTTTTGAGGATGCAGGCGGATTCTGGGACGGAACGGAAAAGCGCACGTTGGGTGAAGCGGAGTATTATCTCTATAATGAGGCAGGACGTGTTAGGGAAGTGTATAGCAAATACCGTTCTGGGGATGATTTCTCTGGCTTTACGACGAAATATGATGTCCGTTATGACACGTATGCCATCGGTGCAGTCAACCATACGTTGACTCAGCAAGAACTTGATTCCTTGCTTAAATACGATGAGGAAGTGACAAACGATTTCAAAGTCCTCCTTCCTCTTATCGACACTTCTTGGATTGATAGTGAGGGGCAAGATGAATCGATCGTTGAAAACGCCATTCGTAATAATGCGAATTACGATTATCGTTTTTATGCGAGAAGCAAACTTCCGATTCTTAAAAACGGGGAGCTCCAAAAGGCATGGAAAGTCGATAGCGAGGGAAATTATGTCTATTATGAGGCGACAGGATTAAGTGGCAGTGTTTATAACGTTCGCCTTAATTACGATAATTATTATTATTACCAGTTCGGGAATCGACCTGTTTTCGGATTAGGGAGTGATAGCGCAGGCCGCGATATCTTGACGCGATTAGCAGTAGGTGGGAGATTCTCTTTGCTATTTGCTTTCGGTGTGAGTGCGATCAACCTCATTATCGGCTTAATTTACGGTTCGATTGAAGGATTTTATGGCGGTATGGTCGATATTGTCATGGAGCGAATTACGGAAATCCTAAGCGAAGTTCCTTTCATGGTCGTCATTGCTTTATTAAAGAATTACAACGGTGTTTACTTCTCCATATCAGTGGTGGGGATGCTATTCATCGCCTTCGTTGTCACGGGTTGGCTTGGAACGGCAAGCACGGTGCGTATGCAATTTTATCGCTATAAGAAACAAGAATATGTTCTTGCAAGCCGCACCCTTGGAGCGTCGGATGCACGCTTGATATTCCGCCACATCCTCCCGAATTCCATCGGCACGATTGTCACAAGCAGCGTGCTTATGATTCCTGGCGTTATCTTCAGCGAATCCTCTTTAAGCTATCTAGGCATCATCAATTTCGATGCGGTGGGATCGACTTCCATCGGCACGATGCTCGCTCAAGGGCAATCCTCGTATACCACTTACCCCAACAATATCCTTTGGCCTGCTTTATTTATTTCCCTCCTCATGATTTGCTTCAACATGTTCGGCAATGGATTGCGCGACGCATTCAATCCACAATTAAGAGGTTCTGACAATGTCTAATATCCATGATGAAAACAAAATACTCTCGGTCAAAAACCTCCGCGTGAGTTTTTGGACGAATAACGGCACGGTAAAAGCGGTTCGCGGCGTTTCTTTCGATTTGTATCAAGGGAGAACGCTAGCCATCGTTGGCGAATCGGGTTCGGGAAAAAGTCAAACGTCTCGCGCGATAATGGGTATTCTTGCGCCGAATAAAATCGTGGAAGAAGGGGAAATTCTTTATGATGGTCGCGACATTCTTCGCTTAAAAGAAGAGGACCTTTGCTCGATTAGAGGTTCCCGCATCGCAATGATTTTCCAGGATCCCATGAGTTCGTTGAACCCCATTATGAAATGCGGCAAACAAATCACGGAGGCGATGATGCTCAAAAAGAAGAGCACTATCGCATTAAGCAAAAAGCGCGTTCGTGTGATTGAAAAAGCCTTGCTCGTAGTCGACCCTTCCAAGAAAACGCTTCTTGAAAAGATGAAGAAAGGGGAAGAAATAGATGCCTCTACTCTTTTCCCTTTAGCCCAAAAAGCCATTGAGAAAAACGAATCCGCGATTTTAGAAGCGAGTAAAGAAGCGAAAGAGTATCTTCTTTCTTTAAGGAAGAGCGATATTTTCACTTTAGAAGGGCGCTTCTTCTTTCTAAAAAAAGAACTACGAACCATCAAAGAGAAAGTCACCAGGATTGAAAACCACCTAGATGAGAAAAAAGACGATTTCGTTTTTACTTTTTTAATTACTCTTGAATACGATTTGCAGCAATACAAAGAAGCGCTCAAACGCGAAAAGAGAGAGGCCAAACGTCAGGCAAAGAAAGAAAAGCGCAAGGAAGCTAGACGAGAAGACACTCTCAAAGAAAGAGCTTGGGAAAGCGAAATCGACGTATCTTCCAAAGCGATTGTTTTACGGACTGCCAAATATGTCGATAGCTTTATCGAGCATCTTTCTACTCACTACCTTGTTAAGGAAGTGAACGTGATGGAAAAAGCGAATCTTCTCCTTGCTTTATGGCAAAGAAGCATTACTGATTCCCATATGAAAATCGATAAAAACGAGCTCAAACAAAAAGCAATCGAACTGCTTGGCGAAGTCGGAATCAAAGACCCCGAAAAACGCATTCATCAATACCCCTTCGAGTTCTCTGGTGGGATGAGACAACGAATCGTGATTGCGATTGCTTTGTCTAGTGACCCTGAGATTCTTATTTGCGATGAACCAACGACCGCGTTAGATGTCACCATCCAAGCGCAGATTCTTGACCTCATCAATAGCCTAAAAGAGAAGAGACATCTATCCGTTATTTTCATTACTCATAATTTGGGTGTCGTCGCTAATATGGCCGACGACATTGCCATAATGTATGCAGGAAAAATCGTTGAATACGGCACCGCGGATGATATTTTCTATCATCCTGCCCACCCGTATACTTGGGCCCTACTAAGTTCGATGCCTGATTTAGACACGAAAGAGAGATTGGATTCGATTCCGGGCACTCCGCCGAATATGATCATTCCGCCCAAAGGGGATGCCTTCGCGGCACGCAACAAATACGCCATGCAGATTGATTTTGAGGAAGAACCGCCATTCTTTACCATCTCTCCAACGCATAAAGCGGCGACGTGGCTACTTGATAAGAGAGCACCTCACGTGAAACCGCCCAAATCCGTCACGGACCGTATCGCGCGTTTTGCAAAACTCAACCGCGAACTCGAAACGAAAGAAAAGGAGGCAAAATCATGACGAAAAAAGATACCTCTAGTAAGTCAACGGACATTGTGCGCGTAGAAAAACACGCGCTCGTTCAAAACGCTTCAAAACGAGGAGCGAAAGAAGACGCTCCCGTGATTCTTTCCGTTCGCCATTTAAAGCAATACTTCAAATTCGGAAGTGGGGAATATAAATACAACAAAGCCGTCCATGATATCTCTTTCGATTTAAAGAAAGGGGAAGTGTTGGGGCTTGTGGGCGAGTCAGGGTGCGGTAAAACAACGACTGGCAGAAGTATCATTAAACTATACGATATCACAAGTGGCTCCATTTACTTTGAAGGAACCCGTATTTCAGCTGGAACGCGTTGGAACGAAAAAGAAATCAAATGGAAAACCCTCCGCTTCAAAGACAAAATCAGACAATTGAAAGACGAGAAAAAAGAGGCTCTTGCTTCCATTGATGTTCCAGAAGATAGCGATTTGCAAACAGAAACTATCCGCGTCAAAAAGGATTACGATGAGAAGATTCGTGCTTTGCAAGACGAACTCTCTTTCATTGTGAGAACGCAGCGAAAAAAGATTCGTGCGGCGCATTCTGACAATCGGCACTGTAATCTCCCTTTTGCGAAAGCTGCCTTAAACAAAGAAAAAGAAGAACACCAAAAACGTGTGGATGAATTGAAAAAAAACAAAGCTTCTTTTCTTCTTTTCACGAAAGAATACATCAGGCATTTGGAACATTCCATCATTGCACGAAATACGAAAATCACGAGCCGCATGCAGATGATTTTTCAAGATCCAATTGCGTCTCTTGATCCACGAATGACAGTCCGCGAAATCATCGCTGAGGGGCTCCGAATTCAAGGGGTTAGAAATCGACAAGTGATTGATGATAAAGTCAAAGACGCGTTGATTCGTGTGGGACTTCAGCCAGAAATGGCCACCCGTTATCCCCATGAATTCAGCGGTGGCCAGCGTCAAAGAATCGGCATCGCTCGCGCGCTTATTATGGAACCGGACTTGCTTATATGTGATGAACCAGTGAGCGCCCTTGATGTTTCTATTCAAGCACAGGTAATCAATCTTTTGAATGATTTGAAAAACGAACTTGATTTGTCCATTCTTTTCATCGCTCATGATTTAAGCGTTGTGAAGTATTTTTGTGACCGAATCGCGGTAATGTATTTCGGAAACCTAGTGGAAATCGCTTCTAGTGATGCCTTGTTCGCGCACCCTCTTCATCCTTATACCAAGAGCTTATTAAGTGCGATCCCTCTTCCAGATCCGCATTACGAAAAGAGGAGAAAGCGTATTGATTACGTTCCTTCTCGCGATCACCATTACGGGGAGGAAAAACCATTGCTTAGAGAAGTTGAGCCAGGTCATTTTGTCCTTTGCGACGAGAAAGAATTTGCCCACTACAAAGAGGTTGTTAAAGGTAAGTAGAAACTATGCAAAAAGTAGATGAAGAAAGAAAAAACATCGACGAGGAAGGGAAAGAGAAGTTCTCTTGGAGAAAATGTCTTCTCCGCGTTTCTCTTTCTTTCCTTCTCGCTTTCATTTTATTTGCCACGACTTTTTGTATCGAATATTTCGGTCCTCTTGAGCTAAACTGGAATCACAATAAATATCGTATTTTGAGCGATTCTTTCTTCATTGGAGGGTCGATGCCGATTCTCTTTTGGCTTCTGGTGTGGGTGAGTGAAAAAGGAGCGTTTGACTTAATTGTCTATAGCGTTCGAAAGGTTTTTTCTTTTGCCTTTCGTATTCATCCAGAAAAAAGCAATTTGCCTCCTACTTACGCAGATTACGTTGAACAAAAGCGGGCGAAAAAGAAACCGTTTCATTACGAATTAGTCCTCATTGGCGGTATTTTTCTCCTACTGGGTATCGTTTTCGCTTTCGTCTCCCTCTCTTTTGACGTTGTTTCTTAAGAAGCTTTCTTTCAGGATGCGAAATATCCTTTTACTTATAGTAAATCGATGATATACTCTCACACGGCTCTTTTTATTTTGAGCTAATGCACACCTCGCGGATTCAGCGCCGTGTTCCC
>ERZ808245.70-NODE-70-length-67397-cov-6.441255_pt1 | contig 67397 bp, 71 predicted proteins | sample MGYA00521243_ERZ808245 | MGnify/ENA primary metagenome ERZ808245 (study PRJEB31516, sample SAMN03275576) | gut metagenome | biome: mammalia-associated habitat; material: feces | host: Papio cynocephalus | place: Kenya | collected 2012-07-07 ... | reverse complement strand
CCTCCCGTTCGGTTTTCCGTGCCGCCGCTTATTCGCGCTTTGCCGATTCTTTTCCACTGAATTGTGCGGCGCAGTCTCAAAATGTTTCACGTGAAACATTTTATCCTGTTCCGCTCTCCGATGGAGCGCCTCCCCACATTTTGCAAGGAGTGATGTTTCACGTGAAACATCACTCCTTGTTTTTGCATATCACGCAGAAATTTCGTGCAAAAATTTTTCTCTTTCCGGTTGAAATCAGCTTGATTTGTGCTATACTGTTTTCTACTATACTTGAAAGGCCGGGAGCAAGCCGTTCCGGCAGAAGGCGGGTGTCGTTTTTGGCAAAAATCATAGCGATCGTCAATCAAAAGGGCGGCGTCGGCAAGACGACCACCTGCGTCAATCTGACCGCTGCGCTGCGTGAGCGCGGCAAGCGCGTGCTGCTGTGCGACTTCGACCCGCAGGCGAACTCCACCTCCGGCATAGGCGTGGACAAGACCCTGTCGCAGGGCGTCTACGATGTGCTCATCAACGGTGCGGATGTGAGGTCCGCCGTCGTCACCACGCGCTACGGCGACGTGCTGCCCTCCTCCAAGGCGCTGGCCGGCGCGGGCATTGAGATGATCGACCTGCCGGACCGCCAGTTCCGGCTCAAGCAGGCGCTCGACGTCCTTGCGCCCGACTACGACTACATTCTCATCGACTGTCCGCCCTCGCTCGAGCTGCTGACGCTCAACGCGCTGTGCGCGGCGGACTCCCTGCTCGTGCCCGTGCAGGGCGAGTATTACGCGCTCGAGGGTCTTTCCGACCTGATGAACACCGTGCGCATCGTGCGGCGCAGCATGAACCCGCGGCTGGAGCTGGAGGGCGTGCTGCTGACGATGTTCGACGGGCGCACCAACCTCGCCATGCAGGTTGCCGAGGAGGTCAAGCGCTACTTTCCCGGCAAGGTCTACGCGACGGTCATTCCGCGCAACGTGCGTCTTTCCGAGGCGCCGAGCCACGGCAAGCCCATCAACGCCTACGACCGCACCTCCCGCGGCGCGGAGGCCTACAGCGCCTTCGCCGACGAGTTTTTGAAGAAGAACGGCTGAGAAGCGACACAGGCAAAACGAACGGAGGCGCCTCCGTTTCTTAACATTCTGGTCTTATAAATACAGCCGTGGGCGGGACGCCCGGGCTGTTCCGATCATTGCACCCCGACAGAAAGGAGAATTTTCATGGCAAACGCAAACCGCGGGCTCGGCCGTGGACTTGGCGCACTGCTCGGTGACGCCGCCTTGCAGACCGAAAGCGCCGACAGCCTCTACCTCCCCATTTCGCAGGTGGAGAGCTGCGCCGGTCAGCCGCGCAAGCATTTTGACGACGCTGCGCTGGCAGACCTCGCCGACTCCATCCGCGAGCACGGCATCATTCAGCCCTTGACCGTGCGCAAGCTCGCCTCGGGCTACTATCAGATCATCGCCGGCGAGCGCCGCTGGCGGGCCGCGAGGCTTGCCGGTCTGACGCAGGTGCCCGCCATCGTCATTGAGGCGGACGATCGCAAGGCGATGGAGCTGGCGCTCATTGAAAACCTGCAGCGCGAGGACCTGAACCCCATCGAAGAGGCCGAGGGCTACAAAACGCTCATTGAGACCTATCACATGACGCAGGAGGACGCCGCCGCGACGGTTGGCAAGTCCCGCCCCGCCGTCGCCAACGCCATGCGCCTGCTCGCGCTGGACGAGAGCGTGCGCGAGGCGGTGAAGGACGGCAGGCTGTCCGCAGGCCACGCCCGCGCACTGCTCCCCCTCCCCGCCGTCCGACAGCGTGAGGCCGCGGAGACCGTTATGGCGCAGGGGCTGAGCGTCCGCCAGACCGAGACTCTCGTCAAGCGTCTGACGACGGAAAAGAAGGAGCGAGAGCCGTCCATTGAGGAGATCACGCACAGGCTGCACGCCCACATCGCGGAGGAGGAGCTTGCCCAGTCGCTCGGCCGCGGCGTGAAGATCGTGGCAGGCCGCAAGAAGGGCCGCATCGAGCTGGACTATTACGACATGGATGACCTGAACGACCTGCTCGACGCGCTCGGCACCCTGCAGCAGCGCAAAAACGGAGGAACCAAAAAGTGACCGATTTCATTCACGAAGCACCGCCGCCGGAGAACCCGAAGCCCGCAGTCCCCGAAAAGCCGACCAGCGAAAAGGAACGGCAGAAGCGCGTTTACGCCTACATCGCCGTGCTGTTCACCGTCGCCTTTATTCTTATCCTGTGGTCGTTTTTAGCGAACCACCGCTCGAACCAGCAGGTCATCGACCAGCTCAAGGGCAGCACAAGCATGATGCAGTCTACGCTCGAGCAGAACGCCAAGCTGGAGGACGAGGTCAAGGCGCTGGAAACGCAGGTCGAGGAGCTGGAGCAGACGCTCGCCGAGACCGAGGACGCGCTGAGCGCGGCACAGGAAGAGGCAGAAAAGTACCGTGCGCTCTACGAGGAGCTCGCCGGTGAGGAGAGCGCCGCGCCCTGACAGTAAGGCTCACTTCACCGGTATACGCACCCTTTCATACGACATTATGATAGCGAGGTAGAAAATCATGCTGGATATTCGATTTATTCGTGAAAACCCCGAGCTTGTGCGGGAAAATATCAAGAAAAAGTTTCAAGACGCCAAGCTCCCCCTCGTGGACGAGGTGCTGGAGCTGGATGAAAAGAAGCGCGCCGCCATCACCGAGGCGAGCGAGCTGCGCGCGCAGCGCAACGCGCTGAGCAAGCAGGTCGGTATGCTGATGGGGCAGGCCAAGAAGGACCCGAGCAAGCTCGAAGAGGCTGAGGCCATCAAGGCCAAGGTCAAGGCCGACGCGGAGCGTCTGGCAGAGCTGGAAAAGCTGGAGGTCGAGTACGAGGAGAAGCTGCACCAGGATATGCTGCAGATCCCGAACATCATCGACCCCAGCGTGCCCATCGGTCCGGACGACAGCTATAACGTCGAGGTGCAGCGCTTCGGCGAGCCGAAGACGCCGGATTTTGAAATTCCCTACCACACCGAGATCATGGAGCGCTTTGACGGCGTGGACATGGACGCCGCAGGCCGCGTGTCCGGCGCGGGCTTCTACTACCTGCTCGGCGACATCGCGCGGCTGCACGAGGGCGTGCTCGCCTACGCGCGTGACTTTATGATCGACAAGGGCTTTACCTTCTGCATCCCGCCGTTCATGATCCACGGCAATGTGGTCGAGGGCGTGATGAGCCAGACCGACATGGACGCGATGATGTACAAGATCGAGGGCGAGGACCTCTATCTGATCGGCACGAGCGAGCATTCGATGGTCGGCCGCTTCATCGGCGAGATCCTGCCCGAGGAGAGCCTGCCGCAGACGCTGACCTCCTACTCCCCCTGCTTCCGCAAGGAGAAGGGCTCCCACGGCATCGAGGAGCGCGGCGTGTACCGCATCCACCAGTTTGAAAAGCAGGAAATGATCGTGGTCTGCAAGAGCGAGGACAGCATGAAGTGGTACGAGCAGATGTGGAAGTGGAGCGTGGAGCTGTTCCGCAGCATGGACATTCCCGTGCGCCAGCTCGAGTGCTGCTCCGGTGACCTCGCCGATCTGAAGGTCAAGAGCTGCGACATCGAGGCGTGGTCTCCGCGCCAGCAGAAATATTTCGAGGTGTGCTCCTGCTCCAACCTCGGCGACGCGCAGGCGCGGCGGCTCAAGATCCGCGTCAAGGGCGCGGACGGCAAGTTGTATCTGCCCCATACGCTCAACAACACCGTGGTCGCGCCGCCGCGTATGCTCATCGCGTTCCTGGAGAACAATTTGCAATCCGACGGCAGCGTGCTCATTCCCGAGGTCCTGCGTCCCTACATGGGCGGCAAGGACAAGCTGGTGCCGAAGCATTGATTTTTGATAACAAAACGTAGTATTTCAATAACAAAATACCATTCGTTTTCAAAAACAGACAAAGGAGACTTCTCATGAAGAAGTTTATGGAAGAATTCAAGGCGTTTGCCATGCGCGGCAACGTGCTGGATATGGCCGTCGGCGTCGTCATCGGCGGCGCGTTCGGCAAGATCACGACCTCGCTGGTGAACGACATCATCATGCCGCTCGTCTCCATTCTCACCGGCGGCGTGGACTTCTCCGCGTGGAAATGGGTGCTCAAGGAGGCCGTGATGGAGGGCAGCGAGGTCGTTGACCCCGAGATCGCCGTCAATTTCGGCAATCTGATCTCCGTCATTCTGGACTTCATCATCATTGCGTTTGCCGTGTTCTGCATGGTCAAGGCCATCAACAAGATGCACGACACGCTCTCCAAGCCCGAGCCGGAGGCCGAGGAAGAGCCCGAGGAGGAGCCGGAGCCGACGAAGGAGGAGCTGCTGCTCACCGAGATCCGCGACCTTCTCAAGGAGCAGGGCAAGTGACCGCGCTGCTGCGCGAGGGACTGCGGGAGCTGGGGCTGGACGAGAGCCGGGCGGAAACGCTCGAACGCTTCGCCGCACTTCTGCTGGAAAAAAACGAGGTGATGAACCTCACCGCCATCACGGAGCCGGACGCCGTCGCGCAGCTGCATCTGCTCGACAGCGCGGCGCTGACGCGGTTCGTTGACCTCTCGGGGAAAACGGTGGTGGACGTCGGCACGGGCGCGGGCTTCCCGGGGATGCCGCTGCGTATCCTCAAGGACGACTTCGACCTGACACTGCTCGACAGCCTCGGCAAGCGCATCGCGTGGCTCGAGGAGGTCTGCGGCACGCTGGGGCTGAAGCGTGTGGAATGCGTCCACGCGCGGGCGGAGGAATTTGCCGCCAGACACCGGGAAAGCTATGACCTTGCCGTCTCACGCGCCGTCGCGCAGCTCAATGTGCTCTGCGAGCTGGCGCTGCCGCTCGTGAAGGTCGGCGGGCAGTTCCTCGCGATGAAGAGCGTGGACACCGAGGAGGAGATCGCCGCGGCAAAGAGCGCGATCAGGACGCTCGGCGGGAAAATCGTCAATGTCGGGGATTACACCATCCCGACGAGCGATGTCATGCACCGCGTGGTGGTGATCGAGAAGGTCTCCCCTACCCCGCCGAAATATCCGAGGGCGTTCGCAAGAATCAAAAAGCAGCCGCTGTGAGCGGCTGACAGGAGTTTTCTATGGGACAGGTCATCGCCGTGGTGTCCGGAAAGGGCGGCACGGGAAAAACTTCATTCACTGCGCTCGTCGGCTCGGCGCTCGCCGAGATGGGACACCGGACGCTGTGTCTCGACTGCGACGTGGGGCTGCGGAACCTGGACCTGGCGCTCGGCATGAGCGACAGCGCGCTGATGGACTTCACCGACGTCATTCTCTCGCGCGCGACGCTCGAGCAGGCCGCGGTGCGGCACCCGCGCTGCGACCGGCTGTATCTGCTGACCGCGCCGGTCGGGCTGCATGAGGATGTCCGCACGAGCGAGATGAAAAGACTGCTCGACGAGGTGCGGAGCAAATTCGACTACTGCCTCATCGACTCCGGCGCGGGACTGGGCGACGCCTTCCGGCTCGCGACCTGCGCGGCGGACCGCGCGGTGGTGGTCGCGACGACCGATCCGACGAGCCTGCGCGACGCGCAGCGGACCGTAATGGAGCTGCGCGATTACCCGAACGGAAGGCTGCACCTGGTGGTCAACCGCGTGCGGCGCAAGCTGCTCAAGGCGCTGAGCAGCAACATCGACGACGCCATCGACGCGGCGGGCCTGCCGCTGCTGGGCGTCATCCCCGAGGACGAGGGCATCCCCATCGCATTAGGGCGAAGCGCCTTGACCGTATTCTCCCGCGAGAGCAGCGCCGAGATCGCCTGCCGCAACATCGCGCGCCGTCTCACCGGCGAGCGCGTGCCGCTGATGAAGCTGCCGCGGCGATAAAACAGAAATTCATAAATTTACGATAGAAAGGGGCGCGGTTATATGAATATCGCTCTCATGGCACACGACAACAAGAAAGACCTGATGGTTCAATTCTGCACAGCCTATGCAGGCATCCTCTCCAAGCACACCATCTGCGCGACCAACATTACCGGCAAGATGGTCGCCGAGGCGACGGGTCTGCCCATCCACCTCTTCCTCGCGCGCGTACACGGCGGCGCGGAGCAGATCGGCGCGCGCATCGCCTACAACGAGATCGACATGGTGCTTTTCTTCAACGATCCGCGCGACGAAAAGTCCTGCGAGAGCGTGAGCTATATTTCCCGCCTGTGCGACCAGAACAACATCCCCTTTGCCAGCAATGTGGCGACGGCGGAAATGCTCGTCCTCGGCCTCAGCCGCGGCGACCTCGACTGGCGCGACATCGTAAATCCGAAAACCAAGCCGTTTACGGCGTGATTTTGAATACAAACCGTATTATTTCAGTTTGAAATTACAGATAGGAGTTGTTATTGTCTTATGATGCAGTCCCGTACACACAACTGTAACCAGCTTCGCATCGAGAATGTGGGCGAGAAGGTCAAGCTCGTCGGCTGGATGGAAAATGTCCGCGAGGTGGGCGGCAATCTGGCGTTCGTCGTGCTGCGCGATTTCTATGGTACGACACAGGTCGTCGTCGAGGACGAGGCCGACCTGAAGGTCATCAAGGGGATCAATAAGGAGAGCACCATCTCCGTCGAGGGCACCGTGCGCGAGCGCGCGAGCAAGAACAGCAAGCAGGCCACCGGCGAGATCGAGGTCGTGCCCGAGAAGATCGAGGTGCTCGGCCGCTGCCGCTACAATTCCCTGCCCTTTGAGATCAACCGCAGCCGCGAGGCCGACGAAACGCAGCGTCTGAAGTACCGCTACCTCGACCTGCGCAACCCCGCGGTGAAGAAGAACATCATCCTGCGCTGCCAGGTGATCGCCGCGCTGCGTCAGGCGATGATGGCGCACGACTTTCTGGAGATCACGACGCCGATTCTGACCGCCTCCTCCCCCGAGGGCGCACGCGACTATCTCGTGCCCGCGCGCAAGCACCCGGGCAAGTTCTACGCGCTGCCGCAGGCGCCGCAGCAGTTCAAGCAGCTGCTGATGACGAGCGGCTTCGACCGCTACTTCCAGATCGCGCCCTGCTTCCGTGATGAGGACGCACGCGGCGACCGCTCCCCCGGCGAGTTCTATCAGCTGGATATGGAGATGTCGTTCGCGACGCAGGAGGACGTGTTTGCCATCTGCGAGGACGTGCTGCCCCCGATCTTCGCGAAGTTCGGCACCTATGATATTGCGTCCCAGCCGCCGTTCCGCCGCATCGCATACAACGACGCGCTGGCGATTTACGGCAGCGACAAGCCCGATCTGCGCATCGACCTGACCGCGACCGACGTGACGGAGCTGTTCGCCGAGAGCGAGTTCGAGGCGCTGCGCGGCCAGACGGTCAAGGCCGTGCCCATCACGGACTGCAAGCTGACGCGCAAGCAGATCGACAAGCTGCTCGGCGACTGCGAGGTGCAGAGCGGCACGAAGAGCTATTGGTTCAAGGTCGATGAGAACGGCGAGCTCGCCGGCGGCATCGGCAAGTTTGCCGCGCCCATCAAGGCCGAGCTGACCGAGAAGCTCGGGCTCAAGCCCGATACGCTGGTCATCGTGTGCGCGGGCAAGCTGGCGACCAAGGCCGTGGGCGTCGCCATCAAGACCTTCGGCCCCGCCTGCGAGGGCCACATGGACAAGGAGCGCTACGAGTTCTGCTGGATCGTCGATTTCCCGATGTACGAGATCGGCGAGGAGAGCGGCGAGCTGGAGTTCTGCCACAACCCGTTCTCGATGCCCAAGGGCGGCATGGAGACGATGCTCGCCGCCGAGCGCGGCGAGATCGACCCGCTGACCATCACCGCCGACCAGTACGATCTCGTCTGCAACGGCGTGGAGCTCAGCTCCGGCGCGGTGCGCAACCACGATCCCGAGATCATGATCAAGGCGTTTGAGCTGGTGCGGCTCGGCGAGGACGACGTGAAGGCCAAGTTCCCCGCGATGTACAACGCCTTCTGCTACGGCGCACCCCCGCACGCCGGCATCGCTCCGGGCGTGGACCGCATGGTGATGCTGCTCGCGGGCGAGGATTCCATTCGCGAGATCATTCCGTTCCCGATGAACAAGAACGCGCAGGACATCATGATGGGCGCGCCGAGCGAGGTCACGCAGAAGCAGCTCGACGAGCTGCACATCGCCGTGACGGCGCACGAGGACGAGTAATCTTATATTGGCCGCGCGATGCGCGGCGACAAATAAAGGGGGAGGTCTCTTGGTTGAAGAGACCTCCCCCTTTGTTCGCTGCCGTGTGAAGCACGGCGGTTTTTTGATGAAAGCGCTATGAATATTCCGCGATGTGCTCGCGGTAATACTGCACGCCGAGCCAGCTGCGGTAGAAGCTGCGGTCGGTGTCGCTGAGAACGGAGGTCAGGACGCCGTCGCACAGGAAGAGTCCGTTCGTGTGCAGCAGCGGCGAGATGTCCCGCATGGCGCGGGAGAGCTGCATATAGCCGGGACCCGCCCAGCCGCACGCGTCGAACAGCCGCGTCATCAAGAAACAAGGCGAAAAGTCGCCGCCGTCGCCGGTGAAGTCCGCGCCGAGGACCTCCTTCGCCGCGCGGTTCGCCCAGATGAGATAGGGCGTGGCGTAGTAATTGCGGAAGCCGGCAAGCGTGGACGTATCAAAATCAATGCCCATCTCCTCATAGACCGAGCCGCCGTTGCCCATCCACGGCTTGTGGTCGCCGAAGAGCACGAGCACCACGGGGGTGTCGCGCGCGTCCAGTTCCTGCGTCAGACGGACATATTCGCGGACCGTCTCATTCACGCCGAAGAGGTAGTTGTTGAGAATATGGCAGCTCTCCTGCGACCAGCCGCTTGCTTCGGACGAGACATAGGGAACGGTGCTCTCCGTTTCGGCGTAGGGGCCGTGATTCTGATAGCTCACCGCGAAGGAAAAGAGGGGCGAGCCGTCCGCCGCGTCGAGGTCGGCGAGCAGGTAGTCCGCGAGCTGCTGGTCGGAATGCCACATGGCGACGTAGGGGTCGACCAGCTCGCCGAAGCCGTTTTCCGTGAAGATGCTCTGATCGAAGCCGAGGTACTCGTTCACATGCTCGCGGTCGTAGAACCAGCTGTAGCCGGGGTGCGCGTAGTGCGCCGCGTAGCCCTGTGCGGTGAAGTAGCGGACGTAGGAGCCGGTCGCGGCGCGGTATTCGTCGTGCTCGCTCGCGCCGGTGAGGAAGCCCCACTCGGTGTCCACCGTGCCGCCGGCGAAAATATTCGTATACAGGTCACCGGAAAGGCTCTGCTCCTCAAGTTCGTGCCAGGGAGCATAGACCTCCTGCACCGTGTCGAAAGCGGCAAGGGCGTCGAAGTCGGTCAGGTCACAGAAGGCCTCGAGCATCACGCCGAGGACCGCGACCTTCTCCCCTTCCGGAATGTCTTCATCGGGGAAGGAGGCAAGGAGCGTCTGCGCCGCGCGGGCATCGTAGCCCTCCGGCTTTTCGGGGAACAGCTCTGGCATCGAGTGCAGGAAGGAGAGCGCGAAGCCGCGGGAGAGATAGACCTCGTTGTCCGACCAGATATTGATGAGATCGTCGTTCGCCGTCCTTTCGTAGACGGCTTCGTCGGTGTAGGCGCCGAGGTACGCGCCGACACCTAGCAGCACGCAGGCCGCCGCGCCCAACGCGCGGACGCGCCGGCGCTTGTCGCCGCGCGGCATGAGGAGCACGGCAAAGGCCAGCATCGCTCCGAGAAGCGCGACCGCCGTGTTGACCTCGGCGGTCCGCTCAAATTCGTATTGGCTCATAATGCCGCCGGCCGTGCGCAGGAGCAGGATATCGCTCGCGCGCATCGGATCGCCGCGCAGCATGACCTTATAATAGTTGATGAGCGGCAGCCCTACGCCGAAGAGACCGCTCAGCAGCACGCCGCACCAGCAGCGGCCGGACAGAAAATAGCCCAGCCATGCGAGCAGCACCGCCGGCAGAAGGTTCAGCGCCAGCAGCAGCGGATGATCGAGATAGGAGCGGTACAGCTCTGTCTGCGGGAGGGCGGCATCCGCACAGGCCGTGAGCCACAGGCCGAGAAGGCCTACGCCGACACCGAGGAGCGTGAGCAGCACGGCGAGGTAGGCGCGGTGGGCGTGGAGCGTCCCGCGGCTCGCACCGTCGGGCGGAAAAATCAGATAAGAAAGCTTCAAATCGGGTTCCCCTTCAAAAAGAATAACAGGATTATAACAGATTTTTCGGCAAAAACAACCGCCATTTCCCACCATTCCGCCAAATCTCAGCCAATGCGGGAAAAAAGCCCGCCGAAACAGGGGTGAGGGTATTGCATTTTCTTGGCAAAGCCTTTATAATTATACTAAATCTTCGTTATGCGGCCTAAAAATATTTTAGGCGATATGACGAAACAAAAGAAAGGGAGAACATCATGGAAAAGCTCTTTAAGCTCCAGGAGAACGGCACCACGGTAAAAACCGAGCTGCTCGCCGGTCTCACGACGTTCATGACGATGGCCTACATCATCGCCCTGAACCCCAACCTGCTGACCAACTTCGCGGTCGGCACCCCGCTGTGGAACGGTGTGTTCCTGGCGACCTGCATCGCCTCCGCCATCGGCACCATCTGCATGGCTTTCATGGCCAACAAGCCCTTCGTCATGGCGCCCGGCATGGGCCTGAACAGCTTCTTTGCCGTGGTCGTGGCCAACATCGCCGTCATCAACAACTGCGAGTATGAGTCCGCGTTCCAGGCCGGTCTGGTCATCATCCTCGTCGAGGGCATCGTGTTCCTCGTGCTCACCGTGCTCAAGGTCCGTGAGAAGATCGTCGAGGCCATTCCTCTCGGCGTCCGCTACGGCATCGCCCCCGCCATCGGCCTGATGCTGATGAACATCGGTCTTGGCTCCAACGTCGGCATCTATGCCGAGGGCAACGGCTTCACCAGCCCCTTCTACATCATGCGCGACTTCTTCGGCGCCCTGACCCCCAGCATCATCAAGGGCAGCATGGGCGACGTCGGCTATCACACCATGGTCCTCACCGCCATCACCGCCTTCCTCGGCGTGTTCATGATGGTCGTTCTCGCCAAGAAGGGCATCAAGGCCGCCGTTCTGCTCGGTATGCTCTTCTCCTCCGTGCTCTACTGGGCCGGCAGCTTCCTGTTCCTCGGCGTGAATCCGTTCGCCAGCCTTGAGACCGCGAGCTTCGTGCCCCCCTTCGCCGACATGGTCTCCACCACCCTCTTCAAGTTTGACTTCGCCGGCTTTGTGAACATCGGCTGGTTCACCGCCATCACCCTGATCATCACCTTCTGCATGATCGATATGTTCGACACCATCGGCACCCTCGTCGGCACGGCCTCCCGCGCCGGCATGGTCGATCAGGACGGCAACATGCCCAAGATGAAGGAAGCCCTGCTCTCCGACGCCATCGGCACCGTCGCGGGCGCTGCCACCGGTACCTCCACCGTCACCACTTTCATCGAGTCCGCTTCCGGCGTTGAGGCCGGCGGCCGCACCGGTCTGACCGCGCTGACCGCTGCCGTTCTCTTCCTCGCCTGCATGTTCCTCGCCCCCATCGCCGCCATCATCCCCGGCGCTGCGACCTCCGCCGCGCTCATCTACGTCGGCGTGCTGATGCTTCAGGGCCTCAAGAACGTCAACTTCGACGATATGGATCAGATGCTGCCGGTGTCCATCATGCTCATCGGTATGCCCGTGTCCGGCTCCATCGGCCACGCCATCGGTCTGGGCCTGATCTCCTACACCGTGGTCAAGGTCTTCTCCGGCAAGGCCAAGGACGTCAGCGTTCTGACCTATGTCATCTCCCTCCTCTTCCTCATCAAGTTCTTCGCGGTGGTGTAAGACCTATCCAACAGCATAAGAAAGAGCGCCCGGGCGGGCGCTCTTTTCTTTTGGCTTTATTCCTTGTAGAAATCCGTGCCGTCCTCAATGACGATGGGCAGGCCGTTGTGGTAGACGGGGATGGTCTCGAACTTGAAGCGGCTGATGCGGTGCTTATGGTCGATCTGCTCTTTTATGGCGGGATCGGCGACGCCCTTGCGGACGTATTCGTTCACCGCGTGGTAGGAAAAGCCGAGGTTGTCCTCGTCGGTCTTGCCGGTCAGACCATCGGACGGGGGCTTGATGAGGAAGCGCTCGGGCAGGCCCAGCGCACGGCCGATGGCGATGACCTCCTCGGTGGTGTACATCCCGATGGGCGAGAACGCGCCCGCGCTATCGCCGTAGATGGTGCAGTAGCCGACCCAGTCCTCGGAGAGGTTGGAGGTGTTGACCACGATGCCCGCGTCCACGCTCTGAGCGATGGCGTACAGCGTCGCCATGCGGATGCGGGAGGGAAGGTTGACGGTGGTCTGGCGGCTGGCCTCGATGCCGAGGCGCGCCATCTCGCCCAGAATGCCGTTCGTGCCGCCGTGGATGTTGAAGGTGTAGTGCTTGATGCCGAGGAAGTCCACGATGCCGTTGGAGTAATCGATGTCGGGCTGGACGCCGTCCGGCATGAGAACGCCGACCACGTTCTCGCGGCCATACGCCTCGACGCACAGCGCGGCGATCACCGAGCTGTCCTTGCCGCCGGAGATGCCGACGACGGCGGTTTTGCCGCCGCAGTTTTTCATCTGCGCGCGCATCCAGTCGAGCAGGGCAGGAATGTGGTCCGCGGCCTTGAAATCCTTGAGATCGTACATAGCTTGCGCTCCTTTTTTGAAATTTGCTGTCATTGTAGCGCAAAAAAGCGTGGATTGCAATGGAGGGAGCGCAGAAATTCGCATTTCGCCTGCCTTTTCCGCGCACAGATATGACAAAATCAGTCGATCAGGGCGCGCAGCTCGTCGAGCGAGAGCGCCGGCTGGAGGGCAAGACCGACACCGAAGCCGACGATGCGGGCAAGCTGCTCGGCGCGGGCGTCGATGTCGCGCGGCGTGACCATGACGTTCCCGTGTCCGCGGAGGGCGGCGGGATCGGGGAGGTCTGCCCCGGCCTCGTCTAAAAGGTCGAGCGCGAGCGTGGCGGCGTCCACCACGGTGGGGACGCCGACGGCGAGGACAGGAACGCCGAGCGTCTCGCGCGTGAGGGCGCGGCGGCGGTTGCCGACGCCCGAGCCGGGGACGATGCCGGCATCCGCGAGCTGGACGGTGGCGCAGACGCGCCCGAGGCTCTGCGACGCCAGCGCGTCGATGGCAACGACAAGCTCGGGGCGCACGGTCTCCACCGCGCCGCGCACGAGCTCGGCGGCCTCCAGTCCCGTTGTGCCGAGGACGCCGGGCGTCAGCACGCTGACGTCCGCGAGCGCACCGAAGGCGGCGCAGCCCTTCAGGTGGCGCGTGGCGGGCACATGATCGGCAGCGCGTGGACCGATGACGTCAGGCGTCATGGCGCGGTTGCCGAGTCCGACCACGAGGGCGGTATCGACCGCATGGCCGAGGAGGGCGCGCAGCTCATCGCGGAGCGCGAGCGACGCGCGCTCCGTGTACGCGGGGTCCTCGGGGGAAAGGGCGCGCAGGTCAAGCGTGACGTAGGTCCCGCGCGGCTTGCCGAGGGCGCGTGAGGCCGCCTCGCTCTCCACCGTTACCGTGGTCACGGCGCAGCCGCGGCGCGTCCGCTCGGTGAGTGACAGTCCATCGACCCCGCCGTCTTTTCCTGCCGCGCGGAACAGCGCGTGCGCCTCCAGCGCCAAGTCCGTCCGCCGTGCGTTCATAAAACCGCCTGCCTTCCACAAAATCTGGTATATTGCTCTCATTATGTCCCCTAAATTTTGAAGCATACAAAAAAGTGGAGAAAATCTGAAAAAAGTGCTTGCAATTCCTCGAAAACTTTGCTAAAATACCATTCTGCACGGTGGATTTTTTGTGTTCGCCGTCAAATCCCAACCGGAGGAGGTGTTTGGTTTGCCGAATATTAAGTCTGCCAAGAAGCGCGTCCAGCTCGCGGAGGTGCGTAACGCCCGCAACAAGGCTGACAAGTCCGCACTGAAGACCGCACTCAAGAAGTTCGAGGCGGCTGCCGCTGAAGGCAATCGCACCGAGGCCGAGGGTGCTTACAAGGTCGCAGTGAAGATCGTGGACAAGTCTGCCGCGAAGGGTCTGCTGCACAAGAACAACGCAGCTCACAAGAAGAGTGCTCTGACCACCAAGCTCAACAGCATTGGCTGATCGAACCAAACAGCGAGAGACGTCCGTGAGGACGTCTCTTTTTTGTCTGCCGATAAAAAGGCTGCTTTGAAGCCGCTTATTTACAATTTGTTCACACGGTTTTCAATCTTTAGCCATAAATCGTTGGTATCTTGATACTTGCAAAGGGGTTACGTGATCCCCGATGTGATTTTCTCCCTCCTAAAAATACACACAACACACAGCCAAAGGCCCCCGTCGAAGGACGGGGGCTTTTGGCGTCCTATGGGGCGGGAGCTCCGATGTGCGCGGCGGGGTGGTGAGGAGTTTGGCGAAAGCAAAAAAATGGTAAAAATCCGGAACCTTTTGCGGTTTTTTTCGTCTGTATCAAAAGAGAGCCAATTTTTTATAGGGAGGAACCGCCATGAGAAAATACACTGCTTTGATTCTTGCGTTGGCCGCTGCGTTGGGGCTGACCGGCTGCTCCGCGGCTGACGGAGAAAACAGCCCCGTCATTTTAGAAAAGCCGCCGGCCCTGACGGTGGTGTGCGGTCAGGCGGAAATGGACGCGCTGCCGGGCTCTTATTCCTGGCAGCTGGAAAACGCGGACGGGACGACCACCAATATCATAGCCGACGGCACACACCCGCTGGATCACCGGGGCCTCTTATCGCCGCTGGAAACGACAGAGGCGACTGCCACATTGCGCTTTTCGGAAGAACCGGATTCCATTGTAGATATTCGGTGCTGGAGTGATGAACATTGGTCGGAGCCTGCCGCGGACAGCGAAGCCGTTTCCGTCAACGGAAGCACAATGGAGCTCAAGTCCGGCGGGTATATCTATGAGATCGCGGCACAATGGGACATGAAGGACGGTTATGGCGGCACAGCGCGCTATTCCGTCTATATCCGGGCCGCATAAGACTCCCAAGAGGCTCCCTCCGAAAAGGAGGGAGCCTCTTGCTATGCCGGAGATCCTGCCAAACCGGCGAGGAGTCCGGCGGACGAGCGCCTGTCGGCATAAGGGCGGATGGGACGGAGCTGGAACGCGGGTTGCGTTTGCGCGCAGGGCATGGTAAAATCAGGGAAAGAGCCGCAGGACGCGGCAAAGAGAAACACACAACGCGCGGACAAATGAGGGAAATAGGCTATGAAACGAAGAATTTTGGCGCTGCTTGCGGCGCTGTGCCTGCTCGCGGGCTGCGCGGGCAAAACGGAGCCGGACGCGCCGGTCGTTGATCCCGCGCCGCCGACGGTCGACCCGACGCCGGTCACGCCGGCGGAGCCGAGTGAGGCCGAGCAGGCCGAGGCGCGGCTGCGCGAGCGCATCGCGGGCATGACGATTGAGGAAAAGGTCGGGCAGATGTTCTTTGTCCGCTGTCCCGAAACGGGTGCAGCGGAGGACATGGCCGCCTACCACCTCGGGGGGCTGCTGCTCTTCGGGCGGGACTATAAGGACGCGGACGGCGGCTGGCTGAGCGCGGAGGAGCTGACGGCAAAGCTCGAGAGCTATCAGGCCGCAGCGGAGCTTCCGCTCTTCATCGGCAGCGACGAGGAGGGCGGCACGGTAACGCGCGCGAGCTGGAACCCGAAGCTCTTCGCGCAGCCGCTGCCCTCGCCGCAGGAACTGTATGCCGCACGCGGCATGGACAGTCTTGCGGCGGAGACGCTGGACTATAACGAGCGGCTTCTGGCGCTCGGCATCAATGTAAATCTTGCGCCGGTGTGCGACGTATCCACCGACGCGGGCGACTTCATCTACGCGCGCTCGTTCGGCATGGACGCCGCAGCGACGAGCGAATTTGTGACGGCGGCGGTCGGCGCGATCCGGGACGCGGGGGTGGCGGCGGTCCTCAAGCATTTCCCCGGCTATGGGAACAACGCGGACACGCACACGGGCGTCGCCATCGACAAGCGGCCGTATGAGACGTTTGAACAGAGCGACTTTCTGCCCTTTCAGGCAGGCATCGCGGCGGGCGCGCCGTTCGTGCTCGTGAGCCACAACGTGGTGGAGTGCATGGACGCTGCGCTGCCGGCGTCCCTCTCCCCCGCCGTGCATGAGGTGCTGCGGGAGACGCTTGGCTTCGACGGCATCGTGATCACGGACGATCTGGCGATGGACGCGGTGAAGCAGTACGCGAACGGCGAGGCTGCGGTGCTGGCGGTGCTCGCGGGGAACGATATGCTCATCACGAGCGACTACCAAAACGACATTCCCGCCGTGCTCGCGGCGGTGGCGGACGGGAGCATCGCGGAGAGCGACATCGACGCGCATGTGCTCCGCATCCTGCGCTATAAGCAGGCGCAGGGCTGGATCGCGTGAGAATTTTTTGGGATTTTGGAACCAAACGGCGGTTTTTTGCGTCATAACAGGCAGAGGTCCTGTTTTTGGAAGAGACGGGACACGAGAAGAAAGGAGCAAAGGAAATGAAAAAGTCTCTGCGAACCGGTATTCTGCTGCTGCTGGCCATGGTACTGCTGACGGTGTCGGCTCTTGCCGACACGGGTCCGAAGCCGAAGCTGACGGTGAAGGTGGAAAACGCGCCGGAGGAGCTCTATTACCTTGACCTTCTGGCTGAGGGAGAATACGAGCACGAGGGCGACAGTGACTTCAGCAGTCTGAGCGACGAGGAGCGCGCCGCGCTGGACGCGGACATGCTCGCGGCGCTGCGCGCCGCTGTGCCGGAGGGCTGGCACGCCTGCACCGCGCAGGGGACGAACGGCCCGCCGATCTGGGGCGATCTCGTCGGCGAGGACGCGGGAAACGGCACACAGCTGCACACCTTCGGCTACGTCGGCGTGCCGGACGATTACCGCATCCTCATCGTGACGAAGAGCGGCGAGAGTTGGGTGTCCGATGTGCTGCACCGCGCGACGCTGCAATCCTCCGTTACAGTGGACTGGGCGGCGAAGACCGCCGCCGCGCCGAGCGCGGGCATGGCCTACGCGCTGCAATTTCTCTGTATGCTGATCCCGACGCTGCTCATCGAGGGCGCGCTGCTGCTTCTCTATGGCTACCGCAGCCGCCGGAGCCGGCGGGTATTCCTGCTCGTCAACCTTGTGACACAGGGCGCGTTCGCGGTCTATCTTGCCGTGATAGTGCTCAATCATGGTGTGAGCGGGTGGTCGCTGCTGTTCTATCTCCCCGTTGAGGTCGTCATCACAGTGGTCGAGAGCCTGCTCTACCGCCGGCTGCTGACGGAGAAGGGCAAGGGACGGGCGACGGGCTATGCCATCGTCGCGAATGTGTGCTCTGCGACGGTGGGGCTGCTGCTCATTGACCCGCTGTGGCGGTTCATCGTCAGCATTTCTTAGAAACTAATTTGCGCTCCGCACGGGCGCGGAAACGAAAGGAAATTTTTTCATGGAGACCGAAAAGCTATACTATGCCGACCCCTTTTTGACGGAGTTTGACGCGAAGGTGCTCGCGTGCGAGGCGGTCAAGGACGGCTTCGCCGTCGTGCTCGACCGGACGGCGTTCTATCCCGAGGGAGGCGGACAGCCGTATGACACCGGTGTGCTCGGCGGCGCCGAGGTGCTGGAGGTCCACGAAAGGGCGGGCATCATCACGCACAAATGCGCCGCTCCCCTGCCCGTCGGCGCGTCCGTACACGGGAAGCTCGATTGGGCGCGGCGCTTCGACCACATGCAGCAGCACTCCGGCGAGCACATCTGCTCGGGGCTGATCTGCGCGCGCTACGGCTGCGACAACGTGGGCTTCCACATGGGCGCGGAAAGCGTGACCATTGACTTCAACGTCGACATTCCGTGGGAGGAGCTGCTGGAGCTCGAGGCGGCGGCGAACCGGTACATCTACGAGGACCACGCCATCGACATTCAACTCCACCGCGGCGCGGAGCTGGACGCGATCGACTACCGCAGCAAAAAGCCGCTCGAGGGCGACGTGCGCATCGTGACCTTCCCCGGCGCGGACTGCTGCGCGTGCTGCGGCACGCACGTCAGCCGGAGCGGACAGGTCGGCATCGTGAAGTTCCTCTCCGTGCAGAGGTTCCGCGAGGGCGTGCGCATCGAGCTGCTGTGCGGCGCGCGGGCGTACCGCTATCTCTCCGCCTGCTGGGCGCAGGACGTCGCGGCCGCGCAGGCGCTCTCCGTCAAGCCGACAGCCGCAGCCGCGGCGGTCGAGCGGGTGCTGGGCGAGCTCGGCGCGCTCAGGCTGCGCTGCGCGAAGTTAGAGGAGAGCGTGTTCGCGGGCGTCGCGGCGCGGTACGCGGGCAGCGGCGACGTGCTGCTCTTCGAGGACGAGCTGGGCGGCGACAGCGTGCGCAGGCTCTGCGACGCGGTGGCGGAGACCTGCGGCGGGCGCTGCGCGGTGTTCGCGGGCGCGGGCAGCGCATGGAAATACGCCATCGGACAGCGCGGCGGCGATCTGCGCGCGCTGACAAAGGAGCTGAACGCGGCGCTCTCGGGGCGCGGCGGCGGCAAGCCGGAGTTCGTGCAGGGCAGCGTCGGCGCGGAGCGCGGCGCCATCGAAGCGTTCTTTGCGGAAAAGTGACTTGACAAGCGCGCGGCGGCGTGCTATGCTACGCACAACAAAAGGCTGTGAGAAAGAAGCCTTTTCCCCTTGACGCAGCAGAGAGAGGACGGTCGGTGCGAGTCCCCGCGGCAGGGAAAGGGCGGCGCTTTTGAGCCGTGCGGCGGAAATGCCGCGCCGGTCCCCGCCGTTATCGGGAATGAAGTGCCCCGCCTCCAACGGGGAATTCAGGTGGAACCACGGACAATGCTTTGTTCGCCCTGAGCCGAATACCGGCTCAGGGCGTTTTTGCTGCGCAAAAACGCAAGGATTTGAGCCGCGTCCCTCGCCGCCAACGCGGCAATCGGGGCGCATGGCGTCAAAATTGCGTACACGCAATTTTGAAAACGCTCCGGGCCACCAAACAAAAAGGAGAAGAAACCATGAAAAACACCGAAAAGACGATGGACAAGATCGTTGCCCTGTGCAAGAACCGCGGCTTTGTGTTCCCCGGCAGCGAGATCTACGGCGGCCTTGCCAACACCTGGGACTACGGCCCGCTCGGCGCGGAGCTGAAGAAGAACATCAAGAACGCCTGGTGGAAGAAGTTCGTGCAGGAGAATCCCTACAACGTCGGCCTCGACGCGGCGATCCTGATGAATCCCCAGACCTGGGTGGCGAGCGGCCATCTGAGCGGCTTTTCCGATCCTCTGATGGACTGCCGCGAGTGCCACGAGCGCTTCCGCGCGGATAAGCTCATCGAGGACTGGTGCGCGGAGAACAGCTTCGAGCTGAGTAAGCCCATCGACGCCTTCTCCCAGAGCGAGATGAAGGACTTTGTTGAGGAGCACAACATCCCCTGCCCCACCTGCGGCAAGCACAACTTTACCGACATCCGCCAGTTTAACCTGATGTTCAAGACCTTCCAGGGCGTGACCGAGGACGCGAAGAACACCGTGTATCTGCGTCCCGAGACGGCGCAGGGCATCTTCGTCAACTTCAATAACGTCCAGCGCACGACACGCAAGAAGCTGCCGTTCGGCATCGGTCAGATCGGCAAGAGCTTCCGCAACGAGATCACCCCGGGCAACTTCATCTTCCGCGTGCGTGAGTTCGAGCAGATGGAGCTGGAGTTCTTCTGCAAGCCCGGCACCGACCTTGAGTGGTTCCAGTATTGGCGCACATTCTGCCACAACTGGCTGCTGTCCATCGGTCTGAAGGACGAGAATCTGCGTCTGCGCGACCACGATCCCGAGGAGCTGTGCTTCTACTCCAAGGCGACGACGGACTTCGAGTTCCTGTTCCCGTTCGGCTGGGGCGAGCTGTGGGGCGTCGCCGACCGCACGGACTATGACCTGACGCAGCACTCCAACACCAGCGGCGAAAAGCTGGTCTACCGCGAGGGCGAGGGCAAGGACATGGTGGAGTATATCCCCTACGTCATCGAGCCGAGCCTCGGCGTGGAGCGCAGCGTGCTCGCCGTGCTGTGCGACGCCTACGACGAGGAGGTCGTCGGGCAGGACAAGAAGGGCAACGACGATGTGCGCGTCGTGCTGCACTTCCATCCCGCGCTCGCGCCGTTCAAGGCCGCGATCCTGCCGCTGAGCAAGAAGGAGGTCCTCACCGGCCCCGCGCAGGAGCTGTACGCCGAGCTGAGCAAGGAGTTCATGGTCGACTACGACGAGACCGGCTCCATCGGCAAGCGCTATCGCCGCGAGGACGAGATCGGCACGCCGTACTGCATCACCTTTGACTTCGAGACCGTCGGCGACGAGAACACGCCCGCCGACCACTGCGTGACCGTGCGTGAGCGCGACACGATGCAGCAGGTGCGTATGCCCATCAGCGAGGTCAAGGCGTATCTGCGCGAGAAATGCGCGTTCTGAAATCATCCCGCCGCACTTTGCGGCGCACATAACCAAAGGGGGTATTCTCTGCCGTAGAGAATGCCCCCTTTTGCCGCGCGGTTTTATTTGAATTTTCGGCTCTCGGCGACGGCGAGCTCGTCGCAGCGGTTGTTGTATTCGTTCTCCGCGTGCCCCTTGACCCAGTGGTAGCGGACGTCGTTCGCGGCAATGAGCGGCAGCAGCTGCTCCCAGAGGTCCACGTTCAGCGCAGGCTTCTTGTCGCTCTTGACCCAGCCCTTTTTCTGCCAGCCGTAGACCCAGCCCTTGCTCAGCGCGTCGATGACGTACTTGGAATCCGAGTACAGCTCGACCTCGCACGGCTCCTTCAAAAGGCGCAGAGCCTCGATGACGGCGGTGAGCTCCATGCGGTTGTTGGTGGTCTGCGCCTCGCCGCCGGAGAGTTCGCGCTCGTGCGCCCCGTATTTGAGCACCGCACCCCAGCCCCCGGGACCGGGGTTGCCGCTGCACGCGCCGTCGGTATAGATGGTGACATTTTTCATCTTGTTCCTCCGTTTGTGCCTCTCCCTACAGCGATTTAATCTGTGCCAAAGCAGGGTTAAAATTTCAATCAGCGGCCGATAATTCGGGTAATTTCGCGCCGATGCCGGCCCGTAACAGAATAATCGAAAGCTGAACTGCATCATGTGACACATAATATCAAGATAAATCGGAGCGGTCAGAATCGCAAGTAAAATTTTCATAATACCATCTCTCAAGTGGTATTATGACATGATAAAAGCTAAAATACAATCTTAAAGGTTGTATTTACCATATTGTGAGTTGTCAACAAGCGTAAAAATCATGGGTAGAATATTCGTGAGGTGAACCCTGATGGATATTCGACACTATAACGATTGGGTACAGATCGGCCTGAATATATTGCACTACCGCAAGGAACAGCGGCTGACGCAGGAGCAGCTTGCCGAAATGTGCGGTGAGGGAGTCAGCCGCAACCACATTCAGCGCGTGGAGAACGCGACCGCGGGGTGCAGCGTAGACCTGCTCATCGACATCGCCAAGGCCCTGAACATTCCGCTCTGCAAGCTCTTTGAGTTTAAGGAATAATGCCTGTGGCTCCGCTGCGGAACCATAGCCCATCTCCGTAGCCCCGCTGCAGAGCGGCAGCGGCCGCAAGAAGATCGTCAAATCGAAAGCCGCAACAAGAAACGGTACGCACTCCTTTGCGCAGCGCGTGCAGTGATTTTATAGAAAAGCTTCCAATGGCAGGTCAAGGACGCATTCCTTGCGCTCTCTTGGAGTTTCAAAGGGGGTATTCTCTACGGTAGAGAATACCCCCTTTGTTATGCTCTCTTCACCGATGGCTGTGCTGCGCCTTGACGCGCGCGACACGCTGGGCGTACTCCTCGCGGTCGAGGATGCCGGCCTCGTAGAGGACCTTCAGGCTCTCAAGACGGCCCTCGCAGCTGTCGACGCCGACGGCGTGGACGCGCAGGGAGTCCGCCTGCTGGCGGCGGGCCTCCGCCCAGCGCTTCTCGCTGTGACGGCGCTCGGCGGCGTTGCGGCGCGCCTGCTCCGCTTCGATATCGCGCCCGCTCGGGCGGCGCGGGCTCTTTTTGAGGGCATTGACGGCGCTGTTGAGCTTGTCGGACACCTCGCCGCCGGCGGCAGACTGACGGAGCCTTTCCGCCCATTCCTCCGCGGTGGGGCCGACATTCTGGGTGCGCTTCTTTCTGCCCTCTCCCTCATTCTTTGCGGCGAGCTTGCCAAAGAATATGACAGCGGCAATGATGAGAAACAAAAGATCCATGAATTTTCCTCCTTACAGGTCGCTTAGAATGTCGCGGCGCTTGGTCTCGTACTCCTCCCCGGTGATGAGGCCGCGGTCGTAGAGGCTGCGCAGCTCGGTCAGGCGCGCTTCCGCGTCGGAGCGCGGGGCGGCGCGGCGGTCGTCCGGCTCGTCGTCCGTGATCTCGTAGCCGCCCATTTTGGCCTTGCCTGCGGCAATCAGAAAATTATAAACGCCCATGCCGAAGGCCAGCAGGCACCAAAGGGCCTTGAAGCCTGTAAAGACCGGGTCGAAGCCCGACGGAAGGGCAAACAGGCCGAAGCAGCCCATAGCAAAGCAGACGATGCCGCCGAAAATACTCTCGCCCTTTGTGGGCTTACGGGTGATGCGCCGTCTTCTCATATCATATCTCCCTTTCTGTGTTTCGAGGTTTTATGGCAGCTTCCCTTTTCGCCGCATTCTCCCTCTCTGCGTTCTATCCACAGTATCGCAGAAAAGTGAGGAAAAGTCCAGTATATTAAAGTTGCGCCGGAGCATTCCGACGCAACTTTTCTTTTACATGGGGCTTATTCGTCCGCGTTTTCCACAGGGGTGGGGAACTCCGCCGTCTCCGGCGCGGGGGCTTCCTCATGCTCGACGAGGGCCATGGAGATGACCTGATCGCCCTCCTCCTTAAAGCGCATGACGATGACGCCCTGCGTGGCGCGGCCCGTGGTGCGGATGTCCGCGACGGGGGTTCGGATCAAAATGCCCGCGCGGGTGACGAGGAGCAGGTCCTCGCTGCCGTCCACGACCTTGACGCCCACGACGCCGCCGGTCTTTTCGGTGACCATATAGTTCTTGATGCCGAGGCCGCCGCGGTTGGTGATGCGGTATTCCTCGACCGGCGTCTTCTTGCCGAAGCCGTTCTCGGTGATGGAAAGGACCTGCTTGCCCGCCTGTGCGCGGGCGGCGCCGACGACGTAGTCGCCCTCGCGCAGACGGATGCCGCGCACGCCGACGGCGGTGCGGCCCATGGCGCGGACGTCGGTCTCGTCAAAGACGCAGGCCATGCCGTCGTGCGTGGCGATGAGGATACGCTGGCTGCCGTCCGTCTCGCGGACCGCCACAAGCTCGTCGCCCTCGTCAAGGCTCAGGGCGCGGATGCCGTTGCTGCGCAGGTTCTTGAGCGTTTCAACGGGCAGACGCTTGACCGTGCCGTTGCGTGTGACCATGGTGAGGTAGAGCTTTTCGTCGCCCTTTTCGCGGAAGTGGAGCATGGCCTGCACGCGCTCTCCGGTCTCGACCTGGATGATGTTGACGATGTTCGTGCCCTTGGCGGCCTTGCCGCTCTCGGGGATCTGATAGCCCTTCTTGCGGTAGACCTTGCCGGTGTCGGTGAAGAAGAGGATATAGTCGTGCGTGGAGGCGGTGAACACGTCCACGACGGTGTCCTCCTCGCGGGTGGTGATGCCCTTCTTGCCCATGCCGCCCTTGCCCTGCGCGGCATACTCGCTCACGCCGGTGCGTTTGATGTAGCCGTTCTGCGTGAGGGTGAAGACGCACTGCTCTTCCTCGATGAGATCCTCAATGTCGATCTCGTCCTCGACGTCCTGGATTTCGGTCTTGCGCTCGTCGCCGTACTTGTCGCGAATTTCGATCAGCTCGTCCTTGAGGACGCCCTTGAGCATCGTTTCGTTGGAAAGAAGCTCAACGAAGTAGGCGATCTTCTTTTCCAGCTCGTCATACTCGTTCTGGAGCTTTTCGCGGTCGAGGCCTTGCAGGGCCTTGAGGCGCATATCGAGAATGGCCTGCGCCTGAATGTCGGAGAGCGAAAAGCGCGCCATGAGCTTTTCCTTGGCGTCGTCATAGCTGGTGCGAATGATATGGATGACCTCGTCGATATTGTCCTGCGCGATGAGGAGTCCTTGCAGCAGATGCTCGCGCTCGCGCGCCTTCTTGAGGTCGTACTGCGTGCGGCGGGTGATGACCTGCTCCTGATAGGCGAGGTATTCATCGAGAATGTGGCGCAGGGAGAGGATCTTCGGCTGCTTCTGGTTATTGACCAGCGCAAGCATATTGATGGCGAAGCTGGTCTGGAGCTGCGTCTGCGTGAACAGGCGGTTCAAAACGACCTGCGGGTTCGCGTCGCGCTTGAGCTCGATGACGATACGCATACCGGTGCGGTCGGTCTCGTCACGGATGTCGGAGATGCCCTCCAGCTTCTTGTCGTTGACCTGATCAGCCATGCTCTTGATGAGCATACGCTTGTTGACCTGATAGGGCAGCTCCGTGACGATGATGCGCACGCGGTCCTTGCCGAAGTCCTCAAACTCCGTGCGGGCGCGGAGCACGATCTTGCCGCGCCCGGTGGCATAGGCGGCGCGGATGCCCGCGCGGCCCATGATGATGCCCTTCGTCGGGAAGTCGGGGCCGGTGACGTGCTGCATGAGGTCCGAGAGCGTAGCCTCGGGATCGTCGAGCACGCAGATGCAGGCGTTGATGACCTCGGTGAGGTTGTGGGGCGGGATATTGGTCGCCATGCCGACGGCGATGCCCGAGGAGCCGTTGACGAGCAGGTTTGGGAAGCGGCTGGGGAGCACGCGCGGCTCCTTGCGGGACTCGTCGAAGTTGGGGTCCCAATCGACGGTGTCCTTATCAATGTCGCGCAGCATCTCGTTGGCGAGCTTGGACATACGCGCCTCGGTGTAACGGTAGGCCGCCGGGGGGTCGCCATCGACCGAGCCGAAGTTGCCGTGGCCGTCGACGAGCATATAGCGCATGGAGAAGTCCTGCGCGAGACGGACGAGGGCGTCGTAGACCGACGCGTCGCCGTGGGGGTGATAGCGTCCGAGCACGTCGCCCACGCAGGTGGCGGATTTTTTGAAGGGCTTGTCGCTTGTCAGACCGTCCTCATACATGGCGTAGAGGATGCGGCGGTGGACGGGCTTGAGACCGTCGCGCACGTCGGGCAGAGCGCGGCCGACGATGACGGACATGGCGTACTCGATGTAGGAGGACGTCATTTCATGCACGAGCTCGCTCGTGACGATCTTCTGCTCGGGGAAGCGGATGTCCTCGGGCTTGTAATCTGCGTTTTTGTGAGCCATTTTGAAGGTGTCCTCCTTTCTCAGAAGTCAAGATTGACGGCGTACTGCGCGTTCTTCTCAATGAACTCCTTGCGCGGCTCGACCTTTTCGCCCATGAGGACGGTGAAGGTCTCGTCGGCGAGGATGGCGTCCTCGAGCGTGATGCGGCGCAAGGTACGCTTTTCGGGGTCCATGGTGGTCTCCCACAGCTCGTGGGCATCCATCTCGCCGAGGCCCTTGAATCGGGAGATATCGACCTTGGCGTTCGGATTGTCGCCGCGCAGCTCGGCGGAGTATTTGTCGCGCTCCTCCTCTGAAAAGGCGAGGCGCGTCGTTTTGCCGCGCACGAGCTTGAACAGCGGCGGCACGGCGGCGTAGACGTAGCCGTTTTCGATGAGCGGGCGCATATAGCGGAAGAAGAAGGTCAGCAGAAGCGTGCGGATGTGGGAGCCGTCCACATCGGCATCCGCCATGATGATGACCTTGTGGTAGCGGAGCTTGTTGACGTCGAAATCCTCGCCCAGTCCCGCGCCGAGCGCGACGATGACGGGCTGGAGCTTGTCGTTGCCGTAAATTTTATCGGCGCGGACCTTTTCGACGTTGAGCATCTTGCCCCAGAGGGGCAGGATCGCCTGGAAGCGGGAGTCACGGCCCTGCGTGGCGGAGCCGCCCGCGCTGTCGCCCTCGACGATGTAGATCTCGGTCAGCTCGGGGTTATTTTCGTTGCAGTCGCGCAGCTTATCCGGCATCGCCGCGCCGCCGAGGGCGCTCTTGCGGCGGATGGATTCGCGCGCCTTGCGCGCGGCCTCGCGCGCGCGGTTTGCCATCATCGCCTTATCTAAAATGGTACGGGCGACGACGGGGTTCTCATCGAGGAACTGCATGAGCTTATCCGAGACGATGGCATCGACCAGCGTGCGCATGGAGGCGTTGCCGAGCTTGGCCTTGGTCTGGCCCTCGAACTGCGCGTCGGTGAGCTTGACGGAAATGACGGCGGTGAGACCCTCGCGGCAGTCCTCGCCGGAGACCTTGTCGCCCTCCTTGATCAAGCCGACCTTGAGACCGTAAGCGTTGAGCACGCGCGTGAGCGCGGCCTTGAAGCCGGTCTCGTGCATACCGCCCTCGGGGGTGTGGACGTTGTTGGCAAAGGAGAGGATGTTTTCCTGATAGCCGTCGTTGTATTGGAGGGCGACCTCGGCGTAGGAGTCGCCCTTGGTGCCGCTCATATAAATGACGCCGGAGTGCAGCGCGTCCTTGGACCTATTGAGGAAGGTGACAAACTCGCGGATACCTCCCTCGTAGCACATTTCGTCGCTCTGCTCCTGCCCCTCGCGCAGGTCGATGGTGCGGATGCGCAGGCCCGCGTTGAGGAAGGCCTCCTCGCGCATACGGGTGTGGAGGGTATCGTAGGAGTAGACCGTATCCTCGAACATTTCGGGGTCGGGCTTAAAGGTGACGGTGGTGCCGGTGCGGTCGGTGGTACCGACGACGGTCATCTCCTGCGTGATGTGGCCGCGGGAGAATTTCATCTCGTGGATCTTGCCGTCCTTATGCACTTGCACGGTCAGCCATTCGGACAGCGCGTTGACAACGCTCGCGCCGACGCCGTGCAGGCCGCCGGAGACCTTATAGCCCCCGCCGCCGAACTTGCCGCCCGCGTGCAGGACGGTAAAGACGACCTCGAGCGCGGGACGTCCGGTCTGCGCCTGAATGTCCACGGGGATGCCGCGGCCGTTATCGATGACGGTGATGGTGTTGTCGGGATTGATCTGCACGGTGATGTCCGTGCAGTAGCCCGCGAGGGCTTCGTCGATGGAGTTATCGACGATCTCATAGACGAGGTGGTGCAGGCCGCTCGTGGAGGTCGAGCCGATGTACATGCCCGGGCGCTTGCGCACCGCTTCCAGTCCCTCAAGGACCTGGATCTCCGAGGCATTGTAATCGTTGTTGGCGTCGACCGCCGTGGACTGCAGAAGTTCGTTGTCTGCCATGGGGTTCTCCTTTCGGTACAGGGTACGAAGAACCGGGCCGGAACGGCTTCCGACACGTTTCTTCGCACCTTGTATAGTATTTTCGGATGGGAAGGCCGCTTACATCGCGGCCTGTCTTTTCTTCTTTGCAAGAAGGTACACGCCATACACGAGCGCTTCACTCAGCACGCACAGAAACACAATGCCTGTGAGCGGCGCGAAATAGAGCGTCGCATCCTCGCCGTGGAGCTGCCAGAGCACCTCGCACGCGAGCCAGCAAAGCGTCGTTACCTTTAATTTTTTTTGGAAGCGCCATTTGTCGCTCTCCTCCGTTTTCAGCCACCATGCGGAAAATACCGTCAGCAGCGCGAAAAGACCGAGTGCGAGGGGCATCACCCACCGTTCGTCGTGGGGAAGGGAAAAGGGACTTAGCAGCATAGACAGGGCAATCGGGGTCTTCATGTCGGTTCCTCCATTCTCCTCTGTAGTGTTTGGCTCGAAAGCTCGGAGAGATAGACGATCTGGGGGTGGTAGGGGTGGTCGCAGACGAGGAAGGATTTGGGGAGGTCGTCGCAGACCTCGAGCACCGTGCCCTCCTGCTGCGCGCGGTCCAAAAAGGCGCGGGTGAGCTTGGACTGCGAGGTGATCTCAAGATCAAAGATGCCGATGATGCGCCGCTCGGCGAGCATCTGATTGCGGCCGATGTGCAGGTACATTTCAGACCACCCTTCCGTTTTCAACGTGGAGGACCTTGCCGCCGAGCATGGATTCCAGCCGGTCCTCCTCGCAGCAGGTGATGAAGACCTGGCCGCCGGAGATGCGGTTCAAGACAAATTCCTGCCGGCGGGGGTCCAGCTCGGAGAGCACATCATCGAGCAGAAGGACGGGCGAAAAGCCGGTCAGCTCGCGGAAAATGTCGCGCTCGGCGAGCTTAAGGGAGAGCGCCGCGGTGCGGGTCTGACCCTGCGAGGAGTAGGCACGGGCGGCGGCGCCGCCAATGGAGACCTCAATATCGTCCTTATGGGGTCCGGAGAGACACAGGCGTGAGGCAAGCTCGGCGTGGTAATGGTCGCGCTGGTGCGCCATGAGCTGGTCAAAGACCGTCTCCTGCGGCGCCATCGGATCGGCGACGGTGCCGACGGTCCTGTACGCGAGCGTCAGTTCCTCCCGCCCGCCGGAGCATTCGCGGTGGGCGCTCGCGGCATAATCCGCGAGGAGCTTACAGAAGCGGGCGCGGTAATAGATGAGCACCGCGCCGCACTGCGCCATGCGGAGGTTGAAGTCGGGAAGCGCGTCGAGCAGCGATGGGTGCTCCTCCGCGTCGCGGAGGATGCGCGTTTTGTGGTCGTAGAGGCGGTTATACTCGCTCAGCGCCGCGTCGTAGCGCGGGCGGAGTTGGGAGAGCGAGAGATCCATGAAGCGCCGCCTTGCCGCGGCGCCGTCGCGGATGAGCAGGAGATCGTCGGGGCAGAAATAGACGGTATTCAGCACGCCCGAGAGGTCGCCCGCACGCTTGCAGGGGACCTGATTGACGCTCATTTTCCGTCGCTTGCCGCGGGGCAGCTCGATCTCCACCGTAAAGTCACGGCCGCGGGAAAAGACGCTGCCGGTGAGCCTTGCCGCGTCGGCGTCAAAGGAGATCATCTCCTTCTCCGTGCGGGCGCGGGGCGACTTGGCGCAGGAGAGGTAGACGGCAGCCTCGAGCAGGTTCGTCTTGCCCTGCGCGTTTTCGCCGACAATGACGTTGACCGAGGGATCGAAGGTCACGCTCTGGTGCGCGTAGTTGCGGAAATGCTCCAGCGTGATGGCGTCAAGTCGCATATTCGACGGTGAGCTCCCGGCCCTCGAAGGAAACCACGTCGCCCGGGCGGAGCTTTTTGCCGCGCATGGTGCAGACCTCGCCGTTGACGGTGACCTCCTCATTCAGAATGCGCAGCTTGGCCTCGCCGCCGGTGGAGACGAGATCCGCAAGCTTCATCAAGTCCTGCAGCTTGATGTACTCGGTGGTGATGGGAAGAACGGTCATAGTGGGACCTCTTTTCTTTTATTGTGCCTTGAGGCGGACGGGAAGGACCATATAGAGGAAGCTTTCTTCACCGTCGGTCGGGACGAGGATGGCGGGAGAAATGCCGGTGTTCAGCTCGAGCTTGAGCTCCTCGGCGGGAGCGAAGCGCAGCGCGTCCATGAGATAGCGGTTGTTGAAGCCGATCTCGAGACCCTGCCCGTCGCCGTCGATGCGGCAGACATCCTTGGCGTCGCCGTTGGCGGTCTTGGCGGAGAGGAGCACGCGGTCCTGCTCGAAGATGCATCGCACGGGGCTTTTGAGCTTTTCGGAGATGACGACGCTCACGCGATCCAGACTCTCGAGCATTGCCCTGGTATCCACGGTGACGGAGATGGGGTTGCGGCGCGGAATGGCGTTTTTATAGTCGAGAAATTCGCCCTCGAGGCGGCGGCAGATCAGCTCGGTCTCGCCCATTTCAAAGAGGATGTGGCGCTGGCCGAGGGTGATGGTCGCGAAGGCGTCGATGTCCTCGCAGATCTTCTCGACCTCGTTGAGCGCGGCGCCGGGTGCGACAAAGGAGAACGCGCCGCCCTCGATCCGCTCGAGCGGCTCACGGCGCAGGGCCAGACGGAAGCCGTCGACCGCGACGACGGTCAGACCGTTGTCGCCGATCTCAAAAAGCTCTCCCATGTGGACGGGACGGGCCTCGTTCGTGGAGACGGCGAAGGAGGTCTGTTGGATCATGGAGCGCAGCGTTTTTTCCGGCAGGGAGACAGAATACTTTTCCTCGACCTCCGGCAGCTCCGGAAAATCGGCGGCGGAGAGGGCGAGGATGTCAAAGTCGGCATCGCCGCAGGACAGATGGACCATGAGCTTTTCGTCGGACGAGAAGGTGATCATATCGTCGGGCATCCGGCGGATGATGTCGCCGAACAATCGCGCGGAGAGGACCAGCTCGCCGCCCTCCTTCTCCTCGACGGGAAAGCGGGTGCGGATGCCGGTCTGCATATTGTAGCCGGAAACAGTCAGCACGCCGTCTCCGCACTGGAGCAGAAGCCCCTCGAGCGCGGGAATGGAGCTTTTCGCGGCGACTGCGCGGGAGGTAGTGTTGATGGCGTTTTGAAGAAGGAGCTTCTCGCAGGAAAATTTCATAATGCGATCCCTTTCTTGAAAAAAGAATAGAATATTTCGTCGTTTTCGTAGTAGGGGAGAGAAATTGTGGAAAAGGGGAAGGAGGCTTAGAAAAATAAGGGTTTCTGGCTGTGAAAAACGGTGGGGAAATAAATTTTGAAAAATCGGGTTTTGTGGAAATAGGAGGTTATCCACAGAAGGCGCAGCCGGAAAGGTGTTAACTCAGGGGAAAACGTCACTTCTTGGAGTTGATGTTGATGGTGATGTCCTTGATGGTCTGGGCGAAGATCGGGTCGTTCTGGAGCTTCGTTTCGACCTGCTCAAGCGCGTGGAGGACAGTGGTGTGGTCGCGTCCGCCGAACTCGCGGCCGATGTCGGGCGTGGAGAGGTTTGTCATGCGGCGGACGAGGTACATGGCGGCTTGACGGGCGGTAACGGCCTCGCGGCTGCGGGAAGGTCCCTTGACCACCGCTTCGTCGATGCCGAAAAAGCGCGAGACCTCGTCGATGATGGAGGCGGCGGTGGGAATGTACTCGTTGGATTTGCGAAGCATATCGCGCACGGCGCGGTTGGCGCTCTCCTCGTCCATCTCCTTGCCAATCAGGTCGCGGTAGGCAAGGATCTTGTTCATCGCGCCCTCCAGTTGGCGAACGTTGCTGGAGACATTCTCGGCGATGTACTTGGCAATGTCGTCGTCAATGACGCTGCCCCACTGGGCCGCCTTGTTTTTGACGATGGCAAGGCGCGTTTCAAAATCGGGCGGCTGCACGTCGACGAGCAGGCCCCACTCAAAGCGGGTCTGCAGACGGTCGTCGAGCAGCTGCATTTCCCTGGGCGAGCGGTCGGAGGTGAGGACGATCTGGCGCTTGGACTCGTAGAGGGTGTTAAAGGTATGGAAGAACTCCTCCTGCGTCTGCTTGCGGCCGGCGATGAACTGCACGTCGTCCATCAGCAGGAGGTCCGCGTCGCGGTACTTGCTGCGGAACTCGACGTTCTTGCCGGTGCGGATGGCCTCGACCAGCTCGTTGGTGAAATCGTCGCCCTTGATGTAGACGATCTTGGCGTTGGGCGTTTTGGTGCGGATTTCGTGCGCGATGGCGTAGATCAAGTGCGTCTTGCCAAGGCCGGAGTCGCCGTAGATGAAAAGCGGGTTGTAGTGCTCCGCCGGCGCGTCCGCGACCGCGCGGGCCGCGGCGTAGGCGAGCTTGTTGCTGTCGCCCACGACGAAGGTATCAAAGGTAAATTCGCCGGACTCCAAAAGAGACGTCGGTTTTTTGGGCTTCTCTTGACCGAAAGCGTCGCGCTCGGCGGCGGAGAGGAGCTTCACGTCGAAATCGGCGGAGAAGATCTCCTTCAGTGCCGCCTTGAGGTTCGGCAGGAAGAGGGATTCGATTGTCCCGCGCTTGAAGTCGTTGGGGCAGCAGAGGTAAAAGGTCATATCGCGGATGGCGACCGCCTCCACCTCGTCAAACCAGGTGGAGATGGCCGTTTCGGCCAAACCGCCGGCGTGCAGGCGCTCGAGCACGACCTGCCAGACGTCAGCTACAGAGTTCAAAGAAAACGCTCCTTTCGTGGGCGGGAATGAAGGCGCGGCCCGCTGTGGAGCAGCGCATAATATCACCTCTTTATTATACCATAGACGGAGGAAAAAAGCAACTGCATTTTATATTTAGATAATGTAAGATGAGACGCGAAGAGGGCGGTTTGCGGTCGGAAAAGCGGGAGACCACAAGATTTTGTGGCTTGACAGGGTAGGATGCATCTTATATAATATCTTCTGCGTTGCGTTGACCGCGACGCAGAAAAATGGCTACTGCGGGGGCGGGCGACCGCCGCCGTCGAGTAAGAGCGGCCATTGGCCGCCGGCAAATATTTTCAGGAGGTGTAACGCAATGGCTACTTCTCGTACCTATCAGCCCAAGAAGCTTCAGCGCTCCAAGGAACACGGCTTCCGCAAGAGAATGGCAACCGCCAACGGCCGCAAGGTCCTGGCCCGCCGCCGCGCAAGAGGCCGCGCCCGTCTGACCCATTGAGGGAGCCAAAGGCGCATCGCATATAGATAGACCGAGGGACGGACGATGGGAAAGATCGCCGTCCCTTAGAGGCTATCGTCCGAAAACGCCGGAGGGGCGGAAAAGGACGGATGCAGGAGAGAAGCAATGAAGCGAACGACGACCGTTAAGGAGAATTACGAGTTCCGCCGGATCTACGCCAAGGGGCGGTCCGGCGTTTCGCCGTACCTTGTGGTCTATATTCGACCGAACCGGCGGGGGCATAACCGCCTCGGCGTGACGGTGAGCACAAAGCTCGGACACGCTGTGGTACGCAACCGCGTCCGCCGCCGTCTGCGGGAAATTTTCCGGCTCAATCAAGGCGGGCTCGCGCAGGGGTATGATATGATCCTCGTCGCGCGCACGCGCGCGGTGGGGGCGGAATACCGCGAGCTCGAGCGCGCGTTTTTGAACGTGTGCGGAAAGCTCGGACTGCGGGAGAAGAAGCCGTGAAGCGATTTCTTCTCGCGCTCGTGCGCTTTTACCGGAAAAGTATCTCTCCCCTGCGTCCCCCCTGCTGCCGCTTCATCCCCACCTGCTCGCAGTACGCGCTCGAGGCCATCGAGAAGTACGGCGCGCTCAAGGGGAGCTGGCTGGCGTTCAAACGAATTATGCGGTGCCATCCGTTCTACCGGGGCGGAAAGATCTACGACCCCGTTCCCTGAGGGGGAACACCAAAAAACACGGAGGACACAAAAATGTTTGCAACGATCGGATACTATATCTGTATCCCCTTCGCATGGCTGCTCCGCGCGCTCTATGAGCTGACAGGCTCCTACGGCTGGGCGCTGGTGCTCTTTACCGTGGTCATCAAGCTGATCATGCTGCCCTTCCAGATGAAATCGAAGAAGAGCATGATGCGCATGAGCCGCTTCCAGCCCATGATCAAAGAGATCCAGACCCGCTATAAGAACAATCAGGTCAAGATGAACGAGGAGCTGCAGAGGCTCTACGCGGAGGAAGGCGTCAACCCCATGAGCGGCTGCCTGTGGAGCTTCCTGCCCTTCCCCATCCTCATTGCCCTGTATTCCATCATCCGTCAGCCCATCACGCGCTTCATGATGCTCACGACCACGGCCATGCAGGGCGTGATCGACGCGGTGAGAGAGGCGGGCTTTGACCTCACCGCCATTGCCATGACGGCGAACGACGGCGCCGTGACCGTGAAGGACGGTCTGACGCAGCTGCAGCCCTACGGCCAGATCACGCTTGTGAAGGCCGCGCAGGAGCTTGGCGTCGCCCTGCCCGAGGGCTGGATCCACATGGACTTCAGCTTCCTCGGCATGGATCTCACCATGATCCCCAGTGACGTCATCGGTCAGATCGGGACCGGCGGCTGGGCCGTCATCGGCGTGCTGCTCATCCCCATCGTTTCCGGTGCGCTGAGCTTCTGGCAGTCCAAGGTCTCCATGGCCGGCAACCCCTCGGCCGCAGACCCCAATGACCCCACCGCGCGCTCGAGCCGCATGATGATGTGGATGATGCCCATCATGTCCCTCTGGATCGGCTTTACCCTGCCCGCCTCCCTCGGCGTGTACTGGATCGCGAACAGCGTTCTGATGCTCGTGCAGGAGAAGACGCTCAACAAGTATTTCAAGAAGAGCATGGCCGCGGAGGACGAGGCGCGTGAGAAGGCCCGCATGGAGGACCGTCTCCGCCGCATGGAGGAGGCCCGCGTCGCCCAGCAGCAGCGCGAGGCTGAAAAGAAGAGCCTGAAGGAAAAGCAGAAGGCCGCGCAGGCCGCCAAGGCGGCCAAGGCCGAAAAGGCCAGGAAGGCCACCACCGAGAACGGCCGCATCGGAGACCGTCCGTACGCGAGAGGCCGTTCGTTCAACGCCGACCACTACGGCGAATAACGAAAAGGAGCTTGTCTTAGATGATCAAGTTTATTGATATGACGGGCAAGACCGAGGACGAGGCCATCCGCCGCGCACTCGCGCAGCTCGGCATGGAGCGCGACGACGTTTCCGTGGAGATCCTCGAGCGTGCGAAGTCCGGCTTCCTCGGCATCGGCGGCTCGCCCGCAACGGTCCGCGTCAGCTATGACGACGGTCAGCCGGAGCCGAAGCCGGAGCCGGTCAAGCCCGAACCCAAAAGCGCCGCGCCCAAGGCGGAGAAGAAGCCCGTCTACTGCGCCGAGGTGCTGCAGAAGGAAGTGCGCGCCAAGGAAAAGCAGGAGCGTGAGGCCAAGCGCAGCGAGCGCAGGGCCGAGCCGAAGACCGAGAAGGCTCCGCGCGAGTCGGTCGTGCTCGGCGAGGAGATCCGCGACGAGAAGAGCGAGCAGATCCGCACGTTCCTCTCCGGTCTGCTCGAGCACATGGACGCCAAGGCTGAGGTCAAGGTCTATGAGGTCGAGAAGAACCGCTACAAGGTCATTTTAGAGGGCGAAAAGCTCGGCGCACTCATCGGCCGCCGCGGTGAAACGCTCGACGCCATTCAGCAGCTGACGAACTATTCCATCAACCGCGGCGGCGAGAGCAAGCGTGCCCGTGTGCAGATCGACGCCGAGAACTACCGCGAAAAGCGCGAGGAGAGCCTGGAGCGTCTTGCGCAGAAGGTCGCGGGCAAGGTGGTCAAGTACCGCCGCAACGTGACGCTCGAGCCGATGAACGCCTACGAGCGCCATGTGATCCACACGGCGCTGCAGGACACGCAGTACATCACGACTTTCTCCATCGGCACGGAGCCGAACCGCCGCGTGGTGGTCTCCTACGACCGCACGAAGCAGTAAAGAACAGGAAAAAGAAAGATGCCATACGGCATCTTTCTTTTTTTCAAGGGCGAAGCTCTGCTATGATGGAGCGGAGAAATAAAATGGGAGGAAGATCCTCATGAAGCTGGTATCGTGGAACGTGAACGGCCTGCGGGCCTGCCTGAACAAGGGCTTTCTGGATTTTGTGGCGCTCGCGGACGCGGATGTGATCTGTTTGCAGGAAACGAAGCTGCAGCCGCATCAGGTGAGCTTCGAGCTGCCGGGCTATCGGATGTATTTCAACAGCGCGGACAAGGCCGGCTACTCCGGCACGGCGGTGTTTACGAGAAAGGAGCCGCTGAACGTCACCTACGATTTTGGCGACGACGAGCACCGGCACGAGGGGCGCGTCATCACGGCGGAGTACGAGGACTTCTACCTCGTGTGCTGCTATACGCCGAACGCGCAGGACGAGCTGAGGCGTCTCCCCTACCGGATGCGGTGGGAGGACGATCTGCGGGAATACCTCTGCGGGCTGGATCAGACGAAGCCCGTGGTGTACTGCGGCGACCTGAACGTGGCGCACGAGGAGATCGACCTGAAGAACCCAAAGACGAACCACTTCAACCCCGGCTTTTCCGACGAGGAGCGCGGGAAAATGACCGAGCTGCTGGCGGCGGGCTTTGTGGATTCGTTCCGCGCGCTCTGGCCGGACCGCGCCGACGCCTATTCGTGGTGGAGCTACCGCGCGGCGTCGCGGGCGCGGAACGTGGGGTGGAGGATCGACTATTTCATTGTGTCCGAGCGGCTGCGCGGGCGAATCAAGAAGGCGGAAATCTGGAGCGAGATCATGGGCAGCGACCACTGCCCCGTGATGCTGGAGCTGGAATGAACGGAAAAGGCGGACGTCCACGGGCGTCCGCCTTTTGTGCTGCCGCCGAATTTCAGAGCGGAACGAACATTTGTTTGAAAAAGAGCTTGTGCTATGCGGTGGAATGTGGTACAATAATATACTTCAAAAACGACGCGGAGAGGGTGAGAGCATGAGCGTACATGAGGGGCACCGACAGAGAAAAAAGGAGCAGTTCCGCGAGCATGGGCTGGACGCTTTTGCCGACCATGAGGCGTTGGAACTGCTGCTCTATTACGCCATTCCGCGGCAGGACACGAACCCCATCGCGCACCGTCTGCTCGAGCGCTTCGGCTCGCTCGAGGGCGTGTTTTCCGCGCCGGCCTATGAGCTGCAGAAAGTCGAGGGCGTGGGCGAGAACGCCGCGACGCTCATTCGGTTGATTTTCCCGCTCTGCCGCCGCGTGCGCACGAGCGGCGGCAGGCATGAGGTCATTTTCAACACGCGCGAGAATATCGGCGCGTATTTCATCGAGCTGTTCCTCGGCGAGCGGCGGGAGGTCTTTTACGAGGCTTGTCTGGACGCGAAGGGCAAGCTGCTCGCCTGCTTCCGTCTGGCGGAGGGCAGCGCGGATCAAGTGACGATCAACATGCGCACCGTGGTGGAGAACGCGCTCAACGCCAACGCGAGTTTGGTGGTGCTGTCGCATAACCATCCGAGCGGCGTGGCGCTGCCGAGCAAGGAGGATAACCAAACGACCTTACAGATCAAGCGGGCGCTTGCGGACATCGGCGTACAGCTGGTGGACCATGTGATCGTCGCGGACGGGGACTTTGTGTGCCTGCGCGACAACGGACTTTTGGATTGAGGAGGCAGACCATGGAATTCAAGCTCCATGCGCCCTTTCAGGCGACCGGCGACCAGCCGGAGGCCATTGCCGCGCTTGCACGCGGCGTTGAATTGGGACTGGACGAGCAGGTGCTGCTCGGCGTGACCGGCTCGGGCAAGACGTTCACGATGGCGAGCGTGATCGAAAAGGTCCAGCGTCCCACGCTGGTGCTGGCACACAACAAAACGCTCGCCGCGCAGCTGTGCGCGGAGTTCAAGGAGTTTTTTCCCGAGAACGCGGTGGAATACTTCGTCAGTTACTACGACTACTACCAGCCCGAGGCGTATATCCCGCATACAGACACCTACATCGCCAAGGACGCCTCGACGAACGAGGAGATCGACCGCCTGCGCCTGAGCGCGACCTGCGCGCTGCTTGAGCGGCGGGACGTGATCGTGGTCTCGTCCGTGAGCTGCATCTACGGCCTCGGCGAGCCGGACGACTTCGCCAAGCTGATGATCTCGCTGCGCCCGGGACAGACGATGGAGCGCGACGAGCTGCTGCGCCGTTTGGTGGAGGACCGCTACGAGCGCAACGACGTGGCCTTTGAGCGCAACCGCTTCCGCGTGCGCGGCGACGCGGTGGACATCTACCCCGCCTATTGGCGCGACCGCGCGGTGCGCGTGGAGTTCTTCGGCGACGAGATCGACGCCATCCGCGAGTTCCAGCCCGTGACCGGCGTGGTGACGAAGACCCTGCAGCACACGGTCATCTATCCCGCGTCGCACTATGTGACGACCAAGGACAAGATGGAGCGCGCCATCGAGGAGATCGAGCGCGAGCTGGAGGTACGGGAGAAGTTCTTCACCGACAACGGGCAGGCGGTGGAGGCGCAGCGCATCCACCAGCGGACGAGGTACGATATTGAGATGATGCGCGAGCTGGGCTACTGCACGGGCATCGAGAACTATTCGCGCGTCATTTCCGCGCGGCCCGAGGGGTCCGCGCCCATGACGCTGCTCGACTACTTCCCCAAGGACTTTCTGCTCTTTGTGGACGAGAGCCATGTGACGCTGCCGCAGGTGCGGGCGATGTACAACGGCGACCGTGCGCGCAAGGACGCGCTGGTGCAGTACGGCTTCCGCCTGCCCTGCGCGTACGACAACCGCCCGCTCAGGTTTGAGGAATTTGAACAGCGTGTGCATCAGCGCATTTACGTCTCTGCGACGCCGGGCGACTATGAGCGCCAGCGCGCGGGGCAGATTGTGGAGCAGGTCATCCGCCCGACGGGGCTGCTCGATCCGCGCGTGGAGGTGCGTCCCGTCACGGGACAGATTGACGACCTTGTGGGCGAGATCAACGCGCGCGCCGCGCGCAATGAGCGCGTGCTGGTGACGACGCTGACGAAGAAGATGGCGGAGGATCTGACGGAATATCTGCGCACGGTGGGCGTGCGCGTGCGCTATATGCACGCGGACGTGGAGACCATTGAGCGCATGGAGCTCATCCGCGACCTGCGGCTGGGCGAGTTCGACGTGCTCGTCGGCATCAACCTGCTGCGCGAGGGCCTCGACCTGCCGGAGGTGTCGCTCGTCGCCATCCTCGACGCGGATAAGGAGGGCTTTCTGCGCAGCGAGACGAGCCTTGTGCAGACCATCGGCCGCGCCGCGCGAAACGCGGACGGATTGGTCATTCTCTACGCCGACACGGTCACGCCGTCGATGAAGCGCGCCATGGACGAGACGGAGCGCCGCCGCGCCATTCAGGACAAATACAACAAGGAGCACGGCATCGTGCCGCAGACCATCCGCAAGGACGTGCGCGAGATCCTGGAGATCTCCAAGAAGGACGAGGACGGCGCGCGCCGGCGCGGCAAGCGCAAGCTCTCGGAGCGCGAGCGGGACGAGGAGATCCGCAAGCTCGAAAAGCAGATGCAGGAGGCGAGCCGGATGCTCGAGTTCGAGTATGCCGCCGTGCTGCGCGACCGCATCATCGAGCTGCGCAAGGAACAAAAATAAAGAGAGAACGAGCCATGAAAAAATACCTTCCCTATCTGAATATCCTCGGCGCGGCGTTCTGCTGGGGCTGCATCGGGCTGTTCAACCGCCTTCTGATGCGCGCGGGCATGGGCGCGGCGAACATCGTCGTCATCCGCAATTTCGGCGGGCTCGTGCTGCTGACGCTCATTTTTGCGCTGACGGACCGGAGCGTATTTCATGTGGAACCGAGGCATCTGCCCATCTTTTTCGGCACGGGCGTGGTGAGCATGGTCTTTTTTACGCTGTGCTACTTCAAGTGTCAGGAGCTGTGCTCGCTGGCGGTGAGCGCCATTCTGCTCTACACCGCGCCGGCGATGGTCGTGCTGATGAGCGCGGCGGTGTTCCGCGAGAAGATCACGAAACGAAAAATTCTGGCGCTCGCGTTGGCGCTGCTCGGCTGCTCGTTTGTGACGGGCGTGTGGAGCGGAGACGCGAACGTGACGGCGGCGGGCGTGCTGTTCGGACTGGGCGCGGGCTTCCTTTACGCGCTCTATTCCATCTTCGCGCCGTTCGGCCTGCGGCACTACACGCCGTTCACCGTGGTGTACTGGACGTTCGTGTTCGGCGGGCTCGGCTCGCTCTTCCTGCTCGATGCGGGTGAGATGCGCGCGGTGTTCGCGGACGGGAGAATGGTCCTCGTCGCGCTGGGGCTGATCGTCATCTCGACGGTGCTGCCGTATCTGCTGTATACGAACGGCCTTGCCAAGGTCGAGAGCGGCAAGGCGAGCATTCTGGCGAGTCTGGAGCCGGTGGTCGCGTCGTTCGTGGGTATTCTCGCCTTCGGCGAGCCGGTGAGCTTGGCGGTATTTCTGGGGCTGGGGTGCATCCTCGCCTGCGTGTATGTATTGAGGTGAACGAAGATGGCAAAGAATAAGGAAGAAAAGACAAATGTGATGCGCGTACTCGAACAGAAGAAGATCGCTTATACCGCGCACAGCTATCCGCACGAGGAGGGCGTGGCGGTGGACGGCGTGACCGTCGCGAAAAGCATGGGCTTTGATTCCGCGCAGGTCTTTAAGACGCTGGTGGCGCGGGGCGCGAGCGGGCAATACTATGTGTTCGACGTGCCGGTGGCGGAGAGCCTTGACCTCAAGAAGGCGGCGAAGGCCGTGGGCGAGAAGAGCATCGAGATGCTCCACCAGAAGGAGCTGCTGCCGCTCACGGGCTACGTTCACGGCGGCTGTTCGCCGGTGGGCATGAAGAAACTGTTCCCGACGGTTTTCCACCGAGCGGTGGAAAACCTGCCGACGGTCATCGTGTCCGCGGGGAAGATCGGCTATCAAGTGGAGGTCAAGCCCGCCGACTTGATGGGACTGGTGCGCGCGGAGACGGCGGACATCATCGTGGAGTAAGGAACAAAAAAGTTTGGGAAAAGCACAATTTATATTGCTTTATTCAAGGATTGACATTAAAAAATGATTTGTGTATGCTATGACCGAAAACCGGTTTTGACACGAATAAACAGGAGCAAAAGGTAAACTATGCAGGAAAATATCATTGTCAAGGGCGCGCGGGAGAATAATCTCAAGAACATTGATGTGAGCATCCCGCGCGACAAGCTGACCGTTATCACGGGCCTGTCCGGCAGCGGCAAGAGCTCGCTGGCGTTCGACACCATCTATGCCGAGGGACAGAGGCGGTATGTGGAAAGCCTGTCGTCCTACGCGAGGATGTTTCTTGGGCAGAAGGAAAAGCCCGATGTGGACTACATCGACGGACTCTCCCCCGCCATCTCCATTGATCAGAAAACGACCTCGCAGAATCCGCGCTCGACGGTGGGCACGGTGACGGAGATCTATGACTATCTGCGCCTTCTCTGGGCGCGGGTCGGCACGCCGCACTGCCCGAACTGCGGAAAAGAGATCCGTCAGCAGACCATCGACCAGATCGTGGATCAGGTGATGGCGTTGGGCGAGGGCACGCGCATTCAGGTGATGGCGCCGGTCATCCGCGGGAAGAAGGGCGAATACGCCAAAATTTTCGAGGACGCGCGAAAGTCCGGCTATGTCCGCGTGCGCGTGGACGGGAGCATGTACGACCTGAGCGAGGAGATCAAGCTCGAAAAGAACATCAAGCACAGCATCGAGGTCGTGGTGGACCGCCTGATCCTGAAGCCCGATGTGGTGCATCGCCTGAGCGATTCGGCGGAGACTGCTGCGGCGCTCTCGGGCGGACTGGTGCTCATCAACGTGCTCAATCCCGAGCGGGATATCCTGTTCTCGCAGAACTACGCCTGCGAGGACTGCGGTGTGTCCATCGAGGAGCTGACGCCGCGGATGTTCTCGTTCAACAATCCCTTCGGCGCGTGTCCCGCCTGTACGGGCCTCGGCAGCCAGCTCAAGGTCGATCCGGAGCTGGTCATTCCGAATAAGACGCTCTCCATCCTCGACGGGGCCATCTGCGCGTCGGGATGGAACAATGTGCGCGGCGACGGCATTTCGAGGATGTACTTTGACGCATTGTCGAAGAAGTATCACTTCTCGCTGCGCGAGCCGGTGGAAAAGCTCCCGCCGGAGGTCATGGACGTCATCCTCTACGGCACAAAGGGCGAAAAACTGGAGCTGCACTACGATCAGCCGCGCGGCAAGGGCGTGCTGTACCAGCCGTTTGAGGGTATTGTCAACAACCTCGAACGCCGCTATCAGGAGACGCAGAGCGAGAGCGTGCGCGCGGAGCTGGAGGAGTGCATGAGCGAGTGCCCCTGCCCCGCGTGTCAGGGCCGCAGGCTGCGGCGTGAGTCGCTGGCGGTGACGGTCGGCGGTATGGATATCGACACGTTCACGCGCATGAGCGTGACGGAGGAGATCGCGTTTGTCGATTCCCTCACGCTCACCGAGCAGCAGCTGCGCATCGGCGAGCGCATTTTGAAGGAGATCAAAAACCGCCTCGGCTTTTTGCAGTCGGTCGGCCTGGACTATCTGACGCTTTCGCGCGCGAGCGCGACGCTCTCTGGCGGCGAGAGCCAGCGCATAAGATTGGCAACGCAGATCGGCAGCAGCCTGATGGGGGTGCTGTATATCCTCGACGAGCCGTCCATCGGACTGCACCAGCGCGACAACGACAAGCTGCTCGCGACGCTCAAGCGGCTGCGCGACCTCGGCAATACGCTCATTGTGGTCGAGCACGACGAGGACACAATGCGCGCGGCGGACTATATCGTGGACATCGGCCCGGGGGCGGGCGTCCACGGCGGGCGCGTCGTCGCGGCGGGCACGCCGGAGGAGGTCATGGCGAACGAGGCGAGCCTGACCGGTCAGTATCTGAGCGGGAAAAAGAAGATCGAAACACCGAAAACGCGCCGTGCGGGGAACGGCAAGCTGCTCACCGTGCGCGGGGCGCAGGAAAATAACCTCAAGAACATCGACGTGAGCGTTCCGCTCGGGACATTTACCTGCGTGACGGGTGTCTCCGGCAGCGGCAAAAGCTCGCTCGTCAACGAGATCATCTACAAAAAGCTGGGCGCGGACCTCAACCGCATGAAGGCGCACGCGGGAAAGCACCGCGCCATCGAGGGCGAGGAGAATCTGGACAAGGTCATCTGCATCGACCAGAGTCCCATCGGGCGCACGCCGCGCTCGAACCCCGCGACGTACACGAATTTGTTCAATGACATCCGCGATCTGTTTGCCTCCACGCCGGACGCGAAGGCGAGGGGCTACAATGCGGGGCGCTTTAGCTTCAACGTGCGCGGCGGGCGCTGCGAGGCCTGCGGCGGCGACGGTCAGCTCAAGATCGAGATGCACTTCCTGCCGGATATTTACGTTCCCTGCGAGGTGTGCAAGGGCAAGCGCTACAACCGCGAGACGCTGGAGGTCCACTATAAGGGCAGGAGCATTGCGGACGTGCTGGAAATGACGGTGGAGGAGGCGCTGGAGTTCTTCCGCGACCTGCCGAAGCTGGCAAACAAGCTCGAGACGCTGCGCGACGTGGGCTTGGGGTATATCAAGCTCGGACAGTCCTCCACCACGCTCTCGGGCGGTGAGGCGCAGCGCGTGAAGCTCGCGACCGAGCTATCGAAGCGCGCGACGGGGCGCACCATCTATATCCTCGACGAGCCGACCACCGGCCTGCACACGGACGATGTGCGAAAGCTCTTGGAGGTTTTGCAGAAGCTGACCGACGCGGGCAACACGGTGCTCGTCATCGAGCACAATCTGGACGTCATCAAGTCGGCGGACTATCTCATTGACCTCGGCCCAGAGGGCGGCAGCGGTGGCGGTACGCTCGTCGCCTGCGGCACGCCGGAGGAGGTCGCGTCGTGTGAGGCGTCCTACACGGGACGGTATTTGAAGAAGGTATTATAAGCGATCCCGCACCCTTTACGGCGGTTTTTCATAAGCTGGCGCGAGAGGGGTGGGAGTATGCAGCTTTTGCAGGACGGTGTGATCGCGGCGCTCGCCGCGGTGGGGCTGGCGACGATCGTATGGTTCACCGTTACGGCGCTGACGCATCCGCGCGAGCGGGTGCGCAGCGAGACGGCGGTGATCGTGCCCGCGCGGGGCGCGGCGGAGGCGCTGGAGCACACGGTGCGGACGCTCGAGAGCGAGCGCTACGCCGCGGGCGGCTTTTCGCGCATCATCATCGCGGACTGCGGCATGGACGAGGACGCGCAGCGCGTGGCGCAGCTGCTGTGCCGCGAGAGCTTTGATGTGACGGTCTGCCCGCAGGGCGACCTCGCGCGGCAGTTTGACTGAACGAAAGAGAATGGAGAGAGGGACATGGGAGAGCGCACGACGGTCATCGGTACGGTCCTCGCGGTCGTTTTCCAGAATGAGGAGAACGGCTATACGGTCGCGCGCATCGTCACGGACGACGGCGAGCCGGTGACGGTGGTAGGCTGCATCCCCTGCGCCGCGCCCGGCGAGGAGCTGATCCTGACCGGGCGCTACACGACGCATCCGCAGCACGGCGAGCAGTTCGCCGCCGACGAGGTGGAGCGGCATATGCCGACGGGCGAGACGGAGATCCTAAACTATCTCGCCTCCGGCGTGGTGCGCGGCATCGGGCCGGCGACGGCGCAGAAGCTGGTGGACCGCTTTGGCGCGGACACGCTCGACGTGCTCGACGGCGAGCCGGAAAAGCTCCGGACCATCAAGGGCATCACCGACAAGCGTGCGCGGGAGATCGCGGAGAGCTGGCGCGAGCTTGCGGGGCTGCGGCGCGTGCTGGACTTTCTCACCAAGTACGACCTGCCGGTGGGGCTTGCGATGCAGCTTTTCCGGCGCTACGGCGCGGACGCGATGGACGCGCTGCGGCGCAATCCGTATCTCCTCAGCGGCGAGGCGTTCGGCGTGGATTTTTCCATATCGGACGAGATCGCGCTGTCGATGGGCTTCTCGGGCGATTCCTCCTGCCGCACGGAGGCGGGGGTGCTCTTTGAGCTGAGCCACAACGAGCAGAGCGGCGGGCACGTGTTTCTGCCGCGGGAAAAGCTCGTGGCGGCGACGGCGCAGCTGCTCGACGGGGATACGGATACGGTGGAAAAGGCGCTCGACGATCTGCTCGAGCACGGAAGCGTCGTGCAGGAGCAGGTGGCGAACGTAGAGGGCTGCTATCTGCGGCGCTGTCACGAGGCGGAGACCTATGTGTGTACGCGCGTGTGCGCGATGCTTGCCGACAAGCCGGACAAGCTGCGCGGCGCGAAGAAGATCATTGACGAAATCGAGCGCGGGCAGGGCATCGAGTATGCGCCATTGCAGCGGCAGGCTGTGGAGTTGGCCGCGCAGGAGGAGCTGCTGATCCTAACCGGCGGACCGGGCACGGGCAAGACGACGAGCGTGCGCGGCATCGTGGCGCTCTTTGAGCGCATGGGGCTGGACGTGCTGCTCTGCGCGCCGACGGGGCGCGCCGCCAAGCGCATGGGCGAGCTGTGCGGCAAGGAGGCGCAGACCATCCACCGTCTGCTCGGTATGAGCTGGAACGAGCAGACGGGTGACGTGGCCTTTACGAAAAACGAAAAGGAGCCGCTGGAGGCGGACGCGGTGATCGTGGACGAGACCTCCATGGTCGATCTGGCGCTGATGCGCGCGCTGCTCGCGGCGCTGCGGCCCGGCTGCAGGCTGGTGCTGGTGGGCGACCCCGACCAGCTGCCGAGCGTCGGCGCGGGGAACGTGTTCGGCGATCTCATCCGCTCGGAGCGCGTTGCGACCGTAGCGCTCAAGGACATTTTCCGACAGGCGGAGCGCAGCGCCATCGTGCGCAGCGCGCATCTGGTGAACGAGGGGCAGCTGCCGGAGCTGCAGAATACCGCTGCGAGCGACTTCTTCTTCCTCCCCCGCCGCGACAGCGCGCGGCTGGTGGACACGGTGGTGGAGCTGTGCAGAACGAGGCTGCCCGAAAGGATGCACATTCCCGCCGAGAGCATTCAGGTGCTCACGGCGACGCGCAAGGGCGACACCGGCACGGCGGCGCTCAACCGCGCCCTGCAGGCGGCGCTGAATCCCGCAGGCGCGGGACGGCGCGAAAAACGCTTCGGCGATCTCGTGTTCCGCGAGGGCGACCGCGTGATGCAGACGCGCAACGACTACGATGTTTTGTGGGAGCGCGAGGACGGCACGGCGGGCGCGGGCATCTTCAACGGCGACGTGGGGAAGATCCTGCAGATCGACCCGAGCGGCGAGCTCATCTCTATTGCCTTTGACGACCGCGTGGCGACCTACACGGCGGATATGCTCGCGGAGCTGGACATGGCCTACGCCATGACCGTACATAAGGCGCAGGGCAGCGAGTACCGCGCGGTGATCTTCGTCAGCGCGCCGGCCGCGCCGGGGCTGATGGTGCGCGGGGTGCTCTACACCGCCATCACGCGGGCGCGGGAGCTGCTGATCCTCGTCGGGGACGACGTGAGCCTTGGGAAAATGGCGGCTAACGATCGCCGCGCGCGCCGCTACAGCGGTCTGCGCTGGCGGCTCGGGAACGGAGGGACGGCATGAGCCTAAAGGAAAAGCTGCTCGACCTGTTCTTTCCGCCGCAGTGCGCGTTCTGCCGCCGGACGGGCGTGCATGGCGTGTGCGCGGACTGCGAGAGGTCGCTTCCCTACGCGAAGGTGCAGCTGTGCGAGGGTGTGGGCTTTGGGAAGTGCGCCTCTCCCCTGCTCTATGAGGATGCGGTGCGCGAGAGCCTGCTGCGCTTTAAATTCCACAGCGCGCAGAGCGCCGCCGAGGGCTATGGCGAGCTGCTCGCCCGCTGCGCGGCGGAAGAGCTGGGCGGCCGGTTCGACACGGTGACGTGGGTGCCGGTGAGTAAGAAGCGCGAACGCGAGCGCGGCTACGATCAGGCGTATCTGCTGGCGAGGGAGACGGCGAAGCGCTGGGGCATCGAGCCGGTACGTCTGCTGCGGAAAACAAGAAACAACGCCGCACAGTCCGGATTGTCCTCCGCCGCCGAGCGGCGGGGCAACGTGCTGGGCGTGTACGAGGCGGAAAACGCGGACAAGATCCGCGGCGCAAAAATTCTGCTCATCGACGATATTCTGACCACCGGTGCGACACTGGGTGAATGTGTGCGCGTGCTCAAGGAGGCCGGCGCGGCGGACGTGGTGTGCGCGACGCTCGCCCGCGCCGTGACGGAAAGGGAGACGAACGGCGCAAGGCGCGAGACACCGGTGTGATTTGGCACACGCCCCGCGGCACATAGATGCGGCAAAATCACACACAATGCTATTGCAAAACCGTTTTTCAGCCGCTATAATAGAAAAGCGAGCGAGATAAAATGCGGATATTTCCGCTGGAATACAAAGGAAAATGAGAGAGGTAGCATTATGTGTTCACTGGCAAAGGACATCGGTATCGACCTCGGTACCGCGTCGGTTCTGATCTATGTAAAGGACAAGGGCATCGTGCTCAACGAGCCGAGCGTGGTGGCCATTGATAAGGATACGGGCAAGCTGTTGAAGGTCGGCGCGGACGCGCAGGCCATGCTGGGCCGCACGCCCGGCAACATCGTCGCGATCCGCCCCCTGCGCGAGGGCGTGATCTCCGACTACGAGGTGACCGAGCGGATGCTCAAGGAGTTCATCCACAAGGTCATGGGCTTCCAGTTCTTCAAGCCGCGCATCATCATCTGCGTGCCCTCCGGCATCACCGAGGTCGAGGAGCGTGCGGTCATCGACGCGGGCATTCAGGCGGGCGCGCGCCGCGTGTACCTCATTGAGGAGCCGGTCGCGGCGGCCATCGGCGCGGGCATCGACATCACCCAGCCCGACGGTCACTTCATCATCGACATCGGCGGCGGCACGAGCGATATCGCGGTCATCTCCCTCTCCGGCGTGGTCGAGAGCGCGTCCATCAAGGTCGCGGGCGACCAGTTCAACGAGGCGGTCGTGAAGTATATGCGCCGCAAGCACAACCTGCTCATCGGTGAGCGCACGGCGGAGGAAATGAAGATGAGCATCGGCTGCGTCTTCCCGCCCGAGGAGGAAATGACGATGGAGATCAAGGGCCGCTGCCTGCTCACGGGTCTGCCCAAGCTCATCACCGTGACCTCCACCGAGATGATGGACGCCTTTGAGGAGCCGGTCGAGCGCATCATGGAGGCAGTGCATCAGGTCCTCGAACGCACGCCGCCCGAGCTGGTGGCGGATATCTCCAGCAACGGCATCGTGATGACCGGCGGCGGCAGCTTGATCCGCGGCTTTGATAAGCTGGTCACGGCGCGCACGGGCATCCACACGGTGGTGGCGGAGAACGCCATCCAGTGCGTCGCCGAGGGCACGGGCAAGAGCCTTGAGAGCGTCGGCGAGATGAAGGACGGCACGATGAACCTCTCCCGCCGCAAGCAGATCAACTGAACAGAGAACAAACGGGGCTTCGACCTGTTTCGAAGCCCCGTTCCTTTTACAAAGAAAGGGCGCAGCCATTTGGCTGCGCCCTTCTGCCTTATTTCTTTTCGATGACCTTGAGGACCTTTTCGTAGCACTCCTCGGCGAGCGGGATGGCGTGGGCGAGCATAGCTTCGCCCTTGCGGCAGCACTCGTCCGCGTACTCCTTGTCCTTGAGGGACGAGAGGTTGATGAGGACGTTGAGCCACGCGCTCTGCATGGCAGTCTTGAGCGTTAGGGCCGCGATGCCGAGGTCGCTCACGACATTCGGATTGGTCGTACCGACGAGCGTTGCGAGCAGGTCGATGGATTCCAGACAGACCTCCATCATCGTTAGGGGGACCTCCGTGCAGTTGCGGAAGCTCGCCTGCACCGCGCCGCGGCGAATGGCCTTCTGGGCGTCATTCTCCTTGGGCAGGGCGAGGGATTCGATGAGCACATCGAACACCTCGCTGTCGCGGTTCATCACGTCCACAAAGCGCTCCTTGAGCTCGTTGCCCTTGGCGATGGCGTCGAGGATGCGCTCACGGTCGCCCTCAAAGCCCTTTTTGGAGAGCGTGAGGCCGTTGACCATCATGGTCAGCGCGACGCCGATGCCGCCCGCAAGACCCGCGACCGCGCCGCCGCCGGGGGCGGGTGCGTCGGAGCCGACCGCGTTGATGAGCTCCGTGACCTTCATATCCGCAATTTTCATGGAAAGTCCCTCCTTAGGGGTATGTAAATTTTAAAACAGGCCCGTGATGCGGCCGTTTTCGTCCACGTCGATCTTTTCGGCGGACGGGACCTTGGGCAGACCCGGCATGGTCATGATGTCGCCGGTCTTGGCGACGAGGAAGCCCGCGCCGGCGTTGACCTTGAGGTCGCGCACGGTGATCTTGAAGCCGTGGGGCGCGCCGAGCTTGCCCGCATCGTCGGAGAAGGAGAACTGGGTCTTGGCCATGCAGATGGGCAGGTTATCAAAGCCGAGGTCGGTGAGCTGCTTGAGCTGCTTCTTCGCGGGGGCGGAGATGATGACGCCGTCGGCGTGATAGACCTTGGTGGCGATGGCGTTGAGCTTGGCCTCGATGCTGTCGTTCACGTCGTAGACGTACTGGAAGTGGTCGGGCTCCTCGCAGAGACGGACGACCTCCTCAGCGAGCGCCTTGCCGCCCTCGCCGCCCTTGGCCCAGACCTCGCTCAGGCGGACGTTGACGCCCAGCTCGCGGCACTTGCTCTCCACGAGGGAAAGCTCGGCGGCGGTGTCGGTCGGGAAGGCGTTGACGGCGACGACGCAGGGCAGGCCGTAGACGTTCTTGACGTTGTCAACGTGCTGGAGGAGGTTCGGCAGGCCCTTTTCGAGGGCTTCAAGGTTTTCATTGTTCAGCTCGGCCTTGGGCACGCCGCCGTGGTACTTGAGGGCGCGGACGGTGGCGACGATGACGACAGCGTTGGGATGGAAGCCCGCGGCGCGGCACTTGATGTCGAGGAACTTCTCGGCGCCGAGGTCGGCGGCGAAGCCTGCCTCGGTGACGGTGTAGTCGCTCAGGCGCATGGCCGTCTCGGTGGCCTGCAGGGAGTTGCAGCCGTGGGCGATGTTGGCGAACGGGCCGCCGTGAATAAAAGCGGGCGTACCCTCGAGGGTCTGGACAAGGTTGGGCTTGATGGCGTCCTTCAAGAGCGCGGCCATCGCGCCTTCGGCCTTGAGGTCGTGCGCGGTGACGGGCTGATCGTCGTAGGTGTAGGCGACGACCATCTTTGCAAGGCGCGCCTTGAGGTCGGCGAGGTCGGAGGACAGACACAGCACCGCCATGATCTCGCTGGCGACGGTAATCTCAAAGCCGTCCTCGCGCGGCACACCGCTAGCCTTGCCGCCGAGGCCGTCGATGATGTGGCGGAGCTGACGGTCGTTCATATCGACCGCGCGCTTCCAGACGATGCGGCGGGGGTCGATGTTCAGGGCGTTGCCCTGCTGGATGTGGTTGTCGAGCATGGCGGCGAGCAGGTTGTTCGCCGCGCCGATGGCGTGGAAGTCGCCGGTGAAGTGCAGGTTGATGTCCTCCATCGGGACGACCTGGGCGTAGCCGCCGCCCGCCGCGCCGCCCTTGACGCCGAACACGGGGCCGAGGGAGGGCTCACGCAGGCAGACCATGGTCTTCTTGCCGATCTTGTTGAGCGCGTCGGCCAGGCCGACGGAGGTGGTGGTCTTGCCCTCGCCCGCGGGCGTGGGGCTGATGGCGGTGACGAGGATCAGCTTCGCCTTGCGGGGCAGCTTGCGGATCTCGGTAAGGTCGAGCTTGGCCTTGTACTTGCCGTAAAGCTCGAGGTGCTGCTCGTCGATGCCGGCGGCAGCGGCGATCTCTGTAATGGGTCTCATTTCGTGCGCCTGAGCGATCTCAATATCGGTCATGTGAAGGTACCTCCTGATACAATATGTTGAAGAGTGCGGTTTTCCCGGTCGGATAACTTGTGAGTATTGTACCAAAATGCAGGAAGAAGGTAAACAACTTTCACGAGCCACTTTTTCGGTATCGGTTAAAAATTTTAAGCGTTCGGTCAGAGAGGGCTTACAGCGTGATGCACACGGACTCGTCGAGGGTGACGGGGCCACCGATGGCGGCGGAAACGACCGCGCCGTCGCGGCGCGCGACGCTTGCGCGGACGACGCCCGCAGGCTGGAGATAGTCCTGTTCAAAGAGACCGTCCGCAAGGCCTGCGCTCTCGGCAACGGCGCAGGCAATGGTGCCGCTGCCGCAGCTCCCCTCCCAGACGAGGGTGCCGGTGTCCACGACCTTGACGAGCGGCGTCATGCGGTGGCCGGAGCGGTCAAGGAAAATGACGCCGTAGGCGTCCAGCCCCTCGATGGCGGAAAACAGCGGCTCGGCGGTGCGGAAGAAGTCCTCGCTCGGCGCAGCGCCCTCGACCACGAGGTGGGCGATGCCGGCGAGGTCGACCAGCGTGCCCGCGCGGCCCTCGACCTCCGCCGCGCGCACGGCGCGCGGGAGCGGCATTTCGGCGCGGGCGGTACCCTGAGCAAGATCGACCGCGGCGGTGACGACGTGATCGCAGCCGCTGACGCGGAGCCTTACTTCGGAGAGACCGCCGCGCTGCTGTGCGACGTACATTGCATAGGCGCGGGTGGCGTTGCCGCAGAACTCGCCGCCCATCATCTCCATGCGGCCGTCGGTGTCCGCGTCCGCGGGGCAGGCAAAGCCGACCTGTTCGATCTTCATATCGGGCAGCCGGCGCATCAGCTCGGCGGCAAGTGCGGCGCGGCGCTCCTTTTCGATGGGATCGAGGACAAAAAGCGTGATGTTTCCGGCGGGATCGGCGCGCAGGACGTTGAGCTTCATAGAGATGCCTCCTTGCTTTTTTGTATGCCGCTTAAAAAAAGAAGGTGTAAAGTCTTGGAAAGACTTTACACCTTCTCGGGGAATGTGTCAACTCGGAAAATTACTCAAAGTCGGGGATATACTCCTTGACGATGTCGAGCAGCTCGCCGGAGCGGATCATCTTCTCCACCGCACGGATGTCGGGCCAGATCTCGCGGTCCACTTCGTAGAACGCGACTTCCTTGCGGACGTGCTGGTAGATGGCTTCGTGCAGCGGGGTGAGGCCTTGACCGTGGGTGTTCAAGCGGCGGCGGATGTCGATGGCCTGGCAGGCGGTCAGCAGCTCGTCGGCGAGGACGTCCTGCGTGTTCTGCAGGATCATCTTGGCCTTGCGGGCGGCGGTGGTGCCCATGGAGACGATGTCCTCCTGGTTGGCGGAGGAGGGGATGGAGTCCACGGAGGCGGGATGCGCGTAGACCTTGTTCTCGCTGACCATGGAGGCGGCGGCGTACTGGACGATCATAAAGCCGGAGTTGACGCCCGCCTGGGTGGTGAGGAAGGCGGTCAGGCCGTTGCTGAGCGCGGGGTTGACCATGCGCTCGGTGCGGCGCTCGGACGCGTCGGCGATCTCGCTGGCGGCGATGCCGAGGAAGTCGAACGGGAGAGCCATGGGCTCGCCGTGGAAGTTGCCGCCGGAGATGACGGCCTCGTCGTCGAGGAACATCAGCGGGTTATCGGTAACGGCGTTGAGCTCGATCTCGACCTTCTCACGGACGTACTCGAGCGCGTCGCGGCAGGCGCCGTGCAGCTGCGGGATGCAGCGCAGGGCGTAAGCGTCCTGCACGCGGTCGGACTGGCAGTTGTCCAGGATCTCGGAGCCGGCGAGCAGCTTGCGCATATTCGCGGCGACGAGCATCTGGCCCTTCTGGCCGCGCACCTGATGGATGCGGGGATCGAAGGCGTTGCGAAGGCCGGTCAGACCCTCCATGGACAGGGACGCGATCACGTCGCCGAGCTGGGCGGCGCAGATGGAATCGTACAGGGCCAGCGCGCCGACGGAGGTCATCGCGCAGGTGCCGTTGGTCATGCCGAGGCCTTCCTTGGACACGAGCGTGTCGAGGGTGGCAATGCCAGCCTTAGCCATCGCCTCCGCGCCGGTCATCTTCACGCCCTCATACATGGCCTCGCCCTTGCCGAGCATGGGCAGCGTCATGTGAGCGAGAGGTGCGAGGTCGCCGGAGGAGCCGAGGGAGCCCTTCTGGGGAACGACGGGGGTAACGCCCTTGTTGAGCATCTCGAGCAGCATCTCAACGAGGAGGGGACGCACGCCGGACACGCCGCCGCACAGGGCGTTGGCGCGCAGGAGCATCATGCCGCGCACGATCTCGTCGGCATAAGGCTCGCCGGCGGCGGTGCAGTGGCTGAGGATCAGGTTGGTGGAGAGCTGGTTGCTCATCTCCTTGGGGACGGCGACCTTCTGGAACTCACCGAAGCCGGTGGTGATGCCGTAGGCCACGCGGCCCTCGGCGGCGATCTTCTCGGCGAGCGCGCGGGACTTCTGCATCGCTTCGAGAGCGGAAGGGGCCAGCTCGACCGTGGCGTTGTAGCGCGCGATGGCGACAAAGGATTCAAGCGTCAGGCTGTGGCCGTCGACCACAACGTGCTTGATCGCGGTGGGATTCATGATCATGATAGTTGCCTCTTTTCTTAATAGTTGCCGAATGGCACGATCTCGATGCTGTGATGTGAGAAGATTTTTCCGGAGGCTGTGCTTCGATAGACGTCTGCCCATGACGTCCGGCGCACCTGCCGGTGAGTTGACTCAGCCAAAGGTGGTGTGGTTTGGTTGATGGCTTTAGGATAGCACAAATTTTGTGCAAAATCAATAGGAATTGCTGCTAATTTTTCTGCAATATTGTGCGGTATCACTATATTACGGCGCTGTGCTGCTGTGCTATCACAGACCGGACAGGAAAAGACGAAAATCGGCGGAGAAAAGAGACGGCTGCGGTGCGGGCGGAGCATAGAAAAGGACCGCCGGTGTTCCGGCGGTCCTTTGTGCGTTATTACTTTTTCCGTTTTTTGGTGGCCTGCTTCGGGGTGGCTTCATAGTCCAGCACGCGGATGGCGGGATTTTTCGCCTTCGCCAGCTTGATGATGGCCTCCGCATCGGAGCGGGTGAAGAACAGCGCCTTTTCCATCGAGCTGTAGCCGATGTGCAGACGGATCAAGTCCGGGTGCTTACGGTCCTCGGTGACGATGGAATTGATCTGCTCCCAGGGGAAGAAGTCGTACTGGGTCGTGATCTGCATCTGATAGAAGATCTCAAGTCCGCGGGTGGTGACCACGGCGTCCTTCTTCGTCAGAAGCGTCAGCGTATACAGAAGGGCGAACCCAAAGGAGATGACCGAAAGCGGAAGGTTGCTCCGCTTGGACATTAGGCCGAACAGCAGCAGGAGGACGACCAGTATCCAGCCGCCGACGGTGACCCACTTTTTCCGCGGCTTGGGCGAGCGCGAAACGTAGATCGGGGGCGGAACGGATTCCCAGGGAAGCGATTGTCTCACGATGGCAGTTCCTTTCTAAAACGGTGTAAGGCGTGCGTGCGGGACGCACGCCTTATGTAAGAAGCAAATTACGCGTTGATCTTGGGGGCCTTGCCGGCAGCACGGCGAGCCTCGAGAGCGGCCAGAGCCTTCTGGTGAGCCTCTTCGGGAGCGCCTGCGGGCTTGCCGGCCTTGGTCTTGCCGAACAGGTTGGTGTAGGAGCCGTCAGCCCAGAAGATGTTGCGGCCGAGCATGGCGGTGACATAGGCGTAGATGGGGTTGAGCAGGTTGACGAAGGCATAGGGGAAGAACACGAAGGAGCTCATGCCGAGCACGCCCTGCTGATAAGCGCCGCAGCCGGTCCAGGGGAACATGACGGCCCAGAGGGTACCGGCATCTTCCAGAGTACGGGAGAGCATGTTGCGGCCGAGGCCGAGCTCATCATACTTGTCAACATAGATGGGGGCGGGAACGCCAATGCCGAGGAACTGGTCGCACATGGTGGCGTCGCAGAAGATGGAGGTCAGCAGGGTGGCGAGGATCAGGCTGCCGACGGAGTTGATCTTGTGCTTGAGGCCGCCGAAGAGCTTCTCGATGCAGCCGCAGCGCTCGAGGGCGCCGCCGTAGGCGAGCGCGACGAGGATGAGGTTGATGGTCCACATCATGCCGTCCATACCGCCGGCCTTGCCGAGGATGGAGTCAGCGACTTCGTTGCCGGTCTCAACACTGGCACCGTAGTGCAGGACATCGAAGATGTCGCCGAGGGAGCGGCTGTAGTAAATGTCGGTGGACTGGAAGATGAGCATGAAGACGACCGCGGTGGCGACGGAGATGGCAATGCCGACCAGACCGGGCACGCGCAGGATGCACATCACGATAACGACGATGATGGGGAGGAGCAGGATGGGGCTGATGGTGAAGGCGCCGCGGAACGCTTCCTGGATGCCTTCGGCGACCGTAGCGTCATAGGCGCTGGTGTCAACGTTCAGGCCGAGGATCGTGTAGAGAATGAGGGAGATCAGCAGGGTCGGGCCGGTGGTGGAGACCATCGCGGTGACGTGATCGAACAGGCCGGTCTCAGCGACGGCGGCAGCGAGGTTGGTGGTGTCGGACAGGGGGGAGAACTTATCGCCGACATACGCGCCGGAGATGATCATACCGGCGGTGATGGGGGCGGGGATGCCGAGGCCGGCGCCGATGCCGAGGAAGGCAAGGCCGATGGTGGCGGTGGTGGTCCAGGAGGAGCCGCACGCCATGCCGACGATGGCGCAGAGGATGCAGCCAACGGGCAGGAACAGCTTCGGGGTCAGCAGATCAAGACCGTAGACGATCATGGTGGGGATCGCGCCGGAGAGCATGAAGCTGGTGACCAGGAAGCCGACGGTGGCGAGGATCAGGACCGCTTCCATGGAAGCCGCCAGACGCTCGACCATACCGGCGAGCATCTCCTGGAAGGAGTGGCCGCAGATGAAGCCGACAATGCAGGCGACGATGATGGACATGACCAGGGGCAGGTGTGCGTCATGGTAGCCGGTTTCGGAATGACCGAGGAAGCAGTAAAGCATGAACCCGATCATCGCAACGATGGGAACTAGCGCCAGAATAAAACTGGGTTCCCGTGCGGTTTTCTTTTCATTTGCCATTAGATGATACCTCTCTCTTTAAAAATAAGATTTTAGTTTGTTGCGTAAGCTCGAACGATACCTGAGACGACCGCCGCCGCACGGCGGAGATCTTCCCCACACACAAGGTCTCTTCCGATTGCCCTCCTTTCTGCATAACAGATCAGTGCAACAAGCTGTGGACGCTCCGTATCCGGGAGGGAGCCCCACATACGGAGTTGGAAACGAAACCGCGCCGGCGGCCGCCGTTGGGCAAACGGCGCTTCTCACCTGCCGCTTTGCGCTTTCGTTCCGGTTCGGTCCCGCAGACGCCCGCTTAGGCGTTCTGCGCGGTGAGGATCGTCCGGTTTGACAAAATCACCGTGTTCTGCGGAACCAGCTTTTGTATTATATCATAGGCGTTCACAAAAAATCAATAAATTTCCGGATTATTTTTGCCTTTTTCTGTAGCTTTTGACGACACTAAGGCGCTTTACTGCTCTGCTAATTAGTGAAAGCGGCAAAAAGGAAGAAAGCCCCTGCTGTTCGGCAGGGGCGGATGCGGTATGGAAAGCCTTATTCGTGCGCGTGCTTCTCCTTCATGCGCTTGAGAACGATCTTGTAGCCGTCCGCGCCGTAGCTGATGCATTTGTTGACGCGCGTGATGGTGGCGGAGGACACGCCGATCTCCTTGGAGATCTGGGAGAAGGTATTGCCCGCCTCCAGCATTTCGGCGACCTGCAGGCGCTGGGTCATGGCCTGGATCTCGCTGAAGGTGCACAGATCGTCGAAGAAGCGATAGCACTCCTCAAGGTCCTTGAGCGAGAGAATAGCTTCAAACAGATGATCGGTCTCCTCCGACTTCATCTTGCTTCCGTACATAACAGGTCCTCCTTACAAAACTGAATTTGGGGCTGCGCAGGAAAGGGGTCAAGCCCTCTGCGCGGCGCGCAGGGAGCGCTTGAGCATATCGAGCACCGGCGGGGTGACGAACGCCATGGCGACCGCGGTGACCGCGCCGGAGACGATGCGGATGCCGACCTTGCCGAACACATAGGCGTAGGTGTAGTAGCCGTAGATCACGCTGTCGAGATAGATCGCGCCGGTATTGAGAAGCGTGACGACGAGCGAGGTGACGATCAGCACGCCGACGAGCTGCCTGCGCGAGAGCGCATAGCCGCAGCGCTTGGCGTACAGACCGATGAGCAGACCGCGCACCGCCGGCGGAATGATCCACAGCACAGTGGTCGCGGTGACGCCGTAGGTCATCAGCTGGCCGAGAAAGGCGCCGACCAGACCGACCATCAGCCCGCCGCCCGGGCCGTAGAGCAGAGCGCCGACGATGATGGGCAGGGCGGAAACGGAAATGTTGATCCAGCCGAGGCGGATCGTGCCGACGGTGTTGAGCACAACGTAGACGGCGACCATCATGGCGATGACCACCAGCTTGCGCGTGGACATGGAGCCGAAGCGGTTGACGACGATGAGCGCGGCGACCAGCCCGACAAAGCAGGCGGCCATACAGAGAACGATGGATGTGGGTGACATGAGACGATTCCTCCTCAAACAGTTTGAGCTTCCGCCGCGGGCGTTCATTATCCCGCGCGGAGCGTGGCAGCTTGGAGAGGGCACAGATGACCCCCCTCCCCTTACGGCAGGAGCCACGCAGAAAAGAGGTCTCATGTCTCTTCTGGAGTGGCGAGCGGAATGCGAAAGCCATACTGCAAACCGGGGTTTTTCGTCCGCCAGGCAACTTCCCGTCCCGACGGCACTGCGCGCCCGTTGGGCGCAAACACATGACTTCCTACTCTGCCAGAGCGTATTTTTGTGTAAAAATACATATACAGAATAGCAAACTCTCCGCCCATCGTCAAGCAATTTCACACGGGAAAGCGCGGTTTTTCCGTGAATTTTCTTTTTTAAGGCGAGGGCGCGTTTATTTCTTACAAAACACGCGGGTGCGACGCGGCATTTTTCTTGACAGTGCGGCGCTTTTTTTGCTATCCTACAAAATAGGACGACAAATGGGCCGGCCCGCGCGCCGCCCGTCTGCACAACATTTCCGGTCATCATTAAAGAGGAGGAACTTTCATCATGATCAAGGAAACCATGGCTTACCTGTCCCAGTACGACCCCGAGGTCGGCGCGACCATCGAGAACGAGTACCACCGCGAGCAGCGCAACATCGAGCTGATCGCCTCGGAGAACATCGTCTCCCCCGCTGTTATGCTGGCGATGGGCACCTGCCTGACCAACAAGTATGCCGAGGGCTATCCCGGCAAGCGCTACTACGGCGGCTGCTACTGCGTCGACGAGACCGAGGAGATCGCCCGTCAGCGCGCCTGCAAGCTCTTCGGCGCCGAGCACGCGAACGTCCAGCCCCACTCCGGTGCGAGTGCGAACCTCGCCGCGTTCAAGGCGATGCTCCAGCCCGGCGACACCTATATGGGCATGAACCTCGCCCACGGCGGTCACCTGTCCCACGGCAGCCCGGTCAACATCTCCGGCCAGTATTTCCATCAGGTCCCCTACTCCCTCAACGATGAGACTGAGCAGATCGACTACGACGAGCTTTACCGCATCGCGCAGGAGTGCAAGCCCAAGATGATCCTGGCGGGCGCCTCCGCATATCCCCGCAAGATCGACTTCGCCAAGTTCCGTGAGATTGCCGATTCCGTCGGCGCGTACCTCATGGTCGATATGGCGCACATCGCCGGCCTTGTCGCCGCGGGCGTCCACATGAACCCCGTGCCCTATGCCGACGTGGTGACCTCCACCACGCATAAGACCCTCCGCGGTCCCCGCGGCGGCTTGATCCTCTGCAAGAACGAGATCACCAAGAAGAACATCGAGACCGGCGAGATGGAGACCATCAACCTCGCCAAGAAGATCGACTCCGCCGTGTTCCCCGGCACGCAGGGCGGCCCGCTCGAGCATATCATCGCCGCCAAGGCCATCTGCTTCGGCGAGGCGCTCAAGCCCGAGTTCAAGGCCTACGGCGAGCAGGTCGTGAAGAACGCCGCCGTCCTCGCCGACGGTCTGATGAAGGAAGGCTTCCGTCTCGTCTCCGGCGGCACGGACAACCACCTCATGCTCGTTGACGTCCGCAACTTCAACATTACCGGCAAGGAGATCGAGCACCGCCTCGACGAGTGCTTCATCACCGTCAACAAGAACGCCATCCCCAACGACCCCGAGAAGCCGTTCGTCACCTCCGGCATTCGCGTCGGCACCCCCGCCGCCACCACTCGCGGCCTGAAGGAAGAGGACATGAAGGAGATCGCCCGCATCATGGGCATGGTCGCCCGTGACTTCGAGGGCAATAAGACCGCCGCGCAGGAGGCCGTCGTCGCCCTGACGAAGAAGTATCCCATCTACGAATAAGCGTAAGACAGCTGAAGAGGTCCCGGAAACGGGACCTCTTCTTTCTTATGCCAGCACGGTTTCGGCAAAGCCAGCGGCGAAGAGCCGCGCGGCGGCAAGCGCCTCGTCGAGCGAGTTGCCCGCCGTGCCGACCTCGATGAGCAGAGAGCCGGCTGTGACCTGCTGGTTGTAGCGCGAGTTGCGCACCGTGACGGGACGCATGAGCGTGGGGTATTTTGCGCACAGCGTCTCCTGCACGGCGCAGGCGAGCTTGAGGTTCTCGCGCCAGTCGGGGTGCTCCAGCCCGCCGCCGGACGAGCCGATGACGAATTCCAGCTGGGCAGCCCCCGGCTCCTCGGCGCACAGGAGCTTATAGTTGTTGCCCTCGCTGTCGGCTACGGCGTCGCGGTGGACGTCCAGAATGTAGAGGAGCGAGGGATATTCCGCGCGGTATTTCTCGATGGCGGCGAGCGAGCGGTTGTACGCGCCGGAATAGTTGGGATAGTCGTAGAGCTCGCGGTCGTGGAGCACGCCGAGACCGGCGTCCGTTAGGACGCGGGCGATCTCGTCGCCGACGCGGATCATGTTCTTTTCTTTTTCGAGTGTGCGGTGGTCGTCGCTCGTCTCGTACTCCTCCCCTGCCGGCATGGTGTAAGCTTCCGTGCCGTGCGTGTGGACGATGAGCACCTGCGGGCCGTCGGCGGGACATTCCGCCGCAGCGGGCGCTCCCGTGAGCTGCGAAGCGTCCAGCGTACACCTTGAGCCGTTGTTGATATAAACGTTTCCCAGCACCGTGTAGCCGCTCGGGTCGCCGACCCGGAGCGTGCGGGACGGCACGCCGTTGTCCGCGCCGCGCGGAACGGCCTCCCCCGGCTCGGGGTCGGTGAGCACGGTGCCCTCGTGGTCCTCGGTGTCGGGCTTCGTTTCGTCGGGCGGGAGCTGCAGCTCGCTCGACCACGCCTGCGTCACCTCGCTGCGCGCGTCGGCAAGGATGGGCGTCAGACTCAGCGCGAGCGACGCGCCGAAGGAGAGCCCGTCCGCTTCCTCACCGCCCATCTCGTAGCGCAGCAGAGCGAGCGGGAGTTCGGCCTCCTGCCGCAGCCGTTCGGCGGCATCGGACAGGCTGTGCGCCGTGGCAGCCACGCCGACTGTCCAGAGCGTCAGCGCCGTGAGCGCCGCGGCGAGCGCGATGCGCGGGATGCCGCGCAGCTTGGATTTCCGCGATATCTTCTGCATGATCGTCACCTCGGGACAAACCTATGCGCCCGGCGGGACGGATATTCCGGGCAAAAATATTTTGAAAAAGCGCGGGAAGGGCTTGACTTTGTTCTCTTTTTTTGTATAATGGTAGAGCTTATGGTCTCACCGTAGGCATATCCTTGCTCACACGAAGGACGTGTGGGCCATCAGTCCAAAAGGAGGTGCAAGAAATTGGCTAAGATTTCCGCTAACTATGAGGTCGTTTTCATTATCGACCCCGCACAGGGTGAGGAAGGCGTTGCCGCGCTGACCGAGAAGTTCAAGACTCTGGTGGAGCAGAACAGCTCCGCGATGGAAGTGGAGGAGTGGGGCAAGCGCAAGCTCGCTTACGCGATCAACTACATTACCGAAGGCTACTATGTGTTGATCTCCTTCACCAGCGCGCCCGAGTTCCCCAAGGAGCTGGACCGTATCCTTCGCATTACCGACGGCGTCATCCGTTCCATGATCGTCTGCAAGGACGAATAAGGAGGAAAGAATATGTCACTCAATCGTGTCGTTATCATGGGCCGTCTGACCCGTGACCCCGAGCTGCGCCGCACGCAGACCGGGACGGCCGTGACGTCCTTCTCCCTCGCCGTGGACCGCGACTTCAAGAGCCGCGAGAGCGGCGAAAAGGCAACGGATTTCATTGATGTCGTTGCCTGGCGCCAGACCGCCGAGTTTGTCTGCCAGTACTTCGCCAAGGGCCGCATGGCCGTGGTCGAGGGCCGGCTGCAGATCCGCGACTGGAAAGATAAGGACGGCAACAACCGCCGCAGCGCGGAAGTGGTTGCCGACAACGTATACTTCGGCGACAGCAAGCGCGATGGAGCCTCCGGCGGCGATTATGCGCCCCCGGCCTACGGCTCGCCCGCTTCCACCTACTCCGCCCCTGCGGGCGGCGGCTTCGCCGAAATCGAAGAGGACGGGGAGCTCCCGTTCTGACAAAATCTATAAAGGAGGATACTTCCATGGCTATGGAACGCGAAAACAAGGCCCCTCGCGCCGGTGCTCCTGCGAACCGCAAGCGCCGCAAGGTCTGCCAGTTCTGCGTTGACAAGTGCGAATATATCGACTACAAGGATGCCGCCAAGCTGCGCCGCTTTATTTCCGAGCGCTCCAAGATCCTGCCCCGCAGGACCACCGGCACCTGTGCCATGCATCAGCGTCAGCTGACCGAGGCGATCAAGCGCGCCCGTCAGATCGCTCTGCTGCCCTTCGTCACCGAATAACTGCAAACGAAAAAGAGACACGCGGTGCGTGTCTCTTTTTTTGCCCGGAGCAGGTGCTGCGCGGCGAGCGATCTGCCTTAGCGGCGGCAGGACGGACGGCGCAGCTGCGCCGCGCCAACATTTTGCGGAGCAAAATCTTGGCGGAGGGGCGATTCATTTGCCCCGGGCATTCTAATACCGGAGGGTGGAGCCGCCGACGGCGGCGAAACCTAAAAAGAAAAGCATCGCTTTGCGATGCTTTTCTTTTTGGTGCCTCGTCGGGGATTCGAACCCCGGACACCCTGCTTAAAAGTTATGTTCCATTCGCCTCGTCTTTGTCTTTCTCTGCTTTTCTGCGTTTTTCTTTCATTTTCTCACCCGAAAGCAGCAACAGACAGTCAAAGTAATTTGCAGTTACTAACAGAAAACTAACAATTTTCAGCCTCTTCAACGGCGGCAATAAGCTGCTCGGCATCTGCGTGAACGTATGTGTTCGCTGTGGTGATGTAACTGGCATGACCGAGTATCTTTTGAAGAGCCTCGGGCGCAATGCCGGATTTCCGCGCCCAGCTCGCGTAGGTGTGCCGCGTCGCGTGCGGCGTTTTCCTCTCGATTTCCAACCGTTCAAGCAAGGGGTAATAGTCTCGCCGCCGGAAATTCGGGACAGTGCGTTGCCCCTCGTATCCTGATAAAAGCAGGTCGCCCGTTGCGCTGGCCTTAAAATAGTTGAAGTACGCACGCCCCTCTTTCCGTATGGGAACAATGCGGTTTCTTCCGGCCTCGGTCTTTTCACCGCCCACGACATAGGCATCGTGGCAATCGGCAATGGGCAGGCCGAACAATTCGCCTATTCTCATGCCCGTATAAATCAGCATCAAAACGATCTTCGCCGTGTCGCTCCCGTCCGCTTCCAGCTTCTCAATGTCTGCGTCTGTGAAGATTTCCTTTTCCTTTTTGATGTTCTCCGGCAGCTTGACAAACCGCGCAAAATTGGTCGTGCATATCTCCTCACGCATCGCCCATTCCGACATCTGCGTAATGAGCTGCTTGTACTTGCTCACGGTGGAGTGGCTTTTCCCCATGTACGGATCAATGACCGCCTGAAAATCTGCCGCGCGCAGCTCGCGGAATTTCCGCTCATAGAGCGGCGCAAAAATCTTGTATGCCCCGTCGTAGGCCTCTATGCCATGCCTGCCGATCTCGCGGTAATGCTCGGCTTTCCAATCCTCGAATACCTCGGCAAAGGTCATGTTGTACCGCTCCGTCAGGTCTTTTCCGGAAAGCCGTTCCAGCGCGTCCAGCGCCTCCGACTTTTTGCCATAATACCCTATGATGATTTTATTCTTCGCAGCGACCCACGGGCGCGATCTCCGGCCTTGCAGCCGGTAGACCGTGCCTTTTCCATTTCCGCGCCGGAGCGCCTTGCGGCTTTTCCTTTCCTGCCCCGCCCCGCACTGGCAGCAGAACGGGCCGTCCGGCACTTCCCTTTTGCATTTAATACAGATCATATTTGTTCCCTGAAAAGTATCGTTCAATCTTTTCTTCAAGCTCCTCTGTGCGCTGTGCAGCCCGAAGCATTTCATGGAGGACGAAGCACGCATTTGCGCTCAAATAGAATACTGCCAAACTGGTGATAACCGACAACCAATCAGGGACATTGAGGCTCGCTAAAATGTAAAAGGCAATGTACAGCCATGCTGCCATGACCGTGATACACACGATGATAACGAATAGCTCCATTTTCGGAGTGCCGTATTTCATGCTGCCAACCTCCGGCTGAAATTTTTGACAATGACAAAACCGTTATTCTGGGGCAGTATAAATGCGACCTCAATTTTATACCGCCTCCGCCTCAATCTGAGATACGGGATCGTCCCGATACAAGTCCGCCTTTTCGATATGCGTCATCTCATGCTTCAGACTGTCGGCATTCTGCTCTCGGCTCAATCTACTATTCAACAGGACGGTATACGTCCCATCATCATTCAGCAAAACAACACCACCGGACGAACACACGGGGAAGTCCACAAGATGCACGAAGTAATCTGCATTTTCAAGCATCATTCTGATTTCAGCCCCTTAATAAATACAGCCATCATGCGCTTCTGCTCTTCCGTCATTGTGCGGAATGAATGCAGGAGCGCCCTTTCTTCGTCTTTCAACGCTTGCAAAGTATCAGCGTCCTGCATGGAAGAATAGGGACGTTCTGCTTCTGCACCAAGCAGATAATCAACGGACACGCCGAAATAGTTAGAAATTCTTGAAAGCGTGGACGATGAAAGCCCCTGCTTCCTATCCATTTTCAAATCGGTCAGGGACGCTCTGCTGACGCCCGCATCTTTGCACATCTGCGTGATATTGACGCCCTTATCGTTGCACAGATGCTCAATGCGGTTATACAAATTTGACATATTTCAAAACCTGCCTTTGTGTAACATTACAAATTTACGCAAAGGCATAATTTACGCTTGATTTTTACGTATACACGTAATAGTATAATCATGACAATGCGTTTGCGTAATAACTTCGTTCTGACAAGCTGAGTATATTACACTATTGCGTAATTGTCAACAGGTAGAACAGGGGCGCACGGCATGAGAAAACGGCGGGTCGCCTTCCCGCCGCTCCTCGTCACACTTTGTTTCCGCCGCGTTGCGGGTACAGGCGAGTACCCCTCGGCGCGGTTGACCGGCTTCGTATGAGAAACGAGTGCGCTGTCCGCACTGCTGTCCGCTCAGTTACCGGAAACACAGGAAATTAGGCATGAAGCCTGCGATGGCTGACGTAGCCTGCATGGGCATCACCCCTTTCCGCACGTGCGCCCCTATTCTACCACATACACCTATTTAAGTAAAGGAGTTGAGAGCGTGGACGCGGCAGATTTCAAGAAAACGGTGAAAAAGAAGCTGATCGACCTTGACCGGACGCAGGAGTGGCTTCAATCGGAGATCACGAAGCGAACGGGGCTGTATATCGACAGCAGCTATTTCTCCAAGATCATGCGCGGCGAAAACAAATCGCCGAAGATTGTAACGGCGATCAAGGAAATTCTGGAGTTGGAGTGAGGAGGTTGCCAATGGGCAGAGCTTTAGAAGCTATCGAGCGGATCAGGGCGATGGACAAGCCGTTCCTGACGCCGGAAGAGGTCGCCCCCGCCATTGAGCGCACGGCACAGACGATCCGCGACACGGCACGGGACTTCCCGCAGGGCCTCCCCTTCCCCGTGATCCGTACCGGAAGCACAACTTCCATTCCGCGCATTCCGTTTCTTCGGGCGCTCGGATATGAGGTGGAAACAAGCAATGGCCCGCGGGAGGGCTGAAAAATAAGGAGGAATCACCGAATGAATGAACAGCTGGATAAGAAGAGCAACCACGGTGTAAATCAGGCGAAGCGTCGCAACGGTGGAAGCCGAAAGCGGAACAACAAAAGGTACGGGCTTCTGTCAAAGGCGGAGGGATTTCGGCGATGAAACTGCGGGAGTTTTTAGAGATGCTTTCCATCATGGACCACACCGACGAGGCGCGCTATCCAGACGGTAGCTGCGGCGAGGACAGGTACGTTATCGTCGCTTATATGGACGGTCACGGAAGTCCGCTTGACGCGGAAGTTACTAAAATCACCACTTGCCGCGGAATGGCGTTTATCGATGTTCGCGGCAAACGAAGCCATGAAAAATGAGAGGACTTCAACCCGCTCAAAATTGAGCGGCTTCACTGAGGGCGAGGACTACTACTCATTTTTGAGTAATAGGGTAGACGGCCTATCTGGGAAGCCCCAGCAGGACGCCGTTCTCACCATCGACATGGCAAAAAATCCCCGCCGGACGGCAATCCGACGGGGACAGAACATCAATCCACTACGAAAAATGTTCCTGCGGAAAGTATAGCATTCCCGCAGGGGAAAGGCAAGAAAAACAATGAAATGCAGTAACTGTGGGGCAACTGGCTCAGGCCCATATTGCAGCGCGTGCGGGCGCCGTATTCTCACCCCGCTCCAGACATTCAATCAGGACCGGCGGCGCGCAGAGAGGGCTTTCATCCAATCGATAGGAAAAAGCACCGGCCGTTACTACCTCGCAAGAGCGTGTTGGGACGCCGCTACCGAGGAAATAGTGAAAATATCTCGCAATGAGATTGACTATGAGGGACTTGAAAAGGCAAAGGCTGTCGCATCGGCGCTCTTTGCGCGACTGAAAGAGGAAATTGACAAGATTTCGTGATGAGAGGAGGGACCCTTGTGCAAATCATTTCGACTATGACGCCGCAGAGTGCGGCGGAATACCTGCGCGAGCGCGGCATGAGCATTTCTCCCGATACCCTACGCCGCGGCATTGAGCAAGGCGTCTATCCGTTCGGCCTGTGCATCAAAACGGACGGGAGTGCCGTCTACCAGATTTTCAAGCGCCTGCTGGACGAGTGGATCGCGGAAAGGGGCGCTGAGGCATGAGCAAAGAAACGCGAGGAGCGGCGCATCGATCCGTGGCACTCCCTCGCGCAGGGCGTCATCCTGCAAGCCATCTTCGATTGGCGCGACGTCTGCGCGTCCCTTACCGAACTGCGCTTGACCTGCTCCGGTCCGGCAAGATTACGAGCTGGAAAGAAAAATGCGTATGGGTAGCCGAGGCCGCGACCGTGCAGAGGTTCAAGCGCGGGAATGATCGGAAGATCGAAAAGCTGCGCTCCGATTATGTGCGGCTCTATTGGGAGGGGCTTTCTCCCGACCGGCTGCAAGCGCGTGTGCGTGACGACATTGCGCGGCGCGGCATCGTCTGCACCGTCGCCAATTTTGCAGAACAGGCTATCTATGCAGACCTGATGAAAGAGAGGGATGTCACATGAGACACGACCACCGTACCCGCGAGCAGCGCAAGGCCGACGCTTCGGCGCGCATCGCCGCCGTCTGCCTGTTCCTCGCGGTGCTGCTTATCATCGTAGCAGCCCTGACGGTCAAGACCACCGGCCAGCCGTACAAGGGAGAGCCGCCGGTCATTGCGGACAAGCTCCCCGGCGAGGACAAGCCCGCGGAGGGCTGCGCCGCGCTCGACCTCGGCGAAGCGCTCGGGGAGTTCCGCTTGACCGCCTATTGCCCGTGCGTGAAGTGCTGCGGCAAGACCGACGGCATCACCTCGACCGGCACGACCGCCGCCGAGGGACGCACGATTGCCGTCGATCCCGCGGTCATTCCCTACGGCTCCACCGTCACGCTCTACTTTGCCGACGGCATGAGCCATACATACACCGCCGAGGACTGCGGAGGCGCGATCAAGGAGCACCGCATCGACGTGTTCTTCGACAGCCACGAAGCCGCCCGTGCGTTCGGTGTCCAAAGCGCGATGGTGTATGTGGAGGCGACGACATGGAACTTTTAATCGGCGGCTCGCCCTGCACGCACTGGAGCATCGCGCAGACCAAGAACCGCGAGACCACGGCGGAGGGCATCGGCTGGGAGCTGTTCCTAAATTACCGCATCGCCCGCGACAAGTACCAGCCGGACTATTTCCTCTATGAGAACAATAAGTCCATGTCCTCCGCCATCCGGACGCAGATCACGGCGGAGCTGGGCGTGGAACCGGTGCTTATCAACTCCGCCCTGGTGAGCGCGCAGAACCGCCAGCGGCTTTACTGGGCCGGAACGCGGAATCCCGACGGCACATACAGCAAGGTGCCGGTCGAGCTGCCGGAGGACCGGGGCATCCTGCTTCGGGATATTTTGGAGACCGGCGTAGCGCGGGGCGAGCCTATCAATATTACGCCGGACGGTAAGGCACAGACCTTAAAGGCGCAGTATGCCAAGAACAGTATAGCCAATTTCTGTGGCTATACATCGACATACGGAGCGACGGGCGTCGCGGAGCCGGTGGCTATTAAGCCGCTGACTGGAAAAGAGATGGCGTACATGGTGCGCGACGGAAGGATCGCTATCAAAGGCAAGGAGTACCCGATCAAACTGCGAGACGGCTGCTATATCATCCGCAAGCTGACCGTGCGCGAGTGTATGCGCCTCCAGACCGTGCCGGAGGAGTATGTTTTCCCGGTGAGCGACAGCCAAGCCTACAAGATGCTGGGCAACGGTTGGACGGTGGATGTGATCGCCCACATTATGAGCCACTTCGAGGGGCTGACGGCGGAGCCGGTAGAAGTCCTGTCTATGTACGACGGCATGGGCTGCGGGCGTATTGCGCTGAACAAGCTGGGCGCGAATGTAACGGCATACTACGCGACAGAAATTGACAAATACGCCATTCAAGCAACACAGCACAATTTCCCTGATACTGTGCAACTCGGTGATGCGTTCCAAGTGAGAGAGGAGGGCTGGACGGTATGAGGCGGCGAGAGTTGGCAGACCTTGAGCCTTGTCCGAGGTGCGGCAGGCTCGGCGGCGAACGCAAGCAGAGCGTGAACGTCACGGGCAAGTATTACGTCCGCTGTCGCTGCTGCGGCTACGCGACGTCAAGCAACGGAGAGCCGAACAATGCCGTTGCGATATGGAACCGGCAGAGCCGGAAAG
>ERZ808245.68-NODE-68-length-67993-cov-6.141659_pt1 | contig 67993 bp, 57 predicted proteins | sample MGYA00521243_ERZ808245 | MGnify/ENA primary metagenome ERZ808245 (study PRJEB31516, sample SAMN03275576) | gut metagenome | biome: mammalia-associated habitat; material: feces | host: Papio cynocephalus | place: Kenya | collected 2012-07-07 ... | reverse complement strand
AAAGGCAAGGCGTTAAAACCTTGTCTTTTTCTTTACTTAAATACATAATCCAAAACGATAAAGTCTTTAGTAAAGTAAATGTTCGGATTATGTGATAATGGCGGAGAGTGAGAGATTTGAACTCTCGCACCGGTTTCCCGATCTAACACCTTAGCAGGGTGCCCCCTTAACCACTTGGGTAACTCTCCAAATATGCAAATAGATTATATCAAACAAAAAAAGCGTTTGTCAAGCAACAATAACCAAATATGTTTGTTATTTTTTTGCAACGCTTTTTTATGTGACAAAAATCTGCCAAATGTTTGAATAACTATTTGGCTGTAACAAGAACAATGGTTGAAATTGCAATTGCAATCAAAACCAAAATTGAAATTAACAACAAAATTTGATATTTTCTTACATTATTATTTTTCATACCCATCAAGTTTAGCACAAAACATTGAAAAATTCAATACTCAATTGCAAAATTTGCAAAATATTTAATGATTTTTTTAATTGCTGATTTTGCATAGTTTGCTGTTTGTTACACAATATAAACCATGCAATGCTGTTTTTCCTTCGCAAATCCGTTATAACTAACGGCGTTATAGTTCAAATAAACATTATCCCTTGCTGGCTGCTCTCTGGCTGCCGATAATATAAATTGGGCGATAAAAATCAAATTATATCAATTTTTTTGAACTGAAAATGCAAAACAACAAATCAAATTTGTTTTGCAAAATAAAATTTATATGTTAAAATTGCTTTGGAGGATATTTATGAAACAAATGGTAAAAACAAAAAAATTTATAGCAACACTGATTGCAGTTTTGCTAATTGTGCCTTTTGCATTTTTATTGAGTGCTTGTGGTGCAAATGAAGACGTTATTGAAGTTTCAACTTATGCTGAACTTTCTGCGGCATTAAGTGGCGAACATGATGTTGTTAAACTTACAAAAGATATTGATGTTGACAACACATTGGTTGTAACAAGAGAAATGACATTGGACCTAAACGGTCACACACTTTTCAACACAAAAGATATTTGGTCTGATGTGGAAGGTGCACAAAAATGGTCTATTGTTGAAGTTGGTAAAGATGGCAATTTGACCATTAAGGGCAAGGGAAAAATTGACGCCAAAGAAAACGATTGCTATGCAGTAGATGTTGCAGGTGGTGGAAAATTGACCATTGAAGATGGCGACTTTATTGGTAATATTTCTGCCGTTTATGTATATGAAGGCTCTGCCGAAATTAAGGGCGGAAAATACTCAATTAAGCAGCAAAATGATAACAAGGTTGAGGGACCTTTTGGTTTGACAATTAACATTAAAAACGAAAATCGTGAAAACAACACTGCAAGCATTTCAATCACAGGAGGAATATTCCAAAACTTTGACCCAGCAAAAGACAATGCAAAAGATAATTTGGTTGCAGAAGGTTACATTGTTAAATTGGTTGAAGGCTCAACAGCCGATTACCAAGTTGTTAAAGCAAAATAAGAATTTAAAAATCAGCACATTGCTGATTTTTTTATTTTTATATTTTTTTGTAAATTATATATGTCCATGAATCATTTGATTTCAATTGTTGTGTAATAACAAATTTATTGTCCATTGCTTTTATGATTTCTTCTTGTTTGTGGTAAACAAAATTTCTTTCATATTCAACACCATTATATATGGCTGTATGTTTTACTTTTTCGCCCTCACGAAAAACCAACAACAAGTAACCATCTGTTTTCAGCACTTCTGCCATATTTTTAAATGCTAATTTCAATTGTTTACCTTCTAAATGAACAATTCCAGCAACGCATATAATTCCATCAAATTCACCCAAATCATTGTACGAATTAAGCATATCTCTTTCATAAAACTTGATGTTTGGATTTTTTTGCTTTGCAATTTCAAGTTCTTTTTCAGAATAATCAAGCCCCACAACATCAGCGCCCAACTTTTTAAGGCGCATGCTGTCATACCCCGCGCCACAACACAAGTCTAATATTCTAGGTTTCTCTTTGCTTATATATTGTATTAAAGTTGTTAAATAAGGCAAAAGAGTATCATTGTTATACCAATTTTCAGCCCACATTTCAGCACTATCATTATAAAAATCTTTGCAACTTTTCATACAACTCTCCAATTTTACGCAATATTTACATTACAATTCTTTTAGATGTTTTTTATAAATTTTAAAAATCGCTGAGTCCTTGATTTATGGATTGTTCAGCGATTTCATAAATGTCATAAAACCTTTTATTAAAATTTTTTACAACATATTGGAGCAAGTGATGAGAATCGAACTCACGCCAAAAGCTTGGGAAGCTTCTATTCTACCATTAAACTACACTTGCATAGAAACATTATACAACAAAATTTAAAATTTTAAAAATATTTATTATAAATTTTTTATCACTTTTTGAAATTGTCAAAAATTATTTATTATTTCAAATTGTTTTTGTTAAACAAAATTGTTGTTTGTTGCAAATATTTCTCTTTTGCTTGATTATGATTTATTTAACGCCAATGTTGTTTATTAAAAAAATGTAGAAAAGCAAATTCGCTAATACATCTTTTTGCAAATCAACAAAAATTTCAATAAAAATGACAACCTTTTTTAGAGTTGTCATTTCACATTTTTTTAGATTTTATTTTTTAACAGTGCTTCCAAAACCACCCTTTCTTTCGGCTGAAATTTCTTTTTCGTCATCAACTGTCAAAAATTTCATAAATATGCCTTGCGCAATTTTGTCGCCTGCTTTAACAACATAAGGTGTGTCACTAAAATTGTAAAGGCGTATGCCTAGGTTTCCATCATTAGATTGATTGCCGTAGTAGTCGCTGTCAATCACACCCAAGGTGTTTGAAAGCATAATACCATACTTGCCCATTCCACTTGTAACGCACAAAAGCAAAACTTCATCTGCCTCAAATCGCGCTTTGAAATTTGTCCAAATCATTTCCATTTTCTTTGGCTCAATCACAATGTCAATTGGTGAATAGATATCATAGCCGGCGCTGTGTTTTGTTGCCCTTGCTGGCTCTTTTTGTGGCACTACTCCATATTTTAAAAACTCATCTTTAACAACTTCAAATTTTCTCATAATTTATCTCCTATTTCATTATAGCAAATAAATCTATTGGTTTCAACTTTTGCGCTATACCAAAATTTTATTTGTGACATAAAAATTAGTTATTTAATTAAAATAAGCACATTAAATAATAAAATGATTATTTTTAGATATACTTTTTTAAATAATAAATAGTCAAAAAAGCACAAAACTTTAACAAAAATTTGAAATTTTTTATAAATTATTTGCATAAGGAGTTTTTTTATGTGTGGAATTATTGGATACATAGGAAATGAAAATGCAATTGAAAGGCTGAAAAATGGTTTGCAAACTTTGGAGTATAGGGGCTATGATAGTGCAGGAATTGCATTTTTTGAAAATGATGGAATTAAAACGATAAAAAAAGCTGGGACAGTTGAAAACTTGTTCTTAAATGTTTCAAACAGCACTTTTTCTAACATTGGTATTGGTCACACAAGATGGGCAACTCATGGAAAGGCAACAGATGAAAACAGTCACCCACACTCAAGCCAATTTGGAAAAGTCTTTGTTGTTCATAACGGCATTATTGAAAACTACGCCGAAATAAAACAAACACAACTTGGTGGCACAAAATTTAAAAGTGAAACTGACACCGAAGTTGTTGCAAATTTGATTGAAAAAAATTTGATTATGCACGGCAACAAACTTAAAGCAATTTATGAAACCACAAAAGTTTTGAAAGGCTCATTTGCTCTTGCAATTCTTTTTAATGATGACAGACAAAACATATATTTTGCTAAAAGGTTCAGCCCACTTGTTGTTGGGGAAAGTGAAAACGGCAATTTTTTGTCTAGCGATGTTTTAGGCTTTATTAAATACACAAAAAGATATGTTGAAATTGAAGACGATTGTTTTGGCAAAATTTCTGAATTTACAGTTGAAATTTACGACAAAAACTGCAAAACACTTGTGCCAAAAACTTGCATGCTTGATGAAAGTGCACAAGATGTTTCAAAACAAGGCTATCCATTTTATATGATTAAAGAAATAAACGAAGTGCCAAAAATTATTGTTGACACTGCTGAAAGTTACAAGCACCAAAAAATTTTGGAAAGTATTCCACAAGATTTTTTTGAAAACATCAAACGAATTTTGCTTGTTGCTTGTGGAACAAGTTTTCACGCAAGTTTGGTGGGCGAAAAACTTTTTAAGGCAATTGGTTTTGATGCAACTGCAGAACTTGCAAGCGAATTTATATATGCAAAACAAAAAATTGGAAAAGACACCTTGTGCATTTTTGTAAGCCAAAGTGGTGAAACTGCCGACACGCTTAAAGCCATTGAAATTGCAAAAAAATTTGATGCAAAAACAATTGGAATAACAAATGTGCCAACAAGCACAATCACAAAACGATGTGACCATATTTTGCCAATTAAGTGTGGGGCGGAAATTGCTGTTGCAAGCACAAAAGCATACAATGGTCAACTTTGTGCATTGTTTGTTTTGGCAAAGTTTTTAAAAAATAAAAAAACCATAAACATCACAATTTCAAATCTGAAAAAAGTTGCAAGGTCAATTGACATAAAGCATTTTGAAAATGAAATTAAGCCACTTGTTAAGGCGGTGACTTCTGCCAAATCTGTTTTTATGCTTGGGCGAGACTTTGACTATGTAACCGCAATGGAAAGTGCATTGAAACTTAAAGAAATAAGTTACATTGGCTGTCAGGCATACGCAAGTGGCGAACTTAAACACGGCACAATTGCGCTGATTGATGAAAACAGTTTGGTGTTTGCTTTTGTAACACAAAAACAAATTGCAAGCAAAACCATAAATGTCATAAGACAAGTGCAATCTCGTGGGGCAAAAATTTGTGTTGTAAGTCAACTTGAAGATGTTTTGAATGATGACTTAATTGACTACAAAATTAAACTTCCAAATGTTGATGAAAAATATATGCCACTTGTTTCTGTTGTGCCAATGCAACTGCTTGCTTATTATGTAAGTACCACACTTGGCAACAATCCAGACAAACCACGCTCACTTGCAAAAAGCGTGACGGTTGAATGAAAAATGAGCAGTTAATTCTGCTCATATTTTTTTAAAAATTCTTCAAAATTCGGCTTTGTTTCAATCACTTTTTTATTTAAGTATTTAAGGTCATTTGGCATATCATTAAATTCAATTTTGTATGCAAACAACTGTTGTTTTTTGATGTGATACTTTTTGTTTATTTCTTTTTTACCATATCGTTCATCGCCAAGAACAAAGATGCTGTGACTTGCAAGTTGTGCCCTAATTTGATGAGTTCGCCCAGTTAAAATTTCAATGTTAAGAAGTGATAACTCTCCAAAATTTTTAATAAGCCAATAATTTGTTTTTGCAATTTTTGCACCATTTTTTTCTGTTTTGTGAACCACAACACAGCCATCTTTTTTTTCAATATAGTCCACAAAACTTTGTTGTTTTTCGACTTTGCCAGAAACAATTGCTTCATAATACTTTTTCAGTTTGTGTTGTTTTATTGCTTCACACATCAAGTCATAAATCTTTTTGTTTTTTGCCATAACAACTAGACCTGCCGTGTTTTTGTCAAGTCTGTGACAAGCAACAAATGTGCTGAAAATTTCTTCTAAACACTCGCTTTGGTCAAATGTTTTGTCTTGCTTTGTAACTTCCATTCCTTGTGGTTTTATTGCAACCAAAATGTTTTTGTCTTGATATGCAATCTCAATTTGTTTTTTCTCTCTTTCGGGAAAAAATGCAACAACTATGTCGTCTGGATAAATGAGACAATTATCATCAATTTTTTTGCCATTTACTCTAATATCTTTTTTTCTTAAAACAGTTTTTAGAAAATTGAAATTGAGATTTGGTCTTACACTTAAAATAAGGTCAAACACAGTTTGTTCTATTTCGCTTTTAATTTCTATTTTTTCCATATCAATCCAATGGCAAATTTCTGCCAGTCTTGTTTGTTCCACTTGTGCCCAAATATTTTCTACTAAGTGCCACTGCTATAAAGAAAAATGCAACAAGCCCCGCAATTCCTACAATCAAAAATATCCAAGCAGAAATTGCACTTTTGTTAACTTTGAAATAGTAGTTTTGCACTTCACTTTCAAATCCATCTATCACTTGTTTTACATACACAATTGTTATTCCATCACTTGTGATATCAACCGCATCAGATTGTGTCCAATCTTCATCATTGTTTAGTCGCCAAAATATTGTGCTGTTTTCATCGCCATAAAATTTTAACGTTGCGTTGTGGCTTAGTCTTGTTGTTAAATCAATCTCTTGCCCATCAACAAACAATTTTGCAGTTGGTGCAAGTGGTATGATTGAGAATTCTATATCTTTTTTCCAAAAATCTTCTTTTGAACTTTCTTCTGTAAACTTCACAACATAATTTCCAAGTGGCAAAGTTGTTTTTTCGCCTGCGTTGAGCGTTTTGAAAAGTGTGTTTCCACTTTCTGTCACGCTGTATATTTTTACATTTTCTATTCCATCAAGTCCGCCAAAAAATATTTGTTGATTTTTGTTGTATTTATGTTCGTTCTTTACACCTTGAAAACCATATACGATGTTTTCAATTTGTGTTAAATCACCTTGCAAAAGATTGTGTGACAAATTCACTTTTACATTTGCATTTGTTGGCAGTGTGAGATTGTTTGATGTAATTTGATTGTCACGCAAGTCAATTTCACCAACAGCGATGTTTTTTAAATCACAAAAAGAAATTTCGTTTTGACTGAGATTTAGAACTTGCAAATTTGTTGTGTAACAAGTTTCACTGAGTGCAGAATAACTGAATGAAGAAAGTTGATTGTTTGAAATGTCAAGTTTAACAAGATTTGGAATTCCATCAAACTCTGTTGTTACTGTTTTTATTTTGTTGTTTTTTAAAATGATTGTGTCAAAACTTGTAAGGTCAAAAATGTCAAGATTGGTTATGTCTGAAATGATAGGATTGTGAACTTTTCCATTCTCAACATCGCCACCAGTCAAGTCCATAGTGCTTACAGGGAAATCTTTAAATGAGTCAATTTTTAAAACATTCGTTGCCTCTTTGTGCATTTTGTAAAAATGTGTTAGTGCATTGAAAAGGTCGGCAGAAATGATACCACTATTTTCTGTTATTTCTGTGTTTTCATCAATGGTTGGAACATCAACTGCAGAAACGCTTTTTTGAGGCTTGAAAAGCATTAAAAGTGAGCCGCAAAAAATTGCAACCACCAAACACCATACCAAAACAAAATTAACTCTTTTATTTATCTTCATAAAGTTATTATAACACATCAAAAGCAAACTTAACAATTATTTGACAAATTAAAATAAAAAAGACTAGATTGAAAATCTAGCCTACATTTGGAAGTGTGAGTTTTGGTGTTTTGTTGCGTGAAAGCACAATATAATCAATTTTGTTGTTTACTGTTGCTGTGATGTCAAACACAACTTTTTTAACAAGCTTGCAATCTTCATCAACTGAATATGCAACCAAATTACCCTCGGCATCAATAACACAGTTGAGTGCAATTCTTGAAAATTCTGGAAGTGATGTTCCACCTTGCTCTTTTATTCCAATTGAATAATCTTTAACTGAAGAATAGGTTGAAAGCAAAACACTTGCATAATAGCACTCAATTTTGCCCGTGATGGTTCTTTTAACTGTGAAATAATTTTCTTTTACAACAGTGTTTTTTGTAACCAAATACATTGGCACGCCTTTTAATTGTGTTTGAATTTGTTTGTAATTGTTTTTAAAATCTGCCGACAAAGTACCTGATGAATTTTTAATGTTACTGCCGTCATTTTCATAGCACTTGCCATTTTTGTAAATATATTGTTGTGCACTGCTTTGTCCAAAATTTGTTTTTGTTTCTAATTTGATTGTTTGCTGAAACTCGCTTCCATCTTCATATCTATTGATTAACATTCCGGTCAAAATTTCAACATCTTGACCAACTGCTGACGATGTGCTTGTTCCTGATGCTGAAATTTCAAACGACCTGCTCTTATAAAGCCCATCAAATGCCGTACAAACTGCTTCTTTTGCAGAACTGAATATTTCTTTTTCTTGAGGCTCTCTTGTTATGCCATCTGATGAAGCACCGTTGTTAATTAAACTGATGTTGTAGTTGTATATGTTTTGTTCCATTTTTGCGTAAATGTCTCTATAATATTGTTCTCTTTGCTCCAATTTTACGCCAAAAAACACAAAACTAAAAACAAAAAGCACTGCCATAACAATTGCAATGATGTTTAATATTTTTGTGTTGAAAACAAAATTATCAATTTTTTTAACCACTAAAGATCTGTTTTTTTCCATTTCTCACTCGCAATGCAATTATGTTAACATACAAAGGCAATTTTGTCAAATTTGATATCTTTTTGGCAATAAACAAATTTTTTTCACATGTTTTATACGCAAATAATTTTTATAAACGTTTTAATTGCCATTGTTTGTTTTTGCAACATACACTAATTTTGTGTAATATGTTTTGTTAAATTTGTAAAATATGCAAATGGTGTAATTGCTAATTTTTTAAATCAATAATCTGCTTTGTTTTTTAATTGTTTATATCTTTCATAAACTTTCAAGCAATCTTGTCTATCAACTTGAAAAATATTGTTTGGTTTTGCTGAAAGTTCTTCTTGAAATTGTTTATCCCTAAAACCTAACTTTTGTGCATCCTGCATATCACAACCAAAATACACCTTTTCTATATTTGCCCACAAAATTGCACCACTGCACATTGGACAAGGATAACCCGTTGTGTATATTTCACAACCTGACAAATCAAATGTGCCAAGTTTTTTGCTGGCTTTTCGTATGGCTTGCATTTCGCCATGACAAGTTGCATCTTTGTTTTTTAAAACACAGTTGTGTGCTTTTGCAATAACCTTTCCATCTTTCACAATAACTGCGCCAAAAGGGCCACCGTCATTATTTTCTATGCCATTCACAGCTTCATTTATGGCAAGTTTCATAAATTTATTCATAATTTTCTCCCAAAAAATATTAGCAAAGTGAAAAATTTTTGTAAAGAGATTTTGTTTGCAAAAATATTTAAGTTGAAAATCTACTTGTAAACTCAAATAAAAATTTCAACTTTTGCAGCATATGATTGTCTTTTAAGATTACAAATTGCAAGATGAGTTTGTGCTCATTTTTAGTTTAATATTTATGGCAACTCCATTTTATTTTTATAAAACCAACTCGAACAATTAAACAATAAAAAGAATATTATTAAACTTTTTTTTATTGATAATATTCTCAATTTGTTTGCAAAAGCATTATTTATATTGTATAATTATTGTAATAAGGAGGAGATATGGGCAAACGATATCTTGACATATACGCCTCACATTTTGGAAAAATAATGTCAAACTACGCCATTGTTGGCCTATCTGCAATGTTGCTCATTTTGGTGGGCACAATCATTTCGGCAATGATTTCTGTTTTGTGCGTGATGTTTGGCATTTTTTTAATTTTTGCCACGCTTGGACTTGTGCTTGTGACAAACAAAAATTTCATTTCTGAAATGTTTAACAGTGGCACGCATCTTTTGGAAATTACAACAAGTCTTTACAAATTTTTTCCGTATTTGTTTGGCATAACACTTGGGGCATCAATAATTTCACTTGTTGTTTTGTATTTGCAAAAAGACCAACGTTCAACCGGCAGAATTGTTGTGTCTAGCATCATTTTGGCGCTTACGGTAGTTGCTGGCCTTGTATTCTTTTTGGGGGTGGAAGAATGAAAACACTGAACCTAAAAATTCAAGGCGGACTTAACCTAAGACCAACGATTGTGATTGATGGGCAAATGATAAAATACAAAAAGAACAAAGAACAAATAATTGAAATATCTCATCAAACCGAAAATGATGTGGTGGACATTTTGATTTCAAACACATTGGAAATTAATGGGCCACTTTGGTGGTTGATTCAACCATTGTTTTACATCATTTCACTTTTGGGAATATTAAACCCACGTTTAGATAAAATTTGCTATCACATAAGTTACCACTCAAAAATTACACTAAAAGACGAAACTACAAATTTAATATTAAAATTTAATCAAACAAAAGATGACACTCGTGCAATTGAGTGTGCTGGCAATGCAAATATTGAAGAAATTGAAAACAAATTTTCTTTTGACGAGCAAGCAAAAAAGCGAAAAAAGATTTTAAAATTTTTGTATGCTGGTTGTTGGTTTTTGACAATTTTGATTGCGTTTTTGATTGTTATTTTGTAAAAAAGGAGAAAATTTATGAAATTTTTTGTAAAAAACAAAATTATGTCACTTGGTGGCGACTCTCGTGTTTATGATGAAGCCGACAAAGATATTTATGTTGTAAAAGGTAAAATGCTAAGTTTGACAAATAAGAAAAAGATTTTTGATATGAATGGCAAACTGCTTTACATTGTCAAAAACAAACTGCTAAATTTTTGGACACACTCAAGTTTCATTTTTAATGAAGAAAAACAAAAAATTGCTCGTGTTAAAAACAGAGGTTTTAATGGCGGTTTTGATGTTTTGGGCTATGGTGATGAAATTGCAATTGATGGTTGGGAAATTGGTGGATATACCATTGTTAAAAATGGCGAAAAAATTGGGACAGTAAAATCAAGCCTTGCACTTGCAGACAACTATGAAGTTGAAGTTAAAGATGGCGAAGACGCTGGCTTTTTGGTTGCAGTTATCATTGCAATTGACAACGTAAAAGACAAATCGACAAAAAGATAACTCAATTAATACACATTTTATGGTAGACAATTTGTTAAATTATATTGTAAAATTAAAATATAGGAGATTAATATGGAAAAAACGAAAAAGACACTTATGATAGTTTCACTATCAACCCTTGCAATTTGTTGCATTATGCTAATTTTGGCAGTGTTTGGAGTTAAAATTTTTGATGGCGTGCCACTTAGACTTTTGTTGATTTTTGCAACAATATGCGTTGCAACAGGCATTTCAATTAACGAACTTGCAGTTATCAATCGAAAAAAAGTGCTTGGTTTTGTTGGCATTGGACTTTTGGCACTTTCCGTTTTGATGGCATTTGTGATTTTCTGCTCTAATTTGCTTGTTACAGAAAATGTTTTCAACAGAATAACAGGCATTGTTTCTGTTTTAAGCGTTACTTTCATCATTATCATTTCAATATATTCAAAACTCGGAAAATCACTGCTTGGCTTGCAAATTCCAACATATGTTGCCTTTGGTGCACTTGCAATTCTGCTCTCTCTCTTGATTGGTGGCTTGCACTTGTTTGACACAAAAGGTATGCTTGAAGTATTTATTGTGCTTGGTATTGTTTGCTTTGGACTTTTGATTGCCTCAACAATCATAGGCGCGAAGAAAAAATCTAGTGACATAGATACTGTAAATTCAAAGGTGAAAACAATAACAATTTCTTTGAAAGAATACGAAACTTTGAAAGAAGAAAACAAAATGCTTAAAGAAGAACTTGAAAAGCTTAAATCAAACAATCGATAACAAAACGCCTACTTGGTAGGCGTTTTTTGTTGGTCACAAATTTTAACCATTGCTACGGCATATTTAATTAATGACAAAATTTGACTTACTCTTAAAGATTAATTTTTAAATGATTTTAAACATTTTATTTTTGTTGTTCATATTCATTAACAATATTCTTCCTTTTTGCCAATGATAGTTTTTATTGTTTTTTTAATTTAAAGAAAATATGCTAAACTAAATCAGCACTTTTTTATGTCTTTTTTATTGTTGCAATATCTCAATAAAGACAACATATTAATAAAGACAACCTTAGTAATTTTTAGATAAACTGATATTTCCTTTTTGTGCTATACTTGTCACAACTAATCTTCTAACCCAAGCAAATAATCTGTTGTAACACCAAAAAATATGGCAAACGCAATTGCAACATTTATATTTGGAATTTGCAAGTTTGATTCCCATCGCGCAATTGCTGCTTGACTGAAACCAGTTGCTTTTGCAAGTGCACTTTGGCTAAGTTCTTTTTCTATTCTCAGTTCCTTTAACCTTTCGGCAAATTTGTTCATATATTTATCCCTTTTATAACCATACAAATTCTATACCATTTGGTATTAAAAATCTTGACTTATACCAAACGGTATTATATAATTTATTAGTGTTATCTATGTGGGAAAAATTATGCAAATTATGATTGATGTTGATGTGCTTAAAAAATTTATGGAAGAAAACAAAATGTCTAAAAGTGAGTTTTGCCAAAAATGTAAAATCAGCCCAATCACACTGCAAAAAATATTAAACAAAAAGAAAAGTTTAAGGTTTAACACCATATTTAAAATAGCAAGATATATGAATATTAAAACCAGTGAACTATTGAGCAAAACAAATGCAATGACTTATACACAAATTAGAAACATCAAATAAACCATACAAATTTAATTTTTTGTTGCATAAATTTGACATTGTTTATGCGATTAGTTTTTTAGTTTATATTTAGTGCAGATTTAATGTTTTTTTAAGCTTTGCATTTATTTTTAATTTTCTAACATTATGTGCTATAAAATTAACTTTGCAAAAGATGCAATTGTTTGACATTTGTAACTTTTTGTGACAATATAATTTTGTAGGAGAAAATTATGGAAGCAAAAAATTTTAGAAAAAAGGCTTGGAATAAATTTCGTGACAACCAAGGCACTATGATTGTAATTTTGCTTGTTGTTGCTTTGATTGAAGCAGTTCTTTCATTTACCTTTGTTGGAACAATTGTAATTGCAGGTCCACTTGCACTTGGCGTTGCAGGTTGTGTTTTGGCACTTTGCAGAAAACAAAAATTTGAACTTGTTGATATGTTTAAAGGGTTCAACAATTTTGTGCCTGCTTGCCTACTTTACATTGTTAACACAATTTTTGTTGGATTGTGGTCAATTTTGTTTATAGTGCCAGGCATAGTTGCAGAACTTTCATATAGCATGAGTTTTTACATTTTGCAAGACAATCCAACAATGACACAAAGTGAAGCAAGAAATGCAAGCATTTCAATGATGAATGGTCACAAATGGGAATTGTTCTGTTTGCGCTTTAGTTTTATTGGTTGGATTTTGCTTGGCATTTTGACATTTGGAATTTTGTTTGTTTGGGTTGCACCATATATGAAAACTGCCGAAGCAGAATTTTATAGACACCTGAAAAGTGAAAGTGATGTTGAAATCAGCGAAGCACAAAACTCAACAGATGAAGCAATTAGGGTTGAAGTTAAACCAGAAGACATCAAGGAAGAACCAAACACAACAAGTGAAAATGTTTCATCAAGCGAAACAACTTCATCAAATGAAACAAATGAATAATATCAACAAAAAAAGATTGCAAAACTGCAATCTTTTTTGTTGGTTAAATTTGCAATAAAATATAAAATTTTTGATTATTTTACAACAATATTTACAATCTTGTTTGGAACAACAATTTGTTTAACAATTTGCTTGCCTTCCAAACTCTTTTTTATTGTTTCATTTTCATCAACAATTTTAAGCACTTGGTCATTTGGACTATCAACAGGAACTTCAATTCGTGTTTTAAATTTTCCGTTTACAGAAACAGCCATAACAACCATATCTTCAACAATTTTTGAACTGTCAAAAGTAGGCCAAGTCTCGTAGGCAATTGTGTTGTTGTGTCCCAAAACTGACCACATTTCTTCCGTTATGAATGGTGCAATTGGGTTGAGAAGTTTAACAAAACCTTCTGCCATATATTTTGGGAAAACTTGCTCTTTGTAAACCGAATTTACAAAAATCATAAGTTGACTGATTGCAGTGTTGAAGTTGAGAGTTTCATAGTCTTCTGTAACCTTTTTAACTGTTTGATTATATAGTTTTTCCAAATTTTTATTGTCTTGGTCTTTAACTTTGCCTTCTTCAACAATCAAACGCCAAACTCTTTCCAAAAAGCGTTTGCTACCTTCAACACCTTGCATACTCCAAGGTTTGTCGGCTTCAAGTGGACCCATAAACATTTCATAAAGTCGCATTGTGTCGGCACCATATTTTGCAACAATGTCATTTGGATTTACGCAATATTCTGGAAAACGCTTGCCCATTTTGATGCCGTTTTCGCCCAAAATCATTCCTTGATGAACAAGTTTTTGAAATGGCTCTGCAACTGAAACATAGCCCTTGTCATGCAAATAGTTATTCCACATTCTTGCATAAAGCAAGTGTCCCACGGCGTGTTCTGGTCCACCAATGTAAAGGTCAACAGGCATCCAATGGTCAACCAATTTTTTGTCTGCAAATGCCTTGTCATTTTTTGGGTCTATGTATCTCAAGAAATACCAAGATGCACCAGCAGAACCCGGCATTGTTGAAGTTTCTCGTTTACCACTCTTGCCGTGATAGTTTACATTTACCCAATCGGTTGCTTTGTTTAACGGACTGCTTCCGTCTTTTGATGGCGAATAGTCTTTAAGTTCAGGAAGAACAAGAGGCAAATCGGCATCATCAAGCACACCAGTTGTTCCATCATTATAATGAATGACCGGAATTGGTTCGCCCCAATATCTTTGTCTAGCAAAAATCCACTCTCTAAGTTTGTAGTTATTAACTCTTCTTGCAATGCCCATCGCAACAAGTTTATCGGTTATTTTTTCTTTTGCATCTTCAACAACAAGTCCACTAAATTCTGCTGAATTTATGAGCTTACAGTCTTTGCCAAGATGGTCTTGTTTTTCAAACGCACACTTTGAAACATCTCTGCCATCAATAACTTGAATCATTGGCAAGTTGTGTGCAACTGCATATTCAAAATCTCTTTGGTCGTGGCTTGGAACTGCCATAACTGCGCCCGTGCCATAACTACCCAAAACAAAATCGCCAAGGAATATTGGAACTTCTTTGCCGTTTATTGGGTTGATTGCCTTAACACCCTTAACTTCAACGCCAGACTTGGTTTTGTTTAGGTCGGTTCTGTCCATATTTGACTTTGAAAGCGTTTCGGCAATATAGCTTTCGACTTCTTTTTTATTTTCAACTCGTGGCATAAGGTCTTTTATAATTTGACCATCTGGTGCAATGACAAAAAATGTTATGCCATAAACTGTTTCAATGCAAGTTGTGAAAATTGAAAATTTTCCACCACCTGAAATTTGAACATCAAGTTCAACACCTTGTGACTTGCCAATCCAATTGCGTTGAATTTCTTTTGTTGATTCTGGCCAATCAATTTTGTCAAGCCCAGACAAAAGTTTGTCGGCATATTTTGGAATGTCAATTACCCATTGCTTCATATTTTTTCTTACAACAGGAAAGCCACCACGCTCACTTTTGCCATCTACAATTTCATCATTTGCCAAAACTGTGCCAAGTTCTTCGCACCAATTTACAGGCATTTCAACTTCTTTTGCAAGACCATCTAAATATAGTTGCTTAAAAATCCATTGCGTCCACTTGTAAAAACTTGGGTCGCAAGTTGCAATTTCTCTATCCCAATCATAAGAAAACCCCAACATTTTAAGTTGTTCTCTAAAGGTTTTGATGTTTTGGTATGTAAATGTTGATGGGTGATTGCCGGTTTTTATGGCAAACTGCTCGGCAGGAAGACCAAAAGCATCATAGCCCATTGGGTGCAAAACATTGTAGCCTTGCATACGTTTCATTCTTGCAATAGCATCGGTTGCAGTGTAACCCTCTGGGTGACCTGCGTGAAGGCCAACACCTGATGGATATGGAAACATATCAAGAGCGTAATATTTTGGTTTTGAAAAATCGGAAGTGTCACACTTAAATGTTTTGTTATCTTCCCAATACTTTCTCCATTTTGCTTCTATCTGCTTTGTGTCAAACATAGTTATCTCCTAAAAATTTAAAACAATTTTTTCGTTTTTTATTATACTATAATTCTTTTTCAAAAGCAAACACATACAATACTTTTTAAAACCATAAACATATAATTTATCTTTGACTAGATTAAATCTTTATTTTTAATTAACGCAATTTTTAATATGCACTGTTAGAAACCAATTTTCAAAAATGATGTACAAGTTAAAATGATTAATAGTGTTAAAATATGCTTTTCCATTTTTGGAATGTAAAAATTATAATTTTATTCCATATCTTTTATGTTGTTAATTTGTTGTTTTTTAATTTGTGTTCAATATCAATCTTTTTTGATATTTTTTGATTATTTCAGCAATTTTTTGCTTTTTTTTGTGCTTTTTTTGCATTTTTCTATTAAATTTTACTTTTTTTATTTTAATTGCACATTTAAAATTTTATTTATTTACACAAAAAAACTGCCAATAAATTATTAGCAGTTTTTTATTCAATTAAAGTTCTTCATTAGATGCATCTTTAATTTCAAATTGTTGTGGTTCAACTGGCTCAACAGTTGCTTCGCCATTTTCAATTCGTTCTGTTTCAATTTCATCAACAGTTTCATCTTCGTTGGTTGGAGTGATTGCAATTGAAACAATCTTTTCATCGCTTGCAGTTTTCATAACCCTAACACCAAGTGTGTCACGGCCAAATTCACTTATTTCATTTGCTGTAACACGAATGATTGTGCCTTGGTCGGTTATTAAAATTGCATCGTCTTTGTTAGATACTTGTTTAAGCCCTGCAAGTAAGCCAGTTTTGTCGTTAAACACACCTGCCTTAATTCCCTTGCCGGCTCTTGTTTGAAGTCTGTAATCTTCGATATTGCTTCTCTTACCAAAGCCAAGTTCACTAACAGTCAAAATTTTGTATGTTGTGCCTTCGGTTTCATTTTCTTTTGCTGGTTCATCTTTCTTTAAGCAAATCATACTTACAAGATAGTCGCCATCATCAAGGTCCATACACTTAACGCCTTGTGTATCTCTGCCCATTGCACGAACATCTTTTTCTGAGAAGTGAATACACTTTCCGTTGTGGGTTGCAACCAGAATTTCATCTTCGCCAGATGTAAATTCAACGCCAATCAAAGTGTCGTCTTCAACAAGTTTAATGGCAATTTTGCCAACTTTTCTAATGCTATCAAATTCACTGAGTGCAGTCTTTTTGATAAGTCCATTTTTTGTTGACATCATCAAATAGCCTTTTTGCTCTGGTTTAAGTGGAATGAGTGCCGTAACCTTTTCATTTGGAGCAAGTTGCAACAAATTGATGATTGCTCTGCCCTTTGCTTGTCTTGATGCTTCTGGAATTTCATAGCCCTTTATTGAGTAAACTTTGCCTTTGTCGGTAAAGAACAACAAATCATCGTGAGTGCTTGTTACAAAAATTTTTTCAACAAAGTCTTCTTCCTTGGTAGTTATGCCGGTTATGCCTTTGCCTGCTCTGTGTTGTGCTCTATACTCAGCAACAGGAATACGCTTTACGTAGCCACAGTGAGTGAGATTTATAACAACATCTTCTTTTTCAATAAGGTCGCCAATATCAAGGTCGCTGTAATCAAACACAATTTCAGTTTTTCTATCAACGCCATATTTTGCACTTATTTCCAAAAGTTCTTTTTTAATGATTTCCCAAACACGACTTTCGTGTGCCAAAATATCTTCAAAATCTGTAATTTGATTTTTTAAATCTTCAAGTTCTGCTTTAATTTTGTGAACTTCAAGATTGGTTAGTCTTTGAAGACGCATATCAAGAATTGCATTTGCTTGAATTTCATCAAGCACAAACTTTGTTGTTAAATTTGCAATTGCATCAACCCTGTCTGCACTTTGTTTGATAACTTTGATAACTTCATCAATGTTTGAAAGTGCAATTACAAGCCCCTCTAAAATGTGTGCTCTTTCTTTTGCTTTTTCAAGGTCAAATTTTGTTCTTCTAACAATAATTTCTTTTTGATGTTGCAAATAGTAGTAGAGCATTTGCTTCAAATTTAAAATTTTAGGTTCGCCATTTACAAGCGTGAGCATAATGATGCCATTTGAAATTTGAAGTTCTGTGTGTTTGTAAAGGAAATTTAAAATGACTTGTGGGTTGTAGTCCTTTTTAATGTCAATTTCAATTTTAATTCCGTTTCTGTTGCTTAGGTCGGCAATTTTGCTAATGCCTTCAACTCTTTTATCTTTTACAAGATTTGCAATTGTTGTGACAAGTTTTGCTTTGTTTACTTGATATGGAAGTTCTGTGATTGTGATGTATGACTTACCATTTTCTTCTTCTTCAATTTCTGCCTTGCCACGCAAAATTACACCACCACGTCCGGTTTCGTATGCATGCTTAATTGCACTGCCACCCAAAATAAGTCCGTGAGTTGGATAGTCTGGGGCAGGAATATATTTCATAAGTTCATTAATTGTGATGTCTGGATTGTCTATCATTGCAACGCAACCATTGATAACTTCTCTTAGGTTGTGAGGTGGAATGTATGTTGCCATTCCAACAGCAATGCCGTCACTACCATTTACCAAAAGATTTGGAAAACGAGATGGCAGAACAACTGGCTCTTTCAACTCGCCATCATAGTTTGGAATGAAATCAACAGTGTTTTTTTCTATATCTCTGAGCATTTCATTGCTGATTTTTGAAAGTCTTGCTTCTGTGTAACGTGAAGCAGCAGCACCATCGCCATCAACGTTTCCAAAGTTTCCGTGGCCATCAATAAGTGGATAGTTAATTGAAAAGTCTTGTGCCAAACGAACCATCGCATCATAAATTGAACTGTCGCCATGTGGGTGATATTTACCCATAATGTCGCCAACGGCTCTTGCAGATTTTTTGTAAGGCTTGTCGTAAGTTGCACCTGTGTCGCCCATACAAAAAATAATTCTTCTGTGAACTGGTTTCAAACCATCTCTAACATCTGGAATTGCACGGCTGACATTAACTGCCATTGCATACTCCAAAAAGCTGTGAGTCATTTGCTCATTTAGTTCAACAGGGACAATTTTGCTACCTTCAAGTAACTGTGTGAGTTCTTCACTATAATCATTTTTTCTCATTTCATTCTCCGCCTAAATTAAATATCTAGGTCCTTTACTAATGTTGCATTTTCTTCAATAAACTTTCTTCTAATGTCTGGATTGTCGCCCATCAAGTTGTTAAAGATTTTATCGGCTTCAACAGCATCTTGCATTGTTACCTTAAGCAAGATTCGCTTTGATGGGTCCATTGTTGTTTCCCAAAGTTGCTCTGGGTCCATTTCACCCAAACCTTTGTAACGCTGTTGACTTGTAATTTTCTTTGTGTTTGTTGCAAGGAATTTGTTAAGAGAATCATCATCATAGAAATAATGTTCCTCTGCACCACAATTTATTTTGTATAGTGGTGGTTTTGCAACATAAACATGTCCTTTTTCTATCAAACCACGCATAAACCTAAAGAAGAATGTCAACATCAAAATTCTAATGTGTGAACCATCAACATCGGCATCGGTCATACAAATAATTTTGTCATAACGAAGTTTGCTCTCATCAAAATCATCTTGAATACCACAGCCAAATGCTGTAATCATATTTTTAATTTCTTCATTTTCAAGGGCTCTTGCAAGTCTTGCTTTTTCAACATTTAAAATCTTTCCACGAAGTGGCAAAACTGCTTGAAATCTTGGATCTCTGCCATCTTTTGCAGAACCACCCGCACTGTTACCCTCAACAAGATAAATCTCGCAGAATTTTGGATTTTGTTCACTGCAATCTGTAAGTTTTCCCGGAAGTGCTGTGCTTTCAAGAGCACCTTTTCTCCTTGCAAGTTCTCTTGCATTTCTGGCAGCATCTCTTGCACGTTGAGCTGTGATTGAACGCAAAATTATTTCTTTTGCATCTTTTGGATTTTCTTCCAAATATGTTCCAAATCCATCGTCCATTGCATTTTCAACAATAGTTTTCATTTGACTATTGCCAAGTTTTGTTTTTGTTTGCCCCTCAAATTGTGGGTCGGTAAGTTTAACAGAAATAACGGCAGTCAAACCTTCACGGACATCATCGCCACTAAGTTTTTCTTCTTCTTTCAAAATCTTTTGTGCGTGGCCATAGTTGTTGATTATTCTTGTCAAACTATTTTTGAAACCAACAAGATGTGTTCCACCTTCTTCGGTGTTGATGTTGTTTGCGTAACTATAAATAATTTCGTTGTAAGTGTCATTGTATTGCAAAGCAATTTCAACTTCACTATTTTTTAGAACCTTGTTGATATAAATTGGCTTTTCAAACAATGTTGTTTTGTTTCTGTTGAGATAATCAACAAATTCTTTAATTCCACCTTCAAAATGGAAAGTTTCCTTTGCAGGTGTTTCTTCACGATCATCTTCAATGCTAATTGTGATGCCCTTGTTTAAGAAAGCAATTTCTCTAAAACGAGCTTTGATTGATTCATAGTTGAAACGGGTTGTTTCAAAAATTTCTTTGTCTGGCAAAAATGTTACGGTTGTTCCTGTTCTATCTGCTGAGCCAACAATCTTTAAATCTGCTTGCGGAATGCCACGTTTATATAGTTGATAGTAATGATTGCCGTTTTGATAAACATCAACTGTAAGCCATTCGCTGAGTGCGTTTACGCAAGAAAGACCAACGCCGTGTAAACCACCACTAATGTGATAGCCTTCGCCGCCAAACTTGCCACCTGCGTGCAATTTTGTCAAAACAATTTCAACTGCACTTTTGTTTTCTGGTTGGTGTATACCAGTTGGAATTCCACGGCCGTTGTCAACAACTTTACAACTGCCATCTTTTTGAAGCGTTACTTCAATGGTATCACAAAAGCCAGCAAGTGACTCATCAATGCTGTTGTCAACAATTTCCGTGATTAGGTGATGCAAGCCTCTTTCATCGGTGCTTCCAATATACATACCTGGTCTTTTTCTAACAGGTTCAAGACCTTCCAAAACCTGAATATCACTTGCATTGTAATGTTCAGATTTTTCAAACTTTTCAAATTCTTCAATAGTTTCAGCCATCTTTAACTCCTATATCTTATATATTAAGTATATTATATCATATACAAGCGACAATTTAAAGCGTTTTTCAAAAGTTTTAGGGCATATTTTTAATTTTACACCACTTTTTTTGTTTTATTGTGAGTAAGACGCAATTTGTTGCCTTTGCCGAAAATAAGGCAATTTAAAAGCCTGATGATATAGTTTGATGTATAATATTAAGCAAAAGAAATAAATTCTTGCTTTTTTTAAATTTTTATTAATTTACAAAAACAAAAATTGTGGAATATTATCACAAATAAAATTCAGTCTCTAACACCTTGCATATTGAGATTTAATCTTTTGATTTTTTTGTGCCAATTTAAAGTAGGTCATTATTGTTTTTTTCAAAGATTTAATAAATTCATCTAAAACAAAAAAGGGCAATAACGCCCTTTATAAACAATAATTTCTAACTATGGCAAAAGCAAAGTAACCTATGTATATAAACAACATAAGTGCACCTTCCCACCTGCTTATTTTGCTTTTTGTGTAACACATAGACAAGAAAATTGCCGTTGTAACAAACAATATCAATGTGTCCATTAAAATTAAGTTTGAAATTGGTATTGCCCCAAAAATTCCAACGCTACCCAAAATGAGAATTATGTTGACTATGTTAGAGCCAATTACATTGCCAAGAGAAAGCCCTATGTCATCTTTTTTTGCGGCAACAATTGATGTTGCAAGTTCTGGCAAACTTGTGCCCATTGCAACAACTGTTAATCCTACCAATGCTTCACTCATACCTGCCTTAATTGCCAAAAACTTTGCTGTTGACGAAACGCACTCACCACCAAACACAACTGCCCCAAGTCCAAAAATTAAGCAAAGTGCAATTTGCCAACCTTTGAGTTCCTTTTTTGGCTTTTGTGTTTCGTTTTGTTGCTCACTTTCAATGTTTGATGTTTCTTTGTAATCCACTTCACCATTAGATTTTTTTGCAGACACAATTTGTGCAAAAGTGTAAAACACAAAGATAATTAAAAACACTATGCACTCACTTCTTGAAAGTATGTTTGAATCTGCACCATTGATGATTTTATCTGCAGAAAACAACAAGAGAAGTGATGTTACAAGCATCATAAGTGGCAAGTCAAATTTTTTGCTAGATTTTTCTATTGGAATTGGTTTAATAAGTGCAACTATTCCCAAAATAAGCAACATATTCATTAGGTTACTGCCAACAATATTACCCGCTGACAAATCCATATTGCCACCAATTGCACTAATCAGACTAACTGAAAATTCCGGCAAACTTGTGCCAATGGCAACAATTGTTAAACCAATTATTAAAGATGGAACTTTGAGTTTTTTTGCAACAGCACTTGCACCAGTAACAAAGAAATCTGCGCCGTAAATTAAAAGCACCATTCCCACAACCAAAAATAAAATATTTAAAAATATATCCATAAAATTTCTCCGGCTGTAAATTTTTTACTTTTGAAGTATAGCACAAATGCACAAAAAATTAAAGCAATGACTAGCATTTATACGACAAAATAAAAAATATAGTGTGCATAAATTTTTATTTTAATTGTGACTAATCAAAATAAATTTATTTAACACAATTATTTTTTTCAACAAAAAAGTCCACAACATTAGGTGTGAACTCTTTTAATTTTTACTCATTGAGTTGTTTGACAAATTTTTTAATTTTTTCATCCATTTTTGCATCAATTTTTTCTTTGCCAAACATATATTCCATTTGCTCTAAACAAAGTTTGACATCAGCAAATTCTTCATACAAATTTTCAATCACGCCATCTCGTTTTTGAGCAACATTATCTCTTGCACGTTTAAACTTGTTTATGGCAACAATGAGTTCTGCCATCTCTTCTATCATTTGATTTAGTTGTGAATCCTCGCCCCACTTTTCTACTGCTTGTTTATAAAGTTTATCTCTTTCACTTCGTTCCATACTCACTCCGTTAGGTGTTTGCCATTTTCAATTTTGATTATATTTGCATCTTGCATCATAAAAGGGTCATATTGTGTGGTTGTTATTATGGTTTGAACATCTTTAACTTTCCAAAGCAAGCGTTGTTGTCTGTCTTGGTCAAGTTCACTCAAAACATCATCTAAAAGCAAAATTGGATATTCACCACATTCTTCCTTAAAAATTTCAAGTTCTGCAAGTTTCATGCTTAGTGCAACCGTTCGTTGTTGCCCTTGACTGCCAAAGGACCTGATGTCAATTCCATTTACAATAAGTTTTATGTCATCTCTATGTGGTCCAACATTTGTGTAGCCAAGTTTAAGGTCCTTTTCCCTGCACTCCAAAAGTGCTTTTGCAAGTTTTTGAGAAATTTCTTCTGTTGTTTCTCCTAAAATGCCAGCATAAGAAATTTCCAAAGTTTCTTTTCCACCAGTCAAAAATTTGTGAGAAGCGACAACATACTCTTTAAGTTTGTCCAAAAATTCTATTCTCTTTTTTATAAGTTTACTGCCGGCATCGCAAAGTTGCGCATCCCAAATTGGCAAAGTTTGTTCAATTGTTTTTGAATTATTTTTGCTCTTTAAAAGTTTGTTGCGTTGGTCAATGATTTTGTTGTATTTTACAAGTTGATAAAAATAACTTTTGTTAAGTTGCGAAATGTCAGTATCCATAAATTTTCGTCTGTCTTGTGGGGCATCTTTTACAAGTTTAAGTTCATCTGGAGAAAAGAAAACAACATTGTTCACGCCAAGCAAATCACCAATTTTAAGCAAATTTACGCCATTGACTTTAATTGTCTTTTTTGTTTGCCTGTTAAAAATGACTTCAATTGTTTTTTTGCCTTCTTTCTTTTGAAGTGACAACACAAAACTTGCCTTGTCTTTGTTCCAATTGATAAGGTCTGCATCTTTTGTGGTTCGTGGACTTTTGCCAATTGCTGAATAATATATTGTTTCAAGCAAATTGGTTTTGCCTTGTGCATTTTTGCCAACAATAAGGTTTATGTTTGGTTTGAAATTTATTTTTTCTTCGCCATAATTTCTGTAATTGTTTAGTTTTAATTCTGTAACAAACACGGTTTTTCTCCTACTGTTTAATTATATCAAAATGACAAAATTATGTAAAATAAAAACATAATTTTTTAGGTGCTTATGTGATGCTTGACTTTTTTTGTGGTTTATTTTAAAATGAAAAAACGAGGTTAATTATGCAAAATATGAAACAAAGTTGGGAACAAGTGCTAGACACCATTTCAACGGAAGTGACAACTGTAACATTTGACTTGTGGATTAAAACACTTGAACCACTTATGATAAAAGATGACTGCCTAATTTTGCTTGCAAACAGTGAAATGGCAAAAAAGAGATGCAATGAACTATGTGCAAATCAACTTAAACTTGCAATTGCAGATTGCTATCAAGATGTGACAAGCTTTAAAATTATAAGTCCAGACGAAAAAGATAATTTTGTTATGGAAAACGCAGAACCTGCAAACATCATTCCACAAGAAATTAAAAAAGATTCAACATCTGTTTTTAATCCAAAATACACTTTTGAAAGTTTTGTTGTTGGCAAAAGCAATGAGGTTGCCTATGCCGCAAGCAGGGCAGTTGCAGAACACCCAAGCACAAAAATAAATCCACTGTTTTTATATGGTGGCGTTGGGCTTGGAAAAACTCATCTTTTGCACGCAATTGGAAACTACATTAAAAAGAATAACCCAAGTTTGAAAGTGCTTTATGTAACTTGCGAACAATTTACAAACGCCTACATAGACAGTTTGCGAAGTGGCAACAAGGAAAAATCTATTTCAAATTTTAGGGAAAAATTTAGAAATGTTGATGTTTTGATTGTTGATGATATTCAATTTATTGAAAACAAAACAGAAACACAAGAAGAATTTTTTAACACTTACAATGACTTGTATCAAAACAACAAACAAATTGTAATTGCAAGTGATAGACCACCAAAAAACATTGCAACCCTTAGCGACAGACTTGTAAGCCGTTTTGCAAGTGGACTTATTCAAGACATTCAAAGTCCAGATTTTGAGACGAGAGTTGCCATTTTAAAGCGCAAAGCAATGGAAGAAGGCTATAACATAGAAGATGATGTTTTTGACTATCTTGCCGAAAAAATTGACACCAACATAAGAGAACTTGAAGGCTGTTTGGCAAAAGTTCATTTCTATGCCGGAATTCACTGCAAACATTTTGCAAGTATGGAAGATGCACTTGAAGCCCTTAAAGATGATGTTTCAGAAAAAGAAGCAATTTCTGCCGATGACATTTTGGACACTGTTTGCAAATACTACAATGTTTCAAAGTCTGATTTGACCGGCAAAAAGAGAAACAAAGAAATTGTTGACCCACGACAAATGAGCATTTATCTAATTACTGAACTAACCGACCTACCACTCACTTCAATTGGTTCATACTTTAACAAAGACCACACAACAATTATGCACGCTCGTGACAAAATTAGTGCAGAAATTAAAAACGACCAACGACTTAAAACAATTTCACAAGACCTTAAAAATATGATTTTGAAAAAGTAACAAAAAAAACATCTATATTTCAACAATCAAAAGTTGATTTGATTTTGATATAGATGTTTTTTAAATTTAATATCACAAAAATTAATATTTTGCTATGTTATTTCAAATTTTCTGCCCATTTGTCAAAATTTTGAGAAACAGAAACAATTTTATGAGCATTGTAATCTTCATCAAAAGTTACTAACAAGGCTTGTTTTATATTTGAACTTTTGCAAATTGACTTAATGTCATTTGTTGCGTGACCAAACCAACCAGCACTTGTCAAAACAGGATAAACATTTTTGTTTGACAAATCATTTTCTTTTAAAAATTTTGTGATTACAGGGGTTATTGTATACCACCAAATTGGCGAACAAACAACAATGTTTTGATACTCGTTTATATTGGCATCTATATCTTTAATTTCAACATCTCTTTTTGGTGAATTGTTTTGCCATTCATTTACAACATCATCATAGTTTTTTGAAAATGGCACTTTTGGTTCTAGTTTAACAACATCGCAATCAATTTTTTGTGCAAGTTGCTCTGCAACAATTTTTGTGTTTCCAGTGTATGAATAATACAAAATTAAATTCTTTTTCATAAAAATCACTCCCGTTTTTAGGGTACTCTTTTTTGTAAATTTTATCAACTAAATTAAAAAACAACAAGAATTTCTTGTTGTTATCTGGTTAAAGTTTCATCATTGTTTTCTGTTTCTTCATTTTGTAATTTTGACCTATTCAAAATTTCTTCTATCATTTTTCTTTTTGATGTGTTTTTCTTGACTGCTTTTTTCTCATCTTCTTCTTTGTGTTCAATGTTCATAAAAGCATCCAAACTCTTTTCGTATTCTTCATCAATTTCTTTGACATAGTCATCAATAATTTTAATTTTATTTTCTATTTTTTTAATTTTGCCAGCACTTATGGTGTCTTTAACAACATCATAAATTGAAAGTACGGTTTGAAGCACTGCACATGTCATAATCAAAGGGATTTTTGTAACAATTGCAGACCAAATGTTTGCCATTGCCAAAACGATAAAAAAACTTTTCATTTGCCATGATGTCATGCCACGATTTAACTTTTTAACTTCATCTTCAAGTTTTCCTTTTTCAACCATCATTGCCCTTCTGTTATCATAATAATTAAAATTTTTTTCCATAACTCACCAACTGTCATTATAATAACATTAAACATTTGTTAAGTCAATACTCAATTTATCATTTTTTCAACAAAAAACACCTTTAAATGTTGCCACTTAAAAGTGTTTAATAAAATTAAAATAAAACTTTTAAAACAACTTTACTATAATTTTTAATTAGTAAACTTGTCTAATTGGTGAAATTAGATATGTATATTCTTCTTGGTCTGTGTTTGGAACAATAAAGCAAGGATTAACCTGTCCATTGAACTTTAAAATTACATAGTCATCTTCTATGTTTCTTAAACAATCCATAAAGAAATTTGTGTTGAAGGCAATTGCCAAATCTTCACCATTTAGCGAAATTGTAATTTTTTCTGTAACGGCACCAACTTCACTTCTTGCATTAACTGTAAGCAAGTTGCCATTAAATGTGAATTTAACACTATTGTCGCCACCGACTCTTGCCAAAATGCTGGCTCTTTCAAGGGCATCTAACAGTTGTTTTTTGCTTACTGTTACATTTGTTGAAAAACTGCTTGGAATGATTTGTTTGTAATTAATAAAATCATCTTTTGTTCCAAGACATCTTGAAATAACTCTTGTGCCATCAAGTTGAACCATTAAATAATTTCTTTGAATGAGAACTTTAATTGTTTCATCTTCACTTGCAAGGAGTTTTGAAATTTCACTTAAACTTCTTGCAGGAACAATAATACTGCATTCACAAGAACTTTGCAAAACTGGTTTTTTTGCAATTGCAAGCCTAAAACCGTCAAGTGCAACACAAGTTAACATTTTGCCATCTTGCTCAATTAAACAACCTTTCAAAATTGGTCTTGTATCATCTGTTGCAACACTAAAAATTGTTCGGTCAATAATGTTTTTTAGGTCTGCTTGTTTAACTTCAAAAAATTGTGCATTGTCAATCTTTTGAATTGATGGAAACTCTTCTGCACTTTGACATTGAATGAAAACTTCACTGTCTGTGTATCTAATTTTCATTTGATTTTTGTCATCAAGACAAAGTTCAATTTGTTCGCCATCAAGTTTTTTTACAAACTCACTAAAAAGTTTTCCTGGAACAACAACTTCTCCATCAAGTTTAACATCTGCTGGAATTTTTCTTTCAATGGCAAGTTCGCCATCGGTTGCAGAAAGTGTCAAGTAGTCACCCATTGCACTCAATTTTATGTTTTCCAAAATTGGATTTGTTGTTTTGTTGCTTGTTGCCTTTATTACAGTCATAACTGCATTTGATAAATCTAAACCTTCACAAAATACTCTCATATATCTCTCCACTATTATTACAACATATATAATATCATAATAAGCAAATAAAATCAATCAAAATAACAACTTCAATTGCTATTTGTAACGGCTTTGATAAATGAAAACATAAAAACAAGGTTGTACACATAATTTTTGTTGAAATGTGCAAAACTTTTCAAACTTATGCACATAGTTTTACACACCAAATTTCTTAAAAAACATTTAGTTTTTTCAAACAAAATTGCAAAATTTTTTGTGTTTTCCACTTGTTAACAGCCTATAATATTAAAAATATTATTAAAAAAATAAATATTAAATAAAAGTAAGCGGGTTGGCGAAATCAAAAAAACAAAAAAGACAAGTAAAAAATAAAAACAAAAACGTGTAATTTAATATATCAAAATTCTCTTAAATAATTAACAAAAATGAACAAATCAACATTTTGTGCTTGACAATATCTTGCCATTTGCTATATACTTAATTTGCTTTATTAAAAAATATACTTTAAGAAAGGAGTGCAATATGAAAAGGACATATCAACCAAAAAAGAGACATAGAATAAAAGTTCATGGCTTCAGACAAAGAATGGCTACACAAAAAGGCAGACAAGTTCTTGCTCGCCGTCGTCGTCGTGGTCGTAAAGTTTTAACAGTAAAACATAAATAATAAGTGCCAACAAACTGGCACTTTAATTTTATTATAACAAATATTAAAAAATTGCAATTTAATTCAACATTTGTTGCTTACTTTATAGTTAAATTAATACAATTTTATATTTGTTTAAAATAGTGTCAAAATTGTTACACTTTCGCAAAAACAAAATTTTGCAATGTGGTTTACATATAAAAACTAAGGCGAATATAATGAAAAAGGAAAATAGATTAAGAAAACGAAAACAATTTAACTGGATTTTTAAAAATGGACATGCAATTCATTCAAAGGGATTGGTTCTAATTTATATTCAAAACAAAACAAAAAATTTTAAAGTTGGTTTTTCTGTTACAAAGAAAATTGGACATGCAGTTGTTAGAAACAAGGTTAAAAGACAACTTAAAGCAATTATTCAAAAATGTACCGACCAAATTATTAACAATTGCACAATGATATTTGTTGCAAAACCTGAAATTTTGAATGAAACTTTTGAAGAAATGACAGTTGAAGTTTGTGGTTTACTTAACAAAGCAAAACTATTGAAATCAAATGATTAAGATACTAAACATAATTTTTTATCCGTTCAAACTTATTGTTTTATTGCTTATTTATTTGTATAAGATTTTAATCTCCCCTCTTCTTCCAAAATCTTGTAGATACACACCATCTTGCTCTACTTATGGTGTTATTGCGATAAAAAGATTTGGACCAATTGAAGGGAGTTTTTTATTGATAAAGCGACTATTTAGATGCAATCCATGGAGCAAGGGTGGATTGGATCCTGTTCCTGACAACATAAAAGGAGATATAAAATGGATAATTTAATAAACTTTTTACTTGTTCCTGCAAGTTGGCCAACATCTGGCGCTTGGGAAGGAATAATTAAATGGTTTGCTGGCGTTGGAAGTATGGCTCTAGCAATTATACTTCTCACAGTTTGCATTAAACTTTTAATTTTGCCACTCGATTTTTGGCAAAGATCAAATATGCGAAAAATTAACGCTCAGCAAGCAGAAATCAAGCCAGAACTTGATGAAATCAAACAAAAATATGGTAACACTGAAATTGCTCAACAAAAAACCACCGAAGTTTACAAAAAGCACAAAATAAACCCTGCTGGCAGTTGTGGTGCAATGCTTGCTTATATGATTGTTACATTTATTGTTTTCATCACCCTATTCAACTCTCTTGGCGTGATTAGCCGAACAAAAATTAATTATGAATACTATCAACTAGAAACAACTTACATCACAGCATATAAACAAAATGTGACAGCAACAGACTATGACACCACACAATTTGAATCTGCAGAAGAATATGCAAAAAGTGTTGCTCAAAGCGAAGTTGCAAAAAAATATGATGAAATTAAAGAAAGTTTTCTTTCAATCAAAAACATTTGGCGTGCAGACAATTGGTCAAGCGTATTTCCAAATGCAGATGAATTTATTTCAAGCACAAGAACAAATTTTGGGATTATGAAAGATGAAAATAGCCAATTTAAAGGCTTTGTTACTCTTTCAACCGACCTTTCTGAACCATATGTTGACCTTGCCGGCAATGTTTATGGTGTTAGAAATGATAACGGTTCAACCGGACCTACCACTCTTACAATAACCATTTCAGAAACTGAAACAAAGACATACAATGTTATTTATGCAGATGCTGAAGAAGGAAAAACTGCAAACGAACTTGCAATTGCAAAAGCAAAAGAACAATTCAAAGCAGATTTTGCAGTTGTTACAGAAGGCATCAATAAGGAATATAAAGGGCAATGGAACGGCTATTTGGTTTTGATTGCATTGTCTGGTATAATCACTTTCCTATCACAATTTTTAACCAATTTGGGAACAAAAACAAAGGATAAAAAAGGAAACAATGTTAAAACAGCAAAACCAAACCCTGTTATGGGTATAATTCTTGCTGGCGTTATGATATTGTTTACATTCAATTACACAAGTGCATTTGCGCTTTACATTGTAACAAGCAATATTGTTTCAATTTTGATAAATATCCTTATCAACAACATTATGAACGGACTTGAAAACCGTAAAGAAAAGAAAAACTCAAAAACAGTTGTTGCAGATTATGTAATTAAAAAGTAGGAGAAATTTATGAAGAGTTATGAATTTACCGCAAAAAGCGTTGAAAAAGCCATTCAAGAAGGTTTAAAAACACTTGGAAAGAATCAAGAAGATGTTGACATTAAAATTATTAGCGAAGGTGGTTTCTTTAAAAAAGCGAAGGTCGTTATTAATGTTGAAGAAGAAATAAAAATTCCAGACTTCGAAACTCCAAAGGTAGCAAAAACTGCTCCAAAACAAGAGAATAAAACGACAGAAAAAATCCAGGAAAAACAAATTGAGACAGAAAAAGAAGACAAAAAACAAGAAAAAATTGAAAAAAACGAGCAAAAAACTGAAGTTTTTGACCAAAAAGAAGAAAAACAACAATCAGAAGAGAAATTAGAACCAATAAAAACAAAACCATCTTTTGAAGAAACGCACACAGAAAACAATACAACATCAGTTCAATTTTTAACAGGGCTTTGTGAAAAACTTGGCATTGTTGCAAAAGTTGAATTGGAAGAAAAAAGAGATTGTTCTTATATCACAATTGAAACAGAAGATGCAGGCAAAATTATTGGTTACCGTGGTGATATGTTAAATGCAATTCAATATCTTGCAAATGTCATTGAACAAAAGAAAAATCCACGCACAAAGCGAGTCACAGTTAACGCAGGCAACTACAAACAAAAACGTGAAGAAAGTTTAAGAGCAATGGCAATTAGAGTTGCAGGCAAAGTTGAAGCAACAGGAAGACCATATAAAATGGACTATATGAATGCTTATGAAAGAAGAATTGTTCATACCGAATTGCAAAATTACAGGTCTGTTGAAACACACAGCGAAGGCGTTGAACCAAAAAGAAGAATTATTGTTACAAGAAAAAAGTAATAAATAATGCTAACACTATTAATATGAGAGAGTTTTACTTAACAAGTAGAACTCTTTTTTAAACATTATTTTTTAAGAATATTTTGGGCTTATGTGACAAGGATAAACAATAATAAGGTACAGAAAAATGATAGTATTTTATTAGTAATATGAGAATTTAATTAGATTAAAGTGACAATTTTAACTTATTATGATATAATAAAAAATATAAGTAAATAATGTAATAAATAGTTATTTAAACATAACTAAATAAGGTTGATATGGAAATAAATTTTGAAAAAGAAAGGTTTAATCAAATTGAAAACAGAATAAAAAATACATTGAAAAAAAACAACATTTGTTATACCGATGACATCAAAAGTAAGTTTGAAATATATTATAATTTTTTGGTTGAGTACAACGAAAATGTAAATTTGACATCAATAACAGAGAAATGTGATGTATATGAAAAACATTTTTTAGATAGTTTGCTTGGTGTTGAATATTTTGGTTTGAATACTACAGTTGCAGATATAGGCACAGGGGCTGGGTTTCCGGGAGTTATACTTAAAATAGTAAGACCAGATTTAAAAGTATATTTAATTGATAGTTTACAAAAGAGAGTTGATTTTTTAAATTTGCTTATTAAAAAGTTAGATTTAACCAATATATGTGCATTGCATTATAGAGCAGAAGATAATCAATTAAAGGATAAGTATCTTAATGGCTTTGATTATGTCACAGCAAGAGCGGTTGCCAAATTAAATACGCTTGTGGAATACTGCTTGCCATATGTTAAAGTTGGTGGTAAGTTTGTTGCGTATAAAAGTGCAGAAGCCAATTTGGAAATAAAAGAGTGTAGCAATGTAATTAATTTGCTGGGCGGTGGAAAATGTGACTTATATACAAAGCAATTAAATAATGATACAAGCAGATGCTTTGTTATAATTGATAAAATAAAACAAACAAGTAGCAAATACCCTCGTGGTCAAAATAAACCAAGAACATCTCCATTGAAATAATGTTTCACGTGAAACACGATTTAAAAAAGATTATATTTAAATATAGTATAAAATAAACATTTATTATTTGCGTTAAGTAAGTGCGGGTAATAAATGTTTTTTTATGGATAATTGCTTTATAAGCTGTTGCGATTTGCTTTTTGCTATTCAATCCGTAATTATTGTGGCGCACCAAACAAATTTGTATATGTAGCGGTTAATACATTTTTGAAATGCATATGAAAAAGATTTAATTAATATAATTACTGTAAACCATTTTGAATAACAGGGGCCCAATAATAGTATTTGCCTTGTTTGTACACAAAAACAATTTGTAATTAGAATTGTATTGAATCATTTTAAATAATTAAGTTGCTATGTCATATATTTGCGGCAAGTGGTATACGCATGCATATGCAAAAATTGCGTATTAAATTAATATAGATAGGTTTAATATAATTAATTGATTTGTTGGTTTAATGCTATTAAATTGTTTCATGTGAAACAATTTATCTTCAAAATATTTATAATCATAGCTGTTTTTATTGATTAATTCATCAATAATTCAAAAATTAATGCTATATGCTAGACTTTTGTGCTTAATTCCAATGTTTCATGTGGAACAAAAAAGAAAAAACTCTTTTTTATTGAATAATGGGTTTGTAATTTTAATTTTTACACATGATAATCTTTTAAAAGTGCAAAAGTATGTAGAGCGTTGCTTAATAATAATTGTTCCACGTGAAACATAATCAAAGACATATCCTTGATAATATTAAGAAGTCAATTAAACAAAAGACTTATTGTAATATTGTTTCATGTGAAACAACGAAATTGTATATTAAATATATTTATTAGATATATGTGAAATTAAGTAGCGCTTTGTAATTGTTTAAAATTATTTTTCACATGAAACTATTTGTGATTAAAATTATTATTTTTTATATTATTTTAATTTTGATTATCTGATTGCTAAAGCATTAATGATATTTTGCAATAAGTGTAGGTGTTTGTATATTATTAAATGCACGTCACGTGTTTCACGTGAAACATTCATTATTCCGGTTAATCGCATATAGTGTCTATAATATTGTTTAGCAATTAGATGTTGTAAGCAGATTATTTATTAAAAGTAGATTTCAAATAATTAAATATGTTTCACATGAAACAATTTATTTAACAGTTTTTGCATAAAAATCATTTGCGCTATCAATAAATAAAAAATTTAAAATAAAATTATGATAGATATTTGTGTTTATTTTATTGATATGATATAATTAGTTTACAAAGGAGAAAATATGGGTAAAATAATTGCATTTGCCAACCAAAAAGGTGGCGTTGGTAAAACAACTACCTGTGTAAATGTCAGTGCATATCTTGCCGTTTTAGGTAAAAAGGTATTGATTATTGACCTTGACCCACAGGGCAACGCTACCAGTGCAGTTGGTGTAGATAAAAATAGTGATTTGAAAAGTGTTTACAATGTAATAACTGGCGAAAACTATGTTGAAGAAGTAATTGTTAAGACTTGTGTTGATGGTTTGGATATTTTGCCTAGCGAGATTAACTTGGCTGGTGCAGAAATTGAACTTGTTTCTATGGATAATAGAGAAAAAGTGCTTAAAAACATACTCAACAGGCTTAAAAATTCATATGATTACATTTGCATTGATTGTCCACCATCATTGGGATTGCTGACTGTCAATGCCCTTACAGCTTGTGATACTGTGCTTATTCCAATACAGTGTCATTTCTTTGCACTTGAAGGATTAAGCCAACTTATGAACACTGTTAAACTTGTAAAAAAACATTTGAATTCAGCAATTGATGTTGAAGGCGTAGTCCTTACAATGAAAGATAACAGAAGCAACTTGGTAAATCAAGTCAGTGAAGAGATAAGAAAGTTTTTTGGAAAAAAGGTATTTAATACTGCCATTCCAAGCAACATTAGGCTTGCAGAAGCACCAAGTTATGGCTTGCCTATTTGCAAATATGATCCAAAAAGCAAAGGCGCGTTGGCATATAAAGAGTTAACACTTGAAATTTTGGAAAGAAACAAGTAGTTATATTTTAATAAATTAAACAGGAGATAAAATTATGAAAAAAGGTTTAGGAAGAGGCTTGGACAGTTTGTTTGGCGTTTATGGTGATGATGTAAGTGCTCAAGTTGGCAAAGGAACAACGCAAGTTGTAAAGATGCCGGGAGATTTGGATGGAGATTTAACAAATGACACAGTTGTTGAGTTGTCACTTGCAGATATAGACCCAAACACAAACCAACCAAGAAAGAATTTTAATGATGCAACACTAAAGGAACTTGCAGACAGCATAAAAGTTCATGGTGTTATTCAACCTATCATTGTTGTTAAGATGGGCGAAAGGTATATGATTATTGCAGGTGAAAGAAGGTATCGTGCTTCTAAAATTGCAGGTCTTTCAACCATTCCGGCAATTGTAAAAAATTATAATGAAAAAGAAATTGCAGAAGTAAGTTTGCTCGAAAACTTGCAACGTGAAGATTTAAACCCAATGGAATGTGCAAGGGCAATGAAAAAATTGATGACTGACTTTGGTTGGACACAAGATACAGTTGCTGATAGACTTGGAAAATCACGTCCTGTTGTTGCAAACACAGTTAGACTTTTGAACCTAGAGCCAGAAGTTATTGATATGATTGAAAAAGGCAAAATTTCTGCTGGACACGCAAGAAGTCTTGTTGTGGTAACAGACAAAAAAGCACAAATTAAATTGGCACATCAAGTTTGTGAAAAGAAGTTGACTGTTAGAGATTTGGAAAGAGCAGTTAAAGGTTCAAGTGGTTCAAAAAACAAAATGGAACAATCATCTGAACTTAAGGATTTAATTGAAGATATGAAGCGTGTTCTTGGCACAAAAGTTAGTGTTTTGGGCACTGACCAAAGAGGTAGAATTTACATTGACTATTACAGCAGTGCAGATTTGGACAGAATTTATGATTTAATTCAAAAACTTAAAAAGTAAAACGTGTTTCATATGAAACAAAATATAATATGGTTATTTAATTATAACCATATTTTTTATTTATAACTATAACTATTTAATATTTTAAACTTAATAATTTTTATAGAAATGCGCATACTATTTTTGAGGTGTGTATGGCGTATTCATATAAAGGTGCAATCACATTTGGGCTTGTTTATATTCCAATTGTGCTAAATTCTAGCATTAAGGAAAATGATATTGGCTTTAATATGTTGGACAAAAAAACTATGAGTAGGGTTAAGTATAAAAAAACCTGCGTTGATTGTAAAGACAAGGAAGTTAAAAATGAAAATATCGTAAAGGGCTATCAATACGAAAAAGATAAATATGTTATTTTTACAGATGAAGATTTTGAAAAAATTAAAACGCCAAAAGATAAAAATATTACTATTGAGCAATTTGTAGATTTGAAAGAAGTTGACCCAATTTATTTTGACCGCTCATATTACGTCAACCCAATTGGCGCTGAAAAAGCATTTATGGTTTTGCTTGAAGCAATGGAAAAACAAAACAAAGCAGGCATTGCAAAAACAGTTTTGGGAACAAAAGAAACTTTGGTACTTATAAGGGTAAAAAATGGCAAAATGCTTGTAAACACATTGTTTTTTAATGAAGAAATTGTAAAGTCGCCAGAAGTTAAAAAAGCAAAGATTACAAAAAAGGAAGTAGATTTGGCAAGCTCGCTTATAAATCAAATGACTGAACCATTTAAACCGGAACAATTTAAAGATGAATATAACAAAAGATTGCAAAAAGCAATTAAAACAAAAATATCTGGAAATGAGATTGTCGAAAAACCTAGCAAGGCAGAAGATGTAAAGATTGTGGACTTGATGGAAGCATTAAAAAAGAGTTTGAAAAAACCAACTAAAAAAGAAAAACAAATCAAAAATGCTAAAAAAATACAAAAAAACAATAAAAAAACTTCAAAAAACACAAAAAAAATTAAAAAATAAAAAGGAGAGTTGTTTTGAAACTTACAAGTTATAACAGCAAAAGAGATTTTAGCAAAACAAAAGAACCCAAAGGTGAAGTAAAAAATACAACAGAAAAACGCTTTGTTGTTCAATTTCATCAAGCACGAAAAGACCATTATGATTTTAGATTGGAACATAAAGGGGTGCTTGTTAGTTGGGCAGTGCCAAAAGGTTTTCCTAAAATGGGCGAAAGACATCTTGCAGTCAAAGTTGAAGACCATCCACTTGACTATATGAATTTTGAAGGTACAATTCCAAAAGGCGAGTATGGTGCCGGCAAGGTTGAAATTTATGATTTGGGCCATTATAAAACAACACCAGCGTTAAGCACTGGTCTGAAAGATGGAAAATTTAAAATTGCACTTGTTGGCAAAAAAATTGATGGCGTGTTTGCAATGGTTAAAATGAAAGACGAAAATTGGTTGATTATAAAGGAAAATATTAAAAAATGAAAACAAATAATAATACTAAACAAAAAGCCAACAAAAATCCTTTTAATAGTGTAGAAGTTCAATTGGCATTGCTCACAGAAAAAATTCCAAAAGGCGAAAATTGGGCGTTTGAAATTAAGTATGATGGTTATAGAATTGTTGCTTTTGTTGAAAATGGAAAGGTCAGGCTTGTCACTAGAAACGGAAAAGATTACACAAAAAAATTTGAGGATATTGCAAAAGTTTTAGAAAATAAATTTAAAAAAGAATGTGTGGTGCTAGATGGCGAAATGGTAGCCTTTGACAAAAATGGACGTTCTGATTTTGGACAACTTCAAAAAAATTTGAAAAGTGGAGTTAACAATTGCAGTTATGTTGTGTTTGATGTTTTGGCATATAATGGCAAAGATTTAAGAAATGAGCAACTAAAAGAAAGAAAACGGGTACTTGAAAATATTTTTAAAACAACGCCCAAAAATGTAATTTTGAGTAAATTTTCTATAAATAATGGCGAAAAATGCTTTAAAATTGCAAAAAAATTAAATTTGGAAGGCGTAGTTGCAAAAAATATGGAAGCCACTTATTGTGGCGAACGCAATGGCGATTGGTTAAAAATTAAGTGCTATCACAGGCAAGAATTTGTTGTTTGTGGATATTGCAGTTCTGAAAAAAATAAACAACTCAGCGCAATATTGCTGGGATATTATCAAGGCAATAACTTGATTTTTGCAGGAAAAGTTGGCACTGGTTTTTCCGAAAATATGCGAAAGCAAATGACTTTGGAATTTGCAAAATTAAAAGTTTCAAAATGTCCATTTAAGCCTGAACCAAAAGTAAGTGCTGAAAAAATTTTTTGGCTGAAACCAAAAATTGTGGCGGAAATTCAATTTGCCGAACTAACAAAATCTGGTTTGATTAGGCAAGGAAGTTTTGTTGGATTTAGAATTGATAAAGATGCAAAAAATGTTGTTTTAGAGGGTGATTGATGGAAGAAAAAATGTTTATTGATAAAATTGAAATAACTCACCCACAAAAAATTGTTTATGAGAAAAATAAAATTTCAAAATTTGAAATTGCAAAATATTATAGTGATGTCGCAAAAATAATGTTTCCCTTTGTAGAAAATAGGTTGATTAGCGTTGTTAGGTGCCATTGCAAGGTTGGTAAAGAATGTTTTTTTAAAAAACATCCAACAACAGAAAATTTGCATATAAAGAAATTTGTTGTTGACAAAAAAAGTGGCGAAGAATACTTTTTTTTGCAAAATGAAAAAGATATAGTTTATCAAGCACAAATGGGAACAATTGAGTTTCATATTTGGACAAGTAACATAAAAAATGTGAATAAGCCTGACATTTTAATTTTTGACCTTGACCCCGACAGCAAAGTGTCCCTTGAAAGATTGAAAAAGGGCGTTTTATATGTCAAAAAAATTTTGGATAATTTGGGACTTAAATCATATCTCAAAACAAGTGGTGGAAAAGGGTATCATATATTTGTGCCATTTAAGGCATCTTGTTCATTTGAAAAATGCGAAAATTTTTTAAAACGAATTTCAATTTTGCTTGAAAAAGAATATTCAGATTTATTTACAACAAACATACGAAAAGAAAAACGTAAAAACAAAATTTTTGTTGATTATTTAAGAAATTCAAAAGGAGCAACTTGTGTTGCGCCATATTCCTTGCGTGCAAGAGAAGGCGCAAGTATATCTTTCCCAATTTCGTGGCGTGATTTAAAAAATATTTTGCCAAATGAAATTACCATATTAAATTACAAAAAATATCTCCAAAAGGCCAATGCTTGGAAAGATTTTTTTGATTTTGAGCAAGAATTAACCATTTAAAAAAAGCAACACCAAAGAAAAATTTGCTGAAAATGGACCAAAAAAGAGAGCATATACAAATTAACCATATGGTTAAAGTTATGTTCTCTTTGTATTTTTGTTGATATTATAAAATTTTAGTTCTCAAATTGGCTGTTGTAAAGTTTTGCGTATGCCCCATTTTTTGCAAGAAGTTCGGCGTGTTTACCGGTTTCAACAATAGAACCATTTTGCATAACAATGATGACATCTGCATTTTTGATTGTTGAAAGTCTATGAGCAATTACAAACGATGTTCTATTCTTTGAAAGTTTATCCATTGCGTTTTGAATTGTTATTTCGGTTCTTGTATCTATATTACTGGTTGCTTCGTCCAAAATTATCATTGGGCTGTTTTGAATCATTGCTCTTGCAATTGTCAAAAGTTGTTTTTGACCGATTGAAACTGCTGTGTTATCGTCCAAAACTGTGTCGTATTTTTGTGGAAGAGTGTTTATGAAATGTTCAAGTCCACATTCTTTGCAAACAAGGTCAAGTTGCTTGTCATCAACTTCTGTTTTGTTAAACACAAGGTTTTGTCTGACAGTTCCTTCAAACAGCCAAGTGTCCTGCAAAACCATTCCAAACAATTTGTGTATGTTTTCTCTTGTTAAGTCTTTTGTGTCAATGCCATCAATTGAAATCTTGCCACTGTCAACTTCATAAAAGCGCATAAGAAGATTTACCATTGTGGTTTTTCCTGCACCCGTAGGACCAACAATTGCCACTTTTTGACCAGATTTTATGTCTATTGAAAAGTTTGATATGATTGTTTTTTCTGGCGTATAGCCGAAGCAAATGTTTTCAAAATCCACATTTCCTTTTACTGTTTTTGGGTCAAGGGCCAATGTTTTGTGACTTTCATCTTCAAGTTCTGGTGTTCCCAAAAATTCAAAAACTCTTTCACTCGCTGCGGCTGTCGATTGCAAATAGTTAAATGCTTGTGCAAGTTGAGTTAGTGGGTTTGTGAAAAGCCTTGCATACATAATAAACGCAATAATTGTTCCAATATCACATTTGGCATCTACAACCAAAACTGCACCAACAACACAAATTGCAACATAACTGAAGTTTCCAATAAATTGCATAAGTGGCATCATAAGTCCGCCCAAAAATTGAGATTTCCAAGCGCTGATGTAAAGATTGTTGTTTAATTTTACAAATTGTTGTCGTTTTTCGTCGGTTGCATTGTAAACCTTAACAATGCTGTGGCCAGAATATGTTTCTTCAATGTGTCCGTTAATTTCGCCAAGTCCGTTTTGCTGAGCAACGAAGTATTTTTGAGATTTTTTCATTATTATTGCAATCAAAACGAAACCGAGCAAACTGCAACCAATGGTTGTAAACGCCAAAATGTAGTTTGTTACAAACATCATTATTGTTGATGCAAGAAGAAGAGTTATGCTGTAAACGAGTGTTGCAACGCTGTTGTTAAGTCCTTGTGCAATTGTGTCAGCATCATTGGTTATTCGGCTTAATAGGTCGCCGTGAGATGTGCTGTCAATGTATTTCAGTGGCACGTTGTTAATTTTTTTGTCAATGTCTGTTCTAAGTTGCTTTGATACGCTTTGCGAAACTTTTGTCATCATCAAATGTTGAAGCGCAGAGCAAATGCAACTTGTGGCATATATTGCAATGAGAACACACATTATGTTTATTGCAACATTCATATCAATACCGGTTTGAATATTGTCTGAAATAAGGTTTGTTAGTTCTTTCAATTTGTTTGGGCCAATAACGGCAAGAACTGATGATGTGATTGCACACAAAATGGCAATCAAAATCAACCAAAAATATTTTTTTGAAACTGGAATTAAATTTTTTATTGCCTTTTTAAAGTCTTTTGCTTTGCCATTTGGCATACCTTTGCCAAAACTCATAGACTTATTTTGTCGTGCCATTTTCAAGTTCCTCCTTTGAAAGTTGAGATAGTGCAATGTCTTTGTAAACACTGCAATTTTGCAAAAGTTCATCATGTTTTCCCATACCAACAATTTTGCCATTGTCAACAACAATAATATTGTCGCAATTTTTAATTGTTCCAATTCGTTGGGCAACAATAATGCATGTGGTGTCATTTAAATCAGTTTCCAAAACTTTTCGCAGATTTTTGTCGGTTTGATAGTCTAGTGCAGAAAAAGAATCATCAAAAATCAAAATTTCAGGCTTTCGTGCAAGCGCTCGTGCAATTGACAAACGCTGTTTTTGTCCACCACTTATGTTTGTTCCATTTTGAAAAATTTCTGCCTTGTATGTTCCATTCATATTTTCAACAAATGTTTGTGATTGAGACTCGGCAATTGCACGCTTAACATCATCTTCGGTAATTTTTTTGTTGTCCTTTTCACCCATTGCAATGTTGCTTTCAACTGTGCCAGAAAATAGTGTTGCCTTTTGAGAGATGTAGCCTATTTTGTCATACAAAGCACTCAATTTGTAGTCTTTTACATTTTCGCCATCAACCAAAACATTCCCTTCTGTTGCGTCATAAAGTCTTGGCAAAAGTTTTACTATGGTTGACTTTCCACTTCCCGTTGCACCGATAATTGCAACCTTTTCACCTTTTGAAATTTCAAAATTTATGTTTAGAATTACAGGCTCCTTTGCATCTGCGTAGCGAAAGGAAACATTGTCAAATTTAACTGTGCCAACTTGTGTTGGATTTACGCCTTTGCCATCTTTTATTGTTGTTTCGGTGTCCAAGACTTCTTGAATACGGTTGAAACTTATTTGTGCTCTTGGCAAAATCATAAATATCATAATCAGCATCATAAATCCGGCAATAATCTGCATTGCATAAGAGAAGAATGTGACCATATCTTTAAGCAGTTCAATTCTGTCCAGCAAGCTTGCTTTGTTAATTAGGTATGCACCAATCATATAAATTGAAATTGAAAGTCCATTCATAACAAGTTGCATAAGCGGGTTCATAAATGAAAGTGCATAGCCAGTGAATAAGTGTGTTTTTGTTAAATTGGTATTTACATCTTCAAATTTATTTTCTTCAAAATCTTCGGCATTGTATGCCTTTACAACACGCAATCCATTCAAATTTTCTCTTGCAATTCTGTTTATGTCATCGGTTTGTTTTTGTACCTTTTTAAATTTTGGCAAACAAAGTGCCATTATTATTGAAATGCCCAAAAGCAACACAACAACGGCAATTGCAGTTGCAAGCGACCATTGCCAACTTTTTGAAACAATTTTGCAAATTGCCCAAATTGCCATTACGGGTGCTTTTATCATGACTTGCAACCCCATTGAAACAGATTGTTGAATTTGTGAAATGTCGTTTGTCGAGCGGGTTATCAAACTTGCAACACTAAATTTGTGCATTTCTGTTGGCGAAAAAGTTGAAATTTTGTCATACAAACTGCATCTTAATCTTTCAGCAAGCCCAGTGCCAATTTTGGCGGAAATGAAACCTGTCATCACTGCAAGTGCACCACTTGCAACTGCGCAAGCAAGCATCAATCCACCATTTTTCAAAATTTCATTCGTTTGATTTCCTGCCTTAATCAAACCAGTTATTGTTGACATATATTCAGGCAGTTTTAAATCTAAATAAACTTGCCCCACAATAAGTCCAATGCTTAAAAACATAAGTACATAATCAATTGGTCTAAAATGTTTTAAAAGTTTAATCATTATGTTTCTCCTTTCTGTATTCTTTCATTTTTTGCATCAAGTGTAAAAAATTTTTTGTGTCTTTTTCACCCAAAAATAAAAAAAAGTTGTTTAGTTTTTCGATAAGTATTTTTCGCAAGTCTTTGCAACTTTCTTCACCTTTTGTTGTCAAGCGAACAAGAGTTTTTCTCTTATCTGTTTGAGAAGTTGTTTTTTTAATCAAATTTTTCTTTTCAAGGTTTTTTAACACAACTGCAATGCGTGCGGTGCTCACATTTAAAAAATTAGAAATGTCACCAGCACTAACTTCCTTTTTTTGCTCCAAAAAAACTAAAATTGCTTTTTCGCCACAAAACTCCAAGTCTTTCACAAATGGCAGTTTGTTCAAGGCTAAATCGTTGGCAAAACTTTTTGCCAAAGTTAAATTATCCATATTATCTCCTAAAATTATCTAACACAGTTAGGTATTTTATATTGTTACTATATAAATGTCAAACACTTTTTATGTTTTTAAAACACTTTTTTGTTAAAAAATTATTATAATGGCAAAAAAATAAAAATTATTCAAATTATTATTGCTTTTTTGTTTCAAGTTTGATATAATAAAAACGCTTTGATAAAAAGCACTATATTTGGGGATGTGGCGGAACTGGCAGACGCGCACGTTTAAGGGGCGTGTTCATATGAGTGTGGGTTCAAGTCCCACCGTCCCCACCAAGTGAAAAGTCTTTTAAAAAGGCTTTTTTTAATTTTCTAACCAAGCGTTTAAAAAATAGTCTTTTTAATTTGTTATATCATAAAGAGTTTTTAACATAAAAAATAATCGAAAAATGTTTGTTATTGTTATATTTTGAAACATTTTTTTGGAAAAGAAAAATTATAATAAAAACACATCATTTGTGTTTGACTTGTTTTGCAAAAGGTATGTAATATATTGTAAAAACAAATAAATTTATCAAATTATGGTATTGCAATCATATTCTTATATGTGATATAATATCAATACCAATTGAGGAGTTATAAGTTTTAATGAACAAAAAAATCAGCAAAAACAACTTTGTTTCTCAAAATGTAATTGAGTTGCTTAGAGCCTACAATGGCTTGACAGAAAATGGCAAGTCAATAGTTTTTGATGATTATGTTAAAACCTATGGCAAAAAGAAAACAATCAGCATATTAAACGCTCGTGGATTCAGAATGTATGGCATTGCACCAAACATTACAGGAAAAATTTTGGAAAACATATCTGCAAAAATGTTAAGCCATGCAACAAATTTAAAGTTTGAACCAAGTCAATTATATTCTTCTTTTGCTTTTGTTAAGTATGAAGATGATGGCTTAAACTTTTTTGAAGAGCAAAGCAATCAATTGGTGTTTAATTGTTTAATTCAAAAAAAGTTTGTTGACATAAAAAAATTGTTCAGTTTGGAACAACTAAAAAATGAAATTGAAAACGGAAGAGTTGTTTTGTTAGATGTCAAAGAAAAACCTGTTGATGTTGCAAACTACTTTACAAACAACTTGAAACTTGTTGAAAGAGAATATATCAAAAATTTTGGAGATAACTACATTCAAAAACGAATTTTCCCAACAATAAAATATTTGGGTGGAGAATTTTATGAAGAGAACAAAAATTTCTATTTCAACAAATATAGCAATCTTCAAAACGAGTATTTGGCTGTTGAAAAAGGAATTTTGAGAACATTGCTTGAATACGAGCTTCAAAATGACCAAGTTGAAATTTCATATCAAATGGAAAAAGCACAAAACAAAATTATGAAACTTGCTGGCGAGTATCAAAAGTCTGCAACACAAATGGGCAAAATGCTTTCATTAAACCAAATGATGCTTGAAAAACTTGGTGGTGAAACAACAACTTCACAAAAGCAAAGCAAAGAAAAAGATTTTGAATTTTAAAGCACTGCAAAATGCAGTGTTTTTTTGTGCCCATTATATTTTTTGCCATATTTCAACAAAAAATTGCATATTGTATGGTAAGGAGTTTTTATGGCGTTTTGGGTTGCAATTGTTTTGGGCATTGTTCAAGGTCTAACGGAATTTTTGCCGGTTAGTAGCAGTGGACATTTAGTGCTTTTTCAAAAGATTTTTGGCATTGAAGTTGATTGCATTTTGTTTGATATTGTTGTGCATCTTGGCACTTTGCTTGCAGTTGTTGTGGTGTTTAGAAAATCGGTTTGGGAGTGCATTAAAAATCCATTTTGCGAAAAAGCGCAAAAACTTGTTTTTGCCACTTTGCCAACTGTGATTATTGCCTTGCTTTTTAAGGACTTTTTCAAAAGTAGTTTTGATGGCAGTTTGTTGTTTGTTGGCTTTTTGGTGTCTGCAATATTTATGTTTATTGCTGATTATAGTGCAAAAAACAACTATCAATACAAAAATTTGAGTTATGGCAACTCAATTGTTATGGGCATTTTTCAGGGACTTGCAATTTTACCGGGGATTAGTCGAAGCGGAAGCACAATCACAAGTGCAATGGTTCAGGGCGTAAGGCGAAATGAAAGCACAGAGTTTAGTTTTTTGATGAGCATTCCTGCAATTTTGGGAAGTTTGGTTTTTGAACTGTTTGACCTTGGTGGTGCTTCTATGGGTGTGTCATTTTTGCCACTTGCACTTGGCTTTGTTTTTAGTGCAATTTCTGGCTATTTTGCCATTAAACTTATGGTCAAAGTTGTCAAAAAGGCAAAGTTTCGCTGGTTTGGAGCATATTTGCTTTTGCTTGCACTTTTCACAGCATTAAACAAATATATATTTATGTGGTTTTGATAAATTTAAAAATAGTAAAAACACTATTGTATTTTTTTGTTAAATGTGGTATTCTAATTGTAGATAAGCAATAATTGTCTATTGTTTAAAACAAAAGATAAACCAAATGCCAATGTGAAGGTGAATATGAGTGATAAAAAAGATGAAACAAAAGTATATGGATTGATTGATTTGCACAATCATTCTGCCATGTCTTTTGAACCACCAAAGGCAACCATGCAAGTTGAGGATATTTTAGAATATTACGAATTGTTGGGTGAAATGTTGGATGAAAGAGTATCTTTTTCCATAACTGACCATGATAGTTCATTGGGAGCACTTGAAGCAGTTAAACTAATTTCAAACAATCCTAAAAAATATTTTATGTTAGACTTTATACCTGGCATGGAATTAAATGTTTCGCTTAACAAAGTGTTTACGTACACCGACCCAAAATATGGCGATAAAAAATACTTGTTCAAGTCATGCCACATGCTTGTGCACGCAAAAAAAGGCAGAGAAGAAGAGTTTTTGAGAAGAACACACACATTTTCAATTTTATCTCACATGGAAATAAGAAAGCCAAATTACATTTACAATCCTGCAAAAGCAATTTATAAAAAAGGCGTTCACTGCAGGGCAGAAAATGATATTTGCAACTTTTTGCCAATAGGCAAACAAATTTTGGCTGCAAGAAACTTGTTATGTCAAAAATATGATGTCTATATTCCATATGATGTATATAAGCCTTGTGCGACCGATGGCTTGACATACAATCAAATAAGAGATATTTTTGTAGAAGAAACAGCAAAATTTTTGAAAGCAAATTGTTATTCGCTTCATAACAAAGACCTAAAGACTCTAATTGACACAATTGGAAAAGATATTTCATACCGCAAAAGCATTGTAAATCCATCTATTCAGTGTGCAATTTTTCCTACTAGTCCTTTTGCTGGGTTTAATTTGGAAGGTCTTTCACGAATTGATATTCGTGACATACGTAAAATGGTTGGTAGCAGTGCAACGCTTTGCTATGCTCATCCACATACAATTAAATTCCACAAGGAAACATCTATCCCAGTTAAACTATTTAAAGATGTTGACATTTCATCTTTGCCAGAAAACATTCAAAAACAAATTAACAAAAAGTTAAACAATCCAAACGAATTTGCAAATGGCTTTTTTTCAAAAGACATAATTGCAACCTTTGGCAAAAGAAGTGGGATTATTGGTGATAAAAGTGAAATTGTCAAGTTCCAAATTCTAGACAAACTTGTTAAAATGCAAGACATAAAAGTTGAAGGCTTTGAATTTATTCCAAAATACGTAAACAAGGATATGGAACACATTTTAGACGTTGTTGTGGACAAGTGTAAATTGGCAGTTGATTATGGCACTGACAAGCATTATAATAGAAAAGATGAATCATACATAAACAAAAATCCAAATCCAAACAATTCATATTTGGACGATTACAATGGATATGTTATAGAAAGTCCATACCACAAATTAAATAGGCTTGGGAAAGTTAATGAAGAAGAAAATAGTTTTTCAATTAAATTAACAAGATAAACAATAACAAAGCGACATAAAACCAACAAAATAAAAAGGGAACACTGTTTAAAGCATTGCTCCCTTTTTTGATTATATATCATAAACATTTTAGTCGACAAATTATTTATGTCCTTCGTTGCCATCATTGTAGTACAAAATTCCAATTGTGTTGCTTCCGCAATGGCTTGTAACAGTGCAACCAGCAACTGTTTCGTGAATTTCTTTAAATTGAGTGTTCTTTTTTAAATAGTCAATCACTTTTTGAACAAGTTCTGGTTCCATTTTTGTGTGAGTTACAAAAATGTGTGAGTAATCTGGGGTGTTAAATTTTTTTAGCGTGTCTTCAACATATTTCATAACACAATTTTCATATTTGCCAAGATATTTTTTTGCAACTCCCATTTTGCCATCATGCACTTCAATGCAAGGCTTAATTCGCAAAAGATTTGCACCTAAAAATGAAACTGCGTTGCATCTTCCGCCACGATATAAATAGTTAAGTTTGTCCAAAACAAAACTTGCTTGTGCGTGTTCAATTCGTTTTGAAACCTTTTCAACAATTTCTGTTGCGCTGTATTTTTGTGAACCTGCAAGTTCGCTTGCATAAAGCACTTGAATGCCAATGCCGGTTGAAAGATTTCTGCTGTCAATCACATAAACATTTTTCATTGAACTTGCAACAAGTTTTGCGTTGTTGTTTGCAGTGCTCATTTCACTTGAAATGTTAAAATGGACAATTGCATCATAGCCATTTTTTAAATATCTATTAAAAACTTCTTCATATTTTGCTGTGTTAACGGCACTTGTTTTTGGCAACTGCTTTGTTTTGTCAACATAGTCATAAATCATTTCTGGATTGATGTTAACACCATCTTCGTATGAGTTTTCACCCAAGGTTATTGTTAGTGGAATAAGTTCAACATCAAAACGCTCGCACAACTCTTTTGAAAGGTCTGCTGTGCTGTCGGCAGTAATTTTTATTTTCATAGTAAACTCCTATTGTTATTATTGCAAATAGTAAAAAAAATGTCAAATTGATTGTTTCATTTTAAATATTTTATTTGTTGCAATCAAAATTTATTTATCATTTGATTTTTTTGTTTTATGAATATATAATATTTCTATACATATGGAATTTAGAAATAAAAATGAAGAAGGGCAAATCATAAATTTGCACGAGGGTCACAGGGCAAGGCTAAGGCAAAGGCTTGCTGACACAAATTTTGTTAATGCCGATGAGTATGAAGTTATTGAATATGTTTTGCAACTTGTTGTAAGGCGAAAAGATACAAACCCACTTGCACACAAGTTGGTGCTTGCATTTGGCAGTCTTGCAAACGTTTGCGATGCAAGTGTTGAGGACCTTATGCAATTTGATGGCGTAACTCAAACTGTTGCCGAGTTTTTGCACAATATACCAAACATATTCAGAAATTACAAACTCAGCAAGCAAAAACCAAAGGCAAACCTAAGTTGTCCACAAGACATATTTAACTATTTGGGCGAGTGCATATATCATTTGCCACGAGAAGAATTTTATGTTGTTTGTTTAGATGGCAGTAATAATGTGATAAATCAAAAACTTATTGCAATTGGCAACAACACACAAGTTAGTCTTAAACTTGTTGATGCAGTTAGATTTGCAATGCAACAAAACGCAAAAAAAGTTGTGCTTCTGCACAATCACCCATCTGGCAGTGTTGATCCAAGTGAAGAAGATATTGAAACAACAAAAAAGTTCTTTTCAAGTTTCATAACGCAAGGCATTATGCTTGATGATCACTTGATTGTTAACTATCAAGGCAAATATTTCAGTTTTGCACACGCAGGGCTAATTAACAGGTTTAAAAAGTTGTATAGCGAATATTTAAATAAAAATGTATAAAAGTCTTTTATAAATTTTTGTTTTAGTGTATAATGTAAATCACAGGAGATATTTATGGAAAAGTTAGAAAATTTAGACAAAATTGTAAACTTGTGCAAAGGCAGAGGTTTTATATTTCAAGGCAGTGATATATATGGTGGAATGGGCAACACTTGGGACTATGGCCCAGTTGGTGTTGAACTTAAAAACAATATAAAGCGTGCTTGGTGGAAGAGATTTGTTCAACAGTCAGACAATAGTTTTGGTGTTGATGCTGCAATTTTAATGAACAGCAGAGTTTGGGACGCAAGTGGTCACACAGCATCATTTTCAGACCCAAAAATGGATTGCAAATTTTGTAAAACAAGACACAGAGCAGACAATTTGATTGAAGAATACAATCACAAACACGGCATTGAAATGCCGGTTGATACAATGAGCAAAGAAGAGATGTACAACTACATTGTTGACCATCAAATCAAATGCCCAGTTTGTGGAAAATGTGACTTCACAGAAATCAAAAACTTTAACCTTATGTTTTCAACAAAACGTGGTGTTACAGATGAAAGCCAAGATGTTATTTATCTAAGACCAGAAACAGCGCAAGGTGAATTTGTAAACTTTTTAAATGTTCAACGTACAACAAGAGCAAAAGTTCCTTTTGGCATTGCTCAAATTGGCAAGGCATTTAGAAACGAAATCACCCCAGGAAACTTTATTTTCAGAACCATTGAATTTGAACAAATGGAGCATCAATTTTTCTGCAAGGGCGAAGATTCAGAAAAGTATTACAATGAATATAAACAAAAGGCTTGGGATTTTGCCGTTAGCGTTGGTCTTAACCCAGAACATTTAAGGTTTAAAGACCACGACAAACTTGCTTTCTATGCAAAAGCAGCGTGCGACATTCAATATTTGTTCCCAATGGGCTGGAATGAACTTAACGGAATTCACAACAGAACAAACTATGACCTTTCTCGCCACCAAGAATTTAGTGGAAAGAGTATGGTTTATATGGACCCAATAACAAAAGAAAAATATATTCCTCACGACATTGAGTATTCAATTGGTTGTGACCGACTCGTTTTGGCTGTTTTGTGTGAAGCCTATGATGAAGAAAAACTTGATGATGGCGAAACTCGTGTTGTTATGCACTTCAAGCCACAAATTGCACCATACAAAGTTGCAGTTTTACCACTTCAAAAGAATTTGAGCGACAAAGCCAAAGAAATTTACAAATCTGTTCAAAACAAATTTATGGCAACCTATGATGAAGCAGGAAGCATTGGAAAACGCTATCGTAGGCAAGATGAAATTGGAACGCCATATTGCGTTACAATTGATTTTGACACATTGGAAAAGGGCACAATCACAGTTCGTGACCGTGACACAATGAAACAAGACACAATCAAGATTGAACAACTTGATGAATACTTGACAAAACATATTGAAGGATAGGTGAATAATATGATTATTGATGAAATTAAAAAAGCAAATATGGAAGCACTTAAAAGCCATGATGACCAAAAGAGAACAGCATATTCAATTGTTATGAATAAATATATGCTTGCAAAAATAGAAAAGAAAGCACAAGGCGTTGAAATTCAAGACAGCGATATGGTTTCAATCATTCAAAAGACAATTAAAGAGTTGGATGAAGAAATTGAAAACTACAAAAAAGCAGGCAGAGAACAATCTGTTTTGGAAATTGGACAACAAAAAGATGCCATTTCAAAATTTTTGCCTCAAATGATGAGTAAAGATGAAATCAAAACAATCATCTTGTCACTTGACGATAAAAGCATTGGCTCTGTTATGAAACACTTCAAGCAAAACTACGCTGGCAAGTGTGATATGAAAGATGTTCAAGAAGTGCTTAAATCACTATAAAATAAAAAACTTCGTTAAAAACGAAGTTTTTTTGTGCTAAATTTTTCAAATAGCCATGATGATAATAGCAAAATTATTTTTTAGTGCATTAAACAAATTAAGTATTGTTACAATCTAATGAGCAATTTTTCTTGTAAACACATTTAAATTTTTTATACATAAACAATTTCTAACTAAAATTTTATGCATTAAAATTTAATGAGTTTTTGTAAAATCTTTAGTTTTCAATATTGCAATCAACTCTAAAATATAAAGTTGAGTCATCGCTGTTGTTGATAACTCTAATTTGATTTTTTGACTTTACATATATTTTAATTTTGTTTATATCATTGCTCGCGGGAATTATTGTGCTAGAACCAAGTGAAAAGTCATAACTTTCAAAATTAAAAGTTTTAACATCTTTATCGTTTGTTAGTGTTGCACTTATTGTTGATTCTGTAACTGTCAAGTTTACGACATAATCCTTCAAATTGCCACTTGAAATTGTGCCAGTGTATTGTTTGTTTAAGTCAACAAATTCAACACTCTTTACATAAGTGCATGTCATTGTTTGAGAAGAACCATTACTTTCCTTTGCCAATGTTTTAGCTTTTCCGTCAGTGCCAAAGTCACAAAAGTAGTAGTTTTCTCCCTGCAAAGTGAATTCGATTTTTGGCGCACCATTGTTATCAACACCAATGGTGAAAGTGGTTGATAGCTTTGCTGGAGTGTTGTTAATAATGTCAGCACTTGTGTTGTAACTTAATATGTTAACTTTGTCTGTTTCAAGTTCAACCAAAGTTTTTTTGCCAAATTGCAAACAAGAATATTTGCCTTCAAAATTTGTTAATGTTGGTGCATCATAAACATGATATGTAAACCCTTCGCTTGTTGCATTTTTGTATTTAATTTTAAATGTGTAATTCCCAATCTTTGCTGTGCTGAAGCCAACAATCATGTCGTTTGTAACCAAAACATCACTTTCAGTTGCAGAGCTATCAGTTATACTTTTGTAGTAGTCAAACATTTGACCATTCAATTTAATATCTTCGCCAACAATATAGCTTTGTGAAATGACTAAAGTATTTTTTAGTTCTAGTCCTGCAGTTTTGTCGTCGTTTGAATCAAAACAGCCAGCCATGAAAATGCTTGGCAAAACCAATATCGCAAGCAAAATTAAAATTTTCTTAAAATTTTTCATAAAATCTCCTTATTTTTGGTCAAATTTATTATACATCATTTAAAAAAATTATCAAACACTAATAAATATAAAATAATTTTTGGTGATGACAATCATAATTTTAGGCATCAAAAAAGCACTACGAAAAGTGCTTTTTTTGTGTTTGTTAATTGCTTGCTATGCTTTTGTTATTTCTTTCCACCAATCGTCAGCTTCTTTTTTTGCTTCCTCTGGAGTCTTTCCTGCAGCAATTGCATCGTCATACATTGATTGCTTTACTTCCTTTAAAATGCCCAAATCAAATGCGTCATAGCAATATGCATTGTAAAACTTTTCGTAGCTTTTGCGAGCTTCTTCTGGTGCTTTGTCTGTCAAAACATATTTGTTGTGCTTGTCATCATGTGTATACCATTCCTTGTTTGACATAAAATATGGTTCTTCTTGCAACATACTATAAACTCCTTTTGTTTACTTAAACGGTTTTATTTGTCTGTCATATCATTCATAAATTTTTCAAATTGCTTGTCATCATCAACATTAAATTCCATTTTTAAATTTCCACGTGCCATTTTAGCAGCGTTGTGTTGTCTTAAATAATCACGGTAGCTGTTTATTATTTTTTGCGTTTTTGGTGCATTTTTAGACAAAACAATTATATCTTTTTCTTCATCACGTGTCCACCAATTTTCATTTGACATAAAGTATGGCTGCTTAATTGTCATAATTCATTCTCCTAAAATGATATTATAAATTTAAAAATGATGTTTTGACGGCATTTCATAAGTTATATGAGATGTCTAGTTTCGTTGTAAACTTTTTAAGTATATCACCATTTGTTGTTATGTCAAAATAAATTGTTAGCTATCAAAAATTTTTGTAAACGAGCAATCATCAATATAACAATGATTATTTTTTTAAATTATCTGATTCGTTTTTTGTGCTTTTTTTGTCAAGTTCTTTTTCATATTCAACAATGCTTTCAACAAAATCCTTTTGTTCATTATTGAGCTTTGCACATTTTTCGCCTTGTTTCCAGTTATCGCTAAACACCATCATTGTTGTGGTGCCATCACTCAATTTGTCAATTTTGTTACCCAAAGCGTGATACAAAAGCATTAAAAAGTCCATTTCCTTTTTTGTTTGGTAATCACTATCAGTGTCAACGCCCTTAATTCTTCCAATTGGACTAATTAGTCCTTGTGAACGGGTAATATTTAACAAGTCAGCATGTGCTTGTGCAAGTTGATAAATGTATTTCCCAAGTCCCAAACCTTGATAGTCAAAGTCTGTTTTAAAATACCAAATAAAAAATCCGTCTTTTTGAACTTGATATTTAATGTAAGAAACTGGTGCAAGAGAATTATTTTCATCATACAACTCAATTTTGCGCAGTCTTGAACCATAAGTTTCAATTCCAAATTTTATGTCAAAATTTTTTTGTGCTTTTTTAATAAAAACACTACCACTTAACGATGATTTATCATTTTTAAATTTTTGTTGTAACAAATTTTCACTATCAACTATTTCATTGTTTTTTTGATTTTCCATATTTTTCTCCCAAACAAACTGATATGTTTGTTTTCATTCCAAAACAAAACGATGTAGTATTGTTATTTATCAAAAATTTGCTGTTTTGAATTGTCAAACTATTGAAGCAATCGGTCTAAATTGATTTGCTTCAATTGCTGTATTGTTAAGTTTCATAAGATATCAACCAATCACAATACAATATGTTGGCAACAAGTATTGTGAAATGGTAATGCTACCATTGCATTGGGTTATTGATGTGGGTTTTGTGAATTTTTTTTGCAAGACAACACAAAAAGGTTTTGTTGCCACGAGTTTGTCTTTTAAATTATCCACAAGTTATTTAGTTTAACTTCAACCACATTACATTGTTGCTACCACAAAAGTTGACAAATAAGTCTTAAAAAGTCCATAAATTTGCGTTATTAAGTTTTTAATTTCTAAAAGTTTTATTATATACTTAATTATAAAAATTTAAATTTGTTTAAGATTTGGCACAATAATTTATTAAAGAAATGTTTGATGATTTATTCTAAATAACATTGTCATAATACCACATTTTAAGCCGTTTGTCTATATGCATTTGTGCAATGTGGCAATTTTTGTTGTGCGTCTGGTGACTTTTGCACATATTTTTTCAAAAAACAAAAAAGTTGTTGCAAAAGTGGTATTATTGTGTTAAAATATACTTGTTAAGTTTTAGCACGCAATAAAAACATAACAAAAAACAAAAATAAATATGGAGAGTTGGCTGAGTGGTCGAAAGCGGCGGTCTTGAAAACCGTTATACTGCAAGGTATCTGGGGTTCGAATCCCTAACTCTCCGCCAAAACCCTACATTTTTGTAGGGTTTTTTGTTATAAAATTAACCGGTGTGTTTCCCAATATTATGCTTTTTTGTTAAAAAGCTGTGTCAAAAACTGTGTCAACTTTTAAAGTCTATGTATAAGTCATTGTATATGGCTTTTAATTTCTGTTTGGTTAAAGTTTTGTCAATATCTGTGTAAACATCAAGCGTTATTGCTGTTGTTGAGTGCCCCATATAATATGACACTTGTTTAATATCAGCACCCATAACACGCATATTTGTTGCAAAAGTATGACGCAAATAATAAAGATTGCTTGGTATATCACTGTCTTTCAGCAATTCAACATATCTTTTTTGTGTTTTTTTGTATGAAGGCAAAATGTTGTTTTTGAGATAATTTTCAAGCAAATTGGCAAAATTTGTAGAAATGTCAACTTGCCTATGTTTGCTTGTTTCGTTTTTTGTCCCAAAAATGTTTATTATCTTGTCTTTTAAATCGTAGTCCTTTTGTATTGGAAATTTGCGAACATAACGCCAACCAAGTGCAATTCAACGAACAAAGATATTATTTTTAGCAAAAATAATTTTAACATTGATATTAAGAAACAAAGCACTAACTTTTTTAAGCAAACACAAAAAGGAAGGCAATGAGAACAATATTAGTGAAGCAGTTCCAATTCTTTTGCTTCATATGTACAACATTATTTTAGACTACTGATTTTAATCACTTGATTTGAAAATATGTTCTGCTTTTGCAAAGGGCAAATTACATTTTTCAGTATAGAAAAAATAAAAGTTAAAGGATTGTTATTTTAATTGAATGGATACTTTTAAATTTACTAATCATAAATTTTATGGTGGTTTGAAAGACATGGCAGAATGATTGTGCAAATCAATTCATATACTTTTGTTTCATCTTTTTTATCACTCATATTTACCTTCACATTGGCATTTGGGTTATCTTTTGTTTTAAACAATAGACAATTATGGTCGAATATGGCAATTAAAACATGTGAAACTCTTGACTAAAATCAAATTATAAAGCGAGTAGAACACAACGATGTTTTATTCGCTTTTGATTTTTTTGTTAAAATTATTTTAAAGTATTAATGATTATGCTTTTATTTTTTATAAGCATGATAGAAATTTTAATGTCAAGAGCAAAATTTGCGTTAAAAAGTTTGTACTATTTTATATATTAATGTCGCATTTTGTCGAATGATGTCGAATACCCAAAATTGTTGAAATTTTTTGTTAAAAAACGCTATTTTTAATCGAAAATGTGTGATAACATTATAACAAAGGTGGAGGTGTTATAATGATTCGTCCTATTGCTGAAATGGAAGCATTTTATAGAAGTAAAATTTTTCACAATAAACTTATAAAAAAATATAGTGATACTGTTCACTGTGCTGAATTGGCAATGGTTTACTACAGCACGCTTAGAAATGTTTTAATGGGTTGGTCATATACAAATGATTATATGTTAAAACAAGTTTTGGAAGAGATATGCCCAAAATCAGAGCGAAAAAAGAAGGGTAAAAAGAGAATGACTATTAGAGAAATTTTGCTGTCAGTTTAATTTTACTTTTTTTGAAAACATATAGAATGGCATATTCTTGCGAATATACAAGGCGAATTTTTGATGCTTTCAAAACCATAAATGGTTGTTGGTTATATTAAGCCCTGCTGCATCTAAAACAGTAAGGACAAAAATTGTGGCAAATATTTTTCATAAATGGTTAGGAATTGAGATATTTAAAATTGACTAGGACAAATTTTAGCTGAAGTAAGAAACAATTTGTGGTTGTAGTTTCACCGACAGAAAATTGGCTTGTGCTCGCATTATTTGGTTTGTGCTACATTGCTAAGCCACGCCAGGGTACCCACATACCCATTCTTTGATCCGACAGATATTAAAATAAAGATTGATAATAAATTAGAAAATGACTGTTGCGGAATTAGCCGCTTTGGTCATGATGAAATTTTAAGCATATTGCTCAGCAAATAAAAAAGTCCAAAATTAAAAACAATTATATCACGAGAAGAAGTTGGAAGACACATCTATTATAAACACAATTGTTTGAATATCAGGAAGCAATTTAAAAAGGTGTTATTGTTTTAGAAATTGAACAAATTCAGGTTTTTGTATATTTAGTGTGTCAGTAGTAATGGACGGTATGCCGTCAATAAAAAATGATTTTGTAAGGTGTTAAAATACATTTGAAAAGTAAATTAAAAGGAGAAATTAAAAAAAATTTCTCTTTTTTTCTGCGAAATTTGTCGAATGTGAAACAAGCATAATTCTTTATGATATAATGAAACGAATGGTACTTAAATATAGTCAAAAAGCGACATGGATAGTTAAAATGAGGCTATAAAAACCAACTTTTCTTAATTGCGGTAAGTAAAAGATTGCGAGGGACATAAGATGAATGAAAATTTGTTTGAATTAGGTGAAATGTATAAAGAAAAATTTTCATCGTTAAAAGAATATGAATTAATAGAAAAAATCATTCCTTCAAAAACTGAACTTGGACAAATTGCTCAACAAATAAAAAATTTTTTGTCTATGTCAAATGCTTTTAGTGTTTTGCAAGGGAAGAAGGAAATTGTTTCAATATTTTTAGTTGGATGCGCAAAATATTATTACAACGACGGTGAAGGGGGATTTTGGAACGCCGTAAATAAACTTATTGGCGTTGACACTGTTAATCAGAGAGCAAAGCTGATAAATATTTTTGAAAAAACCTTAAAGGCTTACAAATTAAATACTTTTGATGAGTTAAAGTTGGAGGGTTATAAAAAATTGGCGCCGGTGATTGCACACTCAGGCTTACCAGTAAATTTGTCAAAAAATCTCTTCGACGGTCTATCTTGTGTTATATCGCAAAATATCTCATATAATGACTTAGGCGATGAAGTGTTGTTTTGTTGTGGCAAATATGTTGCACCAAATGTTCAACGATATTTAAAAGTGCTTAATAACAATGGATTGTTAAATGATTATGTTAGCGACATAATTGAATTTATTGAAAAAAAGGAATCAACTTTAGATGACTCTCTAAATATTCCTATCACACTTCAAGAAGAATTGATGAAATGGATACAAAATAAGAATTCATGGGATTATGTTAAACAAAGAGGATTTGCAAGGCCAAAATTGAAATACGATATCAATTCTAGAAACATTATTTTAGAGACCCCGTTAATGCTATTAAACAATCATTCTCAACTTGTATGGGAAATTGACACAGGACAAGATGCTCCTATTAAGAAGCGAATTTATGCCGAAGAAGTTAATGAAACAAACAGATTTAGGAACACCTCTTTTATTATTGATAATATTGATACACTGAAGATTAAATTGCTGGATGATTTAAACAATTGTATTTATTCAATGACAATAAAAGAAAGAGAAGATTATTTAACATTTAACAATTTTGGGCAATTGAACAAAACAAAATTTGTTTTAAACAATGGTGCATTTATATTAATAAACAATCAATATGAGGCAAAAGATGTTGATTTTTTAAGAAGTGTTGGCAACTGCAGTTTATATTATCAGCAACCAACCGATTTAAAAGAAGAAATATGTTTTGAAAATAATGCAGGCAAGTGCATCGATATAAAAATCAAACGACCGTTTGAGCTATGCTGTGACAGTAAAGTAATTGGTGAAAATTGCGCATTTGATGGAATAAATGCATATTATGAGATTCCACATATTATGGTTCCTTTTAATGGAATGTGGAAAGTTGCGATAAATATTGAAAATAACATTGCAGTGAAAGATATTTGTGTTGATAATTATTTAATTGATCCTTTGGAAGTCTTTGAAAATATAAGTTACGGAAAAGTTTGTTTAAGATTATATAATGAGGCAATAGGCTATAAAACATTCAAGTTCTTGTATTTGCCGAATATAAGAACACAATATAAATATTTCCCCTCTTTTGATGGTTACAACAATTCAACACCCATTAAGTTTGACAATAGTGAAAATTATTACATTTGCAATGAAAACTATATCAGATGTGATAAATTAGATGTTGACAAAAATAGAGATAGTATTAAGTTGTATTATTATTTTTATGGACAAGAGTTTGGATTTAGTTTGGTTATTAAACCATTCTCTTGGAGAATAGAGTCGGATGGTGAATTAGTTGGGCAAATTAATAGACAAAGCTATTTATCGATAAAGGATATCAAGAAATGTGGCAGTATAATATTATTCGTTCAAAACAACTATAATGAAGATATTTATGTATGTATAGATGGGAACAAAAAAGAGTTGAACAAAAAGTTACTGGTTAGAAAAAATACAGAAAGACTTGTTAACTTAAAAGAGTATTATGAACTTTTTATCTCATCACTACTAGAAGCAGATATATTTATAGAAGTAAATGAAAACAAAATATGTGAGATGTGTAAAGTTAAACCCGATATAAATATTGCCAACTTTACTATAACTGAAATTGATGGAATATACATATTGACTTGGGATGAAGACGGAGCATGTGTTAATAGATTGCTGAAAATAAGAGACTTATACAAACCTTTTAATTGGATGACGATCCCAATAAATGACAAAGAAAATGCCGTTTTCATTGATCCATTAAAATTAAATTTAAAAAGCAATTATATTGTTGAAATTGTTCAGGAAGAGAAAATATATGAAATGTGTTTTGCGAATTACGTTGTAAGAAAAAAAATTATTGAACCATCAAATTCGAAAGTATTATATATTTCAAAAGAGCAAAGTTTTGAGAATAATTTTTGCATGAAAGACTTTGATACTATTGAAAAACTTATAGATTCGTATATAACATACAAGTTCTACAAAGACGCAATAACCGACGAAAAGATGAGAGCAGATATCCTTTCTGAAATATTATTTAAAATTAAAGCACAAAGATTTCAAATAGGTGATGAAAAGGTTATTCAATACCTATATAGTTATGATTTAAACAAAGAACAATTTAATGAAATAGCAAGGGATATGTCACTGTTTTTTCCAATATTTAGATATGATGTAAAATTTACATCACAACAATATGATTATTTAAAGAAAATGAATCTATGTTTATATTTTATCAGTGCTCTAGTAAAAAGGGATTTCGATCAGTGTATTAAAATAATTGACTCAGGTAAAATGACAATGGTCAACGCCCTTAAGGATGTTGAGAATTATCATTGGGCAAAAAAATATTTATTATTCCCAGAGATTGATGAGATTGAAGAGTTGAAAGAAGGATATGATATTTTAAAAAAACAGTATTCGTACACAACAACACAAGAAGAAGTATATCTTTTTGTAATAATTGAAAAAATGCTGAACGGTGAAATAAATGAAAGCGCAGACGATGTTTATGTTTTAACAAGATTATCCGATTATGTTAACAATTTGTTTAATAAGTATCCTAATAAATTTATATTTGAATTATTTAAGTCATCAAGCAATCAAAAGAAAAAAGGAGAAATAAAATGTCGTTAGATCCAATTAAAACTTTTCAGGCATTAAAAGATTCTTACACTGAATTTATTGATGCACAGTTTACTTTTAGAAATGAAAAAATCAATTTGGCAGCAAAAAAGGCCATAAATGACGAGTGTGAACTTTTAAAAGGTCCATTTATTGATGCGCACATGCCTTATGCTGGCTCGAAAACTTTGGAAGATCTTGTTAAGCAGGGAGTATTAAACGAAAATATTAAAAATGCATTTACTGGAAAAGAATACTCTGTATATAAAAGATATAATCATCAAGAAAAAGCTATCAAGATGATTGGTCAAGGCAAAAGCGTTATTGTTGCGTCTGGCACAGGCTCTGGGAAGACAGAATGTTTCTTTATTCCAATAATTAACGAACTACTAAATGAATATGATTCTGGTAAATTATGTCCTGGTGTTAGAGCACTATTAATTTATCCAATGAATGCACTTGCAAATGACCAAATGGAAAGACTGAGAGAATCATTAAAAAACTTGCCACAAATAACTTTTGGTAGATATATAGGTGAAACTCCTTTGGGAAATCGAAGCGATGTTCTTAAGGGGAGAAATGATGAGATTGAAAATTTCGTAAAAGATTATGGCAAAGAGCCTTTACAAAATGAACTGATAACAAGAGCTGAAATGGAAACGAATCCGCCACATATACTTGTAACCAATTATGCAATGCTGGAATTTATGTTGTTAAGAGCCAATAGCCAAGTTATTTTTAAGGGCGAATATAGTAACAACTTTAAATATCTAGTTTTAGATGAAGCACATACATATAAAGGTGCACATGGAACAGAAGTGGCAATGTTAATTCGTAGATTAAAGGAAGCAATTTTTGGCAGAATTGATAATTGTTTCACTTGTATTGGAACAAGTGCCACGTTGGGCGGTGGCGAAGAAGAGAAAAACAAAGTTGTTGCATTTGCCAACGATTTGTTTAATGAACACTTTACACTTGACTCCATAATTACTTCTGACAGGTTACCTCTTGTAAAAGTTGATAGCGTAGCAAAACCTCTGTCATACTATGCCAAAATTTATGATGAGTTTAAAGACTACAATGGTGAGGATAAATCAAACAAATTATATGAACTTTTTCACAATGATGGCTTAATTTATGCAATAAGGAAGCATGTGCTAGAAAAAGTTATAACTATTGATGATCTATCAAGCACTATAGCAAAAGAATTAAACATATCAGATGGCAGTTTGCCAACGATTATAACTAAAATGATAGAGCTATGTGGAGAAACGATTTCTCCCGAAGATGGTAATCCTTTGATAAATGCTAAATACCATGTATTTGCTAAAACAATTGAGGGTGGCTTTATTTGCTTTAAAGATGGTGTAAAAATATTTACCGGCAGAAGAAAGGAATATGAGGGTTATAAGGTCTATGAATTGCTAAATTGTATGAAGTGTGGGCAAGAATATATTTCTGGCGAGGTCGAGACAAAGGATGGCGATGATTATTTGTTGCCAGCAGAAAATGATGCAAATGATTTATTTATGCTTTCACCAATTGACAGACAGCTCGCAGTTGATGAAGATGATTCACTTGAAGATGCACAGTTTGACAACAACCATCAGGAATATTTAATGTGTCCTAAATGTGGAAAACTTTATCCAGTTGGTATCAACCAAAGTATGGTTTGTTGTGGACATATATATGATGATTTTATTAGATTGACAAAAGTTTCATCAAATGGTAAAAAAACAAATTGTTATAAGTGTGGTAAAGTAAATAGAGGAACAATTAGAAAACTAACTACAAGTGAAGATTCGGCTACAGAAATGTTAACAAGAAAATTATATCAGTTGTTGCCAGAGGAAAAGAAAAAAAGTAAAGAAGTTAAGCCACAAACAAATTCTATGTGGGGCGTTTCTAGTGTGCCTAATAAAGATATCATTTCAGATTTAGGCAGAAAACTTTTGGTGTTTTCCGATAATAGACAAGATGCCGCCAAATTTGCCATTTTTATTCAAAACAGATACAATGATTGGATTTGGAAAAATATTATTACTAACATAATTAACTCAATGGATGAGCAAGAAATAAGCTATAATAGGTTGGTTGAAAGATGTTTGAAACTGGCTGACAAACATAATTTATTTTATGATATGGACACAATTGAACAAAAGGAAGATTTTACTAAGAGACAGATTTTAAAGGAAGTTATTGAACTTGATCCAAGAATGTCACTCAATAGGTTGGGACTTATAGAAATTGGAATTAAATCTTTGAACGGAATAGATAATGTAACTATTAGCCAATTTGTTGAAAAATATAACATTTCAAAAAATGAGTTTTTGACGATTGTGTATTTTATTTTTGATTCTCTCAGAAGACAGGGGTGTGTCGAATTCCCAGAAGGTGTTTCACAAACAGAAGATGCATTTGAACCTAAAAATAGAAATTATTGCTTTAAATCTACTGGTGGAACATCAGAGAAAAATACACAAGTGTTTGGCTTAATTCCATCAATGGGCAAAACAAATGGTAGGCATAGTTTTATAAAAAATGTATTTTTACACAAAGGTTATAACACATTTGATGCCAATAAAAAGGCAATTGGTTTTCTTGAGGATTTTTCTGGTGCTTTGCCCAACTATTTTACTGAAATATTGCCAGTGCTAGAGGCGAATGACAAACATTACTACAAATTAAAACTGAATAATATAACATTTTCAAAAAGTACAAAACAACTTTATGTCTGTGATAAATGTGGTGAAACTTCAACAATTAATTTATATGGTATATGTCCAAAGACAAATTGTGATGGTAAGCTTATAGAGATTCATAACAATGAAGACCGAGGCGATTATTATAGAAAGAGTTTTACAGATATCAAACTTATTCCTATGCATGCAAAAGAACATACCGCACAATTGTCTTCTCTTGAGGCAAGTAAACTACAAAAGATGTTTAAGGAAGGTAAGTTACATTTGCTAAGCTGTTCTACTACATTTGAAATGGGTGTAGATATTGGATCATTGGAAGCAGTAGTGTTAAGAAATGTTCCCCCGGAAACATCAAATTATATTCAAAGAGCAGGACGCGCAGGAAGAAGAGGTTCATCTGCTGCTTTCATTTTGACTTTTGCCAAAAGACGCTCGCATGATTTAACATATTATAGTGACCCAGTTAAAATGATAGATGGAATTATACAAGCACCTTATATTGAATTGAACAATGCTTATCTAGTGAGACGTCATGTCCACTCTATAATTTTTAGTTATATGTGTAGAAATGGATTTAAGATGGAAAGAGCAGAAGACTTTTTAGGACTTATGGGAAATGAAAGTTATAACAAGGTTTTATATAAGTTGTTGCAGAACAAGCCGAAAGATTTATATGATTCTATAGATGCCGTTGTTCCTGAAAAATTAAAAAAAGAAATTGGTATTGATGGAAACTGGTCATTTATAAAGAAGTTGGTTGATAATGAAAATCCTGCTAATAGAGATGCTTGCTTTGATAATGCCGTTCAGCAATTGAGTGAAAAGATACATGAACTATCAAAGGAACAAGATGATTATTCCAACTTAAAAACAAATGAAGGCTATCGCAAGGCAGGTAAACTTGCTCAATTGATTACGAATTACAAAACAAAGGATTATATATCATTTCTTGCAGAAAAGAATGTAATACCAAGATATGGATTTCCAGTGTACACAGTTCCACTTGTAATAAATAGTGATAGTATTGAAAAGTCGGACATAGAACTTTGTCGTGATTTAACGATGGCAATTACCGAGTATGCTCCTGGTGCACAGGTCGTAGCAGATGGAAAATATTGGAAACCATACGCACTTGTCGTCCAAAATAATAAAACATGGCGAGCTTATGACTTTGCAATATGTCCAACTTGCAGAAAAATTTTCTTTTATTATACTGCCTTAGGTGTAGAAAAAATTTCAAGACAAGCCGAATGTTGTAACGTCAAATTAAGATATAACCAGATGATTATTCCGGAGTTTGGTTTTATTACAAAGAATGGAGACAAAGAGTCTAAAAAATTGACGAACGAAGTCCATTATTCTTCTGAGGCGTTCTTCAATGGTTTTGAGGACAAAACACAACTGCAAGAAGTGGATGTTGAAATGAATAATAGGGAAGTTCATTTGATATATTCCCCAAGGGGTGAAATGTTTTTCTTAAATAGAGGACAGTTTGCAACAAAGAACAGAGAATTGGGCAATTATTTTAAAGTTTGTTCAACTTGTGGTTATGTTCAGCCAGATTTTTCAAATATTAAAGAACAGAACAAATGGCATTTTAATGCCGATGGTTACAAATGTTATGGGGAACTTTATAATTGTTATTTAGGACACCATTTTACTTCTGATGCTTTGGTTATACAACTGCCAATAAATAAGGATCAAGAACTTAATGAGTATGAGTCAATTCTTTATGCAATTATTGAAGGTGCATCAATCAAAATGGAAATTGACAGAAGAGAAATAGGTGGTTCTATATGGAGAAATGGTAAATCAAGTAGTATTAACATCACGCTTTTTGATACTGTGCCTAATGGCGCCGGACATGTTAAACGAATGATTAGCGAAATTAAAGGTATTTTGAAAGAAGCATTAAACAAAGTTAGTGGACAATGCGGTTGTGGTGAAGAAACTTGTTGCTATGGGTGTTTAAGGAATTATGCCAACCAACAATATCACGACACAATGTCTAGGGGCAACGCTAAAAAATATCTTGAGTGGTTGTTAAGATAATATTACAAAAACTGTCATAGAGCTTTATTACTAAATTAAGAACATGTTGTTTAAGATAAAATTTTGTTATGTTGCGTTAAATTTAGCTGTAAGTGGAATGGCGAATTTGCATTCGTGATGTGAAGCTTGAAAAAGATATTTGTAAAGATGAAACAAATCAAAGAAATGATTTTAAGATATAAAAGTAAAAAGTGGCATTAAGCATTTGTCTAATTGTATAGAATTAGAAAATAATTTAGGTTTTATATTAACAATTTGCAACAATTAGACAATATTATGTAAAATGCCGGTCTACATGGAATCGGGATAAAAATATGATAAAAAAACAACTATTTTTGTTTATGGAGTGGTAAAATATGAAATTGTCGTTTTTGTGAACAAGAAAATAAAATAAACAACAAATCAAATAAATTAAAAATTTGGCAAGGAGAAAATTATGGCATATATAGGAAAGTCAGTTGAAGAAATTATGAATATGATTGGTGATAATAAAATGTATCTTCCATCTATTCAGCGAAAATTTGTTTGGAGTGATTATGACGTTGAAAAATTACTGGATTCAATTATGATGGGTTATCCAATTGGAACATTTTTGTTTTGGAAAATTAAAAGAAAAATAGCTAGAGAGAAAAAATATACTTTATATAAATTTATAAGCGATTACAGCACTTTAAATAATAAGCACATTAATGAAAAGGCGGCAGATAATTTGCCTGGAGAATCAGAATACATATGGAGTGTTCTTGATGGTCAACAAAGATTGACATCTTTATTTATTGCCTTTCATGGAAGCATTGCAATATGTGGTTATAGAAAGAAACATAGTAAGGCAGAAAATTATATAAAAAGAGAGATGTATTTAAACTTGAATAAGTCAGCAAATTCTGATGTTGAAGATGAAGACTTAAAATATGAATTTAAATTTTTATCAAACGAAGAAGCGAAACAAGAACTAAATGATCATCCCGAAAAAAATTGGTATAAGATTAAAAATATTTTTGACTTTAATGATAATAAACAATTAGTTAGGTATATTATTGAAAATGAACTAAATGAAGTCGCACAAGATAACCTTTCAAGATTGTTTGAGATAGCAAAATCAAAAGGTGAAGCTGCAATAATTAATTATTTTGAGATAGATGAAAAAACAACACTTGATAATATACTGAATATATTCGTAAGGGTTAATGACGGAGGTAAAAAGCTGTCAAAAAGTGATTTGTTATTTTCAACAGTTGTTAGTAATTGGGAAAAAGGTCGAGAAGAAATTGAAGAACTTATAAATATAATAAATGATTGTGGACAAAAATTTGATTTTAACAGTGACTTTATTATGAGAAATTGTTTGTATATAATCAGCACATCATCAGATTTAAAAATTGAGAATTTAGGAAAAGACAATATCAAAAAAATAAATAAAAATTGGCAAAGAATAAAAAACAGCATCTTAAAAGCAGTTAATTTATTGGTAGAGTTTGGTTTTTGTTCAGAAAATCTAATCTCACGAAATGTTGTAATACCAATTATATATTATATTTACAATAATGGTTTGCTAAATGAAAACTCAAAAAATGAAATTAGAAAATACCTTATTATTGCTCAAATAAAACAATTATTTGGTGCTGCTGGGAATACTGCTTTATCGAAAACTAAAAAAGCAATAGACGAGCATAAAATTTCGAAGGAAGGGTTTAAAGTTAATTATTTTAAAGAGTTGAAATTTGTATCTAATAGAGATTTTATTATTAGAGATGAAGATTTGGAAAAAATGTTAGATTATGATAAGGGTTCAGCATATGCTTTTATGGTTTTATCATTATTATATCCTGGATTGAAATTAGGACAGGTAGAGTGGCATCAAGACCATATGCATCCATGTACTAAGTTCAAAAAAGAAAATCTTAAAAAATATAATTTAAGCGATGAAAAAATAGAAAAATGGCAAATTTTAAGAAATAAAATTCCTAATTTACAATTGCTTCAAGGAAAAGAAAATAAAAGCAAAAATCAACAAGATTTAGTAGAGTGGTTAAAAACACACAAAGAGCAAGTAAAATATTTGCCGGAAAATATATCGTATGAATTAAACAATTTTGATGAATTTTTCAATAAGAGAAAGGATTTGCTTAAAGATAAATTAAAAGAAATTTTTGGAATTTCACAAAGCTAGGTAATGTTAAATAATATCATAAATTAAAATATCTCAATTTGTATTGGGCTATTTTTCATGTAAAAATGTTTTTGAAGAGTTTAAATGTTAAGCTCTTGGGACTGGTGAAATTTTCACAAATTAAAACTAAAAACTAGCACATAATTGGAGATTGGAAAACAACACTGGTGATATGCCATACAAGGGAAAAACAAAAGATACTTGCGAAATAAATAAAAGTTTAACTTTTGGAAAAGATATCGTTTTGGTTGATGATATTTATACCGAAGGTGTTTTTTTTGTCGAAGATTGTATTCAAACCTTGTTTGATTTTGGAGCAAAAAGTGTTACACTTTATGTAATAGCAAAAACTAGGAGTTAAAATGAATTCAAATTTGGCAATAAAACTCTACGCAATGGTAAAAAGTGGCATTATAAAATCTAATGCTATGTTTTGGCGTGAGTTTTCAAAAGAAAAGATTGAAGAATTTGATATTGATATTTTGGATATAAAAAATGAATTGTTAGGAAAAGGCTTGAGCGTTGTTTGTGCTTTTGATGATAACTTTCCAATGATTGTTAATAATCTTAAAAATAGCGAAAAACCATTTTTGTTTGTTTATAAAGGGAATATTGAATTATTGTCAAACATTAGCAATAATGTTGCTGTGATTGGAGTTTTGTCGCCAACTCCCGATATTGAAAATAGAGAGCAAAGAATTGTAAGAGAGTTAGCAAGCAGTAATTTGGTGGTTGTGAGTGGACTTGCTCGTGGCTGTGATACTATCGCCCATAAAACATGTTTGACTTGTAATGGGAAAACTATAGCAATTTTGCCTACGACTTTTGATGATTTTTATCCCAAAGAAAATGAAAAACTTGCGAGCATTATTATTGAAAGTGGCGGTTTAGTAATAACCGAATATGTAAACAAGCCACAAAATAAATATGAGGGCATAAAGAGATTTATTGAACGTGACAGATTACAGGAAATGTTTTCAAAAGCAGTTATATTGATTGCAAGTTTTAGACAAGGTCAAGGCGATAGTGGCTCTCGTTATGCAATGCAAAAAGCAAAGGAATATGGTAAGTTAAGGTATGTAATGTTTAATCAAAAAACAGATTTGAATAAAGAAATTTTTGGATTAAATAAAGATTTGTTGGATAACAAAGTAACTATTTTAACCGAAAAAACTATAAGGGGAATAACCAATTGAAATACTCAAACCGATAGTTGAATTTATGGCTATCGGTCTTTTTCTGTTGTTAATTTTTTATCTCCTTTCGAAACAGTTGCACCAGAATTTGATAGCAGATGTTTGTACATAAAAATTTGTTAAAAATATAAAAATAAGAACCTGCTACACGAAACATTGCGTGCCTTAAAAAAACGCCAAAGCCCTAGGAAATAAAGGGTTTTAGCGATTCTAACAAGTGGAGCTGGTGACGGGAATCGGACCCGTGACCCCCCCACCTAACCAAGGCAGTGCTTTACCGCTAAGCCACATCAGCGTGGGTTTTAGCTCCATAAATTTGGAGCCTATGAAAATGTAAATCGGGAAACAAAACGCCTTACCAACACACGAACCTTTGTCCCGAACTTGTGCCCACACCCCAAAACAACCCATAAATACTAGCACTTTCGCTAGTATTTTTTTAATAGGTACAAAAAAGATTAAAATTACTGTATCTTACTGTACCTATAGCCACTTTTTTAGCATATTTGAGTG
>ERZ808245.67-NODE-67-length-72000-cov-5.191716_pt1 | contig 72000 bp, 67 predicted proteins | sample MGYA00521243_ERZ808245 | MGnify/ENA primary metagenome ERZ808245 (study PRJEB31516, sample SAMN03275576) | gut metagenome | biome: mammalia-associated habitat; material: feces | host: Papio cynocephalus | place: Kenya | collected 2012-07-07 ... | reverse complement strand
GATAAGTCTTACGGCTCGTGCCATGGCTTTTTGCGTCGGGTTCGGTTCGGCGGTGGGTGGGGCCATGGTTCGGCTTGCGGTTCACGTTGTGCGGGTTGCGGCGATTTCTCGGCTGGCCGCGGTGGCGACGTCGCTGGGCGGGGTGCGTCCGAGCCGTTAGCCGTAGAGCTTTGATTAAATATACGTAATATATTTGTAATGTTTTTATATTGGCATATAGACGATAAGCTCGTGCAATGGCTTTTTGCGTCAGGTTCTATTCAGCAGTAAGTGGGACAATAGTTCGAATTGCAGTTCACGTTGTGCGAATTGCAACAATTTCTCAGCTAACCGCAATGGCAACATCACTGGACGAGGTACGTCCGATACGTGGGAAATATCATGGTTATCCGTGCCTAAATTCCTAACGGCTGGTCTATGTGCCATGGTGATAATAAACCAAAATACACAACGGAATAAAGAGACGGCTAGTAAAAATATTGAACGTCATCTCTTTAAATTTATTTTTTAGAGGTTATATGAAAAGACATAATGGGTTATATAATAAATTAATTGATATGGAAAATATCAAACTGGCTTATCATAATGCCAGAAAAAATAAAACATGGCAAGAACAAGTAAAATATGTAGATAGAAACGCTGACGTGTTGTTAGAGCAGTTACAGCAATCTTTAATTAATCATACTTTTCACACAGCTAAATATAAAACGAAAGATATTTATGAGCCAAAACATCGTGTTATATATATATTGCCGTTTTACCCAGATAGAATTGTACAACACGCTATTGTAAATGTCTTATCCCCGTTGTGGGATAGTATGTTTATTTATGACAGCTATGCATGTCGTAAGAACAAAGGGCAGCATAAAGGTAGCAAGAGGTGTATGGAGTACGCACGGCAATATGAATACTGCTTACAGGGCGATATTAGCAAGTTTTACCCTAGTATTCGACACGATATACTAAAACAAATTATACGCAAAAAGATTAAGGACAATGAGATGCTGTGGTTGTTAGATAATATTATTGATAGTACCAACACTGAGACAAACGTACCTATAGGAAATTTTTTGTCGCAATGGTTTGGCAATTTATTTATGAATGAGTTAGATATGTACGTTAAGCATGTATTACACGTAACACCATATATTCGGTATTGCGACGATTTCTTGTTATTTGGGAACAACAAACAACACCTTCACAAGCTAGGAGTTTTGATTACAAACTTTATACAGGATAGATTATCAATGAAGTTAAGTAAGTTAAATCTATTCCATACGTATCAAGGCGTTGACTTTTTAGGGTATAGGCATTTCCACAATGGTAAAATATTAGTAAGGAAACGCACAGCAAAAAGAATCAAGAAAAGGATGAAATACATTGGTACACAATTAATACATAACACCATCCAGCCAGAACGTGCCTTAGGACAAATTGCTAGTGCTAGTGGATGGCTTAAACACGCAAATACATATAACCTACAAGTTAGCTTACACCTAAAAGAACTAAAAGAGGAGGTCGAATATGAAAAACGTTCACAGATTTAGCGATTTCGCAAATGATAACATTCTTGACGGTGAAAAGAAACGTTTGTCTGAAATCCTTAATCAAGAAATTATTGTAACTAGTTTTAACGTGACACCTAGTAAAAAGAACAGTGGCGAATGTTTAAAATTACAATATGAAATAGACGGAAAGAAATATGTTACATTCACTGGTAGCGTTGTCCTTATAAAGCAATGTAAGGAAAACAAAGACCAGATGCCGTTCGTAACAGTTATTAAACAGGTTGGTAAATATTATTCATTCACATAAGGAGGACTTATGGTAGGATATCCTAAGCATTTAAATACCAAAGAAGATTATGAGTACGTTCGTACTAATTTTCCTAAAGAACAGTGGAAAGCTGATTTTCAAGATTTATTAGACAGCCGTTGTGATTGGTTTAACGATGGCGTGGTTGAAGGACAAGGTATAACTGATGACACCCATAAAGTAGTAACAGATACACAAGAGAATAAATCATATCAATACGTATATAAAGACAACCCTAGTGCTAAAATACATCAACTAGGATACACAGTTGACGAAGTCACTAACATTATCAATGGCAAGTAATTCTTATAGTAGTGGAGTAATTTGGGGGAGTTGCTTATTATATTTAACGGGGGCTTAATGCCCCCTTTTTATTTATATCGGAGGAAATATGATACAAGTAGAATGTGTAACCGCCGCCCTACCAACAGACGTAGCTACAACGGTGAACACACAGGTACAATCACTCGTTGCATCTAAGTATGAGATTTTAAATGTGTACCCTATTACAGTAGGCGATGCACGTTATGTATCGGCGATGATTGTATATAATACTACACCAACTACAAATACATACGTAACACAGGAGGCACTAAGCAATACATTAAGTAGCTACGCTAAGAAAACAGAAATTCCTACTATTCCAACGGTTCCCACTAAGGTATCTCAGCTCGAAAACGATGCTGGATACATTACACAATCCGTAGCTGATACTCTTTACGAACATAAAACTACGGGTGGATAAGGAGGATTATGTTTATTTGGGATGATATTTTGGTGCTCGTTAGCATAACAACGGCATTGTGTAGTGGGTTTAAGTTTATTGTGATTAACCCATTAAAAGAGGCAATTAAGCAAAATACTTCGTTACTCGAAGAATTAAAACACGAATTACAACAAAGTGCATTAGATAGGCGGATGTTAGATAAGCGTATTTCTGCTTTAGAAGCTTTACATAAAGTAAATGAAGATAGATTAGCACAGTTAGAAAAGATTGTACATAGGCTAGAAAGTAGTAAATGAAAACATTTATTTCAGCCATTAAGACTTCTTTAAATAAAGTATTAGAAATCGGTAAAACACCTAAGAATTATCGGTGGATTAATGTTATTCTATGGGCTTATGCATATTTATTTATTATGTATAATGCAGGATGGATATGGAATTGGATGACGACAGGCATTGCTGCCCTTGGTGATTTAATTGCCTTGGGCACTTTAATGTTTTCACCAGCAGCTATCGCTGCACTTATAACTTTTATAAAGATTAAAACTGACAAGAACGGTAATAAAATACCAGATTTTTTGGAGGATAAAAATGAAGGTAATCGACGTGAATGGATGGAGGGAGAACCCAGACCTGGCCCAGGCCCCAGACGAAATTAAAGGAATCATTATTAAGATTAGTGAAGGATGTTCCATTGATGAAGACTTTGATAGACACCTAGAAAACGCTATCGCACAGCGTGTACCGATTGGTGTATACTGTTATACCCACGCACGTGACGCTTCTCGTGCTAGTACCGAAGCGGCTACTCTTATTGAAAAGCTGAATGAATATGGTGACCTTGATTTGTCCCTTGGTATTTGGTTTGACATCGAAGATGGTAATGTACCTAGTGGTAAATCTCCTTTTGAAGTGGCAGAAATTATCATGGGGTTTGTCAACACTATCACAGATTACTCTCATGATATTCCTGTAGGTATTTATTCTGGTTACTACTGTCTTACTGACCAGATTGATGTTGACTCGTTGCCAGATTATGTACGTATCTGGGTGGCAAACTATAGTTCTCGTAACTACTGGGACGAAGAACACCCAGACAGACAGTGTACTATGTGGCAGTATTCTGAATCTTATCCTATTGGAAATGATTATTACGATGTAGAGGAATGGTATGACGAATGAAATTAAAAAGTATCTTGCTATGTTCGCTCTTATTGTTGCCATCTTTATCGGGGGTTTCTGCTCAGGATATTACTATCAGTCAGGGAGATTGGACAGACTTCAAGAACGACTTGATATTATTGCAGAACAACAACAAGAAACAGCTAGAAACATTGGACAAGCAGAAACAGGAATTGACACTGCTAAAGACACAACTGGACGAATCGAGGACAGCGTTGACGAGAGCAGAAGAGTCGAACAATCAACTACAGAAATCCTTGAACGAATCCAAAAAAGAATTGAAAAAGTTGAAGCCGAAAACCGTTAATGTTGGTGTAGGTTTGGTATACTACGATAGTAAAGTGAAGCCAGCCATTAGTCTTAGTTATCACGACGTCACAGTGACTGGTAACAAGGATTACGTTGGTGTATTCTATAATCTTTTGTGAGGTGATATATGGCTTATCAAGTACGTAAACACGAAGCTAAACAGGTACTGGAGTTCAGTGACAATACTGGTGGTATGAATATATCTCTCGAACCAGATAAAATTAATGAGAATGAATGTGTGGACGCTACTAATTTGCAGTTTAATTTTTATACTGGTAAGTTTTGTACTCGACCAGCTATTGATACCCCTATTGACACTGAGTCTCAACCTGTTACACATCTATGGTACGACGCTTCTACACGTATTACATACTTCTTCGTTGGCGGTGCTAATCAAAAGAAAACTATTAAAATGTTAAATGGTGCTGGTACAATTACGACACTTGGTCAAACTACTGGCACCATTGATAAGCCTAAATGTTTAAACTTCGGTGGTAATGTATTTATTGCTAGCGGTCGTAAACTACAGGCTTATCTAATTCAGCCGCCGCCTTGGTTAGTTTCTCAGCGAAACAAACTAGTCACACTTGATGGGTCTAGTGTGGCTGAAGGTATTCTTAATGATAGTCCTAATGTAGATGTGTTGTACTATAAATCTGGCAGATTGGTGTGTGCAGCCAGTGGCGATGATACCATCTACTACTCTTCTGTTGGCGACGCCCTGAGTGAGAAGGCTATTGGTATTGATTACGACGACCCCGACGATGAATCTTCTGCTAAGTATATTAGTAACGTAGGTGCTGATGACTCTGGTAAGTTCTTAACCATTGTACCAATGTCTACCGATATTGTAGTATTCAAAACATCTGGGAACGTATATACTGTATCTGGCGAAGCTCCTAACTGGTATATCTCTTTGGTTGGTACTAACTCGGACGCAGTAGGTGCAGACGCTATTGTTCCATTTGCGAATGATATTGCCTTCGTATCTACTCAGGGGTTGCGTAAACTAACCAACAGTGCTACGTATGGTAACTACAGTACAGAAGAGTTTGGGCAGAAATGTAACCCAGATATTATGGATGGTATTTCTAACCCGTGGCTATCTGACTTACGTGATAGACGTCAGATGGTAGTCGCTAAAAATAACTACAGTGATTTGTATATCTTCCACTATAACTACGGTGCTTTCACCAAGTGGAACTTTGATGGTAGTATTACCATCTACGATATGACAGAAACTCAGAACGGTGTACTTATTGCTGGTGCTCGTGATGGTCAAGGGTTTTTGTCTTATCTCAATGATACTATCGAACAGGACTTTAATGAGTTACCAATTAATCAGGTGTATACTTCTCGTGTTGTACACGACTATGATTTAATTAACTCCCACGTTAACAATATTCAAATTACAAACAACGGTGGCAGTGGAACAACTACTGCTTCTTGTAATGGACATGTGTTTGCTACATTAGATACTGATACATCTATTAAGCATGTCCGCTCGCAGATTCGTGATGAGACATTACAGTATTCTATTTCTACCACGAATAGAATTGATATTGAACATTTAGCGGCAACTGTTATTTCAAGTACAGATGGGAGTGGAGCTAGGAACAATGGCAGTACAGGACAGTGGACTTCTCTCGCTGACGCAATTAACTCACGTTGATTTCGATGAGAAGAAGTTAGAAGAAAAGATTAAAACATATGAAAAGAAAACTGGCGAAGTCTTATCAGAAGAACGTAAGAAATTCAAGTACGTTAAGTTCTGGGACGACGGCAGTTTTCTTTTATTTAATATCTACGAAAAATATTTCCAGATAGGGCCTACTAATTGTAAATGGGAAGCCGTGTGGGAATACGTAACTACAGTGTGTAAGATACTTGGAATCAAAACGTGTTACACGTTTACCAATAGAAACCCAAAGGCTTACACACGATTAACTCATAGTAAATTCATCTCTATGCAAGATGGTTATGCTATTATCAGAAAGGACGTGAACTAATGGGTGGCGGACATTCCAGCTCTTCCTCTTCTCAGGAAGTAAAACAGAGAGAATTATCGCAGGAAGAAAAGGACTTAATTGCGGCACAGACTAGATATATGCAGAGTATCCAACCAGCCGTAGATAAGTTAGTACAGCGGTCTAATAGTTCTATTGATAACGTATATCAACCAGATTGGACTAAGGCTCATAATGACATGTCCAATACATTGAATAATGCTACTAGTCAGATTCAAGGATTGAACAAGTATACTAATCAGTTGGAACAGATTAGTAATGGTGAACTACCGCAGTCTTATTTGCAGAACATGCAGACTGTATATAACAACATGTACAAAACAAGTATGGGTGCTGGCCTCAACGATTTAGCTAGCCGTGGTGTTATTAACTCCTCTGCTCTCAACAATGCAACCAACCAGATTCAGAAGAACCTTACCAACCAGATGGCACAGGATTATTCTAACAACCTTAACCAGGCTGCTAACCTTACGAACAATACTCTTAGCCAGAACCTTAACCTTATTAACTCTCAGGTTCAAAACGCAAATGATAAATACAATCTCAACTCTTCTACGCAGGCTAACAGTATGTATCTTCCGTCTCAGTGGTTGGCTCTTGCTAGTGGTGTTAATACCTCTGGTAATAATACCCTCAACTCTGTTGGTAACGTATACAACAATGCGTCTTATATTGCGACTAATACAAACACTCGGTCGAAGACTGGGTTATTCTAAGCGAGGTGATAAATAAATGATTGTAGCTCCGACTACTCACAACTGGGAAGTAGACCATGGCCCGTTGGCTGGTCTTGGTGGTTTGCTTTCTGGTAACGGTGATGGTTTCTTAACCCAGCTTGCTAACGCCTTCAACGCAGCTCAAGGTGGCGATGGTAAGAGTGGTCTTATTGGTTTGTTTATGCAAGGAAGGAATAACCGTGACGACGCTAAACTAGCCTATGACAAAAATGTAGGTGAAAGTTTGAAGAACGCTAATGGTCTGATTAATGCTGCCAATCAGTACTTAAAAGACGATGGTACTTACGATGTTGACGCACTCATGAAGAACCCTGACGCCCGTGGACTTTTTGCTAACTACGGTATGTACAACCTTAATAATGATAATATCTCTAGTGCGGTTAAAAACGCTCAAGGTTATAATGACACATATGGTGACCATGCTCAAATGGGTTACGCACAAATGCATAAACTGGCTGACTATCCAGAATATAAAGCATTTGACCCACGCACTAGTTATACACAAACAGCACAACAGGAAGCAACTTCTCCAGCCCCAACTAACGGCGGTTTGATGGATACTGTTGGTAGCACAGCAACTCCTACCGCTACCACGCCAACTGGTGACATGCAGAACCACACTAACAACAACACTTGGCACTTAGCTGATATGGGTTCTTCTACTCCTGACGCTAGTCAGCTTATGGCTAACGCTACACAGGTAGATGATATTAATCTGCCTACTCGTGATAGCTCTTTGAGTAAACAGTCCGAACAAGAAGGGCAGAAGGCTACGCAGGAAGCAGTAAATAAAGGTATGGAAGCAGCTAATAAAGGGCCAGGTTTACTTGGTTCTGTAATTAAAGGTGCTATCATTGGTGCCGCTACTGGTGGTTCTGGTTGGGCAGGTGCTTTAAATGGTGCTAAGAACTGGGGCCTTGGGCAACTCGGTGGGGTAGGTCAGCTTTATGGTGCCTACCAAGGAATCTCTGACGCTACCAAGGGAACCCCTACAGTAGACGCAACACAGCAGGTAGCACAGAACCCAATGGGTAACTGGCAACAGTTCTCCCTTACCCAACCTACAGGATATCAAATGGGGAACTACGGTTCTTCCTTTATGAGAAATAACGGATATGGAGGATTATTCTAATGGCTACACCAGCTTATTTTGCCGAAGGCCAGCAATACTCTGATGATGATATCCTTGCAGCCATCGCACAAAAAGAAAGCGGTGGCTCTGATGACCCATGGAACGTAACTAACCAATACGGTATGCGAGGCCCATGGCAATTCTCTCCTGATACATATGCAGAAGTCGCTAAACAAAACGGTCTCGATGGTTCTGATTGGTCTCCTGAAAACCAAACAGCCGTTGCTCGTGCCCATATCCATGACCTGAGAAGTAAGTACGGTGATATTGGTGCTATCCAAGCGTGGCTTGGTGGAGAAGGTAATGTAGGTAACGGAGACTTTACTGACGGAAACGGAGTTTCTATTAATCAGTATACACAAGACGTATTAAACAATTTGCAGAACTTCACTGGTCAAGACCCGTCATCTATTTACGGAAAGAACTCTGGCCCATATCAGACTAACTTACTTGAAGGATATCGACGTGCTGGCGGTATATTAAACAACCCTAATGAACCTTTCCCTTCTGACTTTGTACAACGCATGATGGCACAACCCACGGTGAATGCAAGTCAAAGGGTAATGAATGACTTCTTACAAAACCAAGCACCAGAGATTACGGCTCGTGCTATGGGAGCGTACAACCGTAACAAAGATTTCTTTAACGCTGTTAATAAGATGTCTGCTGACGCAGCTAGAGAAGGAGCTGGTATCGAAAATAAGAATATGCAAAAGACAATGGCCGCTCAGTTCGCAGACCAGATTGCACAGAGTAATAGCTCTGCTAATATCGCATTACTTGCTAAACTTGGTGCTGCTCTTACTGGGGTACAGTTCGACCCGAACAGTAAACAACTCGCTGACGCAGGTCAACTGTATATGAAACAAATTGAGATTAACAACCAAGCTACAAAGGCCAACATCGACCAAGCGAATAAAGATAGAGAGTACGCATTAGAGGCTATGAAGACTAAAGCGTATCTCGATAGAATGAATAACGCTGGGTCTTATAGTAAGGGAGGAGCAGGCGGTGGTTCTGCTGGTTCCTCTGGCGGTAGTGGAGGAGGTTCTCCGATTGCATACGTAATCGAAGACGAAGACGCTATTAAGAATAACGTTGATAAATTAATCAACAGTCCTCAGTTTAAACAGTACCAGGACATTATCTGGAAATCAGACTCCTCTCCAGAAGCTCGTGACTTAGCCACTAAAGGTGCATTAAAACTCATTGCAGATTATGGCATGTCTATGGAACAAGCTGGTAAACGAGCTTCCGCTAATAAACTATTTAACGATATTGCTTCGTCTGTCATTAGTCAGGCACAAGAAATGTCTCATCCAGCTGGTACGAACCCAGCAGACCAAGAAGCACAGAACGATACCAACCAAGGTTTGCTTAATGCATACATGAACACGGTAGTTGGAACCTCTGCAAATGGTCAACCGTTGACATTAGCTGATGTACAAAATTCTATGAACTCCACTGACGTAATGGCGGCAACAGGACAATTTATAAATAAATTTTAAGGAGGTTACATGGCAGTAAGATTTAACAATTATCAGCCAGGAGCACAGTTTGCTGCTGCATTAGACCAGGCAGATAGACAATACCAAGATAAGCTGGCTCTTGGTTGGGTTCCATCTGAACGTGACCCCGACCAGGGTATCTTTGGTAGTTTTTGGGATAGTTTCACTAGCTCCGCTGAGTCTTCGCTTGGTGGAGCTTTAATGTCTGCTGGGGTAATGGCAGATAGTCCATGGTTCGCAGGGCTTGGTGGCGATGTACTTAGACAGTCCGCTCGCTATGCTGACTGGGGTAACGATTACGATGACAACCCAGATAAATCTCGTTACTCTCTTGGCTATTTTGTAGACCCACACGGTTTCTGGAGTGACGCTGGTGTAATGATGGGGTCTTCTGCCCCTGGTATGTTAGCTGGTGCAGCTCTTGCGGCTGGTACTGGTGGTGCAGCTATTCCTATTATTGGTGGTCTTGGTGTTCTTGGCAGTGCAGGTCTTGAAGTTGGTGCCAACTTTGGTCAAGGCTACATGGACAAGAAGAGAGATAACATCGAGGCACAGATTAAAGCAGGACAGCGTCCTACTGGTTCCGTATACGATGGCAATATTGACCAAGCAGCATGGAACGATTTAACTAAAGACCCATGGAAAAACGCAGAACTTATTGGTTCTTCTTTTATGGACACAGCTCTTGACGTAGCTACTGGTGCTACTGGTGGTCTTGTGTCTCTTGCTGGTAAAGGTTTAGCTAAAGCAGGATTACTTGATGCTATGGCTTCTGGTGGTGGTAAAGTAGCAGGGGCTATTCTTGGAGACGCAGCTCGTGCTGACACTATGCTTGGTCGTGCTGCTTATGGTTTATCTAAAGCAGGTAGACCACTTGAATTTGCTGGTAACAGAGTAACTAACGCACTTGGTGAAGGTGTACAGGAAGCATGGCAGCAGCGTGTTCAGGATAGTATGGGAGAAGGTTTCGGCGACGACCGTGATGACGCTGGTAGTTTCTTCCGTGACCTTGCTAATGGTAACTGGGACAACTTCACGGACGCTGAAAAGAACTCTTTCAACGCTGCGTTCTTACCGACGTTGGTGTCTGGTGTTGGTGTAGCTGGTATGCGTCGTGCTGGTCAGTATGCTTATAATAACATTGACGCACTTGGCCCAACCTTTGAAGCTAAAGGTCAGTACAATAACCTTATGCAGAGCATGGGTGTTGCTAATGTCCTGTCTGATAGCACTGAGCTCAATGATTTTATTGGACATCAGTATAGCCCAGAGAACCCGATTACTACACACTCTGAAGAATTACTTGACGCACCGACGAACAACACCAACACGCTTGGTAATATCTTTAGTGATACACCAACAGCTCCAGTACAAGCACAACCTATGACTGTACCACAGGAAGCTACACCAACCACACAGGTGGAAGATAATCAGGGTCAGGCATTTGATACACAACAAGTTGCAGATAGTGACCCAATGAATACGTTGGTAACTGCAACTCGTGATAGATTGCAGGACGCACCAGATATTATTAAACGTGCGTATGATAAAGCTGATATTGACGCTATCAATAAAGCTATTCCAGAAGGTGAAGAAAAGATTACACCGCAAATGCTTAGTCTTGCTATGCAGGGTAACACCAAATCTGCTAACTATATCTTGTCTCACCTTGACAGAAAGACTGTAGTATCTGCAATTAAAGAACGTAATCAAGAACGAAAGAACCAAACTAAAGAAGCACAGCAGGAAATTAACTTAGCCAAAGATGACTTGAAGAAAGTTATTAAAGGTGTTGGTCAGAAAGAGGATAACGAAGAAGCTGTACAGAAAGCTCAGGCTATTATTCACTCTCTTGCTCCGAATGGCAAAGCAGAGGAGATGGCCGATAAAGTTAAGAGTAGGTTCTTACAGGTTAATCAGGAGCTTCTCGATAGAGCTAACAATGGCGACACTAGAGCTTTACGAGATGTGTTACGTGCAGTAGACCCTAACGCATATATTCAAGCTAACAAACAACAGGAAGCTGCACCAGTTGTACCAGTTGAGCCAACTGAAGATATCACTGATGTACCTCAGACAACTGAACCCACGCCAATTCCAGCACCACAGGATACTCAAAACGGTGCAAATCAAGGTTATTCAACGACGAAACCAGACGTACCTCAGGCTACGAGTGTAACTACACCTCAGCCAACTGGTCAAGTAGATTCAGCCAACTTTACTGGTGATAACCCTCCACCGTCTGTTCCGTTATCTCAGAACCCAAACACAAAAGCTAACGTCATTGCTGGCCTTGCTACACCAAAAGGAATGATTCGTGCTCGTGGTATTCTTGGGAAACTTCGTCACGCTGGTTACGTGGAAATACCAGAGCCCGTGAGACAACTCTTAATACATAACGATACTGAAGCTGCACGAGCTATTGCAAAAAACATTTTGGAACAAGTCGATGATGACGCTTACAATAGGGTAATTGATATTGATACAGGAGATGATAATAATGGCACTCAAACGAACAAAACCACCGAAGGTGGTACAGACAACAAAACAGAAACCGGGACAGAAACTGGGGGGAACCCACATCAACCGGGGCGGCTCGACGGTAATGAAACAGGGGACAAAACCGAAGGTTCCGAAACCGACGGTAAACAAACTGAGCCGAAGAAAGTAACACCACCAGCAGAAAAACAACCAGAATCTAAACCAGAACCTAAAAGAGAGGAGCCTAAACCCAAGAAGACGAAGCCTAAACCAAAGAAGAGTAAGACAGAAGAGAACGACCCGTTATACAAAGACGAAGGTGGTACTCCAGACGCAGAAGCTGAGGATGAAGTATCTAGTATTGATGATGATGTTGATAATGCATTTGCAGATTTCGATAGTGCTCTTAATAGTTTTAATGGTGAAGTAGATTCTCGTGTGCCACAGGCACAGCAGGATACTAATACTCAACCAGTCATTGCAAATAAACTGGTGGTTCAAACGTCCTCTGACGCAGAAGCTAACGAACAGTTTAACTGGTATAAAGACAACAGACTGAAACCAGAAATGAGAAACGTTATTGGTAAATTCTACGGCACTATGAACCGCATGTCTATGGCTAATCTGGTCAATCAGATTCCATCGGCACGAGCATATATTAGTTTCATCGGTGGTGCTCATAAGTTTAAAACACCACAGGAAGAACTGATTGCTCGTATGCAATATCTTTCCGTGTTTGGCTCTCTTGCTTCTTTAGGATTAAACCTGCTACGTAATAGAATGGCACTGGTTAATGGTGCAAACGAACAAGGTATTGTAGACTTTAACGGAGATACACAATTCAAGGATGGCTACGCTGACGTAATTGATATCATCCCTGGTGCAATCCATGACGCTATCTTGACATATAACGGATTGGTTAAGAAAGCAGAAGGAGCGTCTAAAGATGTACCAAGTTTGAATACCTACTTCTATCACGTACTTAATGCTCACTACAATCAGTACGTAACTGACCGTGCTGGTAGTGGTATTATCCTTGCAGAGACACCACAGCCAAGAAAGAGCCAGATTTATACTGTCAATGGTGACTTGTTACCAGACCCAGACCCTAAAGACACGAGCGGTAAGTTATGGTTCCGTAAATTGTACCAAATGGATCCAGGGTATACTCCAGATGAGTTAAGACCATATGGCATTGAGAAGTTCATGGACATGATTGATTGGTTGACCGACTTGTCTCGTGGTAACTTAAACTTTGATAAGACTACTGGCCGTAACGAAATTACCCTTGCTGTACAGAACCAGATGGTACGAGGGCCATACGCAGACAAACTTAGACAGCTCTTGGCTGAAGCCGACAAGAACAATGACTACTCTGGCGAGTACGGTGAAACATTCGTTAAGGCTTTCACTAAAGCGTTTTTGGATGTAGTAAACACCGAAGAAGGTCGTTCTGCTTGGGACGCTTATCAATCTGTACAAAAACTAAAAGAACAGGTTGGCGAAAATATTCTCAAAGAAATTGCAGCAGAAAGAAAACACCTTGACCCAGGTATTGAAAGATACGGTGTACAGACGTTTGATAACCTTGCGTTTGGTTATGTTACCCGTGATGATGGAACTACGACACGTAAAGCTGACGAAGAAGTTAAACAGTACGTTAGTATGGCGATGAATGCTTTACGTGAAAAGATTCAAAACCAGAAGAACCTCACGAAAGAAGGAAAGATTGTTGCACTGAATAAAGCTACCATCCTATTGGCCGCACTTGACTTAGCGGAACAAGTTAAAACTAGACAGGATACATCTGCCTCTGATGAACAAGCAGGGTACCAGAACCCAAATAAACGTGGCCCACGTATGAAAGATGATGACGAAGACGACGCTGGCGACAAGAGTAGAGATAAGACTGGTGGTGGTTTATCTCACACTAATCCAGATTCAGGGGCACAATCTATTCAGTACGATTATAATACACACCCCGAACCAACCATGAAGAGAACAGCAAACTACGACCAAGCAGCAGTAGCCGCTCGTTATATGGCTATTACATCGTTCGAGATTCAGCTCTGTAATGATGTACTTGGCTTTGGTTCTCTGAGACAGTCTCAGCTTCTTAAACGTACTAATCAGGACGCAGCGTACTTAACCTCTACAGAAAAAGCACACCTCATGATTGCGTTTATTTATCAGACAGTACTCAATAACTTCGGTGATATCAGTCAGTCTGAGTTTAATCAACTCGCCAAATCTTCTGACGCAAATGACGTACGTGATTATGCTAAGTCTTTGATTCTCAAGATTAACAAACTCTTCCCGACAGCTAGTACCAAAGCTCAGGGTCTGGAAGGTTTAACTGTTAATATGAAAAACTTTGAGACGAACTTTGAAAAGATTTGCGAAGAAATTCAAACTAACCCGTTAGGTAGAAAACTGTTTGGCCTTACACCGAGTCGAGGTATTGTAAGCTCTGCAACTATCAACGGACAGAGAGTTAACGTCCTGGTGAACAGACGTACTCCTACGTTCCCATGGCTTAACACTAAAACCTCTAATAAGATTATGTCCGCAGATGATTTTAATGATAGTAAGTTTGTGTCTAATTATATCGCAGACAATAAGATGAACGTTGACTATGGTGTAAGTGATATGATTGCTATCCCATCTGACGCAAACGGATATAAGAGGGTGGATGGTAAGACTTATTCTCATAACCTTACTACCATGGGGTACAGTAAGAGTATGGTTGCTGGCTTGAATAAATTCACAGAGAAGTGGGTAGATTCTATCTGGGATAAATGTAGTAAGAAAAAGTATCCAACTATCCCAGCAGACCGTACTAAATACGATAAAGACCGTAAAGAGTTTAAGTATAGATTAGGGCTTGCTATTAACAAAGCTAAACGTGGTGTACTTGCTGTAGCTATGATGGGTAACAATAAATACTTACCGACAGATAGTAGTGTTGCTCTGAAACTTGGTTTTGCAAACCAACATGGTATTACACCGATTGACGCTATTCTTGTGTCGAAAGCTCTCGAACAAAGAATTGAAGATATCGCTAATTTGTTTATTCAAAAACAAACTATTGACCCTAACCGTTTAATGCCAGGTCATCGAGTCGTACACGATGACGCAACTATATATGTTAATACATACGGACACATCGAAAACATTGCTGGTTCTGTCGATAAAAGAGGTATGTATGCAGGCGAGAAGACACACAAGTTTAAAGTGTCGTACAATGGTGGCGTATACTTAGTTACAGAAAAAGAATATAAACAGTTAAAACAAAAGAAACTGAAACCAGCTGACGTATGTAAACCAGAGAACCAGGTAACAGTAGCACCACGTAATACTGCTGCAAGAAATGTATCGGAGGGCAAGAAGAAGGGTGAACCAAACCTTATTGATAACCGTACTACAGAATACTACGGAAAGCAGGAGGGTTCTTTAGGTGGTGACACTAACTATAGTGTTGATAAAACTGACACCCTACTCTCTTCTGGTACTATTGTTGGCGAGATTGATACGCTGTTGTATGACTACTTTAGAATTGATAAGTCTGGTATCCCGAATAACTCTATTGTTAAAGCGTTGTTAGTTCTTGACACTAAACTTCCAGCTGATACCATTATTAAGAATGGTCTGGACGCTTACATTGCACAGGTAGCAAAAGATAAAAAGATTACAGTAGAGACAGCACGCAAACAGGTTATGAATCAGATTAAAGCCGCTGTGAATAAGTTTATGAAGAAAGAACAGCTTGATATTGCTGCTAAAGCACGTGATGATAATAGAGCCAAGTTGTTTGGTACTCGATTCAACTCCTTAACCGATACACGCATTACTAAGATTGAAGGGCCTAGTGCACTGAGAGACGCTATCAATCTGATTGCACAACAGGTACGTGAGAAAGAAGAGGCAGAGAACAAAAAGCAGTTGGAAGTAACAATCAAGAAGCCTCCAATAGATTTTCATTACAATGAACAACATCTCCCTATCATCGCTCGAGGTGTAGCATACCAACGTATGAGACAACAGATATATAACTCTCTGGCATTAATGGATTATGAAGGTGGATACTTTAAAGTTAAACCATTAACTATCGCAAAAAGTGCTCCAATTAACAAGATAAAAGATTTAAGTAATATTAATATTCATGACTGTAACTCTACCATGTGGACGGCAACGCAGAATGTAGACCTTCAAGAAAACCCAATTGCGTTTATTTTACAGTTCATGGGTTCATTGCAAATAAATGATATTTATAAGAACTACGGGAAAGACCAAGAATTAACGTTTGAAGATTTAATTGCCGACCCAGGGTATAACCCATTAATGATAGACCACAACTCTCTGTTGTTAGGAGCAGAAGGTTTAGTAACATCTTGTCATACTTTTAGTTATAGACTTGCACAAAAAGATAAACTATCGTATGCTGACATTTCTCAACTTTGTTCATTATTCGCTATGCTTGCGTTAAATACAGACAGATTCAACGGTGCACGTCTTGAAGGTAAACTAAAAAAGATCTTCGACAGCCTACCACAAGATAAGGCAATGATTGAAGCATATAGAATTGACCCTACAAACAACAGCATTAACTTATACACAGCGATAGAGAACCCGTTGACTGATGAATATGTATTTAATGGGCCAATGTTTGATAACTATAACAACGAGTTTAAGAATTTACCAGCTCTGAATGTACAAGGTATTCGTGATATACAAGTTGCACGAGAGAAAGTATCGCCTGACGAGTTAATGCAAATGAAAAAAGAAAACGTAGAGTTTTTAATGGCAAAGTTTAATCCATTAAACGGTAACGAAAACAATAAGTTTGCACACGAAATGTTTATAAATACTGCTCGTAAGGTGCTTGGTGTATTGCCGTTTGTGGGTAGGTATTTAAAAGCCGGAGAGTTTGTTCCCACTCAGCAGTCTGTAGAAGCAGCGACAAACCGTAACACTGTGTATCACGAACTTATGCACGTTTACACAGAAGAAGCAACGGATATAGATATAGCTAAAGGTAGATATCGGTATATGAAGCAGACAGACACCAAGAAACAAACTCCAAACTTTGGACACTTACGCTCAGACGTTAATGCACAAACACTTCCAATGGACGATGAGCTCAGAAAAGAAGCCATGGTCGCCGTAACTAAAGCAATGCAAGAAGAACTTAATGCCTCTATCAAGAAACTAAAGAAGAGTAAGAGTTTATTTGGTTTGCAAATGTTGGCTATAACAGAACTTGTAGATACAAAGAAACTAATTGCACCAACAGTTAGTTTATGGCTTGATTCTGGGGTAGTTGGATACGACGCTACGAAGACGGGTGATAATAGGTTTGTTATTAAGTTAGACGCAGCGAGTCTCATTCACTTGTACGACAAAGCAGCTACATATAAATGGGAACAGTTGTTACTAGCTATGACGTTGCCTGGAGTTATATATGGAGCTAAAGCAGTTAATAAAGAAATTCCACTTTCTATGGGTGTACATACCTTGGTGACGGAAACATATAGCCACCTGAATAACGTAGTAAGTCAAGATTCTGATTTCATGACTACATGGCTACAAAAGTCTATAGAGTTATTAACAAAACTAGACGAAGCTGACCCAGGAAGAAAACTTAGAAATCGAATTAGACAGAAGAATAGAGATGAATTATACAAGAACGCTTTGATTGCGATAAAGACACTAACAGTGGCAGACCACCAAGATGTCCAAAAGATATCGGATAAGCAGGTTAGCAAAACTAATGAACATGCAAAAGTAGAAAAGCAGAAGAAGGAAAAGAGACAACCCGTTGGCACTGGTAAAGGACTAACAACCAATGCACGTAACGTGGCTGATGACGTTGGTTCTCCAAAGGGTAAGTTTATGAAAGCGTTATACGGTATCGCCAATAAACGTAACAAGACTTTCGGTCAGACAACTACCAGTGGTATCAACCATGCTAAAGATATTCGTATAGCATACAAACCAGGAATGCGTTGGCTCGAAAACTTCATGGAGAAAGAAGTAGCCGATAGATTGTTTGATTTATCCCAACGTTGTATCGCACAACAACAGAGACTGAACGCAGAGAGTGACGCTTACATTAAACTGTTGAAACAGGTCTTGACTATTGATGGTAATAAGGCACAGACCAAAGCCCTTCGAGAATATTTCAATACAGAAATCAACGTCAACAGTGATAGAGGTCGAGACTTAGTAGAATTGTTCGACCTTCCGTATGAAGCTGGTCAGGATGAAAGATGTAAGAATAGAAGTGCCGATGGTAAGAACGCTATGCTTAAAGTATACGCTGATGACGTGTTCTTCGTAATGCATAACCAACCAGACAAAGCAACAGCTATGGCTAAAATGCAAGACAAAGTTTCCAAGATGGAAGCGTATTACCGTAAGAAAGGTAAAAAGTTCTACAAAAACCAAGCCTTCTGGTACAGAGAAGATACTGGTACTGTAGTATTCTACGCTTGTAAAGATGAACGGATGAAAGATGGTAAGTTCAAAAACTTATTTATCTCTTATCCTTCCAAAGAAGATGGGACTGGTGCATTAGGTAACGCACGCATGAGAGCTAGACTTCAGCGTAGTGTTATGAGTGAATGCGAACAACTCAGAAGAAAGGCAATGCAGAACGCAGGATACGCAAAGCCAATCATTGATAGCTTTATTGCAGGGCAGGCATTGTATCGTGCATTACTTATGAACGCATACGTAAGAGAACAGAAGAGAGAAATGCGAAACGATGATATCATCAATCGTACTCATACTGGTTTCTTACATGCGTACGCTCCACGTTACTATGCAAGATACGTACTTCAGAAAGAAACTTGGCACGAAATTCCTAAAGAACAAGTGAAGCAACAGGCGGTTGATTCTGGATATATTGTTCAGAAAGATGGTAAGTATTATCACGTAGTAACATACGGTATTGGTTCCTTTGAAAACAAATCGGAACGAGCTAGATATAGAAACGAACATCCAATCGGAAAAAACGAAAGATATATCGAAAAGACTCGTGACGAATGGTTACAGGAACAGGGCGGTGGACGTGCTGACATTGTAGGTAATGTTGATACTGCCATTGGTACTATGACCAAAGACGATATCCAGAAAGGTAAAGATAAAGCCGAGACAGATATCGCAGGTCGTCTTGCTAAGTTCATCGGAAAGAAGTTCAACGATAGCGAAGAATGGAAAGGCGAAGATAGTATTAAACAGATTGTTTACCAACTGGAACACATGGACGAAAAGGACGAAGCAGAGTTTGGTACGTACAAGCCACGTATGATTCAGACCGCAAAGATGATTCGTGTTGGTAAGGACAGAGTTCAAACTTTTAGACAGATTAGAAGAGCGTTGAAGATTGACGGTGCTCAATACTTAGCCGCTAACTATTCTCGTGAACGTACCTCCGATAGTAACCTATACTCTCATGATGTTATCGGTTCTCTTCAGCATTACTTACATACCGTGAATAGTGTTGAAGCACTGACTCCATTTTACAGAGAGATGACACAGGCTATCAAGAAGTACACTGGTAGAGACTACGATAGAATTAAACGTGACTCCTACTATTCTGAATATAACATCATGTGTGAACTGGTGGATAACATGAACGGTAGAGATAAACCTATGGACGCTTTCTTACGTAGACTTAGTGTCATGACTGTAGACGCTATCTATGCAATTCCTGGTGTTCGTAAAATTCTGGACGCTTGTGGTATTTACTTACCAGACCTTTGGTTACCAGCGTTCTTACATAACAACATTGCTATCAACGTTTATTTGAAACTTGGTTTGTTCAATGTCGCTACTGGTCTTGCACAGTATGCACAGCTTGCCAACGTATATGCACTTGGTGGGGAGAAAGCATTTGCATATGCAATGAAACGTATGCCAGGTATCATGGCTAGGGCACATAATCCGAAAGACATTTTGAAACATGAGTTTGATGTATCTGCTTACGGTAAAGAAATTCAACAAGTTATGGCTGATATGTACCTAACCAAACAGGGTAAGAGTTTGCTTGACCAAAATAACGACAAAGCATTTGAAGAAGCTTTGAAACGGGGAGATAAAGAAGCTATTGAACTTCAGGTGTTTGCAGAATTGTTCGACACCCTTAAAGGTAAAGTAGATGACACTGTCATGAATGACGTTGCGGCACAGTTAGGTAATGCTGGTAGTGCATACGAAGGCGAAAGTGTTATGGATCACCTACCGAAGCAAGGTAAACAATTCTTTGATTTATCTATGGGTATGTTTAGAGGTGCCGATTTGTCTTGCCGTCTGTTCGCTGCATTAGTAGCACAGTACAACATTGACAATAGTCCAGAATATAAACAGTGGAGAGAAGAACACAAAAAGTTAGGTGAACAAGAATACAACGCAGCACGTATGCTTGAGATTAGAAACTTTATCTATCGTACCAACTTCAACTTCAACAGAGCGACAGACCCACTCTGGGTTTCTAAAGGTGGTCTGCTTGCGAAGTGTGTATTCCAGTTTGCTTCTTTTGGTTTCCAATCTTTTGACTTCATGGGTTACTTGTTAAGAAACAAAAAGCAAAAAGAATTAGCCAAATACCTTGGTGTTATGGTTACACTTGCAGGCGTTACTGCTGGTATACCTATGATGACTATGATTTCTGGTATGTGTCAGGCTATCACTGGTACTAACCCAGAGGATTGGATTAAAGAATTTATTCTTGAAGCGGCTGGTAGAAGTGGCGGCAGAGTCCCTAAGGCAGTAGCACAGGGGTTATGTTATGGTATCTTGGCACCAGTTCTTGGTGTAGATATTAGTAAGAAGGTTGGCCTAAGTGATATCATGAAAGACCCAACGGACATTAGAAACCTTGGTGGGCCAGCACTTGGTACTATCATGGACTTTGGTTCTGCTGTTGGTGCTTCTTATGACGCCGCTATGTACGACAAGTACACAACCGACCAGCTTATGTTCGCTTGGCTCAAGAGTATGCCAGCAGCCTCTCGTTGGTTACAGGCTGCAAGGGGTCAGTATTACTCTTACAGTAAACTCATGCCTAAGACCGAATATCAGTCTATGGATAATGCAGATAGAATTAAGAATGCACTTGGTTTCAATCCACTTGAAAATAAACTTAACACAGACATTAATAGATACGTAACAGACCAGAACCAGGATTACTCCAACAAAGTTAGAGAAGCTATGATTGCATACCATAACAACCCAACGGATGAAAACCTGAAGGTTCTTCAGTCTTATGGTAAGACGCCGAAGCAGGCTGAACTAGCAGTTGCTAAATACATTAAGCCAAAGGTTACCGCAGAACAGGCAGAAAGTATGGTGACAAAAGCTAAGAGTGACGAGGCAAACGTTGTTCGTAGTAACGTACGTGCTCTTGGTGGTATGCTGAATTAAGCATAAAAAAAAGAGGGAGGCGAAAGCCTCCCTTTTATATTGCCTTAATCTAGTTTAATGCTATACAAAACCTTAGGTAGTCTAAACAGGCAGTGATAGACTGTCTTTTTGTTTCGTTTATCATCAAGTCTTTCCCACACCCTAAATACAGTATTCCCAGGAAGGATGTGTCGTATTGTATTAAGAGTTACATCCATCACACCTTCACCTCTTATATCCCCAATCATCTTTCGGTCTATAAATAACTGTATCTTGTGTTGCGTCGATAAACTCATAAGGGAACATCTTGCACCACGCCTTATGTTTATCTTTATCGGTCACATTGTTTTTATCGACACACACAGCTCTCCATTTAGGTTTAGTCCGCTTATCACGAATATGCTTTAGCTCAAGCCACCCTTCGATAAAACCTCTCCACCACGCCTTGGCGTGCCAAATAATTTCATGTTCTTCGTTCACACGATAGTTCTTATACTTCTTCTTCCACATGTTTATCACCGTTCCTTTACATCACTGTGTACCTCTAAGATTAAAGTTTTATATTGGTTAAGGTACATGTGCACAATTTCTTTTTCGCTTACGTGTTTTGGCATATTGTCTAACGGCCAAAAATCTTTAACGTGTTCGTCGTACATTTCGTGAACCCACACGTGACTAGGTGGGCACTTAACCCAATCCCATTTCTGTACAATATCTTCAACTGTCATCTTCCTCTTCCTTTCCTAGTACAACACAAAGAATAGGTTCAAATAAGCCAAGCTCCCAACCGCCATCGTCATCATATCTATGAGCGGCGAAGATATCTGTTACCTCTTTATCCATCGCTCCTTCATCAATATCATTCTTATCGTGGTATAACCAAGCGTATTCATGATACTGTTCGGAAATAATTTCTAACGGTTCTCCATCGTGAACACCTTCAAGCAACTGTTTTAATGTAAGCATTATTTCACCACTTTCTTTAGTTTTAACTTATTGTATACTTCATCGAAACCTTCTAGTGCGAACATTACACCGCCATACATATCTTCGTAGGGATCATAGTAACCTGCGTCTTCTTCGCTACAAAAATCACCTGGGAAATATAAGTCGCCATAGAAAACTCTAACCTCAAGATTTAAAACTTCTTTTGGGATAAGTGTTTTATCTCTAAATAATACGTCAGGTTGACGCCATTTGTAGAAGTTTTGTTCTTCATCGCTACGGGCGTCGCATACACGAATAGCACCATCAGCATGATATCGCCATAAGTAATCTTTAAGTTTCATAAGGTTTCCCCTTTCCAATGTGTGTACCTGTTACAGAGCCAGGAATATAATCTTCCATAGTCTCTAAATACCTTGTTTCTCTTTGTTCCCATACCTCTAATGTTTCTTTAGCATTTCTTATTGCGTCACTACGCTGAAGTCCACAACGCTTCAACGCAGATATAACATCTTTATATTCTAACACTTTGTTATGAGCTTCCACGTAATTGACAAACTCATACATCCACCCTGATGGTACTGGAACAACGTAGATTACTCCGTTCACTACCTGTATTTTTTGAACATCAATATTACGCCATTCTTTCAATACTTGACGTTCATCCGTAGGTAACACATTCATCATAATAATATTTTGTTTGTAGTCTACAATAGTTACTCTTCTAATATTGTGGTCTATAATCGCCAAGTTCCCAAGCTGCATGTTTTCCTACACTCTCCTTCTCTTCTTTTACTAATTGTGCTGCTTTAATAATCATTTCATTTTCCGCTTTACGCTTTTCACTTTTTCGTGTAACAGCAGGGTAATACATTAAATCAAAGTGCAAAGTGAGCTGGGGTAATACATTAGGTTCTCTAGCTATAGATGGATGAACGTATAGAATCTCAGCTTCCCTCAAGTCATTACTCATATCATAGAGGTCACCACAAAACTCACAATACCTATTATCATTCTCGAAATCGTAGAACACATACTTAACAGTATATCTTGGTGCCGCCCACATATTCATAAACTCAGCGACTGTCATCATCGTCATCCTCCTCATCGTCTGGAATCACATACCACGATTCGTCCACAGACGCAATCGCATAGATAACAATAAAGCAGACGCCAACGATTAGTTCGCTGCTCATGAACGCACATACTGCACCAATAAATGCACAAATAGAAACCACGTTTCTAAGAACGGCGATGATATAATTCATCCAATCAAACATACACTCATTCCTTTCTAACAGAAACCAAGCAAATGAAATATAAATGGAATACCAGACATAAGAACCAATATTCCAGCGACAGCATAACCCACCATCACGATAAACAGGGCTAAAAAAATAACAGTATAACCCATTTCTTTTAGGGCATTAATGGCTTCTTCTTTATTCATAGTAACCTCCGTTCACCAAATTAAATAATGTCATTAATACCACATCTCCTTCCCTCTCTTAAACATACGCCACTGACGCTGTGATCTACCGTGTTTATCGAGAGGTAAATTGCTATAAGGGTTAGTAATAACGATTACTCTATCATAATAACTATTAGCAGGTGCTGGATAAACCGCTTTAACCACATACTCACGCCAACGACCATCTAATTCTTTAGGTGTACCAGAACTAAGAACTCGTTCAATCTTACGTTTGTCAGTGTAATACACTAACTTTAATTTAAAGTTTTTTGGTAAGCAATACAATAACTGTTTTAATTTAACTATCTCTTTCATAACTCTCATCTCCTTTATCTATATTTATTGTATCATAAGATACAACTTTTGTCAAGTACTTTTTTAAAATTTCTTTGAAGTATTTAATACCTTCGCCTTTATGTGACTAACTCTTCGAGTTACTCACACACGGCTTCGAGTACTGGAGTACTGGACCATGCCCTCACACCACCATTTAATCTGTGACTAACCATGTGACTAACTCTTTGAGTTACTCACAAGGTTACTCACACGTTATCAAGTTCTTATTTTTTATTCTTTATTAATTATCTTTAAGGTTTAAATCTTTATGTTAGACAGTTTGTTTTCAGCTCTGTGTCTCGCCTGACGGCGAGGGATGAAACTCAGAGCTGAGGGAGTGAGAAGGTAGACGCCCGCATCTCGCATAATAAGTGAGTGCAAATCACCTACTATGCGAGACGGACGTCTTCGTGAACAGAGTAACGGAATGAAACCCGTCGCCTCGGTCGTTCAAGGGATAACACACTTGTTGTTCTTAAAGAACGATTTTGCAACCCTCACTCAACCCTTGGGTCAAGTGGTTATCTGACGCAGGTATCTCTACCTTTGAGCTTCCAGCCTTCGTATTTGGGATAACTAATTCCTAGTTATACACACTTCGCTTTAACCGATATTACCCCCGTCTAGCCATCCCCGTTGTGCAAATCAACATCGGCTTCCGGTCGGATACCAATACGTAAAGTACCCTGTTTCCTGTCCTCATTGTCTTGCTACCTTTTGAGTTTCGGTCAACGTGGTAAGTAAACACCGTCAACTATTGTCTGAGACGTATTCGCAATAGCCGAAAGGACTCGAATATTTAATTATATTTACAACATCTTTCATATGGAGGCGGCACTCAGAATCGAACTGAGGATAGAGGTTTTGCGGACCTCTGCCTTAACCATTTGGCTATGCCGCCATCAAGTTTTCCTATGTTTATATTATATCACATAGTTCAAACTTTGTCAAGTACTTTTTTTAAATTTCTTTGAAGTTTTTCTTGACAATTATATTGTATCATACTTTGTCAATCTTGTCAACTACTTTTTTGAAAAAGTTTTTGAAAATCTCTTGACAAAAATTGAAAGTGGTGTTATAATATAATTGAAGTGAGAAAGGGGGTGACCATAATGAAAGATAAAGAACTTATGAATCTTGGTTTCGGTGTGTATATTCACAAGGCAGACGTGCTTGGATTATATGGTGCAGGACAGAAACATACAATGAGACGTATGACTAGTAAAACGAATGCACCATTACCGAATCAGGTGTTGAACAATCTTAATGGGCGTGAGTGTTTGTCTTATGTAGAAACACCGTTCCATATTTATCTGTGTGCCTACCCTGTAGAAGTATTAGTTGAAGAATATACTGGTAATCATACAGAAGAAGGAGACAGACTCCGTGCTACGTATGACTCTGAAGATTATCTTGTGAACTATCAGAAGAGTGAACACGATTCGTATTATGCTTTGTACATGAAAAAGATGGCAGAAGCTAAAGAAGCTACTCGTGCAGAATGGGATAAGCTACAGTTAGAGAAACAAAGAAAGGCGGCGGCAGAAAGTGACGAATAGTTTTGTTAATCTACATCAACATTCAGACTACTCGATAGGTGATGGGTACTGTACGTTGGACGAGATTATAGAAAGAGGAAAAGAATTAGGCTATAAAGCAGTCGCACTAACAGACCATGGGACTACAACAGGATTGTACGCGTTCTATCAGAAATGCAAGAAAGCTGGTATTAAACCTATCTTGGGTATGGAAGGTTACTTCTGTCCCGAACCAGAGATGAAGAGTGGTGAGAACTCACACATCCTATTGATTGCGAAAGATATTAACGGTTTGCGTAATCTGTATAAGTTATCTAGCATTGGTGCGAAACAGTTTTACAAGAAGCCACGTATTGGTATTGAAGATTTGAGAAAGTATCACGAAGGTTTGATTTGTACGACCGCATGTATCGCTGGTTTCTTTAACAGATATCCAGGTAGTGTGGAAGAAATAGCAAAGATATTTGGTGATGATTTCTATATGGAAGTTCAGCCACACGAGTTCGAGGAACAGAAGGAATATAACGAATGGGTTTGGGACTGTGCTATGGCTCATGATTATCGTGTAGTTGTTACTAATGACGCTCATTACAGTCGACCTAGTGATGTACATTATCATGATTTGTGGGTAAGCATTCGTGGTACGTCAGACGCATATAGTAGTCATGACTTTTATATGATGGATGGCGATGAAGTTAGAAAGAGAATGAAGAGTTCGTGCTTTACTGATGATGTGATTAGTTACCTGATTGAAGAAACGAATAACATTGTCGATAAGTGTAATGTTGTTATACCAGAAGGGGGCGACAATTATCCTAAATACAATACTAAAGACCCTGAAAGAAAGATTCGGGATTGGTGCAACGAAGGGTGGAAGCGACTACGAATTTCAACCAAGCCGAATAAGAATGATTATGTGGTACGAGTTGAACGAGAGTTACCTGTGCTTAGGAAATGCGATTATCTCAATTATCTCTGCATTATCAAAGATATTATTGGTTATTGCACTGAGCATAATGTACTTACTGGGTTGGGTCGTGGCTCTGTTGGGGGCTGTTGTACGGCTTATCTCTCTGGCATTACTCAGGTAGACTCTGTAAAATGGAACACAATCTTTGAACGCTTTTGTAATGAACAACGTGTCACCCCTGCGGATATAGACGTAGACTTTGAAAGCGATAAACGTGATGATGTCATTGATTATATTAGGGGTAAGTATGGTGAAGTGTACCACGTTAGAACGATGAACTACATGCAAGAGAAGGCGGCACTCAAGAGAGCTGGACAAGCGTTGGGGTTGTCTTCTATGTATGTTAATAAGATTAGCACTAACTTTCAGAATTGGAAAGGAGTTAAAGATGAGAAACTCAGAGATGTTGCTAGGCATTTCTTTGGACGTTTACAGTCTTATGGCATGCACGCCAGTGCCGTTATGGTATTCCCTCGAGACCCTACTGAGTGGTGTTCGATAGAGAAACAGGGAGAAGATTTTGTATGTGCTACGGACTATCACGACCTTGAATCACAGGGTTGCTTGAAGTTAGACTTGTTGGGTTTAACTCAGTTGTCTATTGTGCATACAATGGCGGATATGATGGGCGTTGATGTTCGTCGGTTGTGGGATAACATTCCAGAACAGGACGATGTAACATGTGCGTTGCTTAACGCTGGCATGACTGAAGGCTGTTTTCAGATTGAGTCTGCGGCGATGAAAGGGTTCATTAAGTCTGTATCTATTCATAGTGCCGCTGACCTCGTACCAGTCATGGCCTTGTGTAGACCAGGTCCACTTGATAGTGGGATGGCTAAGGACTACATTGATAGAAGAACTGGACGTAAACCAGTAAAGAAATTGTACCCAGCATATGATGAGATAACTAAAGAAACCTATGGCGTTATCTTGTATCAGGAACAGGTTATGCAGATTGCTCAGGCATTATGTGGTTACTCTCTTGGTAAAGCTGATATCTTACGTAAGGTTATTGGTCGTAAGATTGTGGAGGAAATGGAACCAGCCATGAAAGAGTTTAAGGAAGCTGGTCTGAAGAATGGTGTGCCAGAAGATGTGATGGCATACCTTGCTGATAGTATTAGTAAGTCTGCTAATTACTTATTCAACAAGTCACACGCAGTGGCGTATGGGCTTACGTCATGGAGAACAGCTTACCTTAAAGCTAATTATCCAGAATACTATATGGCTTCTCTTATTGAATACAATAAAGATGATAGAGCCAAGGTGGCGAAGTACATTGCACACGCTGTGGCACTGAGGATTAATGTGCTTCCGCCACACGTAGAATCATCAGAATCGTGCAAAACGTCGTTGAATAACGAGAGTTTGAAGCGTACCTACGTGCCTAAGTCTAATTGCATTACCTTAGGTTTCGATATGTTAAAATACGTAGGAAATGCATTTGACAGTTTGGTATTCGGTAGAGCAGGAAAGGAATGGATAGATGACAACAAGAAAGCTAACAAGAGAGTCCTCGAATCAATCGTCAAGTCAGGAGCACTGGGTGACAATCGAGGCGAATTGCTTTGTTACATCGAGTGGGTCAAAGATACAAGGAAGAGTAAGCCGCCTTTTGTCTACGTTAAGAAAGAAAACGAGCAGTCTAATCACGACATGGAGATCGAGTCTATTGGATATGCTTTTTCTAGGGATGATGGCTACGTTCTTGATTTGTGTGACGGAGTTACTACTTTCCTTGTCACTGTAACAAAGAAGAAAGCACATAAGACTAAGCAAGGGAAGCCAATGCATTTCATTTCTGCTTTGGTTGACAATGTTCCAAAGGAGTTGGTGGCCTTTGACAACAAAGGGAATAATATTGAAGTTAATAGAACTTATATTATGAGACTTCGAGGAACAATGATTATGGATTATACTTTGGCAATTAGAAAAAGTTGAAACTTTTTTAAAAAAAGTACTTGACAAACTGTGAAAGCTGTGGTATACTAACTATAGTGAAAGGGAGTGATGAATATGGTTGTTACATTCTTTGCTACATTAGCTGGTGGTTTTATCGGGGTGATGATTGGAGAACTGACGGCCCCATATATTTTTAAACATAAAGGAGAAGATAAGGAATGAGTTCATTAGATATGGCATTGGCAGAATTGAAGAAACCGTTTGCACCTAAGGATGTAGAATGGAGAATTCAGAGAAAGAGTAAAGACGGACAGAAGGGAATGGCGATGGCTTACATTGACGCTCGTGCTATCTCTAATCGTCTTGATGACTTGGTAATGAGAAACATTATCGACGGTTGGTCTGTTGATTATAGACCTATTGATATGAGTACTATTAAACAGCAGAAGCGTGGGTACGATACTGAAGTACCGATTAAAGGTTTCATTTGTACTATCACACTGAACCTTGGGGATATGAGTATCAGCCGTGAAGACGGGGCAAACCTTACTGATTTTGAACCGTTCAAAGGTGGCTTGTCTGGTGCGTTTAAACGAGCTGCCTCTATGTGGGGTATTGGTAGATACCTGTATGATTTGCCTACAGTGTGGGCACCTATTGATAATTGGGGTAACATTACGCAGAAACCTAGACTTCCACTGTGGGCACTGCCTGAAGGGTACGTTGAACCAGATAGTCCAGAACCGTCTACCCCACCTGAACATACGTCATCGTTCGCTGGTTCTGAAAGTGCTTTCGGTATGCCAAATGATGACAACCCATTCACTGAAGATAACAGTGGTGGCGGTGAAGGAGAAATGATTTTCCCATTTGGTAAACACAAGGGTAAGAAATTGTCTGAAGTTCCACCAGATTATATGAAGTGGTGCATTGAAAACATGCAGAGACTTGACCCGAAACTGAAGGCGGCGATGGAAGCATACTTGAATAGATAAGGAGTGATACCGTGAATAATCTTGAGAATGTTATCAAAGCGAAACTAGACCTACGAGAATACGTAAGCCAGTACACAGAGCTAAGAAGAACTGGTAACACATGGAGAGGGGCTTGCCCGATTCACGGTGGAGAAAACAAGTCGGCGTTTACCGTATTCCCTCACGGAACATTCTACTGTTTCTCGTGCGGGGCTAGTGGTAATGTGATAAACTTTGTAGCTGAACACGAACACATAACATACGAGGCGGCTACTGAGAAATTAGCTGAGATGTTAAACATTGATGTATCGTCTAGTGTAGAATATGTACGACAGAGAAACATTATTCAAGAATACAGACACAAGGTAGACACAGCTCAGAAATATTTGGAAGAGAATGAAGGCGTTAAAAAGTACTTACACAGACGTAAGATTAGCGATGAAGTTATTAAGCTCTTCCATTTAGGAGCTGACCGTAAGGACGGGGGTAACTTGATTATCCCCATCTATAATATCAATGACCAACCAGTAGCGATAGCTAAGAGATACTTTAATGCGAAGTATAAATACAAGAACTCTAAGAATAGTGAAGTGTTCGATAAGAGTGAAACGTTGTATGGTTTGAATGTGTCGCACAAAGTTGGTGGTAGTACACTGTATCTTGTTGAAGGATACTTTGACGTAATGTCTGGTACACAGTTAGGACTTCCGACTGCTGGGTATTGTGGAGCTGAGATTGGTAAGGAACAGATTCAACTACTAAATAAAACGGTTCCACCGACTACACAGATTGTTTTGGTTCCTGATATGGATGAGGCAGGACTCAAACATATTGATAGAGTGCGTGATAGATTTAATTCTATAACACGCTTTAATGTGAGAGTCCTTCCACTTCCTGATGGGTGTAAAGATTTAAATGACGCATTAGTGGATGACGTTGATGTAAAGAGTTTACCCACCGTATACATTGACCAGTTCGTTCTCACACGGAAACTGGATGAATGTAAGTCTATCGAAGACCAGTACTCATACGCTACGGAGTTTATGAAAACAGTTAAGAACCAGATGGTTAAAGCTGACTTAGTAGACTTGTTAGCCAAACGTTGGGGAAAAGACGCTAGTGATTTAAAAGAAGCCTTTGACTTAGATGAAACAGAGATTGATTCACTAACTGATGAAGCGTCCACGTTGTATGATTGCTTGGGTTCTCTTGGTAAACTGTACGAGAAAGGTATATTTAAGACTGGTATTGCTGGCGTAGATGATTGTGTCGGTGGTATCATGAAAGGACAGGTGGTTGTTGTGGGAGCGTATAGCGGAAGCGGTAAAACTTCTTTCGCTATCGACTATATCTTAAAGAGTGTACTGAATAATGATATGAGAGTTGTGTTCTTCTCACAGGAAATGAGTAAAGGTAATGTGCTTGAATGGATACTGGCGAAGCTAATTGGTTGCCCGTTTTATCAAGTGCGTGAACACTTTAAAGATTCTGAAGAGATTAAGAAACAACTCGATAGGATTGGCAATAGATTGATTATCATCGACAAGAACGGTGTCACCATGGATGAAATTGATAGAACAATATCTGCGATTAATGCCAAAGGTTTGTTCGATAAACCAGTTGACATGGTGGTGTGTGATTACTTCCAGTATCTAAAGGGGACGGAAGAGTATGACGGAGCGGCACAACAGGCAAAGGCTATGAAGAGAATAGCAAAAGATAAAGACTTAATCTTTGTAATGTTAAGCCAGCTCAATCGCCAGAGTAACCAGTATGAAGAGCCAACGATGAATCTACTGAAAGGTGCTGGTGACATCGAAGCTAGTGCTGATATCTGTTTGCTAATGTGGAGGCCTGACCTTAGACCAGGGATTGGATTGGAGGCTGAACAGAAGTGGCATGGTATCACACGATTCAACCTAGCTAAAGTCAGAGGTTACCAATTAGGTTCAACAAGGTTTATGATGAAGTGGAATAAAGATAAGAGTATCCTAGAAGACTACGAGGGGGGAGAGTAATGCCACTAACACATTATAGATGTCCAGATGGAAGAGAGTGTCCAGTCAATGAGTGCTTAAAGAAATGCAGGTTAGCTGGTAAGATTAATCCTACTACTGGTATGTTGTATGTTCCATGTGGCAGGTGCTTATCGAGACGAGCATTGCTTGCGATTGCGGCAGAAAGACGGTGGACTGGTAAACCTAGTACAACACAGTTGCTGAACGGTACTCTTGAAGAATACTTAAAGCTAACTGAACCGTACACGATTGACCCAATGCAGTCAGTGTTTGCACTGCATGGCACTAGTGTTCATGAAGCGTTAGAAGAGAACACCGTTGGCAATGCTATGACTGAACAGAGATTGGACGACGGTGTATCGACTGGTGCGTTCGATTACTTTGATGAAGAAGCAACCGAAGAAGAGAACACTGGTTACTTGTACGATGATAAAACATACGGCAGTTACAAAGCCGCTAAGGTTCTTGGTGCTGTTAAACATAAAGAACAAGTTGGTGTATTCAAGAATGGTAAACCAAAGTATAAAACATACTTTACCTACGATGGAGTACACGGTAGTGGTAGGCTAGACCTTGCGATTCAGCTTAACGATTATCGTATGAAGCTGAAGAAATGTTTAGGTAAGACTGCTAAAAAAATGATTTGTGAAATGATTGTCAGAGATGGCAATACTTATATGGCTGAGTCCCGTGGCGTTATGCAGCCAGCATATCTGGTTGAAGTCAATAAGATTAGCGACCATTGGGTTAGCAAATATATGAAGGCGAAAGCCGATAACTTAGTACACGCTATGGAAACAGGGCTACTTCCTAAGCAGTGTAGTTACAGAGAACGTTGGGGAGGTATGAAGTGCGAGAGATTCTGTAACGTCAAAGACAAATGCCCGTACGTTAAATGTTAAAGGAGATATGACTATGAAAGATGAAAACGTATTGACACCAACGATGGAGCAGGTTGTTAAGGTGAATGTTAAAGTAACCGTTAAAGGCAACGGTGTGGATGTGGATGTACATTCCGATGACAGTGCACCAGCTATGGCTACCGCATTGTTCTTGGGGTTGATGGCTACCTATGGTATTGAAGAAGCTGGTGCTAAAGAAGTATTCGATGTGATGATTGATAAGATTGCAGAATTGAAAGGGGACGAAGAAGAATGAGTGAAGCTAAAAAAGTTACAGTTACATGGGCAGATAAAGACGACGGTACTGCTGATATTCAGTTTGACACTAAGCTGAAAGGCAATGACGCAGCACAGGTATTGCTTGGCGGGCTTCTTGCCTTGATGGGTATTGAAGACCACGAAGCTGTGGTAGATGTAGTCAGAACATTGAACAAGTATTCCAATGGCGGAGGGGTGACTAAGCGTGTTGAATAAAGCAGACAAAGAAAGACAAAACTTAGAAGCCATCGCTACTATTATGAGCCTAGTTAGTGTTGGTGCTATGCCACCAGATAAAGCATTTGATATTATGGCTGGTATTGGTAGACGTAATCACGAAGAAGAAGTGAAGCAGACAACAGATGAAGTACCACCGCCGACTGAACCACCGTGGAACGATCAAGCTATTTATCTGAAGTTTGTTAAAGATAAAGTGAATGAGATTGTTAAGAAGATTGAAAACAAACAGTCTCAGTATATCGGTGATGATATGGTGCTTAGTGCTATCACTGATACGGCAGATAAGATGGTGGTCGGTAGGCCTTCGACCATTGATGAAAAACTAAGAGTTATTCTGACTCTGATGGATAAGCATGTAGGAGCATTAATGAAACGTGGGACTGCACTTCCAGACCTTGAAGATAGACTCACCGATATTATTGTTTACTGTTTCATGGCAATGTATTTACTTGACAAAGATATTTTCTTTGTTGATTTAAAAGACAATGCGAGCTAGCAAATTTCTAAGGGGAAATAATGTTAGCCATAGTACGGTGAAAGGTAAGAAAAAGAAAGACCCATTAAGAGTTGCGATGGGTAAACGTAATAGACGTAGTGGTAAAACGTTTGAACGTAATGTGTTAGCTAGGTTGATATCATTTGGCTTGTCTGTGTTTAAGACACCAATGAGTGGTTCTTTAAAGGCGAGTGGTTTAATCCCTTGCCTTAAAGACCACATGGCTAGCGACTTACAGATTCAGCTGAAGGATAATACTTACTTAGTAGAATGTAAACACATGTCGACACACGAGAAACTATTCAATGAGTTACCAGATGTTGACTGCTATCACTATAAAGGTTTCTGTTACATGATGAGTGATGACGCTTTCCTTAGCTACTTGTGTGGCGGTAAGATTAATATTATCGAGAAAGAGGATAAGCGTAACAAATGGTTACATAATTTTTTCAATCAAGACAATAGCCACATTGTTGTTCTTGGTTACAACTATCGTGATAATATTTATTGTGTGAGAGAAGATGTGTATGATATCTTCTACGATTGCAGAAAGATGAGAGGTAAATAATATGTTTATTGTATCTGACAAAGAAAACAAACTGATGGATGTTGTAGATGTTTACATTAAAGCAATGAAAGATAAAGACTCTAATGAAGTAGTAGGGTATATGCTGATGGGTATTCCGCTTGGTTCTAGTCGCGGACAGATTCTGGCTATCGTAAACACCTACGAAGAAGCACAGAAACTGCTGTTGAAGATTGCCGCCAAAGTTGAAGCCGCTAAAGTAAACGACCTTGACTGATGACCCACGTACCCTTGCTATTGAAGAACAGGAAGGGCATGACGCACAGAGAATGCTTGAGTTGCTGTCCGATTTCGATGAGCAGTATACTCAAGCTATCATCTCTAATATTCTATCGTGTGACCCTAAAGACTTTGAGGCATGGCGGAACCTACTCAAAGCTAAGGAAGCATTACTGTCTTACCTAAGAGATAAGGTTAGAAACGGTGAGCTTGCTTACGATAGAAGATTAGAGTTGGATAAGGATGACGAAAATGAATTGATGAATAAGTATAGGAGTGATATCTTTGGATAAAGAAGTGCTCAATCAGTACAACGAGATTAAGAAAACGTACCCAACTATTCTTGATAATGACCCATCGAGTGCATACTCTTTGATGATTAAAGCCTCTACTCTTATGGAGACTTTTGATTCTCAGGTGGCATTACTGTATAAAGAACTTGCGTTTGCTGAACAGAAGGCTAAAGCTACAACGGCTGAGAAGTCTTCCGAGTTTAGTAACAAAGTTACCGTTGGTGATAGACATACATTATCTGACCCTGATTGTCAGGAAGCGTGGGCAATGGTAGCTGAAGTTCAGTATTCAATCCGATTACTGGAAGCGGCTAGTAAGTTCTTGAATAGAGTGTACTTTGATATGAAGAATAACGTAGCGTTTAATCGTGGAGTACCTAGATACGAACAGAAGGAGTAAGTGATTGACATGGCTAGACAGAGTAGAGAAGAACTTGGAAGAGCTAAGATGTTAAAAGAAATTGCGAGTGGTAAGCTCACGCCACTCAAAGCCATTAAGCTGCATTGTCTTGATTGCGTATGCTACGATAGGAACGAGGTAACTAAATGTGGTAATGTTGATTGTCCGTTACACGAGTTCCGTTTTGGTCGCAACCCTAGACACAAAGGTAGAGTTGATAGGAAAGGAAAAGAGGTAGGAGAATAATGGAATGGAGAATACCACACAGTGAAGAGGATATGTTTAATGAAATTGAAGTCAACGGATTGGCAAACATTACAAGGCTTGTCGGTTTGTCATACGGTAAAGAGTTAGACTTTGAACACGGACAGCGTGTTATTAAAAGCTTGGTGGCTAAACCACTTAACAGTGGTGAGGCAAATATTCTTACTGGTGTACAGGTTAATATGGTCGTGACTGCTAGTATTAAATGGTGGCAACAGGCAGAAAGATATCATTGGTTCCAGATTGCTATGAGTGAATCAATCATGCACAGTATCGCAGACCCGAATAAAGAATTAACACAGGCAAACTTTGCCTATCCAACACCACTCTCTGAAGCGTACATTGGTATGCGTAAGGAAGTGTTCAAACAGTTTGGGTCAGACATTCCAGAAGACATTAAGTTGTGTATGATTTATAATGTGCCTGTCTCTTATTTGGAAAAGGCTTATGTTACTACTAATTACTTACAGCTTATGACTATGTATAGACAGAGGAGAAACCATAAGCTACCTGAATGGCAGAAGTTCTGCGACGAGGTGGAAAAGTTACCGATGATGAAGACATTATTGGGGGTGCAAAATGTTAACTAAAGGATACGCAGTCGTTATCTTTGACGAGCATGGTATGCCTAGATGTGTAGGCGTTGGTGCTGATAGCGACGAAGCAAAAAAGCTGGTTGATAATAACGTAAATAGTAGAGACTTACGTGCTCACGTATACCCTCTACCAAAGACACACGATAACATTAGAGTTTATAAATACAAGAAAGGAATTAATGATAGAAGATGAGTGATAATGTAATTGAAACTACGAGCTGGGAGAATGATGAAGTAGCGTACAATGTATTCAGAGCTAAGTATGCTAAGGACGACAAAGAAACTCCGAGACAGTTCTGTAAACGAGTAGCTAGTATTTGTAATGAAGATATTAGAGGTACTGTTGAGGGGTTGCTTGCTAGTGGTACATTCTTTTTCGGTGGACGCACATTATATCTAGCAGGTAGAAGAGATGAAGTGAATGCTGCAGGTAGTAACTGCTATGTAGTACCGATTGAAGGAGATACTATTGAAGATATTTACGACGCTAATAAACACATGGCACGAATCTTTAGTAAAGGTGGTGGAGTCGGCACTGATATATCTATTCTTCGACCTCGTGGAGCAAAGGTTAACAATGCGGCGAAGAGTTCAACTGGTGCTGTTTCGTTTCTTGATTTGTTTAATGAGACTGGTGAAGTAATTAGTCAGCACGGTAGACGTGGAGCAACTATGGTATCTATTGATTGTTCCCATCCTGATGTAGAAGAATTGCTTGACATCAAGATGAAAGGTGATAGACTGAAGTCTATGAACGTGTCAATCAAGTTTGATGATAAGTTTATGGAAGCAGTGGACTGCGATAAAGAATACAAGCTACACTTCGATGTCGAATCTACTGGCGAGCATATTGAGAAAACAATTAAGGCACGTGAGTTCTTTAAGAAATTCTGTGAATGTCAGTGGAACTGGGGTGACCCTGGGGCATTGTTCATTGATAGACTAAAAGAATATAATTTGCTTAGTGGGTACGAGGACTTCCATATTCTTACCACTAACCCATGCGTAAGAGGTAACACATTAATCCTGACTAAGTTTGGGTATGAACCAATTGACACGCTGGTCGGTAAAGAAATAGAAGTATGGAATGGTAAGGAATGGAGTAAGGTAGTCCCGAAATGCACTGGCGTTAATCAGCCAATGATGACTATTAAATTTTCTGATGGTACTTCTGTAGATTGTACTCCGTATCATAAGTGGATTATTGCTGACGGTACTAGAGTAAAAGCAGAAAACCTTACAGTTGGTACTAAGATGAGTAAGTTTAAACTTCCAGTGATTGTAGGTAATGAAGTAAGTATTGATGAAACTGGTAGTCAGATGTATACTCAAGGTGTGTATGCTGGCGACGGAACAACAGGTTCGAGAACGGTTTGTTTGTATCCTGGTAAGAAACATTTAGTCAACTATATGGATTGCGAACACGTTAGAGATGATGGTATGAAAGATACGGTGTATGTTCCTAAGGGATTACTACATGAAAAGTGGTATGTCCCTATGGTCGAAGCAACGGTACAGAATCGGTTAGATTTCTTGGCTGGGTTGATTGATACTGATGGTACTAGAAACAGTATTGACGGTTCAATTTCTATCTCAAGTATAGATAAGAGATTCTTAGATAACGTTAGATTAATGTTGACTACACTAGGCGTTCGTTCTACACTGAGTGTTATGACGATAGAAAAAGATAAACTTATGCCAGATGGGCATGGCGGTAAGAAACAGTGTCATTGTGCAACTTGCTTTAGATTAACAATTGCAGCTTGGTACGTAAACAAATTAAACAAACTTGGTTTACATACACACCGTGTAGATACTGAATGCCACCCTAACCGTGACGCTTCTAGATTTGTAACTGTAATTTCTATTTCTGAAGCACCAATGGCAGATAAAGTTTATTGCATGACTGAACCAAAGAACCATACCTTTATTGCTAACGGTATGCTGACAGGTAACTGCGGAGAGCAACCATTCGCACCATGGGGTTCATGTAATCTTGGTAGTATTAATCTTGCTAAGTTTGTTCATGGGGTACGACAGGAATTTGATTGGTCATGGTTTAGGACAGTCGTACACACAGCTGTTCGTGCATTGAATGACGCACTGGATTATTCGTATGACAAACAACCGTACGAAGAAAACAGGGAATACATTAGAAGGTGGAGACCGATTGGGTTAGGTGTGTTTGGGTATGCTGATATGCTGGTTGAGTTGGGGCTTGAGTATGGTAGTGATGAAGCACTTGAGTTTACTGATAAGTTATTTAATACTCTGATTAATGAAGCCGTGAAGCAGTCGGCGTGGCTGTGCTCTGACTACTTCAATACCTTTGGTGCTTATGATTATCAGAAGACCGCTAAGTCTCCGCTGTTCCAGTCTCTTGATGATGATACTAAAGATACCGTTAAGAAATATGGATTGCTTAATGGTCAGCTGATTAGTGTTGCACCGACAGGTAGTATTAGTTTGTTGGCTGGCAGATATACTGGTGGTTGTGAACCAATCTATAAGTTATTCTACGAAAGAACTACACATAAACTGGAAGACGAAGGTAAAACATTCAGAGTATACGCTAAGTCTATCGAAGACTTGCTAAACAGAAACGAATTATCTTTGGACTTGCCAGCTGAGGATATCAAAAAGATGTTCCCGTTTGTGAAAGAATCTCATGATGTGGAACCAATTAGACGTGTACTCACACAGTCTACTATGCAGAGACACGTTGATAACTCTATTAGTTCTACTGTAAACTTACCAGAGTCTGCAACTCCTGATGATATCTTCGCTGTCTATGACGCCGCATGGCAGGCAGGGTGCAAAGGTATCACAGTGTTCAGAGATAATTGTGCCCGTGGTAATATTTTAGGTTTAACTAAAAAAGAAGAGAAACCAGTTATCTTACATGATAGTTTGAAACCTGAAAAGCGTGGGGACATTGGCACACTGACAGGTAAAACCTACACTAAGAAGATGGATGATGGTACTAAGTTATACGTCACTATTAACTGGAAGGATGGCAAACTCTTTGAACTCTTTGTAAACAGTGAACGACACAGGGATGAAGTCGATGGTATCACTCGATTGATTTCGTTGGCTATGAGATGTGGCGTAAGTATTGATTCTATTATCAGTCAGTTGTTTAAACTGAACGTAGATAGTGTAGGGTTTGCAGTTGGCAATGCATTGAACGACGCTTATACATTAGATACGCACGAACCAGTGGTACAGGAAGTAGAAGTAGAAGAGAAAGAAACTACTATGGAATGTCCAGAATGTCATAGTAAGAACGTGAAACTTACTGGTCATTGCTGGCAGTGTGACGAATGCGGTGCGTCGGGGTGTGCTATGTAAGGGGTGATTGCTTTGGCGAAAGGGCCTAACACAGTTAAGTTTATGAACCGCATGATAGAAGAGTATCGTGCAGGGAAACTTAATGACAAACAAGTGTGTGCTAGTATCAGAAGAATCACCAACCTAAACGAAAAGCAATGTGCCTATTGTAATACACGAATAGCACTGAAGATGTACAACAAAATGCCAATGGACTATTTGTGTATGGAACCGTGCGACCCTAGTGCTGAAGAAGTTTTGATTGAGGAAGAAGATAGGAAGGTACTTAATGCTTTCCTATCTAAACTCAAACAAGATTATTCTGACTGGGAAGATAGGTTGAATGATTCAAGTAGAGAAAGATGTGAACAGTGGATTGTAAACATTAGATGTGACATTCTAGCTGGCAAGTATGGTAAAGACATAAGACAATATATGGAGGACATATGGCTACACAGGAAAAGATTATTCAAGACACTTTGAAACAGCACGTTATGAAGTGTAGAGTTGAAGGGGACTTTGGTTATCTAGCAGTCCTGTCTGATATTCACGAAGGACTAAATGATAGGAGCTATTTTCAGAAAGAGGTAGAGTTCTTAAACAATTTACCCGACAACGTTAAGGTTATTATTGGCGGTGATTCTACTAACACCGTAACAAGAAACAGTAAGGGTACTGTAATAGAAGAAACGTTGAGCGGCGATAAACAAATCTATGCATTGGTTGATGATATTAAACCATTGTATGATAGTGGTAAGTTGTTAGGTATTATATCTGGCAACCATCCTGATAGAGTGTATAGTGATACGTTCATTAGTATTGAAGGTGTGGTCGCCTCGCTACTGGGAGATAGAAATTTATATAAGGGTAGCCAAGGTATTGTGTACTTCAATGTTAATAAGAACTGTTATGTACATTATATCCTACACAAACATATTGTAAGACAAGACGCCTATGATTACTTTAATGCTGATTGTGTATGGAAAGAACACAGACACGCACCATCTGCAACACCGAAGATTAATATTCAACATAACTTATTTGCTAAGTGTCCAGTAGTTCGTACAACATGGGAGATTAAACAACCATCGTTCCAAGCGTACCCCGATTACATTAAGAAGAATGGGGGTAGACCACTACCAATGGGGTACTTTATCTGTCAGATGAGTGGTGATACAAAGAATAGATTTATGAACCCAATGTGGAATGAACAATTCAAACTTGCAATGGACGCTGGTATGACTGTATAGGGGGTGATGAATTGTCAGAGAAGCTAACACCAATGCAAGAATATAGTCGGAGTAACTTCAATCACAAGAAAGGTAAGGCAGGACGGAGAGGTAATAGTTATAGTAGACCAGTAACTGATAAGGATATACAAGTAGTTCAACAGGTGACATCTGGAGTACCTATCACACATGCTCGTAAGTCCGTGGGTCTGTCGGGTAGTTCACTAACTAAGACGCAGAAAGAATTAATTGAAGGGCAACAGGAAGTTATGAGACAAAGGTTCTTAGAGGATAGCGAAATGATTTATGAGAACCTAAAAGATTTAGCTTTCAATGCTCGTTCAGAATTAGTTAGATTTAATGCTAGTAAAGATATCTTAGACCGAGCTGGACTTGCAGCACCTGATAAGAGAGAGGTAACTGAAAACAAATTTATTAGTACAGATAGTAAGATTACATATGATTTATTACAACGATTCAAAGCGTTAGAACTAGAGGGTGATAAGAACAACCCGAATATCACGACGATAGAAAACGAGTAAAAAAAAGGACGTAGCCCTAATGAGTTACGTCCTTTTTTAATGTACAAAATGGATACCAAAAACGTCCAAGGTTTGACCAGTTCCAATCACTACCACAGTATTCGTAATAAGCAAGTAAGAATATGGTTGCTTGTAGTTTTAATCTACTGAATGGAATGTCTACCATACTAGCTAGACGTTCCAAACTATAGTCACCGTTGTGTAGTACGACCGTCTGTATGTATGCACGGAATAAATATTCCCAGTAATCATACCCTCTAACTTTTGGTTTGGGGTTAGCACGTATCCAATCTTCTGACATCTTCGCAACGGCAAATACAAAATCAGTTGAATAAATATCTGTACCAAAATATTGTGATGTGTTTATGCTACCATCCTCAAGATAACTAAGGATATGAGAAGGTAAATTACCCACACGATATTGTCCATCTTTTTTATCTCCATCAATAATACTGTCGGCTATCACAGACTTCCATTGCATTTGTTCTAGCCTATACCTATCGTAACTATTCTCCATAATTAGAGCAAACACTTCAGTGGTTTCTGTCTGTCCGTGTCTTGCACATCTAGCTATTGCTTGCTCGTAGATTCCTTTAGTCCATGGAAACTCAGTAAACACTACACGATGTGAACGAATTAGATTTAAACCACAAGCAGCACATGCTAATGAGCAAAGAATAATATCAACTTGTCCATTAACAAACGCTTGTACGCTTTGTTCTTTTTCTTTATACGTCATGCCACCATACAGTACAGCACTATTAGGGAACACAATGTGTAGTACGTCTATCATCGTCCTATGATTAGCAAACACAACCAACGGTTCATGGTGGGTATCATAATCCTTTTTAATCCAATCAACCACTAAAGGTATCTTGCGTTTCATAATCTCGTTCTCTACGTTTTGAATGTTGGTAATACTAACCGAAGATAAAGGACGGTTAGAAAAATTTCCTAATGATACTTCTGTTTGTTTGACTGGCATATTGGGCCGTCTAATATCGCAACGTTGACGGCGACAAATAAATGGTTGAATCTTTTCATGAAGTTCATCTAAGTGAGCAAAGTCACTAAAGAATATAGCGTTGTCTCTTTCGACATAGGGAATGTATCGTTTAGTGTACGCTTCGATACCACCGAACTCAGCAAGTTTACCACCAACGTACAATAAGCCCAACAAATCGTTAGGCCTATTAAGTATTGGTGTACCAGTTAACATCATAGGGTTACCTACTTTATCAACTAGTCTTTTTGATTCATATGTTCTTCCAGCGTATACGTTTTTGATAGCATGTGCCTCGTCAAATATTACCCCCTTAAAATTATACACATAATCCCCAATCAAATCAATCATACGTCCTACTCTCTCATAGTTAGTCACAATAATATTACCAGTGTAGACATCTGGTTTTACTACTATGTTTAACCAATCATTGATTTCACGACACCAGTTTGTTTTTAAAGATGAAGGACACACAACAATGAAATGATTATTGGTTGTTTGTCTCATGTACTCGATTGCTTGTGCAGTCTTTCCCATACCCATATCATCTGCTTGTATAAATGTGTCCTTCCTCTTCATAAGTTCAACGCCATCTAGTTGGTATTGGAATAACGCTGGCAATTAGCAAGCGTAGCAGACGTAAGAATCAGAAGTATCGGTATCATCATCTTCGTCGGTTGTGCAACTAGTGTCTACGTTACTTACATCTACTTCATCTTCGATGGGGTGACTTTCAGCTAATGCGCCAATGAAACTTCTATCGTTTAACAAATCGGCATATCCTTTTGTAGCTGCTCTGTCTTTAATCATATCAAAAGTAATTGGGTTATCTAATGTTGCTTCTGTAGATAGTTCAGTCAAGACATCTACGAACTGAATAATACTATGCATACGGTCAATACGGAGCGTACTTGCAAACGCTCTAATCTCTACGGTAGCAGAGTTACACAGATTGACTACACAATAATGCTCAGACGAATCACAGTAATCACGGTACAAACTTTGCATAGCTTTATTTGGGTCGTTGTAGTCCTGTAATTTGTGCTGCATTGCTCTTTGTGTCTGTAGTGGAGTAAGGTATCTATGTGTCCATCTGTCAAACATGTCACTAGTTCTGTTTGCGTAAATTCTAAGTGCTTCCCTATTGATATCACAGAATGCAATCAAGTTAGCAATCTTTTCGATACCACCGTTATCTTCCCAATACTTCTTTGATACATGGACATGAATACCGCTACCACTTCTAGCACGATATCCAAGAGATGATAACCTAGATAATACAGTACCCCACAGGTTATTCAAGTGCCAGCTTACACTACATGGGTGGGACACAAGTTCCATACCACTACGCAAAGAACCATCATGTTTAGCATAGAGTTCTTCTTGTCCGTCACATACAGTACGAGCGTTGGAGTCTGATTCGCCACCGTCCATTACCTCTAGTTCTATGCCAAAGAACTTATTGGTATCTTCAGTTTCGTTTTTGAAAAACGACGGGGACGGTTTATAGAAATAACTATGAATAGAACGGCAATACTTCGATTCAATAGAATAGCCTTCTTCAGTTAGGCGAAGTATAAGGTTACCGTCATTGTTACCGTTAAGTTCCCATTCTTTTGTATCGGAGTTCCAATGGGCGTAGTCGTCGATGAAACCTTCATCACCATCTAAGTCGGCACGTACCCACCATCTGTTTAGTGTATACGTCTGTGGCCCAACTCTACGGAGTTCCTCACTCTTAATGGTTAATATCTCACCGTTGTTTAACACGATATTGAGTCCTTCTGGTTCGTCTGCATGGTTGATACAGCGGTCGCACAACTGCAGTTTAAGACGTTCACCATCAGCAAAATAGATGAGGTAATACTTACTAGTCCAAACGGACTTTCCGTGACAAATAGGACATTCCTGATATTCTACAGTGCTAATATGTGTGTATCTATCCGCAGTAACCCGTGCATAAGAGCTAGGAATATATACCGACTGGCTTTCGTCAATCCACGCTTTATTACGATAGTCCCAAAGCAACTTTCTACCGCTATAAACCAACGGTGCACTATCGTACATATCGAACGGGAAATGGTTTAACATGTAGAAAGCAACATCACTATCATCGATGTATGTGTAAGTTTTGTTGCCGTCATCGTCAACTTCCATAATCCTAAGTAAGTTAGGTTTCAGTTCACCGTTTACGTCAGTAAAACAAGTCATGAGTCTATCTTGCGTCGTTGGAATACCTCTGAACGTAACTGGTCTACCTGTAGAGGTGTCAGTAGGTATAGAAGCTGAAGAATAGCAGTCACGATAAACTGTTGCGTTAGTGTTTGGGTCGATACTGTTTTGTACATCAGAACAGTAACTTGAAGCTGTGTCTGAAAAAGCTGGAGACGTTGGAGACTTGAAATACCTCGTCCAAGTATTACCGAATACATCGGGATACACTGGAGTAAGAGTGTAGTACGGCTCATCGTTATCGCTATCGTGGTGTAAAACTAACTGCCCATACAATGCAGCGTTAGGGAAGTGTTGTAAACGTTCCTTACTACCGTGACGGTCTATTTCTTGCATACAGAATGGGGTCATGTTGATATAGCTATCGTCTTCTCTGAACGGGAATCGAGAGTTATAGAACGTACCAACTGGAACTGTAACATTTTCTGGGCAACCAAGAGGTGGACGTACTAACACATTCTGACCTTTGAGTACTGTTGTCCAATAGGAACGTGGAGATAAGTCTCTAAGGTCGTTAGTATCACATTCTCTACATACCACCTCACAACTAGGAGCTTCATCAGAGATGACAACTTCTACACTGTTACCATCGTTTTTTAAGTATATCCAACGGCCATTAGTATCTCTTGCTACAGTGTTAAGCCATTTATCAAAACCAATAGAATTAGCTGGCATTTGACTTGCTGGTGTTGGTGTTGTATCGGGGAAGTTATTATACCGAAAATACCGCTGACGAATCATTTCACTAGCGAAGAATGGCCAGTTGTGGTTGTATTCATCTTCGGTACACCAAATGATGTTATCTGGAAGTTCACGATACAACTGATTCAAATAAGAATTAAACCCGAAAATGATTGCTTTTACGTTGCTAGTTAAAAACCCATAATCTGTATATCTTACTCGAACACCAATAAGTTTGTTATGTCTTGCGTTTCTGCGAGCCATTCTAGTGGCACGGTGCATAATGACATCTTCTCTAAATGCACAACATCTAGGCATTATGTTATCTCCCTTCTAATTAAAACGAATCAGATGTTACGTCATCAAACTGAACATCAGATATGGAAATATCTACTGGTACATCACGAACTGCTGTTTTGCTTCTCCAAAAATCGTGTGTTGTTTTACCATCGTACAGGTTGTAGAACGGATATGCGAGTTCATCAACGTATGCTATACATTCTACGTTGAACGTCATCTTTTTATCTTCGATTCCTGTAATAGACACGTCCATGGCGTAAATATTACATTCTTCTAAGTTATCTACGATGAAGTTCTCGTAGTCTTTAGTGGTATACTTTACAATATGTTCGTTGGTAGGGTCAATAGTAACACTAGTAGTAAAACTGGCACATACGTTTGTAGCATTAACCTCTACAGTAGAAGTCGCTTTACTTTTCGTTGTGCTAGACGTAGTGTTGTGGTTGGTGTTATTGTGGGAGTGATAGTATCCAGAATCATCGTAGTATCCCCACAGTGAACCGCACCCGTAGTTTTTCCACGCACTTTTATCATAGGAATAAGAGGCGTTAGAATACTTTGCACCACTCTTCTGACTAGTTAGGAATTTACCCATAGTAATAACTTCTCTACTATCCATGATAGCCATACGGTCACCATCAATAGTGGACTCAATCATTACATCAATAATCGGGTCAAACAAATCAACATTAGTTTTGAGAAGGTGGTCTAATACTTCTTTACCGAATACCATTGTATCGGAATACGGAGATTTCAGACCTTCTTTAGGTGTATAGTCGGTCAGTACACCATTGTGTGCATACGCTACAGGAACAACGATATCCTGTTTCATCATTGTTTTGTAGTCGTCTACAATCGGGAATGGGTGACAACAAGCACCACTTACACGGCCCGATGTTGCAATTCTGAAGTGGATAACTCTATCAACATTAGTCGGTAAAGTTTTCAAGAATTTGAACAAGGCTTTCTGTTGCATAAAGCCTTTACGAATGTGTACGTTGTCTCCTTCTTGCCACATAACGCCAGCACCATCGGGATTGTTTTTAAAACAACGTTTTAACTCAGTGTTGTTGAAGGGGAGACCCTTCGGATAAACTGCGATAACACACATAGGCATGTTCCTTTCTGCTACTTTAGTAGCAAACAACTACCCCTATCTAAATTAATGGGGCTATTAGTATGTACAACCGAAGTTGTACACACTCAATAGACTCACTAATCGTCTATAAGGTAACGTTTAAATGTCACCTACTTCAATAGTCAAGTTGGCGGTTCTCATTTTTAACGCTTCCTTCAAATTAAACATGTCGTTTTCCTTTCAGTGTATCAATACGTTCCAAAATACGGTCACGTTGTTCTTCTAATTCAGCTAGTTCTTTAGCAATTTTAGCTTGTTTAATGCTTTCATCGCTATGAATAAAGTCCCTACTATTGAGCATTGAGTATACGTCATGTATAAAATCAGGGTTTTTAGGATTACGTTGACCGTTCCACCCAACAGCTAGAGTGGCGTCATCTAATGGGAAGTGAACATGTACGCTACCGTTCGGGCGACTTTCATCATATATGATTTCGGTAACTATTCCCAAACCGTGAATAGGACTATATACCATTTCTCCTCTTGACAACCTACCAGCTGGTGCAAATCTAGTAACCGAAGATATTTCACTATATCCAAGTGCTTTGAGAGTTTCTTCATACGTATTAGCGTCTGGGTTAACCATCCATTCGTCACCATTCTCGTCATAGCATTTTTGACAGAATGAGAATAGTACATCGAATTTGTCAGACAAATAATGATGACTGTATACAATTCCCATACCATAGGCTTTAGTCCAAACGATTTGCCCTATTTCAAGTTTATCGTGTCCCATCGTTTACCCCCTAGAACAACAACCAATAGATAACTAATACACCTAAGATGAACGGTAATGCGTGCAATAGTGCTACAAACAGTATCATAAGACCAGCACCAATCAAAGCCAAAAAGCCTTCTAACCAATTTACCATGATATCACACCCTTTCTTGTAACTATAGCCTATCTCATCAGTAGTGGTGGGCTAATTCCACTAGACAAGGGGATAAACCCCTTGTTTCGATTGCTAGGGTTTCCCCTAGCGTAATTAGTTACCAGTCTTCATCTCTATCGTCATCATAATCGTCATCGTCGTCTTCTTCATCCCAACGATAACTATAATCATCACATACCCATTCTTCTTCTGGTGGTTCAAACATGTAATTGGCTACTTCATCATTTCCCAATTCATGTAGTTTATCCGCCATTTTTTCGAGAGACATATCGTATGTCTCTGTATCACATACCTGCCACAAAGCGTCCGTGAAGTCAAGAATATTATACATATCCTTGGCTTTCAGTGTACTGTTGAAAATACGGAGTTCCCACGTGTTATTCGACATAAAGTTTACACAACGATATCTTGTTTCATCGGTGTGAAACTTTTTTCCGAAGCCACCGCCAAATACGCTGTAATTACCTTCTTCTGCATATGCGATAGCCTCACTAAGTTGACCATCTTCAAGGCAGTATGGAGTAGCACACCAACTATCCCATGTAGGCTGTGCCCTTCTAGCGAAACGGCGAATAGTATCTTCATTAGCCGTAATAAACAACAACGCATTAACTGCTGCGTTAAATGGATACTGGAGAGATTTACGATTTACGTGAACATGAATACCAGCTTTATCACATTCATTGAAATCAGTCTGAATGTAATGATTCGCTTTAATCACATCGAAGAAGTCTTCCCAGTTAAGCATACGGAGCAAGTTCATAGTCATTGGAGATGTTACGAACTCAAAAGCGTTGCCATAAAGAGAACCGTCATCTTTGACTTCAAACAGACTCGTAGAGTCACTATCTGCGTTAATCGGTTCAAACAGGCTATTAATAGCGGCATATGCAGTATCATAGTCTACTTCGGACTCATAACGTGATGTATAATCACAGAATTCCAATTCTACACCAAAATGGCGTCTCTGTAAACCGCTTGCAAGTACGGAACAATTCCGCCCCAAAAGCAAGCGATTCAAGTTTTTGGAATAGTTGGCGAACGCCAATCCACAGGTATGTGGCATAATAATTATCTCCCTTCTTCTGCCAATACGTTTGCATAGGTGTTAAAACCCATAACAACGTTATCATAAGTTGGTTCTACATTCATGATACGAGCCAACATATGCATAAACGTTGGAATGGAATATTTAGTACGTGTGTTGCCATCTCTGACAATAACACGACCAAACGATACGGTAGCGGTTCTAGTTCTTACATTACCGTTTTTATCAATGAAATAGCTATCAGCACAACCGTGCAGAATAGACTTAACAAACGCCATTTTACTAGTTTTCATGGTGACAACCACCTTTCTGTATAATTAGTTATTGAGAGAGGTGAGCATATTGGTAATCATGCCCTGAATAGCTTTCGTAATTTCGTCAACACTTGCGTCTTTCAGTTCCTTAGCTTTGTCAGCGTCGAATTTCTTCAGAGTAGCGAGCAGTTTCTTCTTCACATCGCTATCTACTTCTTTCCATGCTTTCATTGGCATAGAGAGGTCAAAACGATAGGTTTTACCGTCCATAGTAAGACCGTTCGTATGTACTACGAAAGTTTCATAGTTGTCGCCAGCTTTATGGCCTCTGCCATCTTTTGCGTACTGGCGAGTTTCTTTGGTCATTGGAGCAACCAAATACATAATACCGTCTCTTTTTTCGATTCTTGCGTTTTCCATAGGAAAACTCCTTTCTGCCTTATGGCAATACTATTTGTTTTGGGGTAATCCCCATTGAATAGGGCTGTTTTAGGCACAACCCTTTAGAAGCCTATCAATTACAGATTAAAGTGCATTAGCATGTATACAAACACCACTAATGCGAGAAATGTTTCAAGTATCTCAATCAGTGGGTCTCTTCGCATAATGTTCACCCCCTAAAATCGTCAAAATGATGAAATTCCACGTTATTCAACGAGGAAATCAACATCGTCGTGATTGTAATGACTCTTTGTATAGGCTGCTTCAGTGGGGAAGAAAAAACCACCTTTACAATAGAGTTCTTGTCTCCCACATTCAAATTCAACGTTATATGGGAAAACAGAATCTTCAAATACTCCAATGATAATACCGTGACCAAATTTTTTGGTCACTACGTTAGTGCCGATTGGCAATAAATGTTTCATATTAACACCTCATCTTAAAGCTCTTAAACCATTATGATTATCGTGTTTACGGCGAATTTCATATAATTCATCCAGATATTTATTATGAACGAATTGACACTGATAGCAATCATGCACTATATCGTAATGCATGAGTATCAATCTAATATTCTTTATTGAACAGAAATTGATAAGAGCTACCAATGCGGTACTCATACCAGTTACCACACAAAACATAGTGGACAATTCATCCATATCACTGAAAGACTGAACTAATGATTCAGTTAACCCGTCTACATCGAGAGGGTTCATCAGACACTTAGGGAAGATTCCCCCCATATTAGCAATTTCGTTATCATGACGAGAGTCGCACAACTGCCACACAGGTGCATGAACTTCAGTGATTTCGTTCATGGTATATTTTTCTACCTGTGTCAAATTAGTAGAGGCGATACCTTTGTCAGTAACGAAGAAGGTACGTTTCGTCCCATAGAAATTAGAAAAGTCTTTACGACGCATGCTTATCACTCCTTACATAATAACCGTAAAGAACAGATGAGTAATAGCCATGAAAGCCATACCCATAAAGATACCAGCCGTAATCATATAGAAATTATCATTGTGTTCGGCGGTAGTAATCTTATTCGCCCTTTTCATTATATCACCTCCTACTAATAGAGTAAATGGAAGTAGGCTTTCTATTGGAAGAAAAACCCACTAGAAAGAACCTTGTGTATAGCCAAGTATTGGTTTAGGTACACAATCACTGTTACTAACTCACCTAGAGTAACCAAGGTTTGTTACACACTTATCCACGCTGACTTTGGTAAGTTATTTATCACCGTCTAATGGCGTGTGTAACTGGCTCTGTTCTTAATCACGTATAGGTTCTTCTATACGCTTGTGGTCAAGCTCTCACCCTACGTGTGTAGGGATATTCTGTTTTCCGTCCGGCTGGCTTGTTCACCAACCTTTCGGCAAATTCACTTTCTGGGGTTTAGTTCGGGAAACTTTTTTGGGCCAGATTGTCAACCAACCATCAACCATCAGTCAAAGCTAGGTTTACAATCCACCATATCATAGATATATCATAGATAACAGATACGGATGAATATATGTGAGAATATAAACCATGTAAAACGGCGATAATAAAATACTAGCCCCTTTTTAATAGAACTAACAAGATAGCTATATATAGAGCAAAACATAGGCAACTATGCCCCTGCGAAATGCAAATGCAAATAGTGTGTGAAATAGTGTAAAACGGCGAAAATTTAATTATTAGCCCTCTCTTTAATAGTTAATAGTTAAATTAGTAAGATAATAGTATATAGAGTGTATAGTATCAGTATAAGGCATTGTAAGTGTATAATAGTTACTTTTGTTATGTGATTTACTAGCAAAAACCTATAAAACCTATAAAAAACGCGTAAAAAGCTCTCTATTACTTAGTTTTGTTCGTAGAACAGGTGTACTAAAATAGGGTAAAAGTGACAAAAATCACGGGGTTATATAAAGAAATCGTGAATTTTAATACGAAAAGTTGTTCGTTTTGTTCGGTATATAAATTAAAACACGTTCACGCCCCTGCGTGTGCCTCCTACCTACCCCCTACTGCACGTCCATGCCACGCCTATCCTAAGCGTTAGTCCTGCCTATTGCGTCGTGTTATGGGAAATTGAGTAGAAGAATGGCTGAGCACAGAAGAAAAAAAAGAAAAGGGACGCTACGGCGTCCCAGTTTCTCAACCTTTCAATGATTCGAGTGCACGTTTTGTTAAGTATTCTAAATCGTCTTGGTAATACCCGTATACGCCAGCCTCTTTTAAAGCTCCTTTGATGTCACGGGCGGCTACTTGAATGCCCCATTGTTGTTCTGTATCGTCAACCGGATAATCCTTCGGTTCTTTCAGAACATGGGCGGCGTATTCCATGAGATTCGCAATTCGTTCTAGCATGTCCACTAACTGTTTTTCATCCGTGTCGTACAGCCGTGCAAGCTGTCCGACCTGTTCGCCTAATTGGGCCATCTGGCCGGATAATTTTTCGTACATCTTAATTTTCTCCTTTTTTAAATTGGGATTATCGGGGGCAAATTGCCCCCTATCCCAGCTATCTTACTTTTGCAGACCTCTCAAAAGCGTGGCCATTTCAGCCAACTGCTTTTTGAGTTCCTCGATTTCCGAGGCGGCTGATTTTCTGCCTTTTTTTGCCACGTCCCCGTTGGCGTCTAGTACGGTAAACATACGAGACGCTTTATAGATGAACGGGTTCCCAGCATTAAACTCAATGCTACCCCAGTCACCTACAAGGGACTTTGCACCGTCCAACGGTACAAAGACGAGGGCACTAGTCACACCGCCTTTTTTGGTAGGGAAAGCGGTGTCTAATCCCACTACCATCTCTACTTTGAACAGGTGGACTCCGTTCACCGTTCCCAAAGCAATGGGTTTGCTTGCGGTGCATTTCTGCACCACATCAAACTTACCCACTGCGTTGGCTCTTTCGATGTTGCCAACAAAAGATGTGCTTTCAGTTTTTACAGTAGCCATGATAACTACCCCTTTCTTCCCCCAGTCGGGGGAAACACCTAACTGAATGACGATATTCAGTTTTCAAAGAACGTGGGTTGTGAGTTGTGATTTTCTCATTCCCCTTGTGTCACTTTATAGGGTTTAGTATGGGAAAGAAATTTCATGAATTTTAGGCAATAAAAAAGCCCTCTTACGAGGGCCATTTTATTATCGTTCACTTCTGGTTCTGTTGGCGTGCCATTTTCTCAAGAAGTGTAATACAACTTCCTTTTTTCTGTCATCCTTTTCTGACCGGAATAAGGATGACCAGTGAAACCATGTGTATTGAATGTCTTTATCAATACATGTCAAGCTGGTCATTACCCCTTTGTCATACCATAAGACAAACCGATATTTCCCCGTTCTGCATACTGTATGTTTCATTTCTACCTCTTTCCGGTTGGCAACTCACCAACCTCTTGGGTCACTTTATAGGGTTTAGTACGGGAAAGTCACAACGCTTTTATATATGATTTTATACGTTGGTTTATGGTTTACTATCATGTTGTTACTGGTTTACAATCCTATTGTTATCATTTTACATCTCATTGGTTGACAGTGTCCACCGCTCCACCATCGCTACCCCCACCTACCTACCCCCCACGGGGGTGGGGCTTCAGTCAGAGCCACCCGTCACGCGCCAGCCGCCCCGAAGATACCAGTCTCAAGAAAAATATAAGTCCCTATCTGTATATTTCCTTTACCATACTAAAGTCTCAAGAAAAATATAAGTCCTTATATAAAAGAGGAGGTGTAATATGTACGTATATAAACCAAAAGGTGTTTGTTCACAAGAGATGTCGTTTGATATTGTGGACGGAAAGCTAAGAAATGTAGCATTTAAGGGTGGTTGCCAAGGAAACTTAGCCGCCATCGCCAAGTTAGTAGACGGAAAAGACGCCAAAACGATTGCCATCATGTTTTTAAACCACAAATGTGGCAACAGAAACACCAGTTGTATGGGAGAATTTGCCCATTTTATCCTAGAATCGTTGAAGAAAGGAGGAAATTAACGTGGGACAAGTGAAGAATGAGCAGCTAGAAGAGCTACAGAAGGCGTATGAAGCTGCGAAAACCAACCTAGTAGCGTTCAGAAGGCTGTTTTTACCACTAGATGACGACGTAAAGTCCCCTTGGTACCACTATAAATGGAGTGAAATCTTGTTAGATGGCGATTCCAACTACGCAGTAGAGGGTTTTAGACAGTCAGCTAAGTCTTCTATCGTACTTAGAGCGTTTCCTCTGTACTGTTTAGTATTTCCTAGTAAGAAAAGACAGTATGTGGTACTGATTAAGAGTACACAAAGGGGTGCTAACGCACGATTAAAGGAAATTGCTGATGAATACTTGCATAATCCTTTACTAAACTTAAACTTAAAGAAGGTTAATCAGCAAAGTCAGGACGTATTTGAGGTAGAGGTATACACTGGTGGGACGAAAGACGGAGAAAGGGAGACATTAACTATTCATATGGAAGCATATGGTAAAGGTTCCTCTGTCCGTGGGTTGAACTGGCACGACTTGAGACCTTCTATCGTAGTAATCGACGACCCTCAAGACTTGGAAGACTCCATGTCAGATACAGTACAGGACAAAGACTGGGACTGGTTCCTGTCTGATATCTTTTCTCTTGGTAAAGACTGTCGTATCTTTATGATTGGCAACAACCTAGGGGCTAAATGTATCATTGAACGAGTGGCACTGCAGCCAGATGAACTGAACTTTACTTTTATGCGTATCCCTATTCTGAATGAGAAAGGAGAAAGCAACTGGCCAGAGATGTTCCCTGTCCGTGATATTGCCAACGAACGTGATAACTTTACTAAACTGGGTAAGTTAGACATCTGGGAACGAGAAAAGATGTGTATTGCGTTGTCTCCAGAGATGGCTATCTTCAAGAAGAAATACTTTAGGTACTTTGATTTGTCTAAGTTTGATTGGCACGATTGTAATATCTACATCACCATGGACTTAGCTGTTAGTAAGAAGGAGACTGCCGATGACACCGTTATTCTCGTTACTGCTGTCAACTCTGCTAATCAATGGTTCCTTATCGACTGCACGGCAGAACGTATGGATCCTTCTGAGTCGATTGACATTCTCTTTGATTATGTATCTAAGTATCACCCCGTATCGGTGGGTATTGAACAAGTTGCATTTCAGGCGGCGATGAAACACTTCGTCGAGAAGGAAATGCCAAGACGTAATGTATGGTTCTATATTGAAAACCTAGCGGCTAAGGAAAAGAAGGAACTCCGTATTCAATCTGCACTGCAGCCTAGATTCTCGCAGGGTTCTATCTGGTTCCCAGTTGGTATGGATTGGGTTACTAAATTGCAGGAAGAACTACTTACATTCCCCAAGGGCCTACACGACGATATTCCAGACGCCCTTGCCTACGTAGACCAGATTGCTGTTGCACCTGTATCTGCGTGGGAGAACGTAGCTGACGATGACATTGAACTTGCTGGTGGTTTATAATTCTTATAAAAGAGGAGTTATTTAAAACGAAAGGAGGTAACCACTATTAATACCGACAATATTCGTACTGCTGAAGATTTAAACGACAGCATTATTGAAATTATCAAAGGTGACATTAAGGAGGCGGAGGATTACCAGACAGCTGTTATCATCCCTACTATGAAGGAACGATACCAGATTTACTTCGCCGATAAAGAATACTACAAAAAGATGTTCCCAAAACTCAGTAAGACTTCCTCTGTAGTATCTACTGATGTCACCGATACTATTGAATGGGCGTTGCCATCTCTAATGAAAGTGTTCACTGGCGGTGATGATGTTATTAGTATCACTGGTGTAGGTGCTGAGGACGACCATAACGCTCAGGTCATGCAAGACCTTATCTCTTTCCAGCTCCAAAGACAGAATCATTTCTTTCCTATTCTTTACAACTGGATGAAAGACGCATTGATTACTGGACTTGGGGTGGTGAAATGTTATTGGGATAGAGAAGAAGGGTATGAACCTGTACAATGTATTCTTAATTTCCCTAGTCTTCGTGCTTTGATGGATACTGGTGTGCACATTGAGTCTATCTCCGACCCAGATAAGTACGGAGATTATACAGTTGTGTATGATTCCACCTTCTATCTGAAGAACGCACCGAAGATTGAGAACATTCTTATCTCTGACTTCTTGTACTCTCCTGACGCAAAGACGTTGGATGAAGCTAATTTCGTGGCACACAAGAAGAGAGTTACCATGTCTTACCTTCGCAAGATGGAACAGCAAGGCGTGTATGCTAACGTAGATGAAGTTAAACCAGAACATTGGCACTCTCGATACGGGCTTGATGAAGCCGATACAGAGATGGAAGAGGTACTTGGTGACCAGTATTACGGTTTCCACTCCGCCGCTGAAGAAGCTCGTGAGGAAGTAACACTCTACGAATGCTACACTAAGATTGATATCAATGGTGATGGTATCCTTGAGGATATGATTATCACCATGTGTCAAGACCACATCCTTAGATGTGAACCAAATTACATGGGTAGACATCCGTTCTTTGCCATCTCCCCTACACAAGACCCACACCGTATTTGGTCTAAACGTTCTTATGCAGAACTGGTGGGTGAAATTCAGAATCTGAAGGTGGCACTCATTCGCCAGATTATTCACAACCTTGCATTAACCAATGACCCTAAGATGATTCTTACTCCAGACGCTATCAATATTGATGACTTCAATAAAGGTCGTGCGGTTATTCGTAAGAAACCTGGCTATCAGATGAATGATGTAGCTATGTCTATGCCAGTCAACCAGATTGCTCCTTATACTTTTAACTTCCTTGAATGGACAGAAGGTCAGAAGGAACAGCGTACTGGTGTGACTAGATACAACCAAGGTCTTGACGCTTCTAGCTTGAACAAAACTGCTAGTGGTATCAACGCTATTATGAACGCCTCTAACCAGCGACTCGAGCTTATTGCTCGTATGTTTGCTGAAACTGGTGTTTATGAGTTGTATAGATTTCTTATATCGTTGAACCAGAAGTTTATTGACCAGAATACTGTTATTCGTTTAACAGGGGAACCTATGGAAATCAAACCTGATGACCTGTCTGGGTCTTTCGATTTGATTGTAAACGCTGGTCTCTCCATCCAGAGTAAGGAAGCAATGAATACCCAGCTTCAGACTTTGATGACTGCTATCATGCAGGTCAACGCAGCTGGTGTTGCAGTAGCAACCCCCCATAACATCTACAACATCGTGAAGCGTTGGATGGAAAACATGGGTATGAAGAACACTGGTGACTACATCACCGACCCGATTATTACACAGCAGAGAGCTATGCTTGAAGCACAAGTAATTCAGACTACACTTCAGACTCTCCCCCCTGATGTGGTAGCTTACTACTTCCAGTATGGCACACTTCCGATTCAGGTTCTGTACTCACTTCCCCCGTATGTACAGGTAGTATTCTTGAATCACACACTCCCTGCCATGGCTAATAACACTGGTCAGGGTGCAGTACCAACACAACAGGCGTCTATGCCACAGGGTGCAGGTGGAGCAGTCACTTCTACAGTAAGACCTGGTAGTGACTCCCTCTCCCCCGATAAACAAATAGGGCAGCAGCCATCCGATAATAGGGTTCCCAACGGAGCACCTGCTGAACCCACTAATGGAATAGGAGGTTATTAATGGCAATTAACTACACCAGTTATATCCCTAGACAGGTGATTGACACTGGTATTCCACTCGACCAGGCACCAGACTTCTCCCGTCTTATGGATAGACAGGACTGGCGACTGAACGGAGATAATGGAATGAACAGATATCAGTATCTGACTCCATCTGATTTCCGTTATTGGGCTTCTCAGAAGCAGGAAGGCGGTGACCCATCTCAAGACATTCAGAAAGAGAAACAGGGAGCTAGTGCTCCAAAATCTGAACTTGAGCAGGAACGTGAACGTCTACGTGCTAAATTCCAGGCACCTCTCCACGACGAGAATAATGCTTGGGTACAGTCCGCTAATCGTGGTCGTAAGGCTATTGATAGTGGAAACGAATTAAAACCAACTCCTCAAGTATTTTCTAAGGATTTTGCTACCCGTACGCTACCGTCTGGGTCGGCTAATGCACCAATTAACTATGATACACTTGGTGATGACATTAACGAAAAAGGTATCCAGCTTATGCGTGATACTGGTACTTGGTCTGAGGATGAACTGAAAGACCCAAGTAAGATTAACATGAACTGGGGTATGCACCAAGCACTCGACGCAGCTGGTGGTATCCGTCACACTCAGGCAGAATATGAAGCGGAACAGGAACGCAAACGCCGTGAATATTTGGCTGCTATGATGAGAGACTATGGTGGTGCCGCTGGCGACGCTATCTCTCTTGGCATTCCTGCCGACGACAACTCTGCAAACAATAGTAATGTTGGTTCGTGGGGTAATAGTGTGGCGGATTACTACAACATGGATAATGCTTATCCAGCACCGTCCTATCAGGATTACAGTAATCAGGTGCCTGATAACTATAGTCAAATTAATTATCATTCCCCTTACGACAGTGCATATATCGGAGGATGGGCTGCACGTGACCGTAGAAAGTAATTTCTTATAACATTGAGATACGGGTTTAGCTAAGTGGTTAAGGCAACGGACTTTGACTCCGTTATCGTTGGTTCGATTCCAACAACCCGTGCCAGTTTATTCTCGTCAAGACCGTGTGAAACCTCGTTGAATAACGAATAAATTTCACACGGTTTATGACGTTGTATATTTTATTGCACCAACCTTTACGGAGTGCAAAAAGGAGGACTTTATGGAAGATTTACAGAACGGAGTACCAGCACCACAGGACGTACAGAACGTACCACAGGACGCAACACCTGCACCGCAGCCTGCACCTGAAGGTAACCCTGACGACCAGCCGATGTTTGGTATTGACGCAGATGGTAACATTAGTTTCTCTGACGCTTTCTTCGGAGGCGGAGATGAACCTACTGATGAACCACCTGATGTCCCAGAACCGCCACAGCCCGAGCCACAGCCACAACCTGAACCACAGCCGAACGACATGCAGACTGTTCGTGTAGACGGACAGGACGTACAGGTGTCTATGGATGAAATGCGGAATGGTTATATGCGTCAGGCAGATTACACTCGAAAGACACAGGAACTCGCACAGCAGCGTCAACAGCTCGAACAGCAGCGACAGATGTTAATGCAGCAGATGGCGAACAACCCTCAGTCTCAGATGAACCAGCCTCAGCAGCCGCAGATGACTCCCGACCAGGTGCAGCAGAAGGCTTTGGCAGACCAGAGAGCATACCTTGACCAGGTTGATTCTTATTGCAAAGACCGAGTTAAGCAAATCTTTGGTGAAGATTTCGATGAATACAATAGCAAACATATGGCAGCATATGTTAATGAAGTTGGTAATGTTAAAGCTGCAACCCTACAGAGGGTAAATGAAATGAAACAGCAGGAAGCTGATAAAGCGGCTGCCGCACAGCGTATTGAATCTGTAGCGGCTAAGTATAGACAAGACCCAAACTTCGACGCTATTAATCAGCTCGCATTGAATAGTTTGCAGAACCTTCCGTACAAGATGTACGTCGAAGTACAAGACGCACTGAAAAATGGTAACGCACAGGTTCTTGATAACTACATGCAAGCTGTATCTAATATGTACTATAATCGTGGCAATCAGCCACAGCAGGCTCCGCAGCCAGTACCACAGCCTGCACCAAGACAAGTACCACAATCTCAGGTACGTCCACCATACGTAGAACCGACCAATAATCGAGGAACAATCCAGCAGGCGGCTCCACAGATGGACTATCGGGCTCTTGGTCAAATGACCAATGACCAGCAGGCTGCATATGTATCTAGGTTTGCGAAAGAGCTTGGCGTATAACTGAAAGAGAGGTTAATAACACATGCCAGTAGGTATGCCAGCTACAGGGGCTGGTGCTCCGCATAATAGCGGTTCCGCCCTTCGCTCTTATAACGTCGTTGGTACTATTCGTGATATGTCCGATTTTATTACCAACCTCGACCCAGATAAAACCAAACTGACTCAAATGTTTGGTAAAACCCAGGTAGTCTCCACTAAACACGAATGGTTGAGAGACTCCCTCCGTCCAGCAATGGTCAACAAACATCCTGAAGTTATCAACTTCGATACCACGGAAACTGTACCGAGACGCTGGATGTACAACACTGTGCAACAGTTCATGCATGGTTACAACATCAGTGATATCACCCAGGCCATCAAAAAGTATGGCGTACGTGATGAAATTGCGTACCAGTTCGTTAAAGCTGGTAAAGAAATTGCAGGTGACTTGGAATATGCTATCGTAAACAACGATACCGCAACTCCAATGTCCGAAAACGTAGCAGGTACTTTCGGTGGTATTCCTTACTTTTTGGAAGCCGCTTTGACTGGTGCTACTGTTGCTGCAGGTACCTTTACTTTGAACGACCACGGTTTTGTAAACGGTGACGCACTCATCGTTCGTGGTGGTGCAAAGTGTGCAGAAAACACTGCATACTATGTAGCGGTTAAAGACGCTAATACCTTCTACCTCTACGACACTCCTGAAGGAGCTATGAACTCCGTGAAATATGACGCTAACGGTCATGGCGTGTCTAATGGTGAAGGTAAGATTGAAGAAACCAAAATGACTGGTCTGACCTTCCAGAACTGCATTGACGCAGCTAAAGATGTGGCTAAAGGTAACTTGACCTTTGACCTTCTGAATGACGCTATGCAGCTCACTTGGCAGCGTGGTGGTGACCCGTCTGTTGCAATCATGTCTGCAAAGAATAAACGTGGATGTGCAGACTTTACTCAGGGTGCTTTGCCGATTCGTCAGGCAGATGACAAACGTATTTCCACTTCCTTGGAAATCATCGAAACTGACTTCGGTACTCTGCGTTTGGAAGCTCACCGTATGTACAAAGATAGCGTAGTCGACTTGCTCGACCCACAGTACTGGAAACTTGGCTATCTGATTCCGTTCCACACCGAAGAACCACCGAGAGTTGGTACTTATAAGGAAAAGGTAATCACTGGTGTTGCTTCTATCGAATGTACTGCACCGAACGCTAATGCTCGTATTATTAATCTGACTGGTAAGGTTAATCCGAAACCTGTCGTTGTTGAAACTATTACCGCATCTACTACTACTGGTGGTTCTACTTCTGGTGGTTCTGGCAGTACGCCGTAATTGTTGTTTGGTGAAAATTGGGGGGAGCTATGGCTCCCCCTTTTTTCTTATATAGGAGGAATATTATGAGTAATAACATTGTTAGACAGGATGTAGAAGTTGATAAACATGGTAACTGGTCGCTGACAAATGTTTGGGATCCAACAGAGATCATGCGTTCTTGTTACGAAGATAAGAAGCGTGACCCGTATCTTGGTAAACACAAAGGCGGTAGACGGCTTGGACGTATCCCGTATGAATGTTGGAACGACCCTACCGAGATTACACTCCAGTGTGCCAAGGAGGCTATGGCTTGTGGTGACCATGAATCATTCAACAAATACATTAAACAATGGCTCAAAGATAATCCTGAGTTTATGACTGTTGACCATTTGTAAGGAGGTATCATGGAATATATTCGTGCAAGAAGATTGTCCAACGATATCCTCATGGGATTGAATGAATTGTATAATCGAGTACACTCGGATGAAGAGTTAGTTACTGCGATTAACCACGTTGTGACATACGTGAATCTTGAACTTGTACGTCTTGATTCCCCTTATGTCAAGAAGGAAATTCCTGTAAAGGCACGTAAGTATGGTGTCGAATTGCCAGATGATTACATCAACTTCTGCGGCTGGTTGTCCGACGAGGAACTACCAGAGGACGAGAAGAAGAAAATCAAATGGCATTTACGTGGCACTAAGATTTATACTGACACAGATGACACCATGATTTACTACAGGCACGTTCCTTTGATTCATCATCTCGATGAGATTATTGAACTACCGTATTTCTTCTATCTTCTCTTGGTGCGTTTGGTGATTGGCTACATCAAGGGTTCTATTACCGATGATGATATTGCTACAGCAGTAGCTAGCGAAACAAGTAACCAAGCAACTAACCTAGAGATTACTAGAGAACTTCCGTTCTATTTGTGAAAGGGGTGATTGAATGACAGTAAACCAATTACTGATTAAGGTACGTCAGAAACTTAACGACATGGGTAAGCTCAAGTATTCTGACGAAGAGCTTATCTATTGCCTTAATAATGCTATTGATACAGTATCGTTGGAGTTGGCAGACAATAAGACTCCAGAGTTCGTGAAGGAGTTTCAACTGTCCGCTGGTGAATCTGTAGAACGGCCAGATGATTTCATTGAGTTTGTTGGTCAGTACCCTATCGCTTTCACAGAAGATGAAGATAAGGTAGTGATGGAATTACTCGACCAAGAGTATCCTTGTCCTATGATTGTGAGATATTTTGCTTTACGTCCAAAGGTTCGGACGCTGGAAGATAAAGTTCCGTTCTATCGTGAATGGCAGCTCAACCGTCTGATTAAGAACACTGTACTTGAGGCAGACCCAATGCAAGGACAGACAGAACAGGGGGCTGGTAGCTAATGGCAGATAATCCAGGATTACCTACAGATACCACAAACCCGGCTACTACGTTTACTCGTATGACTGGCGAGCAGTTCCTTGACCGTTATGCTATTCGTCAACGTATCTCTGACGCTATCGAAACAGGATACACTGATGATGAATTATTAGCCTATATTAACGACGCAATTAACATGGTATGGAATGTTATGATTCAAATGGATTATGATGAAATTGCTGGTTATTTAACGATGAATGAACGCAAAATAGAGATTCCTAAAGATTATTGGATGCCTACAGGTAAGCCGCCAGTACAGAGATACGACCACATGTTATATTGCTACGGTGACTTACCCTGTTCTTTTAGATACTGGATGAGGCCTAAGTTTCTTTCTACGCTACAGGATACTTTACCGCAAGGCACCAGTTGGTTCAACACTGCGTTACTTAATCTTGTGGCACAGATGGTAGTCACACTTGCTATGCAGAACCACGGTTTTGACATGGGTTCTGAGATGGACTTCACAACCAGTATTGCTAAATTACTTCCGAAATGAGGTGGATAGATGGCTACAGATTTTAACACACAGGCGGCTAAACTAGTAGCCGCTATTCCTACAGACTCTCAGGGTGATGGTCGTAAGTTTGCTGACGCAGTTCGGAAATCTTTAAACTATATCGCCACGTACGCTGGAACGGGTAGCGGTTCTGGTGGCGGTGGAGAAGGAACTGTTACAACTATTAGTAACCAGCTTTCTAATGTTAAGATGACGTATAAGAAATCTGGTGACTATTATAACTTAATCATCACATGGGAGACTGGTGATTTTAATGAAGCTCGTGTGTATAGTTACGCCTTGCTTAATCTTCAACAGTCACCGCAAAAGGGTGACACTTCTGTCAACTGGAATCAGGTAGGCTCTCGTATTTATCAGTCCAAGAAAGGTGAACTCACTGCTACGATTAGTAATGTGTTACCTGGATATAGATACAGAGTAACAGCTATCGGTGTTACTGATGACGGCAAACGTTCTGAAGAAGATAAGGCACCTAGTGCTCAAGTCTTCATTCCTGTGCAGGTACGGGATACAACACCACCAGCTTCTTTAACAACTACAGCTACTGCGAAAGGATTATTAATTGAATGGACACAGAAGTCTGACGCTTTCTATACCTTCACAGAATTGAGAGATGGTAACAACGACTTTGGCACTGACGATGGATTACTCACACGTTCTCGTGGTCAGTCTTTTATGTACATCCCTAAAGAGCGTAATGGTACTATTTACGCCGCTAACTTTGGTATTAGTGGTAAATACTCTACCTCGCTTAATTCTAACTACTCTTTCCCACAGTTAACGACGCCAGAAACTCCTACGGTTACGGTTGATAAAAACGATAACGAAGACCAATATAAAATTACAGTTGACTTCAAAGCACCTGCCTATGGACTTGGGACAAACGTGTATATTAACAATGTTAAGTTTACAGTTGACTACACGCAGCATACTTTCGTGTATTACACAACAAAGGAACATGATGTTATTAGTCTTACATACTTCGATTGCATAGGAGAGTCTAATCATTCTACTTCTGTTACAGTTGATGTAAGCAACCCAAGACATTCTGATTTGAACACCTTTATTGATGTCCACAGTAATAACATTACTGGTAACAATGCCGATATGAATATCATCAACGCTAAGAAACTTACGAGTAATACAATTACTGTAGATACCCTGAAAATTGATGACACTATCGAGGCTGACGCAGTTAAGGCAAATACCATCAACGCAGATGACCTTAGTGCTAATAAAGGTGCTATCCTTGATTTGACTGCTAATACTGTGAACGCTATCGACGCTACACTAGGTAATGCTGATATTAGTACTCTTACTTACATGACCATGACGCCAACTGACGGTGCTGATGGTATGATTACGGCTAACCGTATTATTAGTAATGGTACTATCAGTACCACTGGAGAAGTAGACGCAAATAAGATTGTGTTCACCGTGAACAATAGTACTACAGAAGACCCAAGTATCGGCAAAGAAACATGGCAGAACAGTGGTAAAGAAGATTATGGTCTGGTGCTTAGAGGTAAGACTACTTACTTCAATGGAGTCGGTAAGGGTAATAAGGCTTGGATTAATAACGAAACTGGTGACGCTAGTTTTAGCGGTGGTATGACAATTGCTGGTGACCTAAATGTCACAGGTACAGTATATGGCGAAGGTGGTTTAGGCTCGCCATATTCCAATAACGGTTATACTCCAATCGTATCCTACGGTACATCAAAAGGTGGCGACGTAATAGGGAATTCTCCATATATTTCTACTGGCAGAGATAGTGGGTCTGGTACTAAACCTGAGTATGGTGCTGTGTTTGAACCAATGTTTCAGAATGGCACATACGCACTAGCTGACATAATTAACACACTATTAAAACACTCGGTTAAAGTAACTAATAAACAAGTGGGTACTTCGTGGCAATGTAATTGTGATTGTAACTGTAACTGCGATTGTTGAGGTGAGACATGAGGTATATTTTATGGTCTGGTGGGCTAGATAGTACATACCTACTATGTAAACTAGCCAGAGAAAGTGATGAGCCGATTCAACCAATTTATGTTTTGTTCCCTGAAACAGTGAATAGAGGTGCCGCAGACAAAGAAATAGAAGCACAGGACAACCTATTACCATTTATACGTTCAGAACATGGAATTAGAGCTGAAATACTGAAACCTATTAGAATTAAAGAGGATGACTTACCATATAGAGAAGGGTTCGAGGAGGCGTATGATAGACAGCAAAACGAGCCACTAGTAGCAAAACATTATATGTATCGAGCACTTGGCAAATTGACAGACAAATATCCAGGCATCATGATTGGTATTGAGGCTCCTCCCCCAGGACGTTTTGCAAACGGTATCGGTCGTACTGAAACAGCGTTAAATGAATACGGTATACACATACAGGACGATGGCACTCTCACACGAGACGAAAACGGAAATAAAGATATGTTTACTATTTTCGGTGGACTTAAGTTCTGTATAGCACACACAAATGCTATCGAGGAATTAGAAGCACTGAAAAAGTGGGGATACGAAGATTTGATTCCATTAATGAGAACGTGTTGTACAGCATTACCACAGCAATGTGGAGTATGCTCTAACTGTGAAATTAAGATGTTGTATGGTGACACGTTTAAAACAATAATGCCAAGAGCGTACGTGAATTATCAAGTCAAACAGTATCTTAAGAGTGTTGACGAGCAATACGCTAATTATTTTACACTTTTCGTATGGGGGCAGTACCATTTACCGACTGGTTCTATTACTACTAACGCTAGCGGAACTAGTCATAAAATATTTTTATCAAACGAAAAGGTTGGTAAACTAGAAGGTTGGTTTAATGCTTTATTAGATAGCTACCCCAATTTTGATAAAGTCGATAGAGCCAAGTATGGAATAGAATAGGAGGTCACATGTATCCAGTAATAGATTTAAATATAGTGGACGAAAAAACGTCAAGGTACGTTAGGACACATAACAAAGCCATAAGCCAGACGGAAAATGAACTTAATAAACTATATGGCGGATGGCGAACAATACTATGTAATAGTGGAATGGAAGCAATTACAACCACGTTAGATTTACTCAACCCATCTACTGTAGTAGTTGACGATTCCACCTATTTCGAGACACGTGATTGGTTACACTACAAAAACATTCATACTGTGCAACTAAAAGATTGTAATAATCTTGATGAACTAGATAAAGTGATAGAGAACGCAATCAAACCAGTGTTAGTTATTATCGACAACCCAACAACATTTGGTCAATGGTATAGCGTGAAAGCAATCGCTGAATTAGTACACAAACACGGAGGATTGCTTGCAGTAGACAACTCAATTGTTTCGTTATATTATTCAAACCCTATTCGTTATGGTGCAGACATATGTGTTGAATCTTATTCTAAATATGTGTGTGGGTACGGCGACGTGATGGCTGGTGGTATCTGTTTTGCAGATAGTATGAAATGGCTTGAGCAGAAGGACGTACCGCTAGTTAATCCTGGACAAGATAATTTAAGCTGGGTTATTGCTCACAGAGGTAATCATGTAGACCCACAAAAAGCCTATATGGTTAGTCGAGGTTTACAAACATTAGAAACACGTATGAGACAGCATACTAAAAGTGCTGGTATTATCTACGATAAACTTCAGGAATTACAGGTGCCATGTACATGGGCACAAGTGGGGGGTTTAATTACTTTACCAGGTAAGACTGAAGAATTTTGTACACGTTTAAAGCTCTTTAAAACAGTGGGAACGTTTGGGTGTACGTACTCTATTGCTGATTTCTTCCGTAGTAAAGAACGATATACCGTCGGATATTGTGCCAGACTGTCAATCGGTCTTGAAGATTCAGATGAACTACTAAACGACGTACTAAATGCATTGTCACAGGACGGAGGTAAACATGTATAGAAATATATTCATAGCGATTATATTCGCTGTAGTTATTGGATTAGTATTTGGAGACATTACTTGGATACAATATCCTCTTGCGGAATTGAGTACTATGTTTACTTCACTGCTAAAGATGTGTGTTGTTCCGTTGGCTTTCACTTCTATCGCAGCAGCTATACTAGATAAAGGTGGTACGGCTAACATGTCTACTAAAATAGGTACAATGATAGTGGGACTTAGTATTATCGGTGCTATCATTGGCATGCTTGTCGTTTGGTTCATTGGTGTTCCTTCGTTTACTTTAGTTGCTACCACAGCTGTAGAGGTTAAAGCTCCAACAATTTTGGCATTTATCAATAGTTGTATCCCAACCAACGTACTACAGTCTCTTGTGACTGGTAATATGTTACAAATCATTGTGTTATCCGTCATCGTCGGAGTAATCGGACGAGCTAGTCCGTTCGCTGAACATATTTTACACGGTATGCAGGTGATTCAGTATATCTTCCTTAATGCCGCCAAGTATGTGATGTGGTTTGCCCCAGTTGGAGTATTTTCCTTATTATACCCTATGGTAGCTAAATTAGGTGCTGGAGTATTGATTAGTTACGTATATATGTTTGGTACACTTATTGTTGGTATGGTACTGTTTACTTTAGTTATATCTCTACCGTTTATGTATTATCATAAAGTTGATGGAGTACAGTTTCTAAAAATCTTTATCCTACCAGATATCGCCAACGCTATCGCAGGTGGTTCTACGAACACCATGGGTGTCCGTATGGATTATATGAGAGAACACACCAATATTTCACATCAAGTGATTGATTACGTCACTCCATTTGTGTCTGTATTAATGCGTTTAGGTTCGTGTATTTGTGTAAGTATTTATACTCTATATGCGGCTAGTATCTTTGGCGTCACATTGTCTCCATGGGCAATTCTTGTGGTTATTTTATTAACACCAGTAGTACTGACTTGTGCCCCTGGAATTATTGGTGGAACCCTGATGGATTGTGCAATCGTATTCGCTGCCGTTGGCATTCCGTTGGAGGCCGTTACATTTTTGTTTGCGACTGATTATGTGATGGACGTTCTCCGTACAGTCTTAAATGTACAGGGAGGCGAAATGGTTACCGCTTGTATAGGAGCTAAAAATGAGACTATTCATAATACTGGGGCGTGATTGTAACCTACAATGTACGTACTGCTGTCAGCGACAGATAATTAACCAGCAGATTCCTAGACATATTAGTACTAAGTTTTGGAACTACTTCTATTCACTACCACCTAAAACACGAGTAACTTTTTTTGGTGGAGAACCTTTATTGTATTTTGGGGCTATTAAAGAAATTATGTCTCACCGTTCAGACTTACATTACGGCGTTATCACGAATGGTAAGTTACTCGATGAAGAAAAAGTTACATACTTCAATACTTACAATGTTGGAGTTACAATTTCGTGGGACGGCGATATTAGCACAAAGACTCGTGGATATAATGCATTACGAGACAACCCTAACATCAAAGACCTGAACAACTTAGGCATTTCAGCTGTATTAACAAAATGGAACTCTATAGCTAGTGTGATTCATGGAGTTAATAAATATTTACCAGGCAAAAACTGCTCTTTAAATTTTGATTTTCCGTTGAATTTTACAGACAAAGATTTCGAATATGAACAACTCAATACGAGTCGTATTTATAATACAATGTGTAGAGTAACAGATAGAGTAATTCATTTTAGAAGTACACCATGTGAAAGAGCTTTATTAGCATTGGTACAAAAACAAGTACATAACAGTAATCAAATAGGGAATAAGTGTGGAAACGGTACAACCGTTATTAACATTGATTTAGAAGGTCGTTTATATAATTGTCACAATGAAAATTTCCCAGCTGATTATACTAAAGCTTGGGATAAAACCATTCGTAGGCAGAACGATATGTGTACACACTGTGAAATTCAAGGTATTTGTCGTGGGGGATGTTCGCTAGTGTCTGATAAAAACACAAAGAAACAATGCCAAAACAAAATAGCATTTTACGAGGGAGTAGTTATTTCTTTACTTCGCCACTATGGAGGTGTATAATGCTTCGACATAACTGTGATAATGCAACACCACTAGTACCAGTAATTGATATAGTTATTAATCAAGGAGCTGACTTCGATATTCAGTTTGAGTTATTGGAAGAAAGCACTACAACTACAACATCTGATACAACTACAGACGGTTCTCAAAATGACGATAACTATATCCCTATTGATATTAGTAATTATAAATTCTTTGCTAGTATTAAAGCTTCTGCCGAGGATACCACGGTAATTGCTCAAATGCATCAGGTAGATGTAGACCCCAAAAATGGTATTGTAAACCTATCATTGTCAGCAGATGAGACGTCTGCTATTGACACTGGAGGTAACACATATAGAGAATGGGAAGAACTCTACTGGGATGTAAATATGTACGATGGTCATGATGTCACTCGTATCTGTAACGGTAGAGCTTTTGTATCCCCTGGTATTTCACAAGGAGGTAACCAGTGAAAAATATAACTGTTGCAAGTACCCCCGTGAAAGTTACATTAAGATTTGGGCAAAAAGGGGAACGTGGTATTGGCGTTTCTAGTGTATCCCTTGATGATAATGCCCATCTTATTGTAACATTTGACGACGGGAAAACGCAAGACGCAGGTGCTGTACTTGGTGATGTAACTTCTATTAAGAATGATATTAACTCGACTTACGAAAAGATTCAAGCGTCTGAAAAGAATGTTACAACACTTGAAGCATCCACTAAAACAAATGCAGATAAAGCGCAACAAGCTTTACAAGATACCAAAGCCGCCAGTGCATCTGGTATAACTACTATTAATGATTTAGTCACCACTAAAGTCACATACTTAAACACTACTTTTACTTCTTTATTAACTCAAGCAAAAGCTAATATAGACCAGTGGGAACGTGATGCAGAAGACGCTATCCATAAGGCAGGAGAATATGAACTTGGACGATTAAACACTAATTATCAAGACGCTATGGTTGACATTGATAATAGTGTTAATAAAGCAGAAGCTTGGGCGGTATCAGAGCGTACTCCAGACAGAGAACCAGATAGGGATTCCCCCACTGGATTAACTCAATCTTCTCGTACTTGGGCTTTATATTCTAAACAAAAGGTACAAGAAGCAACTGATACGTTGAAAAATATGGAGTTACATGAACAAAACGTATCTGATATGAAAGATAGTGTCACAAGATTACTGCAACAGACACAGACCTCTGAAGCTAATGCCAAAAGTTACATGGATAGTGCAAAGGCATCTCAAGACGCAGCTGCAACATCTGCCACAGCAGCAGCCGATTCAGCTACTAGCGCAGCAGCGGATGCAAAAGAAGCAACAACTATTCGTGCCGACATTAAAAATCAACTTAATAAATTAAAAAACCCTGTGATTCAGATTACAGGGAAAGATACTGGTGGTTTACATCTTTACTTTTTAGACGAAACCACTAAGGATATTACTCTTGCTGAAATGGGGGCAGACACATCAACTGAAGTATCCAACAAAGTATCCGATGCTTTAACAACTGCTAAAGCTTACGCAGACAAAAAAGTATCTGATTTAGTTGGTGGTGCTCCTGAAGCCTTGGATACTTTAAAAGAACTAGCTGATGCGTTAGGAAACGATGCTAATATGGCAGCTACAGTTACTAAGAAAATTAGTGACCTTTCGACAGCTCTTACACAAGAGACTACTGACCGTAAAGCAGGAGATACTGACATCTCTAATACTTTACAAACTCAAACGTCTACGTTAAAACAAGCTGATACAGATTTAGGTAACAAGATTACGGCTGAGGCGAAGAGTAGAACCGACGGCGATGCTGCAACATTAACTAGTGCTAAAGAGTATACAGACACTCAAATCACAGCGGCAAATAAAACTATAACTAATTACGTTGACAATTCCCAAAGTATATTCTTTGTTGACAGCGATGTATTGAGTAATAATACGATTCCTCTCTCTAGTGTAGATACCAACAATAGAGCGGTTAAAGTTGGCGATACTATTATCGACAATAAACACGATAGATATTTTGTGACTAAAGTAACTCCTGCATCTGGTACTGAAGGGCAAGATGGATATGTAGCAGCTTCTATTACGGTTGGTAGTGCAAGGGGAACTAATAATATTGCCAATAAGACAGATATGCAAGCTGCTTTAGATAAAAAAGTGTCGTTATCTGGGGATACTATGACGGGTACCTTAGTTGCTCCTGTGGTACAAACTGGTACAGCTGATACAAATTATTTTCAGACAAAACGACTACGTGGGGAGGGTAATGCAACTCAATTATATCACGCTATTGATTTTGGGTATAGTGACCATAACCAAGTAGATTTTTACGAATATGGTGCTGTATGGAATTTTCACCAAGTAGATTCAGATAACAATGCCACACTGGTAGGTGCCATTAAAGCTGACGGTTGGCACGGTAATGTTATTGGTAATGCGGACACAGCCACTAAATTGTCTTGTAATGATACTGGGGGCGAGAATACCCCTGTGTACTGGAAAGACGGTTTACCAGTCGCTTGTAGTTTAAGTAATTATGCTACTACCGATAATATGACCACAGAATTAGCAAAGAAAGTAGACAAGGAGGGATATATTGCCTATTCTCAAGACGAAAAGGATAAACTAGCAGGCGTTGAAACGGGTGCAAACAACTACACTCTTCCGATTGCTACTTCTTCTGCACTGGGTGGTGTTAAAGGTGGTAGTAACGTAGCTATCTCCGCCGCTGGTGTAATGTCTGTTGACCTCTCCGCTTATCAGACAACTGCAGATGCTGACGAGAAATATTACACGAAAGATTCTGCAACCACTGACCTCGCTAAGAAAGTTGACAAAGTAACTGGTAAAGGTTTGTCTACTGAAGATTATACAACCGCAGAAAAAACTAAGTTGGCTGGGATTGCTGAAGGTGCCAACAATTACACACTACCTGTAGCTACTGATAAAGTATTAGGTGGTGTAAAAGTAGGTTCTGGCATTACAATTGATAAAGACGGTGCGATTTCTGCCACATCTGTTACAGTAGATAGTACTTTATCTGATGATAGTACTAACCCAGTACAAAATAAGGTTATTAAATCTGCTTTAGACTCGATGCAAACAGCTATTAATGCTCTAACTACTCAGTATGTATCTCCTGTGTACTACTCAAGAAATGCACAATGGCAAGCTGCTAAAACAACAATTACCGTACCATCTTACGTAGGTGTTGCAATAGGTAATCAAGTATATACATCTAGTGGTGCACAAGCGTTAGACATTACTCAAGCAGATAGTTGGGATACGGATGGTGTAGTTACTAGTAGAGCAGGTCAAGATTTCTATATTTATGCTTGCCAGCCTACAACAGGGACTGTGCCTAAATTTATCGTATCTGCGAATAGCACTGTCCCAACAGGGTATACGGCTGATAATTCTAGGAAAATAGGCGGTTTCCATTGCGAATGTGCTGATATTGGTACGATTAGTGGACATCCTTTGTCGGGATATGTTGCAGGGGATATTCTTCCTGCCAGTGTGTGGGACTTGAAACATAGACCAATTTCCTCACCTGAAGGTATGGTCTTTGATGGCAGACGATGGATTGATATTTACATTGCGTCGTGGGACGGTTCAAAACTCGTATCTAAGTACGGTGGCGTAATGGCTGATGGCGAAAGTACACCTAAATGGCATGGGGAAAAGTTTGAAGAAGAATTTGCTAATATTGGTAAACACTTACTTTCTCGAAGTGATTTTATGCACTGTATGAAAGGAACTCCAGAAGGTACGAATATATCTGGTAGTAAAGATGCTAATACTACTGGTGGGCATAGTGATACTAACAGTAGGCGCATCGTAAGTAATTACGGTGTAGAAGACTGTACTGGTGTCATGTGGCAATGGGGAAGCGATTTATTTGAAGCAATGACAACGTCGCATTCGGGTTCTAATCAATATAATGATGGGTACTCGTGGTCAAATCTTTCTGTTTATAACTCGGATGTTGACGATAAGTCTTACGGCTCGTGCCATGGCTTTTTGCGTCGGGTTCGGTTCGGCGGTTGGTGGGACGGTGGTTCGGTTTGCGGT